>Ga0209723_1001371_pt1 | contig 38174 bp, 34 predicted proteins | sample BiotimSIPDNA_2_FD_185750 | JGI IMG/M metagenome (GOLD analysis project Ga0209723, IMG submission 185750) | Anaerobic biogas reactor microbial communites from Washington, USA - Biogas_R2 time_0 SIP DNA (SPAdes) (version 2) | ecosystem: Engineered > Bioreactor > Anaerobic > Unclassified | place... | reverse complement strand
AGCTTCTTTTAGTATGGCTAAAAATAGGTGTTTTTTAGTAGAACTGCGATATTTTCTATCTAAAAAAGAAAAAAGGACTGTAAAGTACTAAGAAGAAAAATTAATTCTTCATTTCTTTACAGCCCCATTTTTTATTTACTAAATAATAGACGTGTTCTATTCCATTTTTATCAACTTCAAAATAAGTTGAAATCATCGTATCTTTTGATAAGATTAAATCATTAACTGATGTAATAAATCCATCATCATTTAACGTATATTTAGATTTGCCGTTTTCGTCAAGTATTGATTGATAACTCCTGCTCATTAAATCTGTGCAATAATATTTTTCTTTAGTATCTAACCAAAACATGTAGTTATAAATAACGTTTTTTCTTTTTAATTCGTTAATATGATCAACTGCCATTCTTCTTTCTGCAGCAGTAGATTTAACTCTTAAACCAATCGATTTATTACGATAATATGTCCCGTTACTATATTTGCGGATAAAATAATTTGAAGCTGTGTGTAAAACTGCACCCTCAAAATTATGATTAGAATTTCCTTCTTCATCATATTCTATCTTGTGAAAAACATATTGTAATATATTTTCTCCCTTTGCTGGAAATCCAGCAATTTCCATCAATTCGTTTTCTCCAATTACCATCGCAGCGTGTCCACCAAAATTGTATGAAACGAATTGGTGAATTCCGATAAGTTCAGGAAACGGTGATTCTCTAGTCACTAGAATATCACCGATGTTTCCCATAAAAAACTCACCATTATATTCAATATATGTTGTTTCGTCTAATTCTATTTTTGATTCTACTTCATAATACTTTCTTTTATCAGTTGATTTTTCTTCATTTAATACGCCTTGAGATTTAAACTCATTAATCATTTTATCGACTTTTGCGTTTTCATATACAGCAATACCAAAACTATAAAAAATAGCACCGATAATAATTAGAAGTAAAACACTAAATACTTTTTTCATTATTTCTTTTTAGGTTTAATAATAAGTGATCTGTCTTGACCTTCACCTTCAGAAATCGTTTCAACGTTTTTCCAGTCAGCTAGTTTAGTATGAATAACTCTTCTTTCGTAAGAATTCATTGGATCTAATTTAACTGCAATTTTAGTTTTAGCAACTTCCTTAGCAGTTTTAGTTGCTAAAATTTCTAATTGTTTAACGCGATTTCTGTGATAACCACCAATATCTAAATTAACTATAATTTTAGAATCAGTAAATTGAGATAGGTAAGTTCTTAAAACGAATTGTAATGCTTGTAAGTTTCTTCCGTCTTTTCCGATTAATAATGAATTTTCTTCAGTTTCTAAACTATAGAAAATTTGCATGCCACCATCAAGAGTTCTAAACTCAGTTTTACACTCAATTCCTAAGTTTAATAATATCTTTTCTAAGTATTCTTTGCCCGCAGTTACTAAATTAACATTAGGTGTTGCTAGATATGTAGTAACACTACCTAATCCTAGTAATCCTTTTTTCTCTTTAACAATTGCTAAATCAATATAATCTTCAGCGATATTTAAAATTTTAGATGCTTCTTTTAGGGCTTCTTGATCTGTTCTAGCTTCAATTTCTACACGTTTCATAATATCCCTCCTAAAGTTTCATCTTGTTTTTTCTCAAATTGCTTTTTATTAATTTGTTTTTGAAGTAATGATTGACCTAATGAGAATAAGTTACCAACAATCCAATATAACGCTAATGCGTTAGAACGGAAGGCAAAGATTACCATCATTACTACCATGATGTAACTAACTATTTTCATTGTTCTTTCGGTTTGAGCTGCTTGTTCATCTTTCTTGTGTTGTGATGTGTTCTTTAGGTGTTTTGGTTTTCTAGTGGTTATCCATTGCAACAAGATCATCGTTATTCCAACTAATCCCGCTAAAATATATGATGTCCAGTGTGAACCTATAGATAACTCAATTCCTAAAAATTTAGTATTAGTGATTTTAGCTGTCCAGTATCCACCTGGAACTAAAATTCTAGTTACTGTTTGATACATCGCAATGAAAATTGGCATTTGTAAGAATGGTAGGAACATTGTTCCCATACCAATTTTATGTTTCTTATAAATTTGCATCGTTTCAATTTGCATTTGTTGTTGTGATGCTTTATCAGTTCTACCACGATATTTAGCTTGAAGACGTTGCAAATCAGGTTGGGCTTCAGCCATTTTTGCTGACATTTGATTGGTTTTTGCATAAATTGGCCAAGCTAACGTTCTAATAATAATTGTCGCAAAAAGAATACCTAATGCATAAATTCCACCAAATGAGAATAATTGCATAATAAATCCAACAGGAATAACTAAAATATAATCAAACCAGTTAGCTGATTTAGAGTGAATTGGTTTTTCACCACCAACAACTACTACATTAATCGTGCCCTTTGTTGTTCCGCTAGTAATTACTTCATCATAAACACCAGTTTTATAGCGAATTTCAAAATCTTCAGCTGGAGCATTTTTAAGTTCTGCTGCAACTTCTTCAGTTACATCTAATTGAACCGTTTCATTACCAACATTAGTTATTTTAAATATTCTTAAATAATCACTTACTTCGTCTTTATTAAATGAATATCCTAATTGATGGGTAAACGCGTATCTTTTAACTGCTTGTTTACCTTCTCCAACGACAACTTCTTTAAATTGGAAAGTTAAAAAACTATCCCCTTCGTGAATTCCATTTGGATCAGTAGCTAAACTTTTATCTACTACTTTTATTGAAGTTTGAATATTTTTCTTTTTGTCCTTTGGATCTTTGTAATTCATATCTGTAATTACAACTTCTCTAATACCGGCTCCAATAATTGAAGCGGCTCCTTCAGGGTTTTTAAGTTCTATCGCATAATCTCCTTCAGTTAAAACCTGAACTTGTCCGGTATCAAAAATACGATATACTTTCATTGTTTTAAAGTTAAAAGTACCATCCGTAACTACTTCATCTGGTGCTCCAGCTACTAATGCGATTACTTTTGGTTTTCTTCCACATCCTGATAATCCCAATATCAATAACATTGCTAATGCGATTATCATTAAAAATCTTTTTTTCATTTGGCTTCCTCCATAATTTTAGCTCTAGTTAAAAGCTTTAACATTTCTTTTTTAATTGTTTCGAAATTTAATTCATTAGAATCAGGTTTTGCAACTACAACAAAATCAAAAGGCTTAATTAAATCTTTTGACTTTCTAATAATTTCTCTAATTCTTCTTTTCATCAAATTTCTTCTAACAGCATTTCCATATTTTTTACCAATTGAAATGGCAAAACGAAATGAGTCATTTTCAGATAACTGGTAAAAAATATTAAAATACTTTCCACTAACTCTTTTCTTTTGATTAAAAATTGCATCGATTTCGCTTGTTTTTTTAATTCTATATTTTTTTTGCATTTTAGTAAAAATAAAACTACCTAAAAAGATAAATATATTTTTCAGGTAGTTCAGGTTTTCAAAATATTTTTAAATTATTTAATTTTATAATTCGTCAGAGACTGTTAATCTCGCGCGACCTTTTTTACGTCTAGCTGCTAGAACTGCTCTTCCACTTGCAGTGGCCATTCTTGCTCTAAATCCGTGGGTCTTTCTACGCTTGGTATTACTTGGTTGATAAGTTCTTTTCATATTAAAACCGCCTTTCGTGCGAATCCATGCTAATCAAGTATAACAAATTAGATTAAATGTTTCAACTATTATTGTTTTTACTTATAATTACAATTATAAGCGTTGAAATATAAATTGTTCTAAAAAAGTCAATTATTATAAATTTGGTGTAATTTTATGTGAATTTTCTTTTTTATATACCTTAATAATCCGTGATTTGTCTCATTAATATCGTTTTTACTAATCTTTTACAATAATAATTGGAAATTGGATTATTATTAAAGTATGATATTATTGTCAAAACTAAAGGGGGAATGTTAAATGCAAGACTTATTAGTAGTGCAGAACTTAACAAAAACATTCAAATTATCGAAAAAACAACAACGCATTGAAAAAACCAAACTTAAAGTTAAAGTTGCCGTTAATGACTTATCATTTACGACCAAACGTGGCGAAATATATGGCTTACTTGGTCCAAATGGTGCTGGTAAAACTACTACTTTGAGAATGTTATCAACTTTAATTAAACCGGATTCTGGTGAAGCACTAGTTGATGGTTATTCGGTCACTAAAAATCCAACCGAAGTTAGACATAGAATTGGATTTTTAACTAGTGACTTAAAATTAGAACCTCATTTCACACCAAATTATTTATTTGATTTTTTCGGTGCACTACAAAATGTTGATCCAAATATTTTAAAAGAAAGAAAAAATCATTTATTTAATAAATTTGGAATTGAAGAATTTAAAGAGGTTAAGGTTTCCAATTTATCAACTGGAATGAGACAAAAAGTTTCTTTAGTTATTTCAATTGTTCATGATCCTGAAATTATTATCTTTGATGAACCAACTAATGGTTTAGATGTTATTACAGCTAAAACTGTCACTGACTTTTTAATTGAACTTAAAAATTTAGGTAAAACTATTATTTTATCAACTCACATCTTCTCACTTGTTGAAAAGTTATGTGATAGAGTTGGGATTATTATTGAGGGTAGAATGGTTGCTGATGATTTACTTGAAACTATGACTAAAGATAAGTCACTTGAAGATTACTTCTTTGAACTTTATGAAATTCACGGAGGTAATGATTTATGAAAAACATTTTAACAATCTTTAAAAAAGAAATCCGACGCGTTTTTACTGATAGAAGAATGGTTATGTCATTAATTTTGCCTGGCGTTTTAATCTTTATAATTTATTCAATTATGGGTCAATTTATTGCTAAACAAGTCACGGTTGATGAAAAATATAAATATGAAATTGTTATTGTTAATTATGATAATAATTTAGATCCTTATTTTGGGTTTTTAACTCCTGATAAATTTAATATTACTCATTTAACTGAAACTAATGACGATTATTTAACCCAATTATCTGAAAAGAAACTAGATTTATATATTGTCTATCCTGATGACTTTTATCAAAAATCTTTAAATTATAACTCTGCTGTTGATGGTAGTGGAAATTCGCCAATAGTAAAAGTCTATCATAATTCAGCCAAAGTCGAATCGGGTGCCGCTTATAATCTTTATTTAACCGGTCTATCTCTTTTCCAAGAAACAATCTCTGAAAAGTTTAGAATCAATGTAGGGCCAGAAGTGTTTGACTTAATTACTGAAGAATCAATGACAATCCAAATTATTACTATGTTAGTTCCGTTTTTGTTAATTATGTTTTTATACACCGGAGCGATGGGAATCTCAGTTGAATCAATTGCTGGAGAAAAAGAAAGAGGAACAATTGCAACTATTTTAGCTACTCCAATTAAACGGACTGAATTAGCTTTAGGAAAAACTTTCGCTTTAGGGGTTTTGGCTTTATTAAGCGCTGCCTCAAGTTTTATTGGTCTAATGTTATCGATGCCTAAATTAATGGCAGGAATTGATTTAGACTTATCAATTTATGGGCCAGGCGAATATTTATTATTATTGTTTGTTATTATCGCGACTACCCTTGTTTATGTTGTAATAATTTCTATTGTTTCAGCATTTGCCAAAACAATTAAAGAGGCTAATGCATATGCTGGTATGCTTTCAATTTTAAATATGGTGGTTGGGATTTCTTCAATGGCTGGAGTAAGTACAACTAGTGTTTGGTCGTACTTAATTCCAATATTCAACTCAACTCAAGTTATATCAGCTATTTTATCTTTAGAAGTAAATATAATTAACTTACTTGTTACTATTGTTGTTAACTTAGGTATTGTAGCAGTTGGAGTTGTTTTATTAACAAAGATGTTTAATTCAGAAAAAGTAATGTTTAATTCTTAATTTTTATAAAAGAAAGGAGCGAATTTTTAATCGCCCCTTTTTTTATTTCTTCTTTTTTTCGGAACTTTTAGGATCTGCTATAAATTTAAATGAAACTAACAATAATATAATACCTATTCCTAATATTATATGTGCCATTCCGGCAATTCCTGAGATTGCTCCATTAAGTCCTTTTGATATTTTTGTTCCTAATACTTCAAGAACCCCTCTAACAATCATCATAATAACCGTTAGTGTAAGTCCTATATTATAAACGAACATAAATACTCGAAATGATTTCGCTTTTTTTAGATTATCTCTTTTATCAAAAAGTGCGATTATTAAAAACATAAACGTTCCTAATAAAAATAAATGAGGGTGCACTTTTCCTAACATTGTTACTCCAATAAAACCATTAAATTTAGTGAATTCACGGTAGAATACACCACCTATCATAGCTGCAATAGCGTATACTATTGAAATATTTAAATATTTTTTATTAATCATAAAATCCCTCTTTTCTAGTATCGTTTAATTCATTATATGAATTTCATAATCATACTATCAAGATTTTGTGTGAATATGATATTTTTTAAAAAAAGAGCGCCGAGCGCTCTTTACTAATTACTACTTTTGTTAATTAAAAGAATTTTTGTCTAGCTTGTTCTTTTACTTCTCTTGATGCTGTAAATGGAATTCTAGTTGTATATCCTGCTTTTGCAGCTACGATCATCTTAGCTGGCCATTGGAAAATATCTTGGTTCCATCTTAATACGTTATCGTTGTAAACTTCTCTTGCTGCAGTAATTTCTCTTTGAAGATAACTATTTTGTTGCATTGCATCAGCTAAAGACTGATGAGCTTTTAATTCTGGATAAGCTTCGAATGCAATATTAATAGATCTCATTGCAGTGTCAAGTTGACCAGCAACTTCACTTCTATTTTCTTCTGTTGGACGAACACCACTACGGAAAGCAGCAACTGATGTCATAACTTCTTTGTCAAGAGCAACTGATCTTTCAACAATACCGACCGCATTTTGTAAAATTTGAACTCTTTGTTCTAGATAGTTGTCGATTTGTGATGCACTATGTTGAATCTTTTGTTGAAGTTGTGCTAATTCTCTTTTAGCTTTAATTTTTCTGAATAAGAAAATAACACCTGGGATAATTCCAAAAACCCATAATAAAACTTCAAAAATTGTTGATCCAACGCCAACCTTAACTGGAATTTGTTTTTCTATTACGTTAACGTCTCTACCCTGTTCGTTAACCGGTCCTTTTACTTCGTCTAATTCATTAGCCATTATTATTCCTCCATTTCTTTTTTATCTTTTAATAATACTAAGAATGTTGATAGTTTAAATATTGATTCTTCATCGATTTCTCGTTTCTTTAAATTTTCTACCATTTCAGCAAATTTATCACGATATGTTTCTTTTTCTTCTTCTTTTGGTACATTAACTTCAATATCAGTTGATTTTTGAACTGCAATATATTCAGTCCAATGAACTGGAATGGTATGCATTCTTCCGTCTCCACCCCATTTGTTAACATAATCAACCCTTGGAACTGTTTCATATCCATATGCTGTTACTGTAACATAATCACAATAGTTACCGCTCTTCACTGTTGAAGTTTTTAAAATATTTCTTGTGCCTGATAGTGGATGTTTGAAGTGTTCTTCACCCATTTTATTAGCGATTTCTTCATGTTCATAGAATGAAACATAGGAATCATATAATCCACTATAAATATATTCGTGTGGTTTTTGGTGTTGATATAGTGGAATTGCTAATATTGGTGCGAATGTGAAATATATATGTTTGAAGAAATAGTTTTGATAATTAATAAATTTGGTTTTGATTTCATCATAATCATAACTATGAAAATAAGTAGGACTGATAGCTAAATCAAATTGTTTTAAGTGTTCTGGATAAACAATATTAATCATCTTATTTTTAACGAAGTTGAAATCATCACCATAAGCAATCTTCTTATCTTTCATTAGCGCTAGTAATTCCCTTTGAGCTAATGCTGTAAATAATAATCTAAATTGAACTTCGTTATTTCTATTTTGCGCTCGCCATAATACTTCAAATTCATAATTTCCAATAATAGTAATTGCGTTTGGATCTTTAGCTGTTTTCTTTTTAAGCTTTTTAATCTCTTTATTAACGTGACGCTCAATTTGCTTTTCAGTCATCTTTTCAGCATCTGAATCATCTCTTGAAAAGATTAAATCTGGTGCAGCTTCATTACCATATACTAAGAATGGCATTGTTGAATAATATGGACATGGTTTAGTAATGGTTGCAGTTAGTGTTTGTGAGCGAGTTCTAGTTACTAAATTACCTTTTGAATCTCTAGTTGTTTCGGTCCAAGTAATAACAATCGACCCAGTGTAATCTTTGGTTCCCATTTTGTGATATAAATTATCACTAATGAAAAACGGATTTCCATTAATTTCACCAGATTTAACATACAATGTTGATCTGTCTGTTCCCATCTCCTTAGGTAGACCGAATTTTCTTGTTAAATATTCTAATCTTCTACTATCAAAAAAATGATCAAATTTAATTAATGGTAATGTTATTTGGAATAATTCAACTGCCATTTCAGTTTTAAATAAATTATTAAGTCCCATCATTTGCCCCCAGGCTTCTTTGTACTTAATATTTATTTTATTTTGAAGTTCATCGGTTTCTTGCTTCAAGGCTTTAATCATTGGATTTGCTTTTTTAATAACTAATATAATTGAACCAACAGCAAGCAAAATCAACCCAACTCCTACAATTATCGTTGTCGTTGTTTTTTGCATAAATAGATAAATAGATACTATGACCATTATAATTGATGCAATAATTAAGAAGGCTTTAAATATCCTCCATCTATTTAATCTTTTTTGAGAATCGGCCATCAATTTTTCTAAAGCTCTTATCTCTTTTACCGTCGCTCTATTTTCTTCAATATTGACTTTAGATTCTAATGTTAATTTATCAAAAAACTTTTTAACATTTCGATCATGCATACTTCTTAAAGTCATGTCATATTCTTTGAGTGGTTCGTATATTATATCTTGTGAGTAGTATTCATAATCCACAATTATCACCTCATTTCAAAGTTATCTATTCATAAAAATTATATCATATCTCGTTTTTAATAAATATACTCTTAGAACAAAAAATATTTTTTTGTTATTAATTATTATTTATATTTATTTTAATTATTATAAAACCTTTTTTACAAATCCCTTTATAAAGCCACCAAAATGTTATTTGTAATATTTTTATAAATTAAAACAAAATTTAAAATATTGTCAAAAATTGTGGGTAAATTATAAACATTTTGTAAACATTTGTAAATATTGTTGATAATTTAAAGTGGGCTAATAAACGCAATAAATGGTGTTTTTATCCACAATTTTTTTGTGGATTATTTGTTTTTTGATTTAAAGTTTTCCACAATAATCCACAATTGTTGTGGATAGTTTTTTTCATTATATATGATAGAATCATAATAGACAATTTACTTTAAAAAATTTTAAGCAAAGGGGACAGGAATTATCATGGAAATCTACGAAAAGTTATGGCAACAAATATTAGGAGAACTACAATCTATTTATACTCAAGAGACCTATGATGATTATTTTAGCAATTTAAACGAAATTTACAAATATCAAAATAATCATATATATATTATCGTTGAGAATGAATGGACGAAAAGGAGAATTAATGATATCCACCTAATGAGAATCAATTCTCTGGCAAAAAAATATCATCCAGAGCCAATTGATTTTATTTTTATCACTGATCCTAGTGAGGTCCCTGGACTTGTTACTTCTAAACCAGAATATTCATTTGGTGTTAATTATGAAAACACTAATTTAAATAGAAATTATACTTTTAATTCTTTTGTTGTTGGTCCATCTAATAACTTTGCAGTTAAAGTAGCGATGATTACAGCTGAACAACCAGGTACAGCCCATAACCCTTTATATATTTTTGGTGACGTTGGACTTGGAAAAACCCACTTAATGCAAGCTATTGGTAATTACATTGTTGAAAAAGATATTAACAAGAAAGTTTTATATGCGCGCGCTAGTGATTTTATTGAAGATTATACTAGAGATCCTCAATTTAAAAATATGGATGCATTCTATGAAAAATATCGTACTATCGATATTTTATTAATTGATGATATTCAAATGATGAGTAACGCTTTAAAATCACAAGACGAATTTTTTAAAGTCTTTGAATTGTTATATAACGCTAATAAACAAATTGTTGTAACTAGTGATAAACCAGCAAAAGAACTTAGAAATTTTAGAGATCGAATTATTAGTCGTTTTGAGTGGGGTTTAAGTATTGATATTCAAGCTCCAGACCAAGATTTAAGAGTAAAAATCTTAAAATCTAAACTAAAAAGTTCTTATGATCCAAGTGATTATGATCATATTCCAGAAGAAAGTTTAGAGTACATCGCACGTATGTTTACCTCTAACGTTAGAGAATTAGAAGGGGCTTTAGCAAGAGCTTTAATGTATTGTAAGATTAATAATCTTGATTTTAGTGTGGCGTCATTTGAAGAAGCTTTAGAGTCTCTTGTTTCATCTAAAAAAGCGAGCGATTCAATTACTCAAAACAATTATATTAAAATTCAAAGTGTTGTTAGTGATTTTTACAGTGTATCAGTTGATGATATCGTCGGTAAAAGTAGAAAATCTCAACATTCTCTTCCAAGATTTATTGCTATGTATTTAATTAGAAGAATTTATGATGTTCCTTATAAAACTATTGGTGAAATGTTTGGAGGAAGAGATCATAGTTCAGTAATTAATGCATGTAATAGTATTGAATTAGAATTAGAAACCGATTTACTTCTTAAAAAAGCAGTTAATGATATTATGAAAAAACTAGGTGTGGAAAAATAATAAATTACTGTTTATAAATTGGGATAAATATGGTATAATAAATAGACAGCAAAGCGTTTAAATATTTTTGTCCACAAATCCACAAACACTAATAATTATTATTTAAACTAAAAGAATAAAAAAGGAGACGAGAATTATGATATTTTCAATTAATCGAAACGTATTATTAGATAATTTACTTGTAATCCAAAGAGGATTACCTAATAAAACACCTCTTCCAATCTTAAATGCTATAAAATTTGTGGTTAATGAAGATCATTTAATTTTAACTGCAAGCAATAGTGACTTAGCTATTGAATTAACAATCGAAGATAAATCACTTAGAGTTAAACAAACCGGCAAAGCTGCAATTCCTGGTCGCTTTTTAATTGAAATTATAAGAAAGTTAGAAGCTACGATGATTGAATTTGCTGTTGTTGAAGAAAAGTCTGTCGTTATTAAAGCAGAAAGATCAGATTTTAAATTAAATTTACCAGATGTTTTAGATTATCCTGAAGTTGATTTCTTAGACTTAAAACAACCACTAGTTTTAGATTCTGAAATCATTAAAACAATCATCAAAGAAACAAATTATGCTGCAGCTAACACTGAAAAAAGACCTATCTTAACCGGGGTTAATTTCTTACATGAAAATAATCAATTATATATTACTGCTACAGATAGTTATCGACTAAGCAAAAAAGAAATTAAACTAAGAGATAATTTAGATCCATTTAATTTTGTTATTCCAAGGAAATCACTTGAAGAGTTATCAAAAATCTTAGATTTAGTTAGTGATAATGTTGAAATTTATGTAAACCCTAATAAAGTTTTATTTAAATTCCCTAACATTATGTTCCAAACTAGATTACTTGAAGGAAAATATCCTGATACTTCAAGAATTGTTCCGACCAATTTTCCAGTAATAATTCCATTTAATAAAGAAGAATTACTAGCAGCTGTCGAAAGAGTATCACTTCTTTCTCCAAGAGATAGAGATACTAACTATAACATTATTAAATTAACTTTAAGATCAGACCATGTTGTTGAAATTTCTTCAACTAACCCTGAAGTTGGTGATGCTCTAGAAGAAATTACTCCAAATGGTAGAGTTGTTGGATCATCACTACAAATTGCATTCAGTTCAAGATACTTAATTGAAGCTTTAAAATCATTTGCATCTAGCGATATTACAATTAGTTTTGCTGGAGAAGTAAGACCATTTGTTTTAAATGGACCACTTGATATTGATTTACTTCATTTAATCTTACCTGTTAGAATTGATTAATTATTTATTAATTAAAACGGGCGCCAAAACAAGGCGCCCTTTTATATTTTAATATTGACTATACTTCACATGTAAGTAGTAAAGTGATATAATTTTAACGGATTATTGAAAGGTGGATAAAAATTATGGCCAAGAAAAAGAAACCTAAAAAACTAACTAATAAACAAAAAAAGTTTATCAAAAAGAATTACAAAGTAATAATAGTTTTACTTGTTGTTGTATTAATAGCTTTAGCGATAGTTGGATTTTTCTTTAAAGATGAAGTTTTAAAACTAATTAATGGTCCTGAATCTGAAATACAAACTCCAACTACTGAAAAAGTTAAAAACATTAAGATTACTAATGACGGTATGTTAAGTTGGAACAGTGCTGGAGAAGGCGCAGAATACACGATAATAATTAACGGAATCGAAATTAAGACCCAAGATACTACTTATGATATTACTCAGCATAAAAACGAAATTAATGATGGTTTAGTAGTTGAAATATATGCTAAAGTTGGTAATCATAACATTTCAAACAAGAATAGTGTAACAATTATTATTAACCCTGAAACCGCGTTATATGAAATTGATCATAAATTTGTTTATGAAGGATATTATTCCCAAATAAAGTATGAAATGACCAATGAACAGATTTTTAATAAATTAAACGAAATTATCAATGTTGTTACAGCTGGAAATGGCTCACAGAACTCATCTTATGGTGAAATAAGGGAGATACTAGTTAAATCAGATATCGAACCTGGAAAGAATACTTTATATGGAATTTATGATAATGCTGAGATTCCAGCTAATTGGGGTTCAGGTAATGTTTTTCAAAGAGAACATGTTTGGCCAAACTCCAAATTAGGAATCCCTAGAGTTACAAATAGTAGTCGTGATCAAGGGAGTGACCCACACAATTTAAGAGCTATTATTGGATCTACTAATTCAAGTCGATCAAATAGACATTTTGCTGCTGGTAGTGGATTAAAAGGATATACTATCGGAACTGATGAATACTATCCAGGAGACAATCATCGTGGTGATGTTGCTAGAATTTTATTGTACATGGCAGTTAGATATAAAGACATTTTATCTTTAGTTGAAGTTCCACAAGGACCAACATATGAACCAGCAGGGGCTCAAATGGGAAGATTAAGTTTACTTCTTGAGTGGCATAATGCTGATCCAGTTGATGAATTTGAAGAAAATAGAAACCAAGTGATTTATGAATATCAAGGAAATAGAAATCCGTTTATTGATCATCCGGAATTATTTGAAAAAGTTTATGAACACATTGTTTCAATAAGTTTAAAAATACCAAAACCATATCACACACTACAATTAATTATTGGTAATATACAAATTTATAAAAACACGTATATCAACAATAAAGAAAAATATTTATTATAGAAATAATTTAAAAGAAGCCTTAAATTTCAAAATTTAGGGCTTCTTTTATTAAAAAATGACGAAACTATCTTATTTTTTTAAAACATTCAAATTTTGCTATTTTAATCATATTATGTTATAATATGAATATAAAATAGGAGTTTGAAAATGGAAACTATCAAAATCGATACAGATTTCATCACTTTAGGACAATTATTAAAAATAACCGATTTAATAAATACTGGCGGAGAAGCCAAGTATTTTTTATTGGAAAATAAAGTGTATTTAAATGATGTTTTGGAAAATCGAAGAGGTAAGAAATTATACCCAGGAGATAAGATAAAAATTAACCATTTAAAATTTGTGATTTCAAAATGATAAGGAAAATAGAGTTAACTAATTTTAGAAATCATGAATTCATCTCACTAGATTTTGATAATCGTAAATCTTATATCTACGGAAATAACGGGGTTGGAAAAACTGCAATCTTGGAAGCTATCTACTTCGCTTCTACTACTAAGTCAATGAGAACTAGTAACGAAAAAGATTTAATTAAAAAAGATGAAAACTTCGCTAAAATAAAAATTATTTTTGAAAATAATAAACGGAATGAAGTAATAATTTCTAAAACAGGTAAAAGATTAAGCGCTAATGGAGTTGAAAAAAGGCGCATAAGTGATTATATTGGCAGTTTTAACGTAGTAATGTTCACTTCTGAGGATATACTCCTGATTAAAGGAACACCAATGGATAAACGCAATTTTATTGATTTAGAGTGGATGTTACTTGATAAGGAATATCTATCATTACTTAACAAGTATCGTAAAATTTTAAAACAAAGAAATGCGTTACTTAAAAATATTAAAATTGGTGATGATTATACGTTTTTAAATATTTTGGGAAAACAACTCTTAGAGGTTGGAACTAAAATAATTGAAAAACGTACGGAAGTAATTGAATTATTAAATGAAGAATTAAAAAAACTACCAAATAAGTTTGATATTGGAGAAATAGAAATAGTTTATAAACCAGATCAAACAGTAAAAGGATTAAAAAATTGGTTTGAAACCAAGCAAGATCGTGACATTATTTACGAAAGTACGAATGCTGGACCACATAAAGATGATTTTATAATCAATATAGGTGGTAAAGATAGTAAAATCTATGCTTCACAAGGTGAGCAAAGATTGATTGTAATTGCAGTAAAAATAGCTTTACTACAATTAATAACAAAAGTAAGCAAACAAAAACCAATTCTTCTACTTGATGACATCTTAAGTGAACTTGATGAGAGGAATCAGAAATTGTTTTTAAATAATTTACCAAAAGATAATCAAATAATAATGACTAGCGTCAAAGAAATAAAATCAAATGATAAAATTCAAACTATTAAAATAGAAGGAGAGATGCAACTTGGATAAAAATAATAACAATAATTATAGTGCCGAGAATATTCAAATATTAGAGGGACTAGAAGCGGTCAGATTAAGACCAGGAATGTACATTGGTAGTACTGGATCAAGAGGATTACACCATTTAGTATGGGAAATTGTTGATAACAGTATTGACGAAGTTTTAGGTGGTTTTGCTGACCACATTTTAGTAGAAGTTTTAAAAGATGGTTATATCCAAGTTACCGACAACGGACGTGGAATTCCGGTTGACTTACACCCTAAGAGTGGTAGACCAGCTGTTGAAACTATTTTAACTACGCTTCATGCGGGTGGTAAGTTTGATGGTAAGTCGTATAAAGTCTCGGGTGGGTTACACGGAGTAGGTGCTTCAGTAGTAAACGCTCTTTCTGAATCATTTATCGTCTTTATCCAAAGAGATGGTTATTCATATCGTCAAGATTTTGCTTATGGTGAACCTGTAGGGGAACTTCAAGTGCTTGGCGAAAGTGATGAAAGTGGTACAAGAATCTTATTTAAATTTGATAGAACGGTATTTGTTGAAACCCAAGAATATGACTATGAAATTTTACGAAATAGAATTCAACAACTAGCTTTCTTAAATAAAGGATTAAAGATTACCTTAATTGATGATCGCGGTGAAGTACCGATTGAAAAAAACTATCAATACGAGGGTGGAATTGTTGAATATGTTCAATTCTTAAACGGAACAAGAACTAAAGTTAATGAAGATATTATTTCTATTGAAAAAGTTATTGATGATATTTCTATTGAAATCTCACTTCAATATAATGATTCATATTCAACAAATTTAATCTCTTTTGTTAATAACATTGCTACTCACGAAGGTGGAATGCATGAAGATGGCTTTAAGATGGCCTTAACGAGAGTACTTAACAAATATGCAACTGACGCAAATTTACTTAAAAAAGATGATTCTTTTATCGGTGAAGACACTAGAGAAGGATTAATTTGTGTCATTTCAGTTAAGCACCCTAATCCTCAATTTGAAGGACAAACTAAGACTAAATTAGGTAACCCTGAAGTAAGACAAATTACATCTCAAGTTACTCAAGAAGGTTTAGAGAGATTCTTACTTGAAAACCCACAAGATGCTAAAGCTATTATTGAAAAAGCATTAATGGCATCACGTGCTAGAATTGCAGCAAGAAAAGCTAGAGAAGCGACAAGAAGAAAATCACCACTTGAGTCATTAGGTTTTGCCTCTAAATTAGCTGATTGTCGTTCAAGAAACCCTGAAATTTCAGAATTATATATTGTGGAAGGGGACTCAGCTGGTGGATCTGCAAAACAAGGTAGAGAATCAGAGTTCCAAGCTATCTTACCATTAAGAGGTAAAATTCTAAATGTTGAAAAAGCAAGATTAGATAGAATTTTATCTAATAGAGAAATTATTTCAATGATCCAAGCAATTGGAACTGGAATTGGTGAAGAATTTGACGCTACTAAAGCAAGATATCATAAGATTGTTATTATGACGGATGCTGACGTTGACGGGGCGCATATTAGAACTCTTCTTCTTACATTCTTCTATCGTTATATGAAAGAGTTAATTGATTTAGGATATATCTACATTGCTCAACCACCTTTATATAAAGTAACTTCAGGTAGACGAGCAGAGTATGTTTATGATGATGATACATTAAATCGATTACTTGAAGAATTGGGTGGACGCCCACAACTTCAAAGATATAAAGGTCTTGGGGAAATGAACCCAGAACAATTATGGGATACAACAATGAACCCAGAAACAAGAACCCTACTTCAAGTTTCATTAAAAGATGCAATTGACGCTGATAATGTATTTACAATGTTAATGGGTGAAGAAGTTGAGCCAAGAAAAGACTTCATTAATGAAAATGCAGTTTATGCAACTAACATTGATGCATAAAAGGAGGTTAAAACATGGAAGACATTAAAAAATTAGATGATATCGAAGAACATGATGACTTTGAAGGATATAATGACGAAGAACATAATCATGGTAAGATAAAAGAAATTAATATTACTTCTGAAATGAAAACCTCATTTTTAAGTTATGCTATGAGTGTTATTGTTTCAAGAGCGTTGCCAGATGTAAGAGATGGGATGAAGCCAGTACAACGTAGAATTATCTACGCGATGAACGATTTAGGAATGTATGCTGATCGTCCACACAAAAAATCAGCAAGAATTGTTGGGGAAGTTATTGGTAAGTATCACCCACATGGTGATTCTAGTGTTTATGAAGCTATGGTTAGAATGGCTCAACCATTTAACTATCGCGAACCATTAGTTGATGGTCATGGTAACTTTGGTTCAGTTGATGGCGATTCAGCAGCAGCGATGCGTTATACTGAAGCGAGAATGTCAAAAATGGCAATGGAGTTAGTTCGTGATTTAGATAAAAACACTGTTGACTTCGTTGATAACTATGATAATAGTGAAAAAGAACCAAGTGTCTTACCAGCAAGATATCCTAACCTACTAGTTAATGGCGCTAGCGGTATCGCGGTTGGGATGGCTACTGAAATTCCACCACATAATTTAGGTGAAGTTATTGATGGAACATTAGCCTATATTAAAAATAAAGACATTACTATTTCTGAATTAATGCAACATGTTAAGGGACCTGACTTTCCAACGGGAGGTCAAATTTTAGGTTTAACTGGACTTCGTGAGGGTTATGAAACAGGTAATGGTAAGATTGCAATTAGAGCAACAACTGAAATTGTTCATTATAAGAATAAATCAGCAATTATTATTACAGAAATTCCTTATCAAGTTAATAAAACTAGATTAATTGATAAAATAGCTGAAATCGTTAAAGATAAGGTTGTTGAAGGAATTACTGATTTACGTGATGAATCAAACCGTAAAGGAATGAGAGTAGTTATCGAGTTAAGAAAAGACGTTATTCCTGAAGTAATGTTAAATAATTTATACAAATATACTCAACTACAAACATCATATAGTTTAAATATGATTGCTTTAGTTAATGGTCAACCAAAAACATTAAATTTAAAAGAAATGATTGCCCATTACGTTGATCATCAAGTTGAAGTAATTCAAAGAAGAACCCAATATGATTTAGAAAAAGCTGAAGCAAGACAACATATTTTAGAAGGTTTAATTGCTGCACTTAATGATATTGATCGTGCGATTGAAATGATTAAAGAATCTAAGACTGGTGATGAAGCTAGAGAAAAATTAATTCAAGCTTATGAATTAACTGATGTTCAAGCTAGAGCAATTCTAGATATGCGCCTACAACGTTTAACTGGTTTAGAAATCGAAAAAATTAGAGCTGAACATGTTGAATTAGGCATGAAGATTAAAGAATATCATGAGGTTTTAGCAAGTGAAGGACGTAAATTTGAAATTATTTATGAAGAATTATTAGAAATCAAACAAAGATTTGCCAATCCAAGACTATCACAAATCAACTTACATGCTGACTTAAGTATTGAAAATGAAGATTTAATTCCAGTTGAAGATGTAATAGTTACTGTTACTAATCAAGGATATATTAAACGCATGCCAGTTGATGAATATAAGAGCCAAAACCGCGGTGGTGTCGGAGTCACAGGAATGAGAGTTCATGATGATGACTTTGTTGAACAAATGGGGCTTACATCGACTCATGATTATCATTTATTCTTTACTAATAAAGGTAGAGTTTATAAGATTAAAGGATATGAAATTCCTGATTTAGGAAGAACTGCTAAAGGTTTACCTATTGTTAACTTATTAAACTTCGATAAAGACGAAACATTAGCATCGTTTACAAGTATTAAAGATTTTGAATGCGAAGAATCATACTTATTCTTCACAACTAAAAATGGTATCGTTAAACGAACTCCAGTAACTGATTTTCAAAATATTAGAACAAACGGAATTATTGCGATAGCACTTAAAGAAGGAGACGAACTATTGGCAGTTGGTGTTACTAATGGCCAAAAAGATATCATCTTAGGTTCAGTTAGCGGCAAGTCAATTAGATTTGCTGAATCTGATGTTAGACCTACTGGTAGAAATACTTCAGGAGTCATTGGCATGAGACTTGAAGAAGATGAATACATAGTTGGTGGCGGAGTTATCCCTAGTAATGAACACGATATCCTTGTTATATCGGAAAAAGGCTTTGGAAAGCGAACAAGTGTTAATGAATACCGACAACAAAAACGCGGTGGTAAAGGGGTATTAACACTAAATGTGACCGAAAGAAACGGTAAATTATCAGCTTTAAGAGTTGTAACCGATAATGACGATTTAATTGTAATTTCTAACCGTGGAATTGTAATTAGAACTCCAATTTCTCAAATTTCAAGAACTAGTAGAGTCACACAAGGCGTTAAAGTTATTAAATTACGTCCAGACAATTTAGTATCTACTACTGCTATCGTTGATCATATTGATGAAGATGAAGAAATTGTTGAAACAGTTGAATTCACACAAAAACAATTAGAACTTAACAACAATCAAGAAGTTGAAATTGAAGTCGTTGAATTAAAACCAATTCTTGATGATGAAGACGAAGAAAAAGTAGTAACTAAAGAAAGCATTTTTGACGAATAATAGGGGGACGCGAAAATGTTAGATTTAAAATTAATTACAGATAACACTGAAGAAGTTATAAAAAGATTAGAAACCAGAGGTGGAGATTTTTCACATTTAAGATCAATTCCAATTATGGTTGATCAAAGACGTGACTTAATTATTAAAGGTGACGATTTAAAAGCTAAAAGAAATCAAACATCTAAATTAATAGGAGAATATAAAAGACAAGGCAAAGATGCTAGGGAAATTCTAACAAGTATTGCTAATTATGGTGATGAGATTAAGGAAATTGATGAACAAATTAATGAATTGGAAAATAAAATTAGAGATATTTTATTAATCACTCCTAATTTACCTTCTCTAGAAGTTCCAGTTGGTGCTGATGAATCAGCCAATAAGGAAATTAAAAGATGGGGGACACCAAGAAAATTTGATTTTCCAGTAAAAGATCACGTTGATATTGGAGTTGGCCTTGGAATTTTAGATTTTCAAAGAGCAGCTAAAGTTACAGGTCCGCGTTTCGTTTATGAAGTTGGATTAGGGGCAAGATTAGAACGAGCTTTAATTCAATTTATGATGGACGTACATTCTCAAGAAGGCGGATATACTGAATGTATTCCACCATACATCGTTAATGAAGATAGCATGTATGGTACGGGTCAATTTCCTAAGTTTAAGGAAGAATCATTTAAACTTGAAAAGTTTGATTGGTTTTTAAATCCAACAGCTGAAGTTCCAATGATTAATATGTATCGTGATGAAATTTTAGATGTTGAACTTCTTCCACTAAAATATTGTGCATATACAATGGCATTCCGTTCTGAGGCTGGATCAGCTGGAAGAGATACTAAAGGAATGTTAAGACAACATCAATTCAATAAAGTTGAATTAATTAAATTTAGTACCCCAGAAGATTCATATAAAGAATTAGATTTAATGTTGGCAAGTTCAGAATCAATTTTACAAAAACTTGAATTACCTTATCGTGTTGTAGTATTATCAACAGGAGACATGGGATTTTCAATGTCTAAAACATACGATATTGAAGTATGGCTTCCAGGACAAGATAAATATCGTGAAATTGCGTCTATAAGTAACGCGGAAGAATACCAAGCAAGACGCGCTAACATTAGATTTAAACGTTCTAAAGATGCAAAAACTGAATATGTTCACACACTTAACGGTTCAGGTATTGCTGTAGGTAGAACGGTAATTGCAATATTAGAAAACTATCAAAACGCTGATGGAACAGTCACCGTTCCGAAGGCTTTAATTCCTTACTTGAAAACTGATATTATCAAGTAATAAAGGAAAGGAGAATAAAGATTATGAAAATTTACTATGTTGAAGATGAATTAAACCTCGCCGATATGATTAAACGTTATTTAGTGAGAGAAGGTTATGATGTAACTGTTTTTCATGATGGCGAAAGTGCTATAAAATATGTTGGTGATCAGGTAGATTTATGGATATTAGACATTATGTTACCGGGAAAAATCAATGGGTTTGATTTAATTACTAAAATTAAAGAAGTCCAACCACAAACATCAGTTATCTTTACTTCTGCTAGAGATCAAGCGATGGATAAGGTTGAAGGATTAGAATTAGGTAGTGATGACTATATTGCTAAACCTTTTGCTCCAAGAGAGTTAATTTTGAGAGTTAAGGCGGTATTAAGAAGAAATGCTTACTATCAAACTTCTAGTATTATGTATGAAACATACGAAATTAATACTGAAAAAAGAGAAATTAAAGAACGTGATCAAATTATTAGATTAACTAATAAAGAATATGAACTATTAGCTTTCTTTTTAAGTAATAAAGGCGAATCATTTGATCGAGACGCAATTTTAAAACATGTTTGGGGTCCAGAATATACTGGAAATAGTCGCGTTGTTGACGATTTATTAAGAAGACTTCGTCAAAAAATGCCGAATCTTCGGATTGAAACGATTTACGGACACGGATATCGGTTATTATGAAACGTTGGAAACTCGTAACTCAAATTTCGGTAATATTTACGATAGTAACAGTGATTATTTCACTTGTTTTCGTATTGATTTTTGAGTTTGGGTTTCAAAGAGTTTATTCAAAAGAAATTATTTACGAGTTAACCATCTACTCTCAAGAAGTGGTTAACAAAGTAAAAGAAAATGATAGGTTTGTTCCTAACGAATACATTGGAATTACAATTTATAAATGGAAACAAGATCCGGAAACTGGAGAATACTACGTCGATTTAAATCCGTATTATACAACGCCGGTAGTAGATGATTTCTTTATGAATGTCGACTTAAAAGACTACATTAAAGAATTGGCTCTTGATGAAACTATAGATCCACTTGAAGTTAAAAAGAAAATAGGAAATAAAACTTATAATGTTAGAGGTGTAAAATATAAACCTGAAACCGCAAATGGATTCTATGTATTAGCATTTACTGACGATAGATATGTCAAAGCTCAAAACGAAGACTTTACACAAACCTTAAGATTTACCACTCTAACTTTAATCGTTTTAGGTAATATTACCCTTCTTCTATGGTCAAGATTAGTTGTTGGTAGGATTAGTTACTTAGAAGATGAGATTTCGCTTCTAGTAAAAACTAATTATGAACGGCCAATTGATACTTCTGGTCGTGATGAAATCTCAAGTTTAGCTAAATCGGTTGAAAAAATGAGAGTTGAAATTTTGGAACATGAACAGATTAAACGAGAGATTATGCAAAATATTTCTCATGATTTTAAAACGCCGATTTCGGTGATAAAAACGTATGCTGAAGCCATTCAAGATGGAATTACTGATGAAAGCGAAATAGGTGTTATCATTAAACAAGCTGATACTTTAAATCATAAAGTTGTTCAGTTACTACAACTTAATAAAATTAACTATTTGACTAATGATCAAAACATTGAAGAGGTATTTGTCAAAGAAATTATTAAAAACATTGTTAATAAAAACAAATATAAATTTGACAAAGAATTTGTCTTAGATTTAGACAATTCAACTTATCTGGCAATTCCAGATAGTTTAGAAATTGCGATTGGTAATATTATTGATAACGCAATGCGTTATGCAAAAACTAAAATTGTTATTGTTTTGCAAAATAAAAAACTCACCATCTATAATGATGGCGAGCAAATAAATGAAGAATTTATTGAAAAAATATTTAAACCTTATGAAAAAGGTCACAAAGGTGAGTTTGGATTAGGGATGAGTATTACCCAACAAACTCTAGCATTCTTTAACTTATCTATTTCAGTTAAGAACGTTAGAAAAGGCGTAATGTTTGTTATAGAGCCGATTTAATTAAATCTGCTCTTTTTGATAACACGCTATGATCTAATTGTTTAGAGTGATCAACTAATTTAAATGTAACATCCTCAGCATCATATCGTGGTATTAAATGAATGTGATAATGGAAGACAGTTTGCCCTGCTACTGCTTCATTATTATTTAAAATATTTAATCCCTTTGGCTTTAAGGATAAATTGATTGCTTTTGCAAGTTTAACAACAACACTAAACAGATGATTTGAAATTTTCTCATCTAATTCAAAGATATTTTTGTATTCTTGTTTAGGGACTACTAGTGTGTGCCCTGGTGTTGCTTGCGAAATATCTAAAAATGCAATTACTAAATCATCTTCATAAACAATATGGGCTGGTATTTCTCTATTTACAATTTTGGTAAAGATTGTTGCCATAATATCACCTCTTATTGTAATTATATCATATAGCTATTATCAAAACTTAGTATAAAAAGGATGTTAAAATGAGAAAAATCTACGTTGTTGAGGGAATAAGAGATGAAGAAATACTAAAAAAGATAGATCCTAATATTTTTACTATTAAAACTAATGGTTTTTCATTTGATAATGAGTTGATAGAAAAATTAATCAAATTAGAAAAAGAATACGAAATCGTCTTAATTTTAGATCCAGATTATCCCGGAGAAAAAATACGAAGAGAACTAGCAGCAAATTTAAAAAATCCAATTAACATTTTTATTCCACAAGATAAAGCCATATCTAAAAATCAAAAAAAGGTAGGTTTAGAACACGTTTCTTTAGATGATTTAGTAAAAATTTTAGAAAAAGAAATAATTTTTGATAAAAATAAAGGTAACTTAAATACCAGTGATTTAATTACTTTAGGATTAACCGGAAATGTTGATTCTGAAAAGAAAAGATTAATAATTACTAATCACTACTATCTTCCCAAAAGTAACGCCAAAAGATTATTAAACTATTTAAACAATATGAATATTTCATATAAAGAAATAGAAGAGGTATTAAATGAATCCTAAGAAAAAATTTGGGCAAAATTTTATAACAGATACTAATTTAATTATTAAGATCGTTTCATCAACCAAAATCGACGATAAAAATGTCATTGAAGTAGGTCCTGGACGAGGAGCTTTAACTAAAGAATTAGCCAAAAGAGCTAAACATGTTATTGCCTATGAAATAGATAAAGATCTAAAACTATATCTTGATAAATTAGTAAATGAAAACAACAATTTAGAAGTCATATATGATGACTTTTTATCAGTTGATTTTGCTAGTGATGACAAATGGGAATTAATTGGCAATTTACCTTACTATATTACAACACCAATTCTTTTTAAATTCTTAGAAAACAATGTATATAATAGCGCAACAATAATGGTTCAAAAAGAAGTTGGAGATAGAATTATTTCTAAACCCAACTCTAAAAAATATAACGCATTATCGGTTATAGTTCAATACCTTACTGATGTTGAAAAAGTAATAAATGTATCTAGAAAATTATTCTATCCAGTTCCTAATGTAGATAGTGTTGTTATAAGATTAGAAAAGCGTAAAAATAGAGAATTATCTTTGGAAAAAGAGGCTGAATTTATTAAGTTCGTTAAGGCTTGTTTTATGCAAAAAAGAAAGACTTTAGCAAATAATTTAACAGAATTATATGGAAAGAATAAAGAAAGGGTAATCGCTTTATTAAGAGATAACAACTTTATTGATAGTGTAAGAGCTGAGCAATTATCTCTTGATGATTTTATCAGATTATTTAATCAAATAGTATGAATATAATTAAAGAAATAGCATATGCAAAACTTAATTTAGATCTTCACGTTATTAACAAGAGAAATGACGGATATCACGAACTAAAATCCATTGTAATACCTCTTGATTTTTATGATGAACTTTACTTAGAAATTTCTCATGAAAATGAAGTGGTATCAAACGTTTTAATTAAAGATAATTTAATTATAAAAGTAATTGAAGAGTTCCAAAAAAGAGGACATATTAATGAATGCGTTAAAGTAACGTTATATAAAAAAATCCCGATAGCTTCAGGACTAGGTGGGGGTAGCGCAAATGCTGCTGCAACTATAAGAGGAATTGTTAAATTATTTAATTTAAAACTATCTCAAAATGAACTTGAAAATATTGCCAATAATCTTGGTAGTGATATTCTATTTTGTCTTTATAATAAACCTGCTATTATGTCGGGTAGAGGAGATAAGTTAGAATTTATTGATTATCCAAATTTTGATGATATTACTTTAATTCTTCTTCCGACTAGAAATAGCACTCCAGAAATTTTTAAAAATCTAAATCTCGTTAATAAATCAACTAATTTTGATGAACAATTATCTAAATATTTAAGTAAAAATGTTTCAAGTTATATCAAGGGTATAACCAATGATTTACTACCACCAGCTTTAGAAACCAATATTATTTTTTATAACTATTATGAGAGGATTCATCAAATAGTTCCTAACGTATTTATGACCGGATCTGGGCCAACTTTATATTTAATAAATCCAACTAAAAAAGAGCTTAAAAACATCAAAAAAGCCGAAAATATCGACATAATTGACTTAAAAATTAAAAAATAGTATATACAAATTATAAAAATAGTGATATAATTACAATGATAAGCAAAAGGCATTAGGAGGATCGTTATGAAGATTACAGACGTTAGGGTTAGAGTCATCGGATCTGAAAGCAGACTTAAGGGAGTAGCAACAATAACTTTCAATAATAGTTTCGTTGTACATGACATCAAGATTATCGAAGGTGAATCAGGCGTGTTTATTGCAATGCCTAGCAAGAAAATGCCAAATGGATCTTACCGAGATATTGCCCATCCAATTAACTCAGAGACAAGAAAATTACTTGAAGATGCTATCATTGCGGAATATGAAAATGTTCTTGCAAACCCAGAAGCCAACGTAGAAGACGACGAGTAAAATTGACCAATAAGCTTATATATTTTTTGATGAATATTTAAATTTTATTTTTTTCGGACTGCAATAATTGCAGTCCTTTTTATTTTGTAAATTTCTATTCTTTTTTGACGCGTCTTTTAAAAATTATTAACGATAATACAACAAAGATTGCCGCATATAAAATCATAATGCCGCCGTTTATTAAAATTGGCCCTAGGTTAGAACTTAATTGTTCGGATATTAAGTCGTTAATTTTCACGGCATATGCTGCTGGAAAAATTTTACCTAAAGCTAAGATGCCATTTGATAATAATTCAGCTGGAATGAAACTTCCGGTAAAGAACCCTTGAGCTAACGCCAAAACCGTACTTAACATAGAGACTAGTTCTTGTTTATCAATAACCAATCCTAAAAATACTGAAACACTAGTTAAAGGAAGCACGAAAACAAGCAAGTTTATTAAGTAATAAACCCCACTGATTGTAAGAGTTGTTGGATTGGTAATAATACTCGTTAAAAAGACAATGCCAACTAGTAAAAACGCAGTTAGAAGTGATGCTAATAATATTTCAATAATAAATTTTGTTTTATTATATGAAGATAATGAAATTCTTTTAAAAACTTCACTTCTTTTTATTTCAAAAATAATGATACAAACAATCATAATAATAATTGATGAAATAATGTAAGTTGAGAAATTAAAATAATAACCCATTATTTTTACTTTTAAATCAACTGGGCTTGATAAATCTAAATTAACATTATTAACAAGCGTAGCATTTATTTTTTCAACCACTTCATTTTCGTTATAAGTAATATTATTTTCGTTATATAATTCCGTTAAATTATGATACACATTTAAATACTTACTGATAGCTAAGTGTAGTGGTGCAACTTGAGATGCATCTCTTAACCTAGTATGGAAGAAATAAATAGTGCTATTTCTATCAATTTTACTTAAGTTACTTGGTAATATTAATGCTCCATGAATTAACCCGCAGTAGTTAGCGTCATCAGCGTATTTTGGATCAATATCTTTAGGATTCAAATATTCTTTCGAATATTCAACCAAGCCGTTAGTCAAGACGTCATCAGTCTTTATTAGGAGTAAATCTTTTTCTAATAAATATTCAAATACTTTAGTATTATCTTCGGGTAAATTATTAATCAGTTCATCGTTAATCTCAACATAATAAACTGGAGCCACAATCATTTGTCTTGTTTTTACCTGTTCATTAGATAATCCAAAGATAAAACTTGATAAAACAAGAATTAATAAGTATGCAGAAATAGCGAAGATATTAGCTTTTAAAATTTTAAAAAATAAATTATAGCCTCTCATATTATTTCTCCTTTTTTACATACTTATAAAACGTTAACCCTAATAGGATTAAAGAAATTACCGCAAGTGCTAACATGTTATACCAATATTGTGTTATATTTCCAAAATCAAGTTGTAAGAAGGAATCACTAATGAGTCCATTTAAATTAATATATGCGAGCGGTTTAGCGAAAACATTAACAAAGAATTTAACGGCTCCAATCATCATTCCTGATAAGAAACCACCTAGTGTTCCAATTAAAATAATTAATGCTGAAGCAACATTATCACTCATATTATTAAAGAAAATACCATAGAAAAAGCCCATTATATTCATTGATATTATCCCTAAGGCTATCGTTAGTAAGGCTAATCCTGGATTAGCAAACTTGACTCCAAAGAATACAATTGCAACCGCTAAGTAAATTATGATTATCGCAAATTGAACAGTCAAAGAACTCAAGATTGAACTGGCTAATAATTTCGAACGATTAACACCACTAACCTTAACTCTTTTAGCATACGCAAATACATTATGACGATATATTTTAGATTGTTCAAAAGCTAAAAAAGTCCCGTAAATAATTGCCATCGCAATTACGGTATAAAAATAGTTTGAAATATAATCTAAATCTTTATTTCCTGATGCTTTTAAATATTTGTTGTTATAACCTTCTAAATATTTCTCTAAGGCTTGCGGGAAAGTAAGAGTATAATTACTTTCTTTCATTAATAACATCGAAACATCGATTGCGTTATTATAATCATTGACAAAACTTTCTAAAATGGTTGTATATAAATCAAGTTTAGATGATCTAATGGTAAATTTCCCGTTTTCTTTATAGATATAGGGAATATTTTTGTTAATAAAATCATCTTTAGCTTGTTCTAATGTTACAGCTTTGACTGAGAAAAATGGTATAGCCTCAGTTTTATTATCCCCTAGATTTTTTTCATATGTAGCATTAGCTAACATTTCATTTACTAAAAAATCAATGTCATGCTGTTCAAAAGTTGATTCAACATAATTAACATCAAAAGTATTAAAAAAATCTAAGTTTCTAATATCTTCAAAAACAAAGTGAAAGATAGTACTTAAAATAATTGGGAAAAAGAGTGCCCAAAAAATTAAGACTTTATTTTTCAATAATTTCTTCAAATTAAGAATAAATAAATTTTTCATTTTAATCTCTTAACTCTTTCCCAGTTAACTCTAAGAATACGTCGTTTAAACTAGGTTTACTAGAGTTAATTTTTGCATAGTCAATATTATGTGTTTCCAGTAAAGTGATAATTTTGCTTAAAGTTTTGTTGTCTTGATTAGTTTTAATTACGACTTTGTAATCATTTTTAATAACTTCAACAACTTCTTTCATTTTTTTAATTTCTAAAATTGCTTCATCGGGAAAATTGTTATTATATTCAATTTCGATAAATTCAACTAACTCAATTTTATCAATTAATTCATCATATGTTCCGTTGGCAATAATTTTTCCTTTATCCATAATGACGATATAATCACATAAAAACTCGATTTCTTCCATATAGTGAGAAGTATAAACAATAGTTGCTCCATCTTTATTTAGCTGCTTAATTTGTTCTAAGATATGATTTCTACTTTGAGGGTCGATTCCAACAGTTGGTTCATCAAAAAAGATTAATTTTGGTTTATGAGCGATGCCACAGGCGATATGTAATCTTCGTAATAAACCACCACTTAATTTTTTGGGGTTGAATTTAACATAATCTTGAATTTGAACTAATTCAATAGCTTCTTTAACATATTGGTCTCTAGTAGCTTTATCATTAATATATAATCCACAAAAGAACGTAACATTTTCAATTACGTTTAATTGATCAAAGACACCAACTTCTTGAGTTACTAAACCAATATTACGCTTAACATCGGTTTTATTTTTAAATTTATTATCAAATAATATAATTTCTCCTTGTTCATAATCAAGAAGATCTAATATTGAATTAATAGTAGTGGTTTTTCCACTTCCATTGGGGCCTAAAAGTCCAAAGATTTCTCCTTCTTTGACGCTTAAATTTAAGTCATCAACAGCCTTTACCCCTTTTTTATATGTCTTACTAAGTCCTTTGACTTCAATTACTAAATTTTTCTCCATACACGAATCATACTTTAATATTTAAATTGTTAATATTAAGTATTTCCTCCTTCAAAGGAATAATACCATAAAAGAGTAAAAAACCTGTATTATATAGTGGGTTTTTACTCTATTTTTACATATAAATAATACTTTTACTTTAATTATGTGAATAAACCAAATATAATAGTATTATATGTTTAGTTGAAAGGATGAAATTAATGAAATATATAAAAAGTATCTGTTATTCAGGATTTAGAGAAAACCAACATCCAGGATGGGAAATATACCCAAGCTATGAAGAAATTAGAGAAGACTTGCATATTTTAGTAAGAGATGGATATCGCCAAATTAGAGTTTATGATCCTAATGTTCACGCAATTAGAGCGATAGAAATAATAAGAGAAGATAAATTACCACTTAAAGTTATGCTAGGATTAGGATTAGGCGGCGAAGAATATAATGAACATGTTGGGTGGGGACTTCCAATCCCACAACACGAATTAGACAAAAATATTCCTAAAAATGAAGCGGTATTAAGAAAAGTAATCGAATTAGCCAATAAATATCCAGACGTTATTAATTATGTTAGTGCCGGAAATGAAAATACAAGCGATTGGAACCCTAATTTAATTAGTGTTGAAAAGATGGCTTATTACATTGATGAACTCAAAAAACACACGAAACAAAAAGTGACTTTTTGTGAAGGAGTTTTCTTTTGGAATAATAAATGTAATGCGCTAGCGGAACACGTTGACTTTTTAAGCATTCACGTTTATCCGTTTTGGACAAAAACCCCTTTTGAAGAGGCCGTAGCGGAAACAATTAAAGAGTATAATCAAACTAAAGAAAATTTTCCAAATAAACCAATTATTATTACGGAATTAGGGTGGCCAACATCATCAACTGTAGGTAATCATTATACTAATTTAGAAAATCATGCCGCATATATCAAAGGAATTGATGAATGGGCAAAAAAAGAAAATGTTTTAGTTTATTATTTTGAAGCTTTTGATGAACCTTGGAAAGGTGGCAATAACCCAATCGAAGCTGAAAAACATTGGGGATTATACGACGTTGAGCGAAAAAATAAGACAAACGCAATCTAAAATTAATATGGAAAAGGTGCTTTGCACCTTTTTTCTTTCAGTATCCACAAAGCTAATGATTATGATGGATTGTTATTAAAATTAGATGAGAAATTGAAAAGAAAAATATGAACTTTATTTCACTTTATCTCTCTTTTGTCTTACTTTTTACACTTGAAAAGTGTATACTAATAAAGGGGGCGTATTAAAATGGTTGAAATAGATGGTAAAAAAGTAAAATTATTCGCTTTAAGTGCAAACAAACCACTAGCGGAGGAAATTTCAAAATGGGCAAATATTCCATTGTCTACAGCAAATGTTATTAAATTTGCAGACAATGAAATGTCAGTATCGATTGAAGAAAGTGTTAGAGGTTGTCACGTCTTTGTCGTACAACCAACATCAACACCGGTTAACGAGCATTATATGGAATTATTTATTATGATTGATGCACTAAAACGAGCATCAGCTGCATCAATTAATATCATAATGCCTTACTACGGATATTCTAGACAAGATAGAAAATCAAGATCTAGAGAACCAATTACTGCTAAATTAATTGCTGATATGTTACAAACGGCAGGAGCAACTCGTGTTATTGCAATGGATTTACATGCTGGACAGATTCAAGGATTCTTTGATATTCCGATTGATAATTTCCCAGCAGCACCACTTTTAGCAAGTTATTTTAAAAAAAAGAAAATGAAAGACTTAGTAATCGTTTCACCGGATCATGGTGGAGCAACAAGAGCCCGTTCATTTTCTCGTTTATTAGGCGGAGTACCACTTGCGATTATTGATAAAAGAAGACCGAAACCAAATGTTGCCGAAGTAGTTAATATTATTGGGGAAGTAAGGGGTAAAACCGCGATTATTATTGATGACATTATTGATACTGCCGGTACTTTAATTGCTGCATCTAGTGCACTACTTAAAGCAGGTGCAGTTGCGGTATATGCTACGGCAACTCACGCAGTCTTCTCAGACCCAGCAATTGAAAGAATTAATGATTCTTGCATTAAAGAAGTAGTTGTTACAAACACAATCGAACTACAAAAAACATGCGATAAGGTTACTCAACTTTCAGTTGGACCACTATTAGGAGAAACCATTATTCATCTAATGAAGGATGAAGCTATCTCACAAATTTTTAACCGAATGGAAGAGGATTAATGAAATTAATTATTGGATTAGGAAATCCAGGAGAAAAGTATAAAAATACAAGACATAATTTAGGTTTTATGGTTGTTGATGAATTAGCCAATCAACTTAACTTAAAGTTCAAATATAACATTAACTTTAAAGCCGATATTATTGAAACTTTAATTGGTGATGAAAAAGTCATTATTGTTAAACCATTAACATATATGAATTTATCTGGTGAAGCTGTCTCTAAAATATTTAATTACTATAAAGTTGATGAAGAAGATATGATTGTCGTCGTTGATGATCTAGCATTAGATGTAGGTAGAGTTAGATTAAGAGAATTTGGTAGTGATGGCGGACATAACGGACTTAAAAATATCGACAAACATTTACCTGATATTAAATACAAAAGAATTAGAATTGGGATTGGTGAATCAACGTTACCACACGTTGATCACTATGTTTTAGGAACATTTGCTAAATCAGAAGAAAAGACAATTAAAGAAGCAATTCTAGATTCAGTTGATGCTTTAAAATACTTTATTGAAAATAAACCATATTTGGACATCATGACTCAATATAACACACAAAATAAGTAAAGAGGGAATATTATCGAAACTTATTTACTTAATGAATACCAAGGTTTATTTGAAAAAATAAGGCCTGGTCAAAAATTTAAACATTCAAACATATACTTCAATATGTTACTTATCAAGAACAGTTTTGTTTTAAAAAATAAAACTGTTTTTGTCGTATTACCAAATTTATTTGAAGCTCAAAAATATTATGATAACTTATCTTCAATTGCTGGTGAAGAAAATGTCTTGTTTTATCCGAGTGATCCGACACTAACGACCTTAATGGCACTTGGTTCGTCTGATTTTTTAAATGAGAGATTATACACGATAAGGGCTTTACTAACTGATAAACCATATATTGTTGTGACTACACATATTGGACTAAAACGAAGAACTTTATCAGTTGATGATTATAAAAGATCAGTTAAAACCTTAAGGACAAAAGATGAAATCTCAATTGAAAGATTAGCTAATATTTTACAAGCTAACGGATATGAAAGAAACTATATCGTTGAACGTCCAGGCGAGTTTAGTATTAGAGGAAATATCGTTGATATTTTCACTAAAGAAAATCAATTTCCATATCGCCTAGATTTTTTTGGTGATGAAATTGAAGTTATTAAAATCTTTGATATTGAAGATCAAAGATCATTTGATACTGTTGATGAAATTGACATTATGCCACTTAATGAAATCTTTTTTACTGAAGAAATTAAAAATAATGCGATTAATAAAATTAATAAATATTTTGATGACTATACTTTAAATGATAGGGAAAAAGAAAAATTATATGTTGATTTAGAAAATATTAGCGAAAGAAGAAATTTCTCAACCCTATCAATTTACACATCATTTTTTAATTCTAAACCTACTAACATTTTAGATTTTTCTAAGGATAAAGAAATTTATCTCATTGATAAACATTTAATGGTTATTGATGAAAAAAATATGGCAGATGATTTTAAATCATTTTCCATGAGTTTAGGTAACTCTAAGGCTTACTTAGAAATTCCATTTTATTTGTCTTTAGAAGAATCATTAAAAGAAAAATATATCGAAATCAATAATTATGGAATTGATGAATACAATCAGTATGAATCATTAGCTATTAGGGATATTAATTATTACTCTAATAATTTTGAATTGTTTTATTTAGATAATAAGGAATATTTTAATGACTTCACAACAATCATCACTCTTAAAAATAAAGATTTCTTTACTAAATTTAAAATATTTTTAAATGAAAAAGGGTACTTATTTAATGAAAATAAAATAATTAAAAAAGGAATTAATCTTTTAAATGAAGAACATTTTTATAATTTTTTAGATTTTAAAAATAAATTATTAATTATTTCAGACAGTCATTTAATATCAAATAAAATCAAACCGAAAATTAGATATCGTAGTGTTTTAAATGAATCAAGCAAAATTAGACATGTAAGCGAACTATCTCCAGGAGATTTCGTTGTTCATTATGAACATGGGATTGCTAAATATCTAGGGTTAGTAACGATGGATATTACTGGCGTTAAAAGAGATTATTTACAACTAGAATATGCCAATAATGAAAGTATGTATATTCCAGTTGATCAAATTGATATGATTTTAAAATATGGTGCTAAAGAAGGAATTGAACCTAAGTTATCACGCTTAGGTGGCAAAACATGGAGTAATACAAAAGCTAAAGTTAAAAAACGGATTAAAGACTTATCAGATAAATTACTTAATTTATATGCACAAAGAGAAGTTTCAGATGCTTATGAGTTTGGCGTACATAAAGCTGCTGAATTAGAATTTGCTCAAGACTTTGTTTATGAGGAAACTAAAGATCAAGAAATGGCAATCCAAGAGACATTAGATGATATGTCTAGCCCTAAATTAATGGATAGATTAGTTATCGGTGATGTTGGATTTGGTAAAACCGAAGTAGCCTTAAGGGCATCATTTAAAGCGGTACTTGATGGGAAGCAAGTAGCATACTTAGTACCAACAACAATTCTAGCAAGACAACATTATCATACATTCACTGATCGGTTTGATAAATACGGAGCTAATGTTGCTTTATTAAGTCGCTTTCAAACTCAAAAGGAACAAAAAGAAATTATCGATCGGTTAAAAAGAGGGTTAATTGATGTCGTAATTGGAACGCACCGATTACTTTCTAATGATATTGGATTTAAAGATTTAGGACTCTTTATTATTGACGAGGAACAACGTTTTGGTGTTGAACATAAAGAAAGAATTAAAGAGTTAAAAGTTAACATTGATACCTTAACTTTAACGGCAACTCCAATTCCTCGAACCCTTCAAATGTCACTATCAGGATTAAAAGATATGTCGATGATAGAAACACCACCACGTAATAGATATCCAATCCAAACTTATGTAATGGAACGGAATGATACTATTATTAAAGAAGCGATTGAAAGAGAAATCGCACGTGGTGGTCAAGTTTTTTATTTACATAACCGTGTTCAATCAATTCCAAAAGTTGCCGAAAGATTATCTAAGTTAGTGCCAGAAGCTAAAATTACTTATGCACATGGGAAGATGAATCGGAATGATATTGAAGAAGTCTTAACTGATTTTATCTCTCATGAATATAATGTGTTGGTTGCTACTACCATTATTGAAACTGGAATTGATATTCCAAATACTAACACCATTATTATTCATGATGCTGATCAGTTAGGACTTGCTCAACTTTACCAAGTTAGAGGTAGGGTTGGTAGATCAGATAAAATTGCTTATGCATATTTAATGTATGATAAAAATAAAATTTTAACTGAAGCAACTAAAAAACGATTAAGTGCAATTGAAAGATATACTGAATTAGGATCAGGTTTTAAAGTTGCGGTTGAAGATTTAACAATTCGTGGTGCTGGCGATTTATTAGGTAGTGAACAATCAGGATTTATTGATTCCGTTGGAATTGAGATGTACACTGAGTTATTAAAAGAAGTTATTACTGGTAAAGAACGAGAAATTGTTTCAAATAATGAAGTATATGTCTCACAACACGTTGCCCCTGAATATATTGATAATGATTTAGTGAGAATTGAAATTCATAAATCAGTTTCAAAAATTAACAATTTTCAAGATGTTGAAAGTTTAAAAGCGGAATTACTTGATCGTTTTGGTAATATTGATCAAGAATTAATTTTATATATGTATGAAAAGCTATATAAAAAGCAAGCCTACAGGCTTGGCGTTGAAAAAACTGATGTTACTCCAAACCAAGTAGAGATTGTTATCTCTAAAGAAAAAAGTAAGGAAATTGACGGAAATAAACTATTTAAATTAGCGTCACATTTCCAAACACCAATTAAATTAAGTTATTTAAAAGAAAAAGCAGGAATTAAATTTGATATTACTAATGAAAAGAAACATTGGTTATTTGTGGTAAATGTTTTTTTAAGTAACTATTTACAATAGAAATATATACGATATTAATGTATAATTATAAGGTAGGAATAAGGTGAATAATATGTATGACGTAATTATTGTTGGCGGCGGGCCGGCAGGAATCTATAACGCTTATGAATTTATGTTAAAGGCCCCACATTTAAAAGTATTATTAATCGAAAAAGGATATGATATTTATAATAGAAAATGTCCAATTCTTTCAGGTCAACTAGAAAAATGTCCAGTTGACCGCGAAGGATATGTCGGTTGTCACCCAGCTTGTTCAATTACCTCTGGTTTTGGTGGATCTGGAGCCTATTCAGATGGTAAATTTAATATTACTTCTGAATTTGGTGGTTGGATGACTGATTATTTAGATAAAGACATCGTGTTAAAGTTAATTAAATATGTTGATAATATTAACTTAAAACACGGAGCAACCGAAGTAATTACTGATCCTACTACACCTAAAATTAAAGAAATTGAAAGAAAAGGATTAGCGACAGGTTTAAAACTATTACGTGCTCAAGTAAGACACTTAGGAACGGAACACAATTTAGAAATTATGAAGTCAATTTATGATGAACTTCAAAATAAAATTGAGATGCGTTTTAAAACTGAAGTAAAAGAAGTTTTAGTTGAAAATAAAAAAGTAACAGGAGTTAAACTAACTGATGGAACTATCTTGAAAGCGAAATATGTTTTTGTTGCGGCTGGTAGAGAAGGAGCTAACTGGTTACATAAGATTGCTAAAGCTAATAAATTAAAAATTACTAATAACCAAATCGATATTGGTGTTAGAGTTGAAACTAACGACTTAATTATGGAAGAAATTAATGAGAACTTATATGAAGGTAAGTTTGTTTTTAACACGACTGTCGGAACAAGCGTTAGAACTTTTTGTTCTAATCCTAGTGGACATGTCGTAGTTGAAAATCATGGTGGCACGGTTTTAGCTAACGGACACGCTTATAACAATCCAGAGTTAGGTTCAACCAATACCAACTTCGCATTACTGGTATCACACCATTTTAATGAGCCGTTTTCAAATCCACATCAATACGGACATGCAATTGGCGGAATTGCTAACCAATTGACTGGTGGCACGGTAATTATTCAAAGATATGGTGATTTATTAAGAGGTAGACCAACTACGGAAAATGATTTGCGACACAATTTTGTGACACCAAGTCTAAAAGAAGCGATGCCAGGAGATCTGGGATTAGTCTTACCTTATAACACACTAAAATCAATTATTGAAATGATTGAAGCATTAAATCATGTTACTCCAGGTATTGCTAGTGATCACACACTATTATACGGAGTAGAAACTAAATTTTATTCAGCTAGAATTGAAGTCAATGAATATTTTGAAACTAAAATTCAAAATTTATTCATTGGAGGAGATGGTGCAGGGATTACAAGAGGACTTGCACAGGCTGGTGCCAACGGAGTTTGGGTAGCACGAGAAATTATTAAAAGAGAGGGCAAAGTATGAAAACAATAGTAGTAATTGGAACCGCATGGGGCGATGAAGGAAAAGGAAAGATTACCGACTTTTTAGCAGCGAAAGCCGATGTAGTAGCAAGATTTCAAGGAGGTAATAATGCCGGTCATACTGTAATAGTTGATGGGAAACATCATCTATTTCAATTACTTCCATCAGGGGTAGTTAATAGCGGAACAATTAATCTTTTAACTAATGGAATGGTAATTGATCCAAAAGGTATTTTAGAAGAAATCGATGATTTAGGTAAAAAAGATTTAAACCTATTTATTTCTAACCGCGCTCACGTAGTTATGCCTTACCATTTGGCAATTGAAAGTGCTAATGAAAGAAGAAAAGGCGAAAATAGATTAAATACTACCGGTCACGGAATTGGACCAACTTATAGTGATAAAGCCAATCGTATCGGTTTAAGAATGGATCAATTTGTTGGCCCTAATTTTAAAAAACAATTAGAAGGAATTATTAATCTTAAAAATTTAGAAGCTGATAAATTAGGAATCCCTCATTTTGACGTTGATGAAATTTATGAAGAATATAAAGAATATGCCAAACGTTTAAGACCACATGTAATTGATACATCGCTATTTCTAAATGAAGCAATCGCAGAAGGTAAAAAAGTCTTATTTGAAGGGGCGCAAGGCGTGATGTTATGTATTGAAAATGGAACTTATCCATTTGTTACATCTTCATCACCAACCGCCGCTGCAGTACCGCTTTATGCAGGGATTGCACCGTGGTTATTAGAAGGTGCAGTTGGAGTGGTAAAAGCGTATGCAACAAGAGAAGGTGCAGGCCCAATGCCAACCTTAATTCCTGATGATAAAATTCAAGCGCATTTTCATAAAACTAAAGTTGAATATGAACCAAGAACCAAAACTTACCGAAGAGTTGGCTGGTTAGATACAGTTATCTTAAGACATGCAAAAAGAGTTAGCGGGCTTTCGTATTTAGCGGTAACAGTTTTGGATATTTTATCAGGACTTGATGAATTAAAAATTTGTACATCTTATAATTTAAATGGCGAAGTAATTGATTATGTTCCAGCAGATATCAAGGAATATGAAAAAGCGACACCGAACTTTATTACATTACCTGGATGGAAAGAAGATATTTCACATGTTAAATCATTTTCAGAACTTCCAGTTAATGCCCAAAAATATTTAGAAAAAATTGAAGAATTAGTCGGAGTAGAAATTGGTATTTTTTCAGTTGGACCATCAAGAGAACAAACAATCCAAGTTAAAGATTTTTTCTAAAATAAAGGAGATAACTATTAATAAGTCAAGTAATAAATAACTCCATTATAAAAGAACCGAAAAATTCAGCTAATAGTTTAAATATGTTTATTGAAAATAGAATAGCTACTTTCTATTATCTAATAATATT
>Ga0209723_1001370_pt1 | contig 38214 bp, 36 predicted proteins | sample BiotimSIPDNA_2_FD_185750 | JGI IMG/M metagenome (GOLD analysis project Ga0209723, IMG submission 185750) | Anaerobic biogas reactor microbial communites from Washington, USA - Biogas_R2 time_0 SIP DNA (SPAdes) (version 2) | ecosystem: Engineered > Bioreactor > Anaerobic > Unclassified | place... | reverse complement strand
CACAATTGGCTTTTTCTGGTAATATTCTCTTGGGGTTCTCATAGCTCCATCTCCGTTTGGGATAATGAAGATAGGATGCTATGAAACCCCCTTTTGCCAAGTCGCGTAGTGAATTATGCGGTACTGCCATTAAAGTATATCTTCAGTTTCCGTAATCTTGAATTTGATGATAACACCACTACGAAAGAGCAAGATAAATGCTATCGTGGGACTTCCAATTCGGGTCAAAAATCGGTTATATTGGACTTGACGTTATGAGTATCGGTGTTATAATTTTTATAAGGTATACCTTATAATTTTTACAGAGGACAACTATGGAAAGCAGCGGTGGAATTCGGGAACGAGTGGAGGATTACCTGGCAGCCATTTACAGACTGCGGGGCGGTCCTGAGTTACCCCTGCCCTTGTCAGCGTTAGGGGAATACTTTGGTTTTTCGCCAGTTTCCATCCACGAGATGATCCTCAAGCTGTCGCAACAGGGCTGGATTCACTATTATCCCTATCGCGGCGTCACATTGAACGCGCAGGGGGAGGCGGTTGCGATGGCTTTGTTGCGCCGGCATCGCCTGTGGGAGCGATTTCTCACCGATATGCTCGACGTGCCTTGGTCTGAGGCTCACGAGATCGCCGGTATGCTGGAACACGCGGCTCCTGAGTCGGTGACGGAACGTCTGTCCGCATTGTTGGGCGATCCGGTGAGCTGTCCTCATGGCGTGCCGATCCCGCCGAGCAAACGTGCGTATATCGACACATGTTTACGCCAGGTGCCGGTGGGCGCGCGCGGCCGGGTGACGCGCATCGCGCCGGAATCCGGTGACATTTTGCGCGATGCAGAGGCGTGGGGGCTGTTGCCGGGCCGGCAGATCGCCGTGATCGAACAGCAGGAGGCCGAGATTGTCGTCCAGGTGGAGGAGCGGCTGGTAAGCGTCCCGCTGGAAAGCGCAAGTGTGATCTGGATTGAGGTTCTTTAGTTTACTCGTGGCATTTATCTTTTTCGTTGGGGGTATTGTTTATGGTTCCACTAACAGCATTGCAGCCGGGGCAGACAGGGTTGATTCACCAACTGCGCGGCGGACATCGCTTTGTTTCACGGTTGGCGGCGCTCGGTTTCACGCCGGGCGCGCCGGTGACGGTCACGCGCAATCACGGCATCGGTCCGTTGATCGTCGCGGTGCGGGAGACGCAAGTGGCGCTCGGACGTGGCGAAGCCAGCCACGTTATGGTTTATCTGGAGGACGGCGATGCAGCGGTTAGCCAGGGTAGAGTCTGAAGCGGCAGCGCCGCACGTTGGCGAATGTGTGACCATTAAGGTAGCGCTGGCCGGGCAGCCGAACGTGGGGAAGTCCACCATCTTCAACGGGCTGACCGGGATGAACCAGCACGTCGGCAACTGGCCCGGCAAGACGGTGGAGCAGAAAACCGGCGGCTGTCTGCGCGGCGATAAGCAGTTTGATTTCGTTGATTTGCCGGGGACGTACAGCCTGACCGCCAATTCGGTGGAGGAGCGCGTGGCGCGCGATTACATTTTGCACGAGCGCCCCGACGTGGTGGTGGCCGTCGTCGATGCGGCGATCCCGGAACGCAGCTTGTATCTGCTGGCCGAACTGTTGCTCTTACCCGCGCCGGTGGTGTTGGTGTTGAATATGATGGACGTGGCCGCGCAGGAGGGCATCCAGGTGGAGCCGCGTGTGCTGGAAGCCGCGCTCGGCATTCCCGTCGTGCCGATGGCGGCGACGAAAGGTCGGGGTTTCGAGGCGTTGCTGGATGCTGTGGTCGCGGTGTGGGATGAGGCGTATCCCTACAATCCGCACCGCCCGGTCATTCTGCCCGCGCACCAGACGGTGCTGGAGGAACTGATCACGTGGGTCGCCGCTTACGTCCCCAAACCCTATCCGGCGGATTGGGTCGCGTTGAAACTGTTGGAAGGCGACGACGAGGTGGTGGCGTTGATGCAGTCTGCATTGCCCGCTGACGTGTGGACGCGCGTCCACGACACTCTGCTCCAACACGAAGATGCCATCCTCGACATTGCCGGAGCGCGCTATGCGTGGATTGCGCGTATGATCCGTGCGGCAGTCGTGCGTCCGAAGCTTGGCCAGATGGGGCTGACGGCGCGGTTGGATCGCGTGCTCACGCATCCCTTGTGGGGGACGCTGGCCTTGTTGGGCGTGCTGGCGGTCGTCTTCTGGCTGACGTACGCTATCGGTTCGCCGTTACAAGGTTGGCTTGATACGTTGATCCAGCAAGGGGCGGAGGCGAGCCGCAATGGCCTGCAAGGCGCACTTCCGCGCTGGATGGTCGATTTGCTCGCCGATGGTTTGATCGGTGGCGCGGGGATGGTGGTGACGTTCCTGCCGATCCTGGTCATCTTCTTCGCCGTGCTGGGCTTTCTTGAAGACACCGGCTACATGGCCCGCGCGGCCTACATCACCGACCGCTTCATGCACGCGATGGGGCTGCACGGCAAGAGCTTCCTGCCGCTGCTACTCGGCTTTGGCTGCAACGTCCCGGCGATTTTGGGCACACGCATCATCGAGACGAAGCGCGCGCGCTGGCTCACTATTCTGTTGGCCCCGCTGATCCCCTGCACCGCGCGCATGGCCGTGGTCGCCGTGCTCGCGCCGGTTTTCTTCGGCAGGGCGGCGGTGTGGGTGGCCTGGGGACTGGTCGCCGTCAACCTGGGCGTGCTGGCGATTCTCGGCATTGTCTTCCACCGCTTTGTGCTCAAGGGGGAACAGGCGATGTTCATCATGGAGCTGCCGCTCTATCACCTGCCCAACGCGCGCACGATCGGCCTGTACGTCTGGCAGAACGTGGTCGCGTTCTTGCAGAAGGCCGGGACGGTGATCCTGGCGGCGTCGGTGGTGGTGTGGGTGCTCTCGTACTTCCCCGCCGACGGCGACGTGACGCAGAGCTACCTGGCGTGGATCGGGCGCGGCCTCGCCCCAATCGGCGCGCTAATGGGCTTGCCGTGGATGCTGATGATTGCGCTGCTCACCAGTTTCGTGGCGAAGGAGAACACCATTGCCACGCTCGGCGTGCTTTACGGCAACTTCGAGACGACGTTGCCCACGCTGATCACCCCGCCGGCCGCACTGGGCTTCCTCGTCGTGCAGATGCTCTTCGTCCCCTGTGTGGCGACGGTGGCGGCGGTGAAACAGGAGACGCGCTCCTGGGCGTGGACGTTGCTTAGCCTTGGGCTGATGCTCGTCATCTCGCTCGGGGCGGGCATCCTCGTCTACCAGGTCGGCACGCTGCTGCTGGGGGGCTGATATGCTCAAGGCGCTGCTGACGTTGATCCGTGAGGACATCTACTGCACCCCGCAAGAACTGGCGGAGGCGCTGGCCGTCCCCGCGCCACTGGTCGAGCAGATGTTGGTGCAGTTGGTCGACAATGGCTACCTCGCCGTGCCGGAAACGTGCGCCAACGGGTGCAGCAGTTGTTCGCTGGTGCAGGCGTGCGGCGCACGTCCTGGCAGCGGATTGCGTTTTTGGACGTTGACGGCTAAAGGGGTTAGCGCATGTCCGTAGAGTGCTGAGGTATAACGAAAAGAGGGCGCGAATTTCGCGCCCTCTTGATTTTGTGAGCTTCTTTGGCGGTTTAGTACATACCGCCCATATCACCCATCCCGCCGCCGGGACCACCCGCCGGGGCAGCTTTCGGCTCGGGGATGTCGGTGATGAGCGCCTCGGTGCTGAGCACCATCGCGGCGACGGAGGCGGCGTTGAGCAGCGCGCCCTTGGTCACCTTGGCGGGATCGATGATGCCCGCGTCGAGCATATCGAGATACTCGCCGGTCATCACGTCGTAACCGATGTGATTGTTCTTCTTCGCGGCCTGCTTGCGGCGTACCTCGGCCAAGATCACGGCGCCGTCTTCACCGGCGTTCTCCGAAATCTTGCGGACGGGCATTTCCAGCGCCTTGCGCAGAATGGTCACGCCGGTCTGTTCGTCGGAATAGTCCATCTTGACGTCGCTCAGGACGCTCATCGCATTCAGCAGCGCCACACCACCACCGGGGACGATGCCCTCCTCGACGGCGGCGCGGGTCGCGCTCAACGCGTCCTCGACGCGGTGCTTCTTTTCCTTCAGCTCAGTCTCGGTCGCCGCACCCACGCGGATGATGGCGACGCCGCCGGCCAACTTCGCCAGCCGCTCTTGCAGCTTCTCGCGGTCGTAATCGGAGGTGGAGTGATCCATCTCGTTCTTGATCTGTTCGATGCGGCCCTGAATCAGCGCGTCTTCGCCGTGCCCACCAACGATGGTCGTGTCGTCCTTGGTGGAGATGACTTTGTCGGCGCGGCCCAGGTCGGCGAGGGTGGCGCTATCCAGCTTGCGGCCTTCTTCCTCGGTGATGACGTGCCCGCCGGTGAGGGTGGCGAGGTCTTGCAGCATAGCCTTGCGGCGGTCACCAAAGCCAGGGGCCTTGATCGCCAACGCGGTCAGCAAGCCACGCAGTTTGTTGACCACCAGGGTCGCCAGCGCTTCGCCATCGACGTCTTCCGCAATAATGACGAGGTTGCGCGCGCCTTTCTGCACCAGTTTCTCCAGGATGGGAACCAGGTCTTGGGCGGCGGAGACTTTCTTGTCGTGAATGAGGATGTAGGCGTCCTCGATGATGGCTTCCATGCTGTCGGGGTTGGTGATGAAGTAGGGGCTGATGTAGCCGCGATCGAACTGCATACCCTCGACGTACTCGGTCTCGAATTCGAGGCCCTTGGATTCTTCCACGGTGATGACGCCGTCTTTGCCGACTTTGTCCATCACATCGGCAATCAGATCGCCAATCGCGCGTTCCTGCGCGGATATGGCGGCCACGTTGGCGATGTTTTCCTTGGTGTTGACTTCCACAGCAGCGCCTTTGATCGCCTCGGCGACCTTCTCGGCGGCGGTGAGGATGCCCTTCTTGAGCAGCATCGGGTTCGCGCCGGCGGCCACGTTCTTCATCCCTTCTTCGATAAGGACGTGCGCCAGGAGGGTGGCGGTGGTGGTGCCGTCGCCGGCGATGTCGTTGGTTTTGGTGGCGGCTTCTTTCAATAGTTGCGCGCCCATGTTCTCGAAAGCGTCTTGCAGCTCAATTTCTTTGGCGACGGTCACACCGTCGTGGGTGATGGTGGGGGAACCCCACTTCTTGTCCAACGCCACGTTGCGGCCCTTGGGACCCAGGGTGGTCACAACTGCGTTCGCCAAAACGTCCATACCGCGCTTCAGTCCCGAGCGCGCTTCACTACCGAATTGTAATTGCTTAGCCATGATTTACTCCTTATTCTAAAGAGGATTTTTATTTACTGAGAAGATTGCGAGGAATTAATCCTCAACGACACCCAGGATGTCGTCCACGCGCAAGATCAGCATTTCCTTGCCGTCGCGGGTCTTGAACGTTGTACCGGCGTACTTCGCGTAGATCACCAGATCGCCCACCTGTGGGCCGACGATTTTGCCGTCTTCGTTTTCCACCGTGACCTCGGGGCCAACGGCCAGGACTTTGCCCTGTTGGGGCTTTTCTTTGGCCGTGTCGGGGAGCACCAACTGCCCACCGGCGAAGGTCATTTCATTCTCTTCGACGGGTTCCACAACTACACGGTCGTTCAAGGGTCGAATCTTTACGCTCATGACTTACCTCCACTTGATGAATTTAGGTTTTTCGTGTTTACTTTTAGCACTCGATGCTATAGAGTGCTAATCTATTCCTAATAATAGCATGTTTGAGAGCGTTTGTCAAGCACTCGAGAGGGTAGAGTGCTAAAATCTAATGAATTATTAATACTTTGTGCCTGTTCATCTACCCTTGCGAAGGTTGCGCGCGCGCGTGGATTATGTGCGGGTTTTGTTTGAAACCTTCGCAAGGGTTTCGCATCAATGGTGCGCGGGATCGATCTCCACCACGGCCTTCATCCCCCACAACAGCGCAGGCAATGGCGCGTCCAGTTCGACGACGACCGGGTAGGCCATGTCGCCGCGATAGAGGACGCCCTGTGGTTCGATCTGCGCCACGCGCCCGGCGAACGCAGTCTCCGGCAGCGCGTCCACTTTGACCGTGACCGGTTGCCCCACGCTGACGTAGCTCGCGTCGTTCTCGAGCACATCGCGGGTGCGTACCCGCAACCGGTCGAGCGTCGCCAACACCACAACGGGACGTTCCGGCGTGACGATGTCACCGGTTTCTACGTAGATTTGCGTGACCGTACCGGCGAACGGCGCGCGCAGTTCGGTGCGCGCCAGGGCGGCCTGAGCGGCGGCGAGCGCAACTTCCGCCTGCCGGACGGCAGCCTGCGCCACCGCGACGTCCTCGGCGCGCGGCCCGGCCTGCGCCAGCGCGAGCTGGGCTTGCGTTGCGGTGAGCTGCGCTTCGGCCACCCGCACGCCCGCGTCGGCGGCTTGCGCTTGAGCGGCGAACACGCGCGGGATGGCGGCGAGGCGCGTTTCGGCAGCAGCGATCTTCTGTTCGACGACGGCGGTCTGCTCGCGGAGCGTCTGGGCGCGCTTGTCGTCCCCGCCGTCTTTGGCCCACTGCCACTGCGTTTCGAGTTGGCGCTTTTCGGCTCGCGCCGCTTCGAGTTGGGCGCGCACGGCGGCGACCTGCGCGTCGCGTCCGGCTGCGGTCCACTGAGTGCGCAGCGCGACAGCCCGTGCCATGTCACCCTCGGCGGCGGCAACCTGCGCTTCGGCGGCGGCGATGGCCTCCGGGCGCGGCCCGGCCTGCGCCAGCGCCAAACCTGCCTGCGCCGTCGCCAGCGCCGCCTCTGCCTGGCGTACAGCCGCTTCCAGGTGCGTCGCATCGAGGCGCGCCAGCACGTCCCCGGCCTCCACACGCATCCCCGGCTGCGCCAGCACCCCGACGACTTTGCCGGGGATAGTGAACCGCGCTTCGGCCCAACGTTCCGGCTCGATCACGGCTTCAGCGAATAGAGAATGAGCGAATGAAGAATCAGCGGATGCATCTTCTTGATTCGCCGATTCTTGATTCTGGATTCGCAATTTCGCCGTCATCCCCCACATCGCCCAGGCTGGCATAGCGTCCAGTTCGATAAAGACCGGGTAGATGACGTCGCCCAGGTAATCCTGGCCCTGGCGGTCTATGCGGGTGACGCGCCCGGTAAAAGCGGCGTCGGGCCGGGCGTCGAAGGTGATGTTTACAGGCTGATCCTCGGTCACGCGCGCGATGTCGAGTTCGGTCAGGTCTTTGACGCGGATGTGCAGCGCGTCGAGCGTTGCCAGGGTGACGAGGGCGCTGCCGGGCGCGGTGATGTCTCCGGGGCGGACGGCGATGTCGCTCACAATGGCGTCGAAAGGAGCCGTCAATGTGCGGTCGGCGAGCAGGACGCGGGCAGCAGCCAGCGCCGCCTCGGCCTCTTGGACAGCGGCTTCGGCGACGGCGATTGTGGCGGCGGTCGCGCCGGCCCGCGCCAGATCGAGCTGCGCTTGCAACGCATCACGCTGCGCCAGCGCGGTCTGGACGTTGGCTTGCGCGGCGGCGATCTGCGCGCCGGTTGGGCTGCGGAGGGAGGCGAGTTGCGCCTGCGCGGCAGCCAGCGCCGCCTGCGCCGCCGCTACCTGCGCGCGCGCCATTTCCTCGTAAGTTCCGAGCGCCGGGCAGATGGCTTGCGTGCTGCCGTCGGGCATGGTCACGTCGACGCACTGCATCGTGTCGTCGTGCGTTTGGTCGGCCTGGCGATAGTTGAACTGCGCGGTCGCAATCGCGGTGTGTGCTTCGGCGACGTCGGCCTCGATCCCGTTGACCTGGCTTGCCGTGAGCAGGGTGGTAGTCTGCGAGATCACGGTATCGGCGACGGACACCTGCGCTTCGAGGGCGGCGATCTGCTCCGGGCGCGCGCCGGCCTGCGCCAACGTCAGATGCGCCCGCGCGGTGCTCAACGCGGCCTCGGCCTGGCGGATGGCGAGCCGCGCATCCGTGTCGTCCAATCGCAGCAGCACGTCACCTGCGTGGACCACGTCGCCGTCGGCCACGAACACCTCGGCGACGGCGCTGCTATCCGCCGCACGCAGCGTCACCCAGCGCGCCGGTTCGACGACGCCTTCCACCGCAATCACATCCGTATCCGCCTTCACCGGCTGCAGCACCGGCTCCGTCGTCGCGCTCAACGCCGCGTTACATCCCGCCAACAACAACATTCCGACCAATAAAATGCGCCAAATTTTCATCGTATACCTCCATTCTGCGAAATGCGTAATTCGCCCATTCTTCATTTGCTGATTCGCTGATTCTTCCATTCGCTCATTCATACGCCAAAACCTCCCGCACCGTCAGCCGCGAAGCGTTGCGGGCGGGCAGGGCGCTGGCGAGGGCGCTGAGGATGACGACCACGCCGAGCCAGATCCACACGCCAAGCGTCGAGAAGCTGAAGCTGAGCGGCGCACCCATCAGCGGAACGCCGACGGCGTCGCTGAGCAGCCGTCCGAGTGGGAGCGCCAGCGCCGTGCCGAACGCCCAACTGAGCACGCCGATAGCGACGCCTTCGACGATGAAGACCTGCGCCACGCCCCGGTTGGGCGCGCCGATGGCCCGCAGCACGCCGATTTCGCGCGCGCGTTCCAGCACGTTGATACTCATTGATCCCATCAATCCCAACCCGCCCACCAGCGCCAGCAGTACCGCCATCACCATCAGCAGGGTGATGATGATGCCGAAGCTGGCACCGGCCTCCTCGCGCTCGCCGCTGACGGTCTGCGTATCGCTCACCCGCAGTCCGATGCGCTCGAAGTGCGCTTTCACGGCGGCGGCGGTTGCGGTGATGCTCTCCGGGTCGTCCTGTTCGAGCTGAATCAGCGCGGCGCCGCCTAGCCCTACTTGTCCCGTCGTCCGGGCGATGTAGGGATAAGGCGCGTAACCCATCGGCATCAGAATCCCCATGCAGACGCCGACGACGCGATAGGTACGTTCGCGCCCCATCACCTTCAACACGATCTCGCTGCCCACCGCGATATCCGGTTCCTCTTTCATAGCGAGGGCGTTGAGCACGACGGCGTTTTCGTCCTCCGGCAGCAGCCAGCGTCCGGCGATGATCTTGGGCGCGGGCACCAGCGGCGAATCGGGATTCGGCACAAAAAAGTAAAGATTGTCGCTTTCGACGCCATCCGGACGCACGCGGCGGGCGGGCAGTTGAAACCACACGTCGGCGGCGACCACGCCCGGCACGTCCAGTGCAGCCTGAATCATCCTGTCCGCACGATAGGGGCGGGCGGGGATGACCATCACGTCGAAGCCCCACCAGCGCAGCAGATCGTCGAGCGTCTGGTCGAGCGAAGCCTGCACGCTGAAGACGCCCATGAAGATCGCGCCGCCGAGCGTCAGTGTGATGAGCGTGAGCGCGAGCCGGCCCTTGCTGCGGAAAGTGTTGCGCAGGGAGAGCAACAGCGGACGGCGCAGGGTGTGGCGTGCAAACCATAAGTTCGCGCCCGAAAGCAGCCGGTCGATCCAACCCGCGCCCAAGCGTCCCTTGCTGGGTTGGTAGCCCACCCGTAACGCCGCCGCCGCCGTTACGCGCAGGTTCGCCAGGAAGGGCGGCAGCGACGCCAGTAGCGGGACGACCACCCCCACGGCGATCTGGATGATCACGGCGGTCGGTGGGAGGCGCACTTCCAGCAAGTCGAAGTTGAACAGCCCGGCGATGAAGGCGCTGAGCGCCCGCGCCCCCACGCCGCTCAACGGGACGGCGATGAGCAGGGCGCACAGCCCGTACAGCAGCGCCAGCGTCAGGTACATGCCCATAATCTGCCCGGTGCGCGCGCCGATGGCCTTCATCACCCCGATCTGCCGCTTCTGCTGGGCCAGCAGCGCGGAGACGGTGTTGAGGATGAGGAAGACGCTGAGGAACAGCGCGAGCACGCCCAGCGCCCCCATCAGCAGCAGGACGGCGTCCAGGATGTCGTCGAGAGGTAGCGCGCCCGGCTCCGCCGTCATCGAAAGCGGGATGGTGAAGCCGTTCTGTTCGGCCTTGTCCTTGACGGCGTTGATGGCGGCGCGGGTCCCCCCCTTAGTCCCCCCCGAAGGGGGGGAAGCCATCTCCCCCCCTTCGGGGGGGATTGAGGAGGGGCTAACCCGCACGTGCAGTTCATTGAACCCATACGGCTCACCGAACCACGTCAGCGTTTCGAAGGCGATGTAGCCGTAGGGCGTGCCGTCGAATTGCGCCGGAACCTGCACCATATCGTGGGCCAGCCCAGCGATGCGCAGATGCCGCACGCGGCCGCCGGGCAGCTCGATGCGCAACGTGTCGCCCACCTGCGCGCCGAGCACATCCAACGCGGAACGCTCGATGAGGATTTCGCGCTCCGGCGGCGGCCAGGCTCTCACCCCTGGCCCCTCTCTCCCAGGAGAGGGGAAGATTAAGTCCACGCGCATCGCGTTGTAGTCGCGCACGGCGAAGATGCGCAACGTCATCTCGGCGGATTGAGCAGAATTCAACGGAGGAATATCCGTTTGATCCGTTGAATCCGTTGACACCACCTGCGCGCGCACTTCGAGCACACGGCGGGTGTCGACGTCGGCGACTTCCGGCATGGCCCGCACCGCGCGCACGAAGTCTTCGTCGAACAGTTCCACGGTGCGCACGATGCCATCGGAGGGGTTGATCGCCGCGTAACTGCGCGCCATCTCCGTCGAGAGCAGCGTCCGCGCGCTCACAATCGTCCCCACGGCGAACAACCCCACCGCGATCGACAGCACGATGAGCAGCGTCCGGGTCTTGTTGCCGGTGAGGTCGTTGAGGACTTTGTGCCATCTTGTTGCAAACATCGCGTTCTCCTTTGTGAGTTGAAAGTTGTCGAACTTCAACTTTGAATCATTTCCCCATCCGCCAGCGTGATAACCCGTGAACCGCGCGCCGCCACGTCCTTATCGTGGGTGACGAGGATGACAGTTTTCCCGGCGGCGGCGAGCGCGCTGAACACGTCGAGCACCGTGCCAGTGGTCGCGGAATCGAGGCTGCCGGTTGGTTCGTCGGCGATGATGATGGACGGATCGTTCGCCAGTGCGCGGGCGATGGCGACGCGCTGCTGCTGCCCGCCCGAAATGGCCGTTGGCGGTTTGCGGGCGTGCGCGGCGATCTCGACCTGTTCCAGCAGATGCATCGCGCGCTCGCGGCGTTGGCGGCGGGTGTAGCGGTGCGCGAAATCCATGGGCAGCATCACATTCTGCACAAGGCTGAGCGTGGGCAGCAGCTCGAACGTCTGGAAGACGACGCCAACGGTCTGCCCGCGCCATTGTGCCGCTTTCTCCAGGCCGAAGCGATGGACGGCCGCACCGTCCACCCAGATTTCGCCGCCGGTCGTGCGATCCAACCCGGCGAGGACGTTGACGAGCGTCGTCTTGCCCGCGCCCGACTTGCCCGTTATGACGAGAAACTCGCCCCGTTGCACGTCCAGGCTGATGCCCTTGAGCGCGACAACCGTCCCGCTCAATCCGCGGTATTCTTTAGTGACATTTTTGAGTGTGATAAAAGCTTGCGTTTGCATTGTCGCCTCCGAGAAAACCAGAATATACACGAATTGTCACGAATTTGGGCGTTGGATTGGTGTAGATTCGTGAAGATTGGCGGTAAATTTCTCATTCACGATAAGCCCATCCGCCAGAACGATGATGCGCTGCGCGCGGGCGGCCAGATCATCGTCGTGCGTGACCATCAGGACGGTTTTGCCGCCTTCAACCAGCTCCTCGAAGAGCTGCAAGATCATCTCGGCGGTCTTGGAGTCGAGGTTGCCGGTCGGTTCGTCGGCGGTGATGATGGGTGGATCGTTAGCGAGCGCGCGGGCAATGGCGACGCTCTGCTGCTGTCCGCCGGAGAGCGTCGTAGGGAGTGCGTGGGCCACGTTCGCCATGCCGACGCGTTCCAGGAGGTGCATGGCGCGTTCGGGGCGTTGGGCGCGCGGTAGGGTAGCGGCGTAGTCCATCGGCAGCAGCACGTTCTCGACGGCGGTGAGAGTAGGCAGCAGTTGGAAGAACTGGAAGATGACGCCCACGCTGCGTCCCCGCCAGAGGGCGAGTTGCTCCTCGTTGAGCGTGTGGACGGCGGCGCCATCCACCCACACCTCGCCGGAGGTGGGCCGGTCGATGCCAGTGAGCACGTTGATGAGCGTCGATTTGCCGCTGCCCGATTTGCCGACGATGGCGACGAACTCGCCCGGTTGCACGGTGAGGTCCACGCCCTTGAGCGCGACGAACTCGCCCGCCGCGCCGCTATACACCTTCGTCACCTGGCGCAAGTCCACCAAATGGCCGTTTGTTGTTGGTGTTTGTGTTGACATCTTGATCTCTCCAAAAGAATCCATTAAAATCCGTTCAATCCGTTGACAAAGAAACGCCTTCGAGATAAAGCAATGTCAATCCCAGATCGCGGATGCGGGTGAGGATGCCGTGCAGCGCCGCTTGATCGGAGACGGGGCCGTAGAGCTGCATCTCGCCGCCCGGCAGAATTTCGAGCGTCAAGCCGCTGAACCACGTCTCCCATTGTTCCGGGATCAGGTGTTCGCGCACGCGAATGGTATAGTGCATCGTTTGCTCTGGCATTGCCTGTTCCTCTCAATTGCCAGCATAACACGTAAGGGGGTGGAGTGTCATCCGCCAGAGGGTGGAATGTGGGGGTGGAAAAACTACGATATACGGAGGGTAATGATGAGCATCAAAGACCGGATCAGTGCAGAACAGTGGAAGGTGCTTTTCAACGCACCGGGCGAACGCGATTCAATACCAGTCCAAGGACCCGGCAGGCATCCGAGCTGAGGTGAAGCAAATTGTGGCCGATGGGGCTGCAGTCGCTACGACTTTGCCGGGAAAAGATGGCTACGCACGGTGAGTTTTGGATATGGCCTGTCAGGTCGCGGCGACCAAGACCGGCGGCTTCCTGAGCATCGGTGCCAAAGCCGTCATCGATGAACAGGAGCAGGTTGCCCTGAACGAACTGGCGGTCATCTTGGGTGCGTAAGAACCGAGTGGGTTAGGGCATCGTCGGATTGTCGGTTCTGGCTTCTGGTACAAAGAGAGCCAGCGACAGAATTCCCGACGAAACAGCTTGAACAAAAACGAAAGGGTGTTTGTCCCATTCGTTTTTGTTTAGAGGCGGCAAACTCGAAGCGTTCACTCCGTTGAGATTTCCCCGATGAGCGACCACGGCCCAGTCCAGTTTATCTTCACCTGTGCCAGTCGCCCGCGCCAGTCACCTTCCGCCGGGAAGAAGACCAACTGGTCGGTGCAGGTGCGTCCCACCCAGCGGTCTGTCTTTGCATTGCGTCCTTCGACGAGTACTTCGACGATCTGGCCGAGATAGCGGGCATTGAGTTCTTCCAACACGGTGGCTTGCAGGTCATCTAGCGCCTTACGGCGGTGCTCCTTCTCTGCGCGGGGTAGATCGTCGTTCATCGTGCGCGTGGCGACGGTAAGCGGGCGCGCCGAATAGCGCGCGATGTGGGCCTTGTCCAGTTTTAATTCCGCCAGCAGATCGTAGGTGTGCTGGAACTGTGACTCGGTCTCGCCAGGAAACCCCACAATGATGTCGGTAGCGATGGAGACGCCTGGGATGGTCTCCCGCAGGCGTGTCACGAGTCGGCGGTAATCATCCACCGTATAGCCGCGCCGCATCTGGCGCAGCACCTCGTCGTCGCCGGATTGGATGGGCACTTCGATATGCTCGCAGACTTTGGGTAATTCGGCCACGGCCTGCAGCAGATCGTTCTTCATCCAGTTGGGATGGCTGGTGAGGAAGCGTAGTCGTTCCAACCCCTCGATCTCGTCAGCCTGCCGCAGCAGCGTGACGAGTGGGGTTTCCGCCGCGCCGTCGAATTCGGGCAGGTCGTAGCCGTAGCGGTCCACGATCTGCCCCAGCAGCGTGATTTCTTTGACGCCCTGAGCCACCATCTGCCGCGCCTCGGCCAGAATCGCTTCAGGCGGGCGGCTGCGCTCCGCTCCGCGCCGGTAAGGGATGACGCAGTACGTACAAGCGTGCGAACAGCCAAGTACGATGGGCAGGTGCGCGCTGACGATATGCGCCTGTTCCGAGGTCGGGAGGATCGTGTCGGCGCGGCCCAGCGCCAACCGGCGTGCCTCAGCGTCGGCGATAAGTGTCCGCGCTTCGTCCAGATGTCCGCGTTCGGCGAGCAGCGCCCACAACTCGGTAGGGTCGGAGGGCGGGAGGAAGGCGTCCACCCAGGGGAAGCGCGCTTGCAGCGCTGTCGTTGCTTTCACGCCGACCATGCAGCCCATCAGCACCAGAATTCGCTCCGGATGGCGCGTCTTAACGCGCCGGAGTTGGTTCAGACGGCCCACGGCCTTGTCTTCCGGCTGCTGACGTACCACGCACGTGTTGAGAACAATCACGTCGGCGTCTTCCGCGCGCTCGGCAGGCGTGTAGCCAAGCCGTTCCAGCCCGGCGGCGACCCGCTGCGAATCGGCGATGTTCATCTGACAGCCGATCGTCCAGATATGATATTGCATGTTAGCGGCGTTCCCACTCCTTTGTCGCCGCACGGATCAACCCCTGGACCTCAGTATCGGGGATTTCGCTCACGTCGGAGTAGACCTTACCATCAATGGCGAATTGCACGCCACCACCCGGCGCGTCTTGCAACTTGATGGAGCGTTGGGCTAGGGAGGGGATGCGCGTCTGCATCTCGGCCACAATTTCGCCAATTTCCTGCGCCAGATTGAGGATTGGCATAAGCACCGGGGCAGCGCCGGGCCGCTTGAGTTCCGGTTCGTCCTTGCGCAAGGTGCGTAACCTGTCCGTAAGTGGCGACGCAGCCGGAGGCGCCGTGAGCGTCGCTGCGGGTGGCGCTGGTGGCGTCGGTTGAGCTGGTGGCGCAATGAGGATTTCCGGCATAGCCGGCGCCGGCTCCAAAGCCTTGGGGATGGCAGACACCTCCGTGGCGACCGCGTGCGGCGCTTGCGGGGGCGTGGCAGGCTTCTTACCCGCTTGTTCCTGTTGCGCGACGTAGCTGCGGGCGAAGGTCACCACTTCTTTTAGCCCGGCGACCACATCCTGCCGCACGGCATCATTGGGCACAGCCTCCAGGTTGGGATAATGCTCCCCATTGACAGTAATCCTCCAGGCGCCATTGGGTGCATGGGAGACTGCCAACAGATGTGTCTGGCGCGGAGCGGCACTGAGGGCTGTTGCTTTACCACCCCCAGACTCTTCCGCCATCTTGCTATAACGCGCTTTGAAAATCATCGAAGCGACCCAAAACGTGATTGCAATGATGCCGATCACCAGAAAAAAAAGCGCGAATGGAAGGAGATCTACAAAGTCCAGCATTTTATACCTCCTTAAAACGAGCGAGTGTTTAAAATTACCAGTCAAACGGTCAAAGCTTTTCGTACTCTCCAACGAGATGGACGCGCCAGGTTGCCGGAAGCCATGCTTCTAAGCGGATGGCCAGGGCAAAGACGGCGTCCGTCAGCGCGAAATAGGAAGGATCATCCACCCACTCCATCTGCACAAGCCGTAGTCCGGTTTGCGCGCCGAGGCGTCCAAGCGCCTCGAACGTATTCGCCCGGTAATACACCGGGAAGGTGTCTGCCGCTGCGCGTCGGTAGATGGCGGTCACGACCGGTGTTTGCAGCGTCCTGAGTCGTGCCAACCACGCGCTCACGCGCGGGATGGGATGGCGGCGATTGGGCGTCAAAAAGAAAAAGCGCCCGCCCGGACGCAGCACCCGCGCAACCTGCCGCCAAGTCGCCAGTGGTTCGGGCAAATGCTCCAACACCCACGACGCGATCACCACATCGAATACAGCGTCGGCGAAGGGCAGACGTTCGGACAGGGTTTGACTGCGCGTCAATCCCACCGCGCGATGCTCCTCAAGCGAGCACCAGTCGGGATCGCAGCCGCACCATTGCCCGGTCATGCCCAGCCGTTCGACAACACCACCGCGCCCGCATCCCAGGTCCAGCACGCGGCTGTTGGGCGTGAGCCGCGCGGCGATCCAGCGTTGGAAGCGCGCCGTTGCGTGTTCCCATCCCGGCTTCAGAGCTGCGTAACGGCGACGATAATGTTCGAGGTCGAACTGCCCACCTCTGTGATCTTCGATAACCATGATTTTATTCTATGCCGATTGGGGAAAAGTTCAATGAAACTAATTCTCCAGCCGGGCCAACAGCGGGGGCAGGAGCACGTCCCAATCGTAGGCGTGGGCGTAGGTGCGAGCGCGGGCCTCCAACTGCGCGCGCGTGGCGGCATCGCGTGCCAGGCGGACGCACGCCTCGGCGAACGCTGCCGGATCGTCGGCCAACTGCATTGCCGCTTCCGGGCGGACGAACCCTTCCGCGCCGAGTGTGGTGGAAACGATGGCCTTGCCCATCGACGTGGCCTCGAGCAGCTTGAGCCGCGTACCACCACCGACCAACAGCGGGACGATGTAGACGGTCGCCGCGTTGATGTAGGGGCGCGTATCGGGCACGGACCCGGTGATGACAAGGCCGGGGTGCTCGCGCAGTGTGTCGAGCCTGCGGTGGGGATGGCGGCCCACGAGGTAGCAGTGCGCCTCCGGCAGGGTGGCGCGGATACGGGGCCACACCTCGGCGGCGAACCAGAGCGCGCCATCGACGTTGGGACGAAAGTCCATCGTGCCGGTGAAAACGAAGGCCGGCTGGCGTAGGTTGGCTGTTCCGGTGAAGGCAGCGTATTCGGCTACTGTAATGCCGTTGGGGATCACGAGCGGGTCGAGCGTGGGGACGATGCCCCGTAGCGCCTGTGCATCTGCCTCAGACACTGCGATGACCAGATTGGCGCGGCGGCAAACGGCTGCCTCGTAGCGGCGCAATCGTCGCCACTGGATGGCGGAATAGAGTGCAGCGGGCCAGCGGCGCGGGCGGTGCAGATCGGCGGAGCCGGCGCGTTTTTGCAGGATGTATTCGCAGTTGTGGGCGTCGAAGGCGAGGGAGGGTAGACGGTAGATGGCAGACGGTAGACGGGGGGCGGGATCATGTGTTGGGAGAAGATCAAGGTAGGGAGCCATTTCCAAGCCTTCGACTTGGAGCCAATCGAAAGCGTGAGTATCCAGCCAGTCTTGCATTTGCTGGCGGAAGGCGGGGTTTGCCAGGCGCAGGGTAAGGTCGGGGCGGCGGGTGGTGAGCAAGTCGCGCAGGCGGTCGCGGGTGGTGCGGGCGGGTTGCGGGATGATGGCAACGCGCTCGACGATGTCCGTCAGCGGCGGTGGGGCTTCGGTAGGCTGGTCGGGCGCGGCGAAGGTGAGCAAGGAGACGCGGTGGTGGGCCGCCAATCCGCGCAAGATGCCCCAGTTGCGGAGCGCCGTCCCCTGGCGGGGCGGGTAGGGAACCTGGGGGGTAAGCAGCAGGATATCGGCCATAGGCATCCCACCGTCGCGGCTAACGCAGGCGCATCCTGAGGATGATTGCGCCGAGGAGGAGGGGAAGATGAATTAGCGAAAAGAAGACGTCCCAGATACCCCAGGCGTTGCCACTCATAAACACGGCAATGCCGCCAAAAGCGTAGCTCAGCAGCATCGGCAGGCTGCCGACGATAACGGCGGCAACCACCACCTTCCACATGTGGCGGCTCAGGCGGCGCCGGGTGAGGCGTGAGACGGCTTCGGCAATAATCATCCCTGCCAGCGGCGACAGGAAGAAGATATACAGGCCTGTCAAAGGAAGGGATGGGATAAGGCTGGCGATGGCTCCGAGAACGAGGGCCACGACAGCGGCGATGATGTAGTCATAAACACGGGCGTTATCGAAACGCTGGGTGTGATTTTTACGGCAGTCGGGGCAGATGTAGCCGATGGGCGTGCGCCGCGCGCATTTGCTGCAGATTGGCGCGCCGCACTGGTAACAGCGCAGCGCCGTCTCCACTTTGGGATGCCATCGACAATATAGAATTTCATCAACTGATTCTTCAACCATACCTTCCCCATTCCCCATTTCTAATTCAGTATTCACCATTAATCATTCCCCATTACGTGGGGTGAGACGCGAGACCAGGGTGCAGTAGAAGTCGCAGCGATTGCGCAAGCGTAGAAAGCGCGCCTGCAGCGGGCTGCGTTCGATGCGCACCACGTCGCCGTTGTGCAACTCACCCTCCATACGCCCATCGACGGTGAGCATGCCGGGGATTTCGGTATTGACCTCCACTTCGATGACGGCATCTGCGCCGAGGACGAGCGGGCGTTCCAGGCTCAGGTGCGGGGCCGCCGGAATAAGCAGGATGTTGTCGAGCCAGGGCGGCAGGATGGGGCCGCCGATGGCATACGCATACGCCGTCGAGCCGGTCGGCGTGGCGAGGATCAGGCCATCGGCCACGTAGCGAGTTAGTTTTGCACCATCGATGAAGGTCTTCAGCCGTACGGTCCGCGCCTGCGCCCCGCGGCTGACCACAGCGTCGTTGAGCGCGTGTTCTTGCGCGATGCGCTGTCCATGATGCAGGAGGGTAACACTCAACATCATGCGCGTTTCGATCCAGCCCTCGCCCGCCAGCGCCCGTTCGAGGGTAGGCTGCCATTCTTCCGGCGATGTTTCGGTGAGGAAGCCCACCCGGCCCATATTGACGCCCAGGATGGGCGTGCCGGTGGATGCCGTTTGCTGCGCTGCACGGAGGATGGAACCGTCCCCGCCCAGGGTGATAAACAGGTCCGAAGGCAGGCAGGCTGTGGCGTCTTGGTCGCGGGAGCAGAGCCACGCGCGACAGCCTTGCTTTTCGAGCCACGCGACGATGGCCTCGGCGACCGGCAAAGTCGCCGGGACGCGCGGGTTGTAGATCACCGTGATGGCTTGAATAGAGGGTTCATGTGACATGGCGGTGTGGTTGTTTCGCATGGCGGATTAAGCTATCTGCCGCCGGATTGTGTCGTCGAGCAGAACCAAAGGTACGGCATCTTGTGTCCCGAGCGCGAGGTTGCGCAGTGTGACCATCCCCTGCGCCATTTCATCCTCGCCGATGATGATGGCAAAACGCGCGCCGCGCTTGTCGGCCTGGCGCAACTGCGATTTAAGGCTGCCGCTCATCGCGATCTGCGCGCCGATGCCGGCTTCGTGCAGCCGCGCCAGCAACCGGACGGCGTGCAGCCTTGCTGCGTCGCCCAGGTAGGCGATGAAGACCGACGGCGACGGCAGCACAGGCACGGGGACGTTCTGCGCCTTCATTAGCAGCACAGCGCGATCGATGCCCGCCGCGAAGCCGACGCCCGGCGTGGGTGCTCCGCCGAGTAGTTCGATCAAGCCGTCATAGCGCCCGCCGCCGCAGATGGCGCTCTGTGCGCCGATGCCTTCGGCCCATACCTCGAAGACGGTCTTGGTGTAGTAGTCCAAACCGCGCACGAGCCGGTGGTTGAGGCTATACGGCTTTCCCAGGTCATCCAGGTACGCGCGCAGCTCGGCGAAGTGTGTGGCGCAGTCATCGCAAACGTGGTTGATCATCTTCGGGGCGTTTGCGATCACCGGCTGGCACTGCTCGCGTTTGCAATCCAGCACGCGCAGTGGGTTTTTGTCGATGCGCAGTTTACAGTCGCCGCAGATTTTGTGGTGGTGGGTTTGATAGTGCGCGCGCAGGTGTTCGATGTAGCCGGGGCGGCACGCGGGACAGCCTGTCGTGTTCAACTGGAAAGCGAGGTTGGTGAATCCCAGTCTGGCGTAGATGTCCCAGGCGATGAGCATGATTTCGAGATCGGCCAGAGAGCTTTGCTCGCCGAGGATTTCGGCGTTGAACTGGTGCAACTGGCGATACCGTCCGGCCTGGGGCCGTTCGTAGCGGAAAGTTGGCCCGGTGCTGTACAGTTTGACCGGTTTGGGCAGCACCTGCATTCCGTTTTCGATGTAGGCGCGCATCACGCCCGCGGTGAATTCGGGGCGCAGGGTGATATCGTTGCCGCCCTTGTCCTTGAACGAATACATCTCCTTGTCGACAATGTCGGTGCCTGCGCCGACGCCGCGTGCAAACACTTCGGTCGTTTCGAAGATCGGGACGTCGATGCGCGCAAAGCCGTAGTCGCGGGCGACGTTCGTCACGCACACCAGGACGTGTTCCCAATAGGGTTGATCCTCCGGGAGAATGTCTTGCGTGCCGGTTAGGCGGGTAAATTTTGCCATTATGGACCTCACATGATGAAAGGATTACCAAGGCTGATTATAGGTCAGATGAAGAAGATGACAAGTTCTGATGCGTGAAGTGAAATCATGCATTCACGTTTTACGTTTTGTATTTTACGAAGTATAATGCGCTTGGGTAATCCTATGGAATAATAACCTCGCAGTGATGAGGGAAAAGGACTGGAGCGTTATGAATCTCAAAGAAGTCATTGACATCATCGAAGGGGAATTGTTGGTTGACGCCCCTGTCGACATCGATATTTGCAATGCGTGTTGTTCGGATTTGATGAGCGACGTGTTGATGTTCGTCAAACCCAACATGCTGTTGATCACCGGGCTAACCAATCCTCAATCCGTGCGCACGGCAGATATGGCCGAAGCACCGATCCTCGTGTTTGCGCGTGGCAAGCATCCCTCGGCGGAAACGCTGGCACTTGCCGAGGAATTAGGCATCGCGGTGGTTTTATCGGCCTATACGATGTTCGAGACGGCCGGCCTGCTGTATGAGGCCGGTTTGCGCGGGCTGGGTAAGCTGCCGATCGTCCGCCAACGATGAAAAACCGCTTTGCGCTTCTTAGTCTCCTGGGCGGGGGTGGCGGCCTCGGGAAAGTCCAGGAACTGATCCGGGAGATACGGGTCGGGCGCGTGATGACGACCTCGCTGTTTACGGTTGCCCCGGATGCTCTGATGAGTGAGTTGAAGGAACTGATGCGCGGGCATCACATTTCGGGCGTGCCTGTGGTCGAAAACGGTGCGCTGGCCGGCATTGTCAGCATCGAGGACCTAATTCACGCGCTGGAGGCGGCCAAGCTGGACAGCCCGGTGTGTGATTTTATGACCAGCAGCAATTTGATTGTCGCCCGCGCTACCGAGCCGATAATGGAGGCCGTGCGCCGTTTCGAGGCCACGAAAATCGGACGGATGCCGGTATTGGATACGCAGGGCAAACTAGTCGGCATTCTTACCCGTGGTGACATCATTGAGGCACTGCTGACCGCCCTTCAGGAGGTCTATGGCGAGGCCGAGCGTATCCAGGACCATCCCGATTATTTCTTCGAGGCGTTAGAATCCGATTCCACCAGCCTTGTTTTACGTTACAACGTGAAACACCTTGATTTTGCGCGCGGCGGTGACGCTTCCGCCAAGATCAAACAGGCCCTCTTGCGGATCGGCGCTTTGCCTGTCCTGGCGCGGCGGGTGGCCATCGCTACCTACGAGGCCGAGATCAACCTTATCATCCACACCGACAATGGCGGAACTATCACAGCTGACATCAAACCCTATGAGATTAGTGTCCTGGCTGAAGACCGCGGCCCCGGCATCGAGGATGTGGAATTGGCGCGCCAACCGGGCTTTTCCACCGCGACTTCGGAAGTGCGCGAGATGGGGTTTGGTGCCGGGATGGGGCTGGTGAATATCGACCGCTGTACCGATGACATGAGCATCTGGTCGGCGTTGGGAATCGGCACGCGTTTGCAGATGATCTTCCGGGTTTCTCCCGAAGAAGCCAAGCGCAATGGGAACGATTAATTTCGACTGTGGAGCCAAAGCATGCAGATTAACGAGATTGTAGAAAAGTTGGGATTGATGGTGTTGGTCGGGGAAGATAATCTGAAAGCCGATGTGACCGGTGGCTACGTGGCGGACTTGTTAAGTTGTGTGATTGCCGGCGCGAAGCCCCACGATCTGTGGATCACGCTGCAAACCCACGTCAATATCGTCGCCGTGGCGGCGCTCAAGGAAGTCGCAGGGATTATCGTGGCTGAGGGTGCAACTGTTCCCGATGCGACGCTGGAAAAGGCCGCGCAGCAGGGCGTGGTGATGCTTTCCAGCCCGCAGCCCGTCTACGAAACGGTCAAACAACTGGTCGCGCTCGGTCTCTAGCGCGCGGGGCATGGCCCCAGGTACGCGGATGCGCGAATCTTCGCGGCGCGAGTATCACGTTGATCTGCACATTCACACTGTGCTTTCGGCCTGCGCGGAAGTGGAGATGATTCCTCCGCTGATTGTCGAGGAGGCGCTTCAGAAAGGTCTGCACGTTATTGCCATCACCGATCACAACGCTACAGGCAACGTCGCGGCGGTGATGGAGGCCGCCACGGAGACGGGGCTGGTCGTCCTGCCGGGGATGGAGCTGCTGACGCAGGAAGAGGTGGACGTGCTGTGCATCTTCGACACGCTGGAGCAGACGCGGGCGTGGCAGGCGCAGGTCGATGGCTGGCTGCTGCCGTTGGATAACGACGCCGAACACTTCGGCTCGCAGTTCCTGGTCGATGCCATCGGTGATTTTGTGGCGGAAGATACCCGGATGCGCAAGGCTCCGGCTAAGGTGGGGATCGAAAAGGCCGCACGCGTGGTTCACACCCTCGGCGGCCTGGTGATTCCCGCCCACGTGGAGCGCGACGTCTACGGCCTGCTGTACGTTCTTGGCTTCTGGCCCCCCGACCTGGAGGCCGACGCCGCCGAAGTCTCGCATAACCTGCGTCCCAGCCAGGCTTATGCGCAGTATCTCTCGTTGAAGGACATTCCCATCATCACCAGCTCCGACGCGCATTTTCTGGATTGGATCGGCAACACGCGCACGGTGTTCTGGCTAGATGAAACGCCTTCGGTAGAGAGCCTGCGGGCGGCGTTGCGGCTGGGGGCGGGGCAGGGATTTTACGTCCCATAGCCTCTCTCTTTGTGTGTTCTACAGCACACGCCGTACTGCCGGAATCCGCCGGAGCACGGTGCTTATCCCCCAACTGAGCGCTATACCCCCGATGAAGGCAACGCCAAATTTGATCCAGGTGGGCCAGGAGACGAAAAGAAGCGCGAACTGAATCCAGTGCACGACCGGGTAGTGGACGAGATAGATGCTGAACGAGTTGGTGTTGAGACTGTCCACTATGGCCTGGCGGCGACACGCGAAGTGCCGAAAGGCGCCGAGCAAACCGAGCGATGCGCCGGCGCAGCTCGTCGCCCAGGTGATGGCGAGTAGTGCCTGAGTGGCTAGCTTGGGGAACCGCACAGTACCGTCGTTCAGAACGCTATAGGCCAAAAATGAGAGAACCCCTGCGACAAGCCAATATCCTCAGCGCTTCGGCCAGCCTGACTCGCGCTATCCTTCACCGGTGCCCGTTCGGTAAGATTACCTATTGACTTGACACGACCACAAGTGTATCGTCGTTAAGAATTTACGGTTGGTTGCAACCTTTCCTAATATCTCCTATAATGATTATGTGCCATAAAAACCGCCCGCGACTCTGATCCAGTCTGGGGCATCGCCCACCAACAACATCCGCACCGGGTGAGTCTACCATAGGAACCTGAGTGCTTCAATTGGAGGATAAGTACCATGACAAAAGATGTTTTCCGAGAGTTCGAATGGCTAAACGAGAGCAGTGCCAGGTTCAGTGGTGATCGTCTCATCATTGATGCCCCCGCGAAAACTGACTTCTTCTGTAACAATGGTGCTATTTCCCAGTCAGGCATCACGCCGGAAACGCTCTGCAACGCGCCATTCTGTTACACAGAAGTCACCGGAGACTTTGTACTCACAGTTAAGGTTTCCCATGATTTTCGCGACACCTATGATTCAGCGACGGTCATGGTGATGAAGGACTTTGATGTTTGGGCAAAGTTATGTTTTGAGAAGACAGACTTCGACACCCATGCGGTCGTGAGCGTGGTTACGAACTATACTTCGGATGATGCGAACGGATGCAACATTGACGGAAATACCGTCTGGCTGAAGGCAGTTCGGGTCAACAACTCCTTTTCATTCCATTATTCGGTTGACGGCAAGAGATTCTATATGACCAGGTTTTTCAATCTGCCCGTTGAAAAGACAATCAGGGTTGGTTTTGTCGCTCAGGCTCCCACAGGCAACGGTGGCGAAAGGTATTTCGAAGATTTTTCTTTAGAACATAGAACCGTCGAAAACATCCGCTTTGGTGAGTAGCTACCGCTTAAGCAAATGTGACTCTTCCTAAAAATTCCTCTGGCAATACTGGTCAAATACGATAGCCTCTTCTCTCCCTGTTGCCAAACCCGATTTTAACGGTAAAATGACGGGCGTAAGATTTTTGTAGTTGACTTGCACTTGGCCTGTAGTCACTTTGAGGTATACTCAGGCGTGTAAATGGAGCGATGAGCATCATAGTATCGAGGTGAAAACGTATGAGCGTAGCTTTTAATCAACCTTCGCAGTTTGTGGATTTAGCCCCCGAACATAAAGTCGTTTTAGACAAAATCCTCGCCGACAACAAAGAGAAACCCGGCGCGGCGATGTTGGTCCTGACGTTGGTGCAGGAGCAACTCGGTTTTGTCTCTTTGGAAATGCAGCAGTATCTCTCCAAACAATTGGGCATCCCTCTCAGCCATCTGTACGGTGTGCTGACCTTCTACTCGTCCTTCCGGATGCAGCCGATTGGACGTCACAAGATCAGCATTTGCCTGGGAACGGCGTGCTATGTGCGCGGCGGGATGACGGTGGTGGAGAAGTTCCAGCAGGTGTTGGGCGTCAAACTCAACGAGACCACGCCCGACAACCGCTTCACGCTGGAAATCTGCCGCTGTGTGGGGGCGTGCTCGCAAGCGCCGGTGGCGGTGATCGACGATGACATCATGGGGCAGGTCAACCCGCAGGATGTCGCCAAAGTCATACGCAAGTACGAATGACCATCTTCCGCGATCTCTCTCAGCATATTCTCGATATCGCTGAGAACGGCGTTAAAGCCGGCGCGACGTTATTGCACCTTACCATCGAAGAAGACACCGCCGCCGATACCCTGTGCATTGTCGTGCAGGACAACGGCAGCGGGATGAATGCTGAAGCCCTGGCGAAGGTCGAAGACCCGTGGTTTACTACCCGCACCACTCGCAACGTTGGCCTGGGTATCCCGTTTCTCAAGCAGGCGGCGGAGATGTGCGGCGGGACATTCGACATCACATCCGAGCCGGGGGTCGGCACGATCACCGAGGCTACCTTCCGGCACAGCCATATCGACCGCCCGCCCCTGGGCGACCTGGCGGGGACGCTGCTATGTATGATCGTCGGCTTCGTCGGCGTGGATGTGATCTACCATCATCGGGTGGATGCTCTTGCGGACATGGGGCGAGAATTCACTCTGGACACCCGCGAAATCCGCGCCATCCTGGGCGACGACGTCCCCTTCTCCGACCCGGACGTGCTCGCCTTCCTCAACGAGAGCTTGCACGAAGGGATGACATCGTTACAAGGGGAAATAAGTTAAGAATTTATCCAAGAATTCACCGGGTGTGGTATTTTGTGCCTGAAGACGCGGGTGAAAGGGTGTTATTGCGCCTGCGGGCTGCACCCGCAGGCGCAATAACACCCTTAAGAAAAAAAGCGGCTTTGGCCGCCCATTTCGGCACAGCGTAAAACTACGACCATAGACTAAAGATTGTCAGACTATTATTAGGAGGTCATTGTGAAAAGTTTAGAAGAACTACAGAAAATCAAAGAACGCGCGTTGCAGCGCCGCAAATTGGCCGGCGTGGGCGCGCGCGCGCGCATCGTCGTGGCGATGGGCACCACCGGCATTGCCGCCGGCGCCCGCGACACAATGGCGGCGATCTTGAAGGAATTGGAAAAGCGCGGCATCAGCGACGTGGTCGTCACGCAGACCGGCAGCGCCGGCATGAGCACCTACGAGCCGGTCGTTCAGGTACAGGTAGCCGAAGGTGAACTCATCACCTATGGCAATGTTGATGCCAACCGCGCCGCCACTCTTATTGAGAAACACGTTCTGGGCGGCGAAATTGTGGCCGAATGGCAGGTCCAGTAAGGAGGAGCTATGGCTTACCGTGCCAATGTTTTAATCAATAGCGACGCTTCCGGCGCCGAGGCCGTCTACGGCGCGTTCCTGGAGGAACTCCAGGACTTGGCGTTGAACGACGAAGTGCAGGTGTTGATGACCTCCGGTCTGGGCGGCCAAGGAGTGGAGGCCATCGTCTACCCGGATAGCGTGCGCTACGTCAACCTGACACCGGACGACGTCGCCCGCATCACCGAGGAACACCTGCTGAAAGGCCGTCCGGTGCTGGACCTCACGCAGGCCGCGCCAAAGGTCACGCCACTGCCCCCGCCCGCTCCTAAAGAGGTGCGCGTGGTGCTGCGCAACGTCGGCAAGATCAACCCCTTTGATATCGAGGACTACATCGCTGAGGACGGCTACGCAGCCCTGGCGAAGGTGCTTACCGAGATGACACCGGAGCAAGTACTCAGCGTGCTGAAGACTGCCGGCCTGGGCGGTCGTGGCGGCGCCGGCTTCCCCACCTACCTCAAGTGGGAACGCGCCCACAGCAGTCCTAATAAGCCCAAGTATCTTATCTGCAACGGCGACGAAGGCGATCCCGGCGCGTTCATGAACCGCAGTGTGCTGGAAGGCGACCCACACTCCGTCATCGAGGGCATGGCGATTGGCGCGTACGTCATCGGGGCCGAGCAGGGTTATTTCTACGTCCGCGCCGAATATCCCATTGCCATTCGCACGCTGCGCGCGGCGCTGGAACAGGCGCGCGAGTACGGCTTTATCGGGAAGAATATTTTCGGCACCGGCTTTGACTTCGACCTCGAAATCCGTATGGGCGCGGGCGCGTTCGTCTGTGGCGAGGAGACGGCATTGATGCGCTCCATCGAAGGCCAGCGGGGCATGCCGACCACCCGACCGCCGTACCCGGCGGCTTCCGGCCTCTGGCACCAACCGACGAACATCAATAACGTCGAAACCTACGCCAACGTCCCGAAGATCCTGCTCAAAGGCGGCGAGTGGTTCGCTTCGATGGGCACCGAGAAGAGCAAGGGCACCAAGACCTTCGCCATCGCCGGCAAGGTCAAGCGCACCGGCCTGATCGAAGTGCCGCTGGGCGTCACCATTCGCGAGATTGTGTACGAGATCGGCGGCGGCATCTTGAATGACAAGAAATTCAAGGCCGTGCAGACCGGCGGTCCGATGGGCGGCTGCATCCCTGAACAATACCTCGATATGCCGGTGGACTACCAATCGCTGGCGTCGGTCGGCTCCATTATGGGGTCGGGCGGCTTTGTGGTGATGGACGAAAATACCTGTATGGTTGACATCGCCCGCTTCTTCATGGATTTCGTTCAGGATGAGTCCTGCGGTAAATGCACGCCCTGCCGTGTCGGCACGCGCCGGATGCTGGAGGTCCTCAACGACATTTGCGCCGGTCGCGGTCAGCCCGGCGATATCGAACTGTTGGAACAGATGGGCAAATCCATTATGCGCGGGTCGCTCTGCGGTCTGGGCGCTGGTGCGCCGAACCCGGTGATGAGCACCATCAAGTATTTCCGCCACGAGTACGAAGCGCACATCTACGAGAAAAAGTGCCCGGCGAAGGTCTGCCGCGCGCTCATCGAGTACAAAGTCGATCCCGACCTGTGTATCGGCTGCACGCGCTGCGCCCGCAACTGCCCGGTTAATGCGATTGCCGGCAAGCCGAAGGAAAAACACGTCATCGATCCAACGATCTGCATCCGCTGCGGCATCTGCAAGCAAGTGTGTCCGGTAGCGGCGATTGATATTTATTAGGGGGGAGTGAGGAGTTAAGAGTAAGAAGTCGTCATTATCGATTGCCCACCACTCATGACTCATTACCCATCACCCATTTCTCGTTGCTTGCACGGGGAGGAAAAATATGCCTGAAAGTTCAACCCTAGAGCAGATTCTTGAGAAATACGGGAATGACCGCGAGGCGTTGGTGGAGATTTTGCGGGACGTCAGCCAGGCTGCCGGGTATGTCACTCCGGAGGCTCTGGCGACAATCGCACAGCGATTGAACCTTCCTCAAAGTCAGGTGCACAGTGTCGCCGGCTTTTATAGCCTCATTAGCCTCAAGCCGATGGGGAAACACGTGATCCGCTTCTGCCAGGACGCGCCGTGTCACGTCGTGGGCGGGCAGGAGATCTGGGAGACGTTGGAGCAAACGCTAGGCATTCCCTTTGGCGCGACGACGTCCGACAAGCAATGGACACTGTTAGCTACCAGTTGCATCGGCGCCTGCTCGGTCGGTCCAGTGATGATGGTGGACGACGAGATCTACGGCAACCTGACGCCCGACCGGGTGCGCGAGGTTTTGGCGCAAGTAGGGGGTGACGTATGATCCGCGCGACGATTTTGGTTTCAGGAGACCCTCAAAGCCTCGGACGCGGTGCGGAAGAGGTGAAACTCGCTATCGAAGCAGAACTCTCGTTCTATGGCCTGGAAAATGAAATTGAGGTGGGCTTCGGCGGCGGAACGGCGCGCACCGAGATGCTGCCTACCGTCAGCCTCTACCCGGAAGGCGTGATCTATGGCCCGGTCGAACCGGCGGACGGCGCGCTGATCGTGGAGGAACACCTCTACAAAGGGCGCATCGTCGAACACCTGCTCATCCCGCCCGATGCGTTGGTAAGCGGGCATATGGCGCCCCTGCCGGCCGGCAAAGAGGGTAAACGCCACGCCGAAAAGCGCGTCGTCTTGCGGCGCGTCGGCGTGATTGATCCTTACAGCATTGAGGACTACGTGGCCTACGATGGCTACTTTGCCCTGGGACAGGCGCTCACCACCATGACACCCACGCAGGTGATGGACGTCGTCCGCGAATCCGGTCTGCAAGGGCGCGGCGGCGCGGGCTTTCCGACAGGTCTCAAATGGTCGTTCGTCGCCAGCCGTCCGGAAGAAGTCCGCTACGTGGTCTGCAACGCCGACGAATCCGAGCCGGGCACGTTCAAGGATCGCATGATCCTCGAAGGCGACCCGCACGCCGTCCTCGAAGGGATGGCGCTGGCGGGGTACGCGGTGGGCGCGCGCGAAGGCTGGATTTACATTCGCGGCGAGTACGCCCTCTCGAAGGAGCGCCTGGAACAGGCGATTCACCAGGCTGAAGAACTCGGCGTGCTCGGCGACGATATTATGGGCAGCGGCTTCTCGTTCCACATCCACGTCCATGCGGGCGCGGGGGCCTATGTCTGTGGCGAGGAAACGGCTTTATTGGAAAGTATGGAGGGCAAGCGCGGCATCCCGCGCATCCGCCCACCGTATCCCACCGTCTACGGCTATCACGGGATGCCCACCGTCGTCAACAATGTGGAGACGCTGGCGAACGTCCCGCCGATTGTGCTCAACGGAGCAGAATGGTACCACGCGATGGGCACCAAGCGCAGCCCCGGCACCAAGGTCTACACGATTATGGGCGATGTGCAGAACACCGGCCTGATCGAAATGCCGATGGGCGTCACGCTGCGCGAAGTGATCGAGATTTACGGCGGCGGTATGAAAGAGGGCAAGACCTTCAAATGTGCGCAGACCGGCGGTTCATCCGGCAGCATTATCCCGCCGGACTTTTTGGACACGCCGATGGATTTCGCGTCGATGGCCGAAAAGGGCGGCGGGCTGGGTAGCGGCGCTCTGCTGATCTGCGGGCAAGATACGTGCATCGTCGATCTGGCGTCCGTTTTGCTGCGCTTCTTCAAGACGGAATCGTGCGGCAAGTGCACGCCCTGCCGGATGGGAACGACGCGCCTGTTGGAGACGTTCGACCGGTTGCGCGTGGGCCAGGGCAAGCCCAAGGACCTGGCGGTGATGGAAAGCGTCGCGCAAAATATGTTCAAGACCTCGTTCTGCGGTCTGGGTCAGGCAGCCCCGACCCCAGTTTTGACGGCGCTGCGCTTCTTCCACGACGAGATTGCCGCCCACCTTGAAGGCTACTGTCCTACCGGTGTCTGTGCAATGAGTAGCGATGTCACAGCGACGCCCTCGATCCACCACAACTATTTGTGAAGGTAGCGTTGTAGAGTTCCTTACTTGTGTTAAAATAGTCGGGACATTCTAAATAACCTTAAGCGTTTCCGAGTCTCATCACCTAAAAACTAACCGTTCATGGGGATGAGACCGATAGGGTGCAACGGGAAACGGTTGCGCCTCCCGTGTTTGGAAAGGAAATGCGCTGACCAGGTTTTGATGGAGAGGATGTCGCTGCGCAACTTGAAGCAACCGGCAATGCTAGTCTTGTAACCGGCAGACGGGTCTTGCTTATCAAGCGGTGCAGCGTATCCTGAGCCTGTGAAAAAATCTTGTCAAATTGAGTTTCAATTGGAGCAATTCCTTTTCAACCCGTTTAACCTTAAGGAGTTATTATGTGCGAAATACATTTGACCATTAATGGGCGGGCGGTCACTGCACAGTCCGGCCAAACCGTGTTAGCAGCCGCCCAAAACGCAGGGATAGCGATCCCGACGTTGTGTCACCACCAGGATTTGACGCCCACCGGCGCCTGTCGCCTGTGCGTCGTGGAAGTCGAGAAGATGCGCGGCCCGGCGACGGCCTGTACACTGCCCGTCGCCGATGGGATGGTCGTCCACACCAACACCGATCAGATCGTCACCCTGCGCAAATTTGTGCTCTCGATGCTGCTCAGCGATCATCCCAACGACTGTATGCGATGCGAAGTGAACGGCGATTGCGAGCTGCAACGGTGGGTCTACGAGTACGACGTGGCATGGCCGGAGCACAGCGGCGCGCGTCACAGCCGCCCCATCGACTCCGATCCTAACCCGGTCGTGTTCGTGGACATGAACAAGTGCATCCTCTGCGGACGCTGTGTGCGAACCTGCACGGAAATCCAGGGCTGCGACGTGTGGAACTTCTCCGAGCGCGGTTTCGACACGCTCGTCGTGGCTGGCGCGCACCAGACGATGCTCGACGCCGGTTGCGAATCGTGCGGCAACTGTGTGGCCTACTGCCCCGTCGGCGCGCTGTTCGACAAACCGGCCATCGGCTGGGGCCGCGAGGCGTACCAGACGAAAGTCCGCACCACCTGCAACTACTGCGGCGTCGGCTGCCAGTTCGACTTCAATGTCAAGAACGGCAAGATCACGCGCGTGACCTCGGTCAAGGACGCGCCAGTCAATGGCCTGTCGCTGTGCGTCAAGGGCCGTTACGGGTGGGACTTTATCCAGCGCGACGACCGCCTGACCACGCCATTGATCCGCGAGGGCTGGCAGAAAGCCGATGGCAAGTGGATGTTCACCGGCAAGAAGATGGTGACGGGGGAGGACCCCCGCGCCGACTTCCGCGAGGCGACGTGGGACGAGGCGCTCGACCTGCTCGCCGGCAAGCTGGTGGAATACCGCGATACGACCGGCCCGAACAGCGTGGGCTACCTCACGTCAGCGAAGTGCACCAACGAAGAAAACTACCTGATGCAAAAGATCGCTCGCGCGGTCGGCAAAACGAACAACGTCGATCACTGCGCGCGTCTCTGTCACGCCTCCACCGTCGCCGGGCTGGCGACCAGCTTCGGCAGCGGCGCGATGAGCAACACGATTGCGGACTCGACCGCAGAATCACAGGTCATTTTCGTCATCGGCACCAACACCACCGAACAGCATCCAATCATTGGCACGAAGATACGCAAGGCCGTGCGCGAGCGCGGCGCAAAGATCATCGTCGCCGACCCGCGCCGTATCAGCCTGACGAGGCTGCCTGGCTGCCTGCACCTGCGCCAGCGTCCCGGCACCGACGTGGCCCTGGTCAACGGTTTGATGCGCGAGATCATTGTCAACGGCTGGCAGGATCAGCCGTATATCGACGAGCGCACCGAAGGCTTCGCCGAGATGAAAGACTTGGTTATGAAGTACACGCTCGAAGAGACGGCAAAGATCACCGGCGTCCCGGCGGAGAAAATCGCAGAGGCCGCCCGCATCCTGGGCACGTACAGGCCCGGCGCGGTCTTCTGGGCTATGGGCATCACGCAGCACACCACCGGCGTGCTCAACGTGATGTCGCTGGCGAACCTGCAAATGCTCCTGGGGAATATGGGTGTGCGCGGCGGCGGCGTCAACCCGCTGCGTGGTCAAAACAACGTCCAGGGCGCGTGCGATATGGGCGGCTTGCCCAACGTCTACTCCGGCTACCAGCCCGTCGCGGCGAACAAAGAGAAATTCGAGCAGGCGTGGGGCGTCACCGGCCTTTCGGACAAACCTGGTCTGACGGTGGTGGAGATGATGAATGCGGCGCACGAGGGATCGATCAAGGCGCTGTACATCATGGCCGAGAACCCGATGACCTCCGACCCGGATCTCAACCACGTCAAAGCGGCGTTGGAAGATATCGAATTCCTGGCCGTTCAGGACATCTTCATGACCGAAACGGCGAAGTTCGCCGACGTGGTCCTGCCCGGCGTCACCTTCGCGGAGAAAGAGGGCACGTTCACTAACACCGAGCGCCGCATCCAGCGCGTGCGCACCGCCGTGGAAAGCCCCGGCGTCGCCCGCCCCGACTGGGAAATCCTCTGCGACGTGGCCACACGAATGGGCTATCCGATGTCGTACAACGGCCCGGCAGACGTAATGGACGAAGTCGCGCGCGTCACGCCGTCGTTCACGGGCGTCCATTTCTGGCGGTTGGATCGCGGCGAGCAGCTCCATTGGCCCGTCAAGGCCGATGATCATCCCGGCACGCCGATCCTACACATCGGGCAATTTACGCGCGGCAAGGGCCTCTTCAAAGCGATCGATCACATCGAGCCGCGAGAAGCGCCTGACGCTGAGTATCCCTTCACCATGACGACGGGCCGCGTGCTTTACCACTGGCACGGCGGCGAGCAGACGCGCCGTTCCGAGAGCCTGATGGCACTCTATCCCGAAGCCCTGTTGGAGATCAGCCTGGAAGATGCGAGCCGCATGGGCGTCGTTGAGGGCGACATGCTTAAGATCGCCTCGCGACGTGGTGAATTCCTCGCCAAAGCGCAGATCACTGACCGCGTGGAAGAAGGTCTGGTGTTCGGCACTTTCCACTTCCCGGAGGGGAACGCCAACTGGGCCACCGGCGCGTTCCTTGATCCCACCGCCAAGATTCCTGAGTACAAGGTCACGGCGGTAAAAGTAGAAAAAGCGTAACGCATCCCGAGGTGCGATGCACTTGTAAACGGATGTCCTCATCCGCCAAGTGCATCGCACCCTTTCAAAGTGCTCGTTCCGACAACATCGTACGTCTCACCCCTCACATTAGCGTTAGCCGTTGCAGCGGACGGTGGTCCGTTGCCAGGTTCCCCTGTTACCTTTCTTGTTCAACGACGACATAGTTCATGGATATATCGAAAGTTTCTTTCCGGAAGATTTGATACAGCTTTTTGCGTAAGGAGGATAATCTATGAAAACCCGTTCCGATCACAGAGGGCATTTTGCCCTGCTTGCATTGGTGTTGGCGCTGACGATAGGCTGCCAACTGTTTTCGCCAACGGCGACCCCCATCCCCCCCACGGAGACGCCGCCCACTGCCGCCGTTGAACCGCCCACCGCCGAACTCACGCCGGAAACGCCGGTCACACCGCCCTCTGACATCCCGTCGGTGCAGCCGAGCGCCAAATCGGTCTTCGCCGCGTACAATCCGCAGCCGGTGAATGTTACCCCAGCACTGGACCAACCCGCCATCGCCCCCGACCTGAGCAACGTCCACGTGCCCATGCCGCTGTCGGCGGATCAGCTCGCGCGCCTGGCCCGCGATGGCATCGCCGCCAGCCCCGGCTTGCAGGAGAAGGAATTCTTCACCGTTTACGAGAAGGCGCGCTACGCCAACGTCCCCATCTTCATCACCAGCGACTCGCTGCTGCACGTCTATCACCTGATGTTCGATAAGACGCTGCGCACCGCCGAGGTCGAATATTTCTATCCGCTGCTGCAATCGCTCAACCGCGCGTTGATCGTCACCGCCGACGCGCGGTACCAGCAATTGCGCGGCACGCCGTGGGAGGATGCGGCGCTGCGCACCGTCGCCTTTATCGCCGTGAGCGGCAAGCTCGCCGACGCCGAGTTCCCTATCCCCGCCTACGCCGCCGAGTTGACGGAAGCCGAAATCGCCAATATTGAGTCCGCCGCCGGTATTTTGCCCTCCCCGCTCTTCCCCGGTCTGGACTTCGGTGAGGACTACACCCAATACATCCCGCGTGGGCACTACACCCGTAGCGACGCGCTGAAAGCCTACTTCAAAAGTATGATGTGGTACGGACGGATGACCTTCCGCCTGAAGACGGACGACCCTGACGTGGGCCGGGCCGAAACCCGTTCCGCGCTGCTGCTGGTGCAGGCATTGCGCAGCACCCAGGTGGGGCAGCGCCTCGCGCTGGACGTGTGGGCCGACCTCTACGATCCCACCGCCTTCCTCGTTGGGCGCAGCGACGACCTCACCGCGCTCGATTACATCCCGGTGATCGACGCCGTCTACGGCGAAAATCCCGCGGTGGCGACACTCACAGATGACGCCAAACTCGACACCTTCATCGCCGCCACCGACGCGCTGCCCGCGCCGTGCATCCTCGGCCTGGTCATCGCCGTTACAGACGACGAGACGGCGCAGACCAAGGGCCTGCGCTTTATGGGTCAGCGTTTCGTGCCGGATGCCTATATCTTCCGCCAGCTTATCTACCGCAATGTGGCCATTACCAACGGCCAACGCCGAGGGCTGCCCAAGGGCCTGGACCTCTTCGCCGCGATGGGATCGGAGCGCGCCTACGAGTTGCTGGATGCGATGGGCGACACCGGCTACATCAGCTACACCCTGCAAATGGACAAGATGCGCGCCTGGACCGGCAGTCTTACGGAAAAGGATTGGACGGAGACGGTCTACAACGCCTGGCTCTACACGTTCTACCCGCTCATCGAAGCGCCCGGCCCAGGCTATCCCACCTTCATGCAATCCACCGCGTGGCGCGATAAGCAATTGCACACCGCTTTGGGCAGTTGGGCGGAACTGAAGCACGATACCATCCTCTACGCCAAGCAGACTTACGCCGAAATGGGCGCCGGCTGGATGCCTACCCCGCCCGATCCGGTTCCGGCGCGGGGCTACGTGGAACCGGTTCCCGAGTTCTACGCCCGGCTGGCGGCGCTGGCGACCATGACCCGTGAAGGACTGGCCTCCCGCAGCCTGCTCGGCGAACAAGACGCCGACAGCCTGACGCGCATCGAGAATCTGGCGCTGGCGCTCAAGGCGATGGCGGAAAAACAACTGGCCGGTATCCCGCTCACCGAAGAGGAACACCACCGCATCCGCTACTACGGCGGCGAGTTGGAGCATCTGGTGATGGCGTCTGCCGATGCGCCGGAGGGAGAGACTGGCGCTATCCCCTACATGGACGAGGATCCGCAGGCCGCCGTTATCGCCGACGTGGCCACCGATCCCGATCCCGACAACGATGGCATCCCCAATCCCACCGTGTTGGAAGTGGGCGTCGGGCGCATCAACGAGATCCACGTCGTCGTCCCGCTGGTCGAAGAGGACGGCAGCCTGCGTCTGCAAGTCGCCAGGGGCGGCATCTTCTCGTACTACGAGTTCCCCTGGTCCGCCGAAGACCGTCTCACCGACGAGAAGTGGCAGGCAATGCTAGACGACGGCACAGCGCCGCCGCCGCCCGACTGGATCGAGAGCTTCTACACGTCGGAAGGCGAATACCACGACTTGCAAACCGCGCTCTACCGCTTCCAGCGCGGATGGGTCAATGCCGTTTTCTACCTGGATCCGCAATACGTGGCGTCTGACTACAACCGGTTGGCGAGCGGCGCGGCGCTGGACTTCATCAACGCCGAAATCGCTGCCTTGCGTGCGGAGAAACACTTCGAGGGGCGGCAATGGGTGGGGACCACCTACCGCTCCTTCGATCGGCAATCCGCGAACCTGGCCGTGGTGACGGTGCGGGAGACCTGGCAGGACACGCTCTACGCCTACAGCCGCGCCGAGCATCCCGCCGAGACCGGCGACGAGGGCGATATGCAGGAAATCGGCGCGCGCGGTCCCTACACTGTGGACGTGACTTACACCCTGGAGCGCACCGGCGCAGACTGGGTCGTGACGCGCATCGTCGTCGCCAATGCGCGCCCCGCGTGGTGAGTATCGTGCGACGGCTGCTTCTCGTTGTGCTGCTATCCCTGGCAGTGCTGGGGATGGCGCCCCTGGCCCACCTGCCGCGCCCTACGCAGCAGGTGGGCTTCGCCTGCGACCGGCAGGCGTGCCGGGCCGTTGAACCGTCTGTGGGCGTCGCCAGTGTGCCCTTTACTGAGGGCGCTATCGACCTGACCGGTGACGGCGTTCCGGAGACGATCTTGCGCGAGGGGGAGACCCTGCGCGTCTTGCAAGATGACGTCGAGATCTGGCGTAGCGATCCCGCGTGGCGCGTGGTGGATGTGGCTCTCGGCGATCCCAACGATGACGGGCGCTACGAAATCCTGGCGGCGCTCTGGAAGCCTGACGATACAGGCGTCCTCACCAGCCATCCTTTCATCATCGGCTATCGCGGTGGGGCGGTCAAGGTGATCTGGGGCGGTTCCGCCGTAACACACGGCATCCACGAGATCACGCTGGCGGACGTGGACGACGATGGTGTGGAGGAACTGATCGTGTTGGAATCGGCGCAGCCCGGCGATGGGCCGGACGTGACAGAACGCACGCTTTCTGTTTGGGACTGGCACGGCTGGGGCTTCAACCTACGATGGCGGAGTGAGCCGGGGCGTTATCGAAACCTGAGCCTGGCAGAGGACGACATCATCGTGGTGACTGTGGAAAAATGAGCTTGCGGAGAATTTTCCCTCCCTCCTTTAGTTTCCCCCGGAGGGGGAAGATAGTGTGATGGACTAGGCTCCCTCCCATGGGGGGACTAAGGGGGGGAGAGCGCCGGGTACGTTTGTTTTCTTCGAAGATAGGATCATAATAGAGGGTGTAATGGTGGCAGTATTCTGCCCACCATTACACCCTTTATCTTGCCGCTTTAGCGGCCTTTTCTGTGAGGAGGTTACTTTGGTCGATACCCTGGTCGTACAAACGCGTTGCGTGCGTGAGGCGTGTTTTCAGACAGAAGCAGCCCTGATGGCCGAACTGGCACAGGGACAACACCCAACGCTGCTTTACATTGGCTGTTCAGATTCACGCATTTTGCCTTCGCACATCCTGGATGCGCATCCTGGGACCGTGTTTGCCACGCGCAACATCGCCAACATCGTGCCACCGTATACAGCGATGCAACAGGGCGAGACGGCGGTCGCCGCTGTGCTGGAATATGCGGTACTGCACCTCAAAGTCGCGGATATTGTGTTGTGCGGGCACAGTTGTTGCGGCGGGATGCAGGCGCTGGCGCACGTCGAGGCGTTGGAACCGGGGTTACGGCGCTGGTTGCAGTACGCGCAAGATGCGCAAACGCGCGTTCCGCCTGAGGTTGCCGACGCCGCCCGTTTGGACGCGCTGATCGAGGCGAACGTGCTGCTGCAACTGGAACACCTGCGCAGTTACCCCTTTATCGCGGAAGCCGGGCGCGCGGGGACGTTGCGCTTGCACGGCTGGGTGTACGATCTTTCCAGCGAGCGGGTGCGGGCTTATGAAGCCGAGTCGGGCTGTTTCGTCGAGGAAGCGCCGTTCGGCGCGTGACTTTCCTATGACGACAGACCTTGCATCTCCCATTCAACTTCCCGAAAATTATGCTGAAGTGTTGTACTGGAAGCTTTCGCACCACAAAACGCTGCTCGTGGTGTTGAACGTGGTTGGGCTGGCGCTGATGGGCCTGGCACTGCCACTGTTTTTCGCCTGGGCGCGTTTGTGGCAGCCGAGAATCGAAACCTTGGAAGTACGCATCTTGCAAATGGGGGCAGTGCTCATCGCGGTTGTTTTGACCATCGTGCTGCATGAGCTGGTTCACGGCCTGGCGCTGCGAGGCTACGGCGCGCGTCCGAAATACGGCGTGCTGTGGAAAGAAGGAATGTTCTACGCGACCGCAGCCGGTCATGCTTTCCGCCGCAATGCCTACATCGTCATCGCGCTCGCGCCGCTGGTGGGGCTGAGCCTGGTGGGAATGGCGCTGTTGATGCTTCCGCTGCCGGGGTGGCTGGCGTGGATCGTCGTCTTTTGCACGGCGCTCAACGTGGGCAGCGCCATCGGTGATATGTGGTTGGTGCGCGTGGCGTTGGGGTATCCTTCCGCAGCCTACGTGGTGGATGAAAAGGACGGGCTGCGGGTGTTTATGCCGGAAGAGTCTGCCGCGTGAAAAAAACTACAGTAGCAAAATTAGCTAGAGAGCAACTCCTCGAGCCCCGCTAGATACAACTCAGGATCACGGCGGAAACGGCGCTGGAGCACGCGGCTGTGCCGATGCTTATCCAGCTCACCCCGCAGTGCCA
>Ga0209723_1001363_pt1 | contig 38243 bp, 35 predicted proteins | sample BiotimSIPDNA_2_FD_185750 | JGI IMG/M metagenome (GOLD analysis project Ga0209723, IMG submission 185750) | Anaerobic biogas reactor microbial communites from Washington, USA - Biogas_R2 time_0 SIP DNA (SPAdes) (version 2) | ecosystem: Engineered > Bioreactor > Anaerobic > Unclassified | place... | reverse complement strand
TCAGCCTGAGAGTCCGGGTCACAAAGCCGGACTGCGTCCGGGAGATATAATCCGCCGGATGGGCAACAGGCACATTCAGACACATGCTGATATTGATGGTTTTTTTCTCGATTATTTTGTTGATGACAGGGTTAAGATGATGATTGTCCGAAAAAGCAAACCTGTTGAGATCAATCTGACACTGAGTGAGTATATCGGGAAATAACATTTTCAGGGCATTTTGCAGAAAGGGCCTGTATGGCTGTTCCTTTAAAAGAAAAACGGACTACCACAATAGTACTTGTGGTGCTGGTTGGAATTTTGATCGGGTCGTATCTTAACAGTATTGTCGCCATGCTGCCGGGAGGCCAGAGTGTGGTAAAGACATTCTTTACATACAGCATCCCGTTCGGTATAGGTGACTTTGTCAATAACAAACCAGTCTTGATAGACCTGTACGCAATAAAGTTTCAGTTTGGTTTTATGATAAAATTCAGTTTGTTATCTATAATAGGGATATTTATCAGCCTTTACTTTTTCCGCTGGTACAGATAAAAAAACTACCGGGTCCATATGCCCGATCAGTTTACAGGAAGGTAATAAGATGGCGTTTTTAAACATGAGTGTTTCCGGGTTGGCCGCCAAGACCCGAAAAAAAGAGATCGGGTGTGTTGAAGCCCTGAAACAGTCGCTCGATTTGATAAAAAAAGAGGACAGCAGCCTGCATTCATTCATCTCAGTGCAGGAAAAAGAGGCCCTTGAGAGGGCTGAGATGCTGGATTCCTTACCTGATGAACGCAGAAAGCAGATGCCGCTTTTTGGCGTTCCTGTAGCCGTGAAAGATAACATCTGCACCCAGGGCGTTGAGACAACCTGCGGTTCGCGAATGCTTCGGGGATTCAAACCGCCCTACAACGCAGCCGCGGTGGAAATGCTTCTCGATGCGGGGGCAGTGATTGTAGGTAAGACAAATCTTGATGAGTTTGCGATGGGATCGAGTACCGAGACTTCCGATTTCGGGCCCACCAGAAATCCTGCCGACAGGGAGAGAATTCCCGGGGGGTCAAGCGGGGGAAGCGCCGCGGCCGTCGGAGCCGGACTGGTTCCTGCCGCTCTGGGGTCAGACACGGGGGGATCAATCAGGCAGCCCTGCAGCCATTGCGGTGTTGCGGGCCTGAAGCCGACTTACGGCAGAGTTTCCCGTTACGGTCTTGTCGCGTTTGCGTCGTCGCTTGATCAGATCGGGCCTATGGCTTCTGATGTACGGGATCTGGGCCTTGTTCTTTCCGTTATTTCACGTGAAGACAAACGTGACTCCACTTGTGCAGGTAAACCGTTCAGGGAACCGGATGATCTCTATAGCGGTGACATCAGAGGCTTGAGAATCGGTCTGCCCCGGGAATATTTCGGGGACGGGTTGTCAGATGAAGTAAGAAGGCCCCTCATGGAAACTCTACAGCGGCTGAAGGATGCCGGAGCCGAGGCTGTTGACATATCTCTTCCCAATGTTTCTTTTGCCATAGCCGTTTATTACATCATCTGCACCGCTGAAGCGTCCTCAAATCTTGCCCGGTACGACGGGGTAAAATACGGTTATCGTGACCTGAACAGTTCCTCTCTTACCGATATGTACAGCGAAACCCGAAGACAGGGGTTTGGTGCCGAAGTAAAGAGGCGAATAATGCTTGGAACATATGTGCTAAGCTCAGGGTATTACGATGCCTACTATCTGAAGGCAGCAAAAGTAAGAACACTTATCAGAAATGATTTCAGCAACGCATTTGAAAAATGTGATGTTCTGATGTCACCGGTGACACCTTCACCTGCCTTCAGGATCGGGGAGAAAGTGAATGACCCTTTACAGATGTATCTGACCGATATCTACACCGTGTCGGCAAATCTGGCTGGAATTCCGGCATTGAGTGTACCATGCCCGTTCGCGGGGAAACTTCCGGTCGGGGTTCAACTGATGGCACCGCATTGGCGGGAAGACACGCTTCTCCGTTCGGCTTTTGCGGTTCAGGAGATGAAGGCCTGATGGCAGGGATCCACCTGATGAGGAATCCTTTCAGACTGCTTTCCAGACCACATGTAGCATTTGCAATTATAGCCTTTTTTTTTGTCGGATGTGCCCCATCTGTCAGGTATAGCCGGAATTCCGCTCAGCCTGCGGTCTCATCGAAACAGTATCTTGTCCCCGGGGACTGGGATTACAGGAAAAACTATAGAATACCTCAGTCCCGTCTTACCGCAGTTATCTCTTCTTACATCGGAACACCTTACCGGTACGGCGGGATGAGCAGAAAGGGATTAGACTGCTCGGGCCTTGTGTGTCTGGTGTATCGGGAGGTCAGTCACGTGAAGCTTCCGCATTCGACAAGGAGACTCAAGAATTACGGAAGGGCGGTTCCACTGTCACAGGCCAGTCAGGGGGACCTTGTGTTTTTCAAAGGTTCTTCAGGCAGGGTTAATCATGTCGGTATTTTTCTTGGCAACGGGAAATTCGCACATGCAAGCAGCAGTAATGGCGTGATTTACAGTAATCTGAGTGAAAAATATTATGAACAACGTTTCTGGGGTGTACGGAGGTTATTTAAATGAAAATAGCTTTTCAGGGTGAGCGCGGGGCTTTCAGTGAATTGGCTGCTATTGAGCATTTCGGGCCTTCTGCTAAACTGCGGGCTCAACCTGAATTCCCGGATGTTTTTAAAGCCGTTGCAAGCGGCGAGTGCCACTACGGTGTTGTGCCTATCGAAAACTCTCTGGCAGGGAGTATTCATCAGAATTATGATCTTCTTCTTGAGAGTAATCTTTTCATTGCCGGAGAGGTTCTTTTACGCATCGGACATTTTCTTATCTCAAACAGAGGTGTAAAGAAATCACAGGTAAAAAGGGTTTTCTCTCATCCGCAGGCGCTTGCTCAATGCAAAAAATATCTCAATGCCTTTACCGGTACAGAAAAGATTCCTTTTTCCAATACAGCTCTGGCTGTAAAGAAAATCAGGGAGGAAGGGCTTAAAGATGCCGCTGCAATAGCCTCTATTCAGGCTGCGATCGACTTCAAGATGGATGTGCTTGCCTCTAATATTGAGGACAATAAATGGAATACCACCAGATTTCTGGTGGTGGCCAAAAAGTCAGTAAAGCCCTCGGGCAATCTGCCTCTCAAGTCCTCGGTTGTTTTTTCGATGAAGAACATTCCAGGGGCCCTGTTCAAATGCCTTGGCGCGTTTGCGTTGAGAGACGTAGATCTCTTTAAAATTGAATCGCGCCCGGTGCATGGAAAAGGATTCAAGTATCTCTTTTATCTCGATTTTGAAGGGTCCCCGACAAGTGAGGTCCAGCGTAATGCACTTGCCAATTTACAAGAAATAACCCAGTTTTACCGTTTCCTGGGCTCTTATCCACAGGGAAAACCGGTGCAGCCAAAATACGGGAAAAGGTAGGTCTTTTCTCTGTATCTGATCAGGATTAAACGCAGAGTCCCTGCGTCTGCTCTACTTTATGCCCCCGGTTATTTTCATCCGGGGCTTGTTACCGGCAGGTATGAGGGATATAATTATAATATGGGTAACAAACCGGCAATTCTGTTTTTGATCCTGATAGTCTCTTTTATTGCAGATGTCAGAGCCGTGGTTCTGTTTGAAGATTATTTCAGCAATGAATCTCAATCGATTCTCAACTGGACCGGCGTGATTAATAATGGTGGAAGTATTGGCTACGGTGGTGGCTGTGCAGCGATTGACAATTCAGGATCTGTAAACTCGGCAATGGCAATTCATAATATGCCTCTTAAACCACCGGACTTTACATTTTCAGGAAGAGTAGTGACAGATGATCCCGGCGCGGGGATAATTTTTTGTTTGAGCCGTTCCAGCGTGGGGACCAGCGGCTATGCAGTTGTGACCGGTGAAGGCGGTGTTTATGCTTACAAATACAGTCCGGGGGAGATTAGTGAGCTGCATTCGGAGAGTAGCCCTTTTGTCAGAAAAAAAGACAATCTGATCTCTGTGAGCAAAAAAAAGGAACGGATGACTGTTTTCTGTAACGGGTACTTTGTTTTTACATTCATCGATTCCGCTTACAATACTGGTGATATCGGTCTTCTGGTTCAGCCTTACACATCGGCGGATTTTGATGATATTCAGTTCAGGGAAGAAACGTATGATTCTACCAGATATGCCTGTTTCAGTGATGATTTTTCGGTTCCTGGTAATTATGGTTGGATTTTCAGCGGGAGTGGAAAGCTTGAACGGGAAGAGGGTTTTCTCGGCATAGTTACATCAACTCATCAGAAAGCCTACTACGGGCTTCATATCCCATTGACAGATTTTACCCTGAAGACGGATGTAAGCTTCAGTGGAGGTGACAGCAGTATTCTTTGCGGTTTTTTTGTTCTTTCAGATTCAGTCCGGCAGTTCTTCTGTATAAATCGCAGGGGAGAATGTGCTTCTTACAGTGACGGCGGGGATACAGTTACCGGTTACCTTGACAAGGCAGGCCCGGACGGGTGGAATAATCTGGAGCTGAATAAAGAAAGCGATTCGCTGATATTTTCTGTCAACGGGACTATCATGGGGAAAGCAGACGGAAAATCTTTGTATGAGGAAGCAGGACTGTTTGTTTCTTCAGGTGCGGCGGTGATGTTTGATAATTTCAGGTTAACTGATCCGCTGGGATGTAATAATGTGACCGCAGTCAGAGTTTACAGGCAGATAAGCGGTGTGCAAGAATCGATAGCCGGTCTGAATGCAGATATGCTGGGAAGAAAGCTTCTTTCCGGCAAGGCATCAATGCTTCTGGTAAAAACGGGTAAATCAGGAAGCCATAAGAGGATGAGGCTCCGCGCCTTTGGGGCGCGGAGTATAGATTGATCAGTTTTTTGCCATTGCTTTAAGGCACTTCATACAGATCTTGATCTTTTTAGATGTTCCGTCAATGGTCTGTTTGATGGTGCGCAGATTAGGATAGAAAATTCTCTTACTGACATTGTGCGCATGTGAGATAGTGTTCCCTGATTGTGGGTGTTTTCCGCATATTTCGCAAGTTTTGGACATAATTCCTCCCGATATTTATTTCAGAGTAATTTTTAAATATACTTTTTGACGGGGGGCTGTCAAAGAAATACCGGAGAGATCGGAATATCTGTCTTTGAGAAGAAATTCTGAGAGCTGTGCTGAAAATGACTGCGTTGTTTTTTTCTCGCAATTTGGGAGATGAATAGTTATACTATGTATTTGCGCCATTTTGAAAATTGCCAATAGTGACGAGGAGAAGTGATGCTTGTTCGTTGCTGGGGATCCAGAGGTTCCATTCCCGTAAGTGGCCCTGAATATTGCCGGTATGGCGGGGATACCACCTGTGTAGAGGTACGGTCCAGGGAAGGTGATCTGATCATACTTGATGCAGGCACCGGAATCAGGAATCTTGGGGACAGGCTGATACGGGAGAAGACCAGGAAGGTTAACATCCTTTTCACGCACCTTCACCTCGATCATATCATGGGCCTTCCTTTTTTCAATCCGATTTATAACCGGAAATTCAGTATCAACATTTACGGATGTCCATTCAAGGTGTCCAGTTTTGAAACCGCTCTGCATGGAATAATGAAGTCACCCTATTTCCCGGTGGACCTTCGGCAGCTTCCGGCCAGAGTGCGTTTCAAGGATATCATGACCAAGTCTTTCAATATTGGGTCCGTGAAGATAAAGCCGATTTACCTGAATCACCCAAATGGCGGACTGGGTTACCGGCTTGAGGAGAACGGAAAGGTATTTGTTTTTCTAACGGATAATGAACTGGGGTATGATCTTCCGGGAAGTCAGCCATTTGAGTACTATCAGGACTTCTGCAGAGGTGCGGATCTGTTGATTCATGATGCGGAATTTGACAGGGAAGAGTACAAAAAGTTCAGGGCCTGGGGACATTCCATGTATACGGAAGCAGTAGAGCTGGGGATAAAGGCTGGTGTGAAGAGGCTTGGGCTTTTTCATATACACAACCGGCGTACCGACACTCAGCTTGAATCCTTCCTTAAAGATTCAAAACGGATAATTGACAAAAACGGTTGCGGGATGGAATGTTTTATTGTAGGAAATCAGTTTGAAATCAATGTGTAGCAAATTCGGTTTAAGTCTTGTCTGTTTCTCAAAATGTATTTCCGGATGTGTACTGCGCGCAGGAATTGTGCTAAAGTTCTTTATATCTGCTTACCTTAATGATACAATCAAAAATGATTTAGTTGAATCCTCAAAGCCGGATTGCACTTAAAAGTTGGATTTGCTATATTTTATCATTTTTTCCAGAGTACCGGAACAAGATTATTATAGCTGGAATTTTATATATGAGGTGAAACGAGAGTATGGAAAAATCGCAATTTCTTCCTGAGGAGGGATCGCTTGCACTTTATCTTAAAGAGATCGGGAAAAACAGGAGTCTGACGATTGAAGAGGAATCCAAACTGGCGGTCAGGATACGCAAGGGTGACCGGAAGGCTTTGGAGAGACTGGTAAAGGCAAATCTCCGGTTTGTAGTAAGTGTGGCCCGTAATTATCAAAATCAGGGGCTTCCCTTAAGCGATCTTATAAACGAGGGAAATCTTGGTTTGATAAGGGCGGCAAAGCGTTTTGATGAAAAAAAGAATTTCAAGTTTATCTCTTATGCGGTCTGGTGGATCAGACAGGCGATACTTCAGGCCCTGGCAGAGCAGTCTCGTATTATCAAGCTGCCGTTGAACCGGGTCGGCACAATTCATAAAATCGGCAAGATGCGCAGCAAGCTGGAGCAGAAGTACCGCAGGCTGCCCAATGTTGAGGAGCTTGCGGCAGAGCTGAATATTGATGAGGCTGAAGTGCAGGAGACAATAAAGATCGGCAACAGCCACATGTCTTTAGACGCCCCGCTTCAGCAGGGGGAAGACTCAAGGCTGATAGATATACTGCAGGATGAAGATCAGGAGCAGCCCGATGACGGCTTGATGGAGATCTCTCTGCAGGAGGAGATTAACCATACACTTGAGACTCTCAGTGAGAGGGAAAAAGAGGTCGTGCGGCTCTATTTTGGAATAGGCGAGGAGACCTCTCATACTCTGGAGGAAATTGGCCAGCGTTTTAATCTGACCCGGGAAAGAGCCAGGCAGATAAAGGAGAAGGCTCTCAGGCGGCTGAAGCACTCATCACGCAGCAAGCGTCTTCTTGCATACAGATCATAAAAAGATCTGCAGAAGAGTGATTATTTGTTATATTAAATAGTAGTGCATTGATAGTGTACCCCATTGGAGGCCGAAATGTTACGGTCATTTGGCTGGTTGCTGTTTGCAGTACTCATACAGTTTGCGGTATCATCGGTAGATGCTTCGGAACCGGTACGGGATAATAAGAATTCTTCGAAATTAAAGAATTCCTTTCAGTCCAGACCTTATACCAGCAATCAGGATATCGCATTTATCTCTGTCATGGGAAGTCGTCCGGACGCAAAAAAACTGCAGGGTTTCCGGCGCGCGGTTCTTTTCAATGCACAGGGTGAAATTGTGCAGAAAGTAGACATGGGGACAGACTCCATTTATTCATTAGACAAGATGATTCAGGATAACAGTAAAAAGGGCCCGCTCTTTATACGCATGTACCGGAAGTAATTTTCATTTTAGATCTTTAAAATTCATTTGACAGTACCCTCCCCTTCTTTTTCGGCGAGGCAAACCCCTATTCTTATTGGCGTACCAACCGTAATAGCGAATCTGGTGCTCACCTTTATCCGGTATATGTTGCGTAGCTGTAGCAAGAAAATCCAAATGGTAGGGACCAGAAGTTTTGCAAGTAAAATTAAAATGGGTGAAAATATGAGTAATCCTGATAGAGCTCAAAAGGGCGGGAAAGGAAAGATTGTTTAAATCTGGCGTACGCTGTTTTTCCGTCTTTCTCTTTTTTCATATCAAGAGTGTTGACTTTTTCTTAATCTCTGTTTTATATTCAACAGACTTATCCATAAATCGAAATTTGTATTTCAGGATGGAATGACATGAAAACTGTTGTTGTGGACACAAAATCAATTGAGCGTAAGTGGTTTGTGCTCGATGCTACCAATCAGGCCCTCGGAAGGCTTGCATCAAAGGCTGCTCAGGTTTTGATCGGGAAAGATAAGGTTGCTTATTCTCCCAATCAGGATCATGGGGATTTTCTGATTATTCTTAATGCAGAAAAGGTAATGCTGACTGGAACGAAAGCGGAGACCAAAGAGTACTTCCGTCACTCCCGGTATCCCGGTGGAGGGAAGTTTCGATCTTTCCAGGAGCAGATGAAGCTTGATCCGACAAAGGTTCTGATTCATGCAATTCATGGCATGGTTCCCAAAAATGCACGTGGCAGGGCTATAATGAAAAAGCTCCATGTGTATTCCGGGTCAAATCATCCCCATACTGCACAGCAGCCCACTGCCTTAAACATCTAGAAAAAAGGAGCTGGTCATTTTGGAAAACAGGTATTCTGCGACCGGTAAACGTAAAAACGCAATTGCGACGGTAATTGTCCGGCCCGGCAAGGGTGAGCGGATTATAAATGGCAGGACTATTCAGGAATATTTGATGAGCGATGTTCTTGTGAAGGACACGGAACAGCCTTTGCAGTTACTGCAGGTTGCCGAATCTTTCGACGTAGTCGCAAGTGTCAGAGGCGGTGGACTCAGTGGTCAGTCCGGTGCTATTCGTCTTGGAATTGCCAGAGCGTTGGCTCTTATAAGTGAGGAGAATCGTAAGGCTCTGCGTAAAAGCGGATTTCTTACCAGAGACTCCCGTGTAGTTGAACGTAAGAAATATGGTCAGGCAGGAGCCCGCAGAAGGTACCAGTTCTCTAAGCGATAGTTCCTATTCCTACTGTAAGATATTTCCGCTTATTCGGGAAAATTCCGTTCGTGCCGGGTTCGCCAGACACGAACGTTTTATTTGGAAAATTCAGGTCAGTTTTCACAATAATTTCACACGGCGGGAGCGGAAGACGGGTGCTGATCCGGGTGGACAGTAATCTTTCCGTTATGAGACGTCGTGGAAGTTTAACCCAATTAAGGAGTTTGTATGTCTAATTTATCTGTGCAAGATCTGCTTGATGCGGGCACTCATTTCGGTCATCAGACAAAGCGCTGGAATCCCAAAATGAAGCGCTTTATACTCTGCCCCAGAAACGGCATCTATATCATTGATCTCAATAAAACTCTTCTTACAGTCGAGAAATTCATTCAGCGTGTTCGCAAGGAAGTGTTAAAGGGTGGAAAAGTGCTGTTTGTCGGCACAAAGAAGCAGCTTAAAGACTGTATCAGGGAGGAAGCTGAACGCTGCAAGATGCCCTATGTGACTGAGAGATGGCTGGGTGGAATGCTTACAAATTTCCAGACAATCCGCCAGAGTGTTGCCAAACTGGAAAAAATAGAAGCGATGGAAACAGACGGCACAATTGAAGCTCTTCCTAAAAAAGAGCGGGGACTTCTTGCTAAAAGAAAAGAAAATCTTATCTCTGTGCTCAGCGGTATCCGTGATATGCGCAAACCCCCAAGCATCATATTTGTGGTTGACACAATAAAAGAGCATATTGCAATCGCAGAAGGACGCAGGCTTCATATTCCTATCGGTGCCATTGTAGATACAAACTGTGACCCGGACGTAGTCGATTATCCTATTCCAGGCAATGATGATGCAATTAAATCGGTGCAGCTGATTGCCCGTGCGGTTTCTGATGCAATTCTTGAGGAAAATGTCAATATTTCAGCTGCCGAGATGATGGAGCAGGAGGCCGCAAAGTCTGAAGCTGCGGCTCAGAAAGATTCTGTCGTGGAGAGCGAAACAGAAGAAGTTTCTGAGGGAGCCGAGGGTGCAAAGAAAAAGCCCCGCGTCATCCACAAGAAAATCGTAAAGTTTACTGAAGAAGAATAAGACTGGGTCACCGGATCAAAAGGAAAAAGGAGATTAATAAAATGGAAATATCAGCCGCACAGGTAAAAGAGCTCAGGGAAAAGACCGGGCTGGGAATGATGATCTGCAAGAAGGCTCTGATCGAGTCAAATGGCGATATGAATCTGGCCATCGAGAACCTTCGTAAACAGGGTCAGGCCACTGCTGCACGCCGTGCAGGCAAAGCCGTAAAAGAGGGAAAGGTCACAATTGTTACAGAGCCCTCATGCGGAATTGTTTTTGAGGTTAATTCCGAAACAGACTTTGTTGCCAGAAATGAAGATTTTATCGATTTCGTTGCTAAGCTTGGAAAACTTCTGATTCAGGAAAAACCGGCAGATATCGAAGCTGCCAGGAACCTGACATCTCCGGTTTTCGGCGGTCAGACTGTCGAAAACAGACTTACAGAACTTATCGGTAAAATCGGTGAGAACATTACTTTCCGCAGATACTCTAAGATGGAGGCCAATCCTGCAAATGAACGTCTGTTCTCATATCTTCACGGAAACGGAAAAATCGGAGTGTTCGTAAAAGTATCAGCTGACAAGGAACTTGACAGCCAGGCAATGGCCGATCTGGGAAAAGATCTGGCAATGCAGGTAACGGCTGCCAATCCTATGGCGGCAAACAGGGAATGTATCAGCGCTGATGTTATAGCTAAAGAGAAAGAAATTTATTTTACCCAGGCACAGAGTTCGGGGAAACCGGAGAAGATCTGGGACAAAATTGTCGAGGGCAAGCTTGTGAAGTTTTACCAGGAAGTGGTTCTTACAGAGCAGGCCTTCATAAGGACTCCCGACATCAGTGTTACTGACCGGATCAAAGAGGTTGAGAAACAGACTGGTGCAAAGATCAAAGTTCTTGACTTTGTGCGGCTTGAACTTGGCGCAGAGGAATAAGAGTTTACATGGAATCCAGGTTCAAAAGGGTACTTTTGAAGCTGTCCGGCGAGGCATTGGCCGGTGGAAGAGGGTTTGGCATTGATCCGCCGGTTATTTCTTCAATAGCCGGCGAAATTGCTGAAGTGCATGCAGCCGGTGTTCAGATCGGGATTGTTATCGGTGGAGGAAACTTCCTTCGCGGTGCAACCACTCAGGGTGTTTCACGGGTAGCCGGGGACACGATGGGAATGCTTGCAACGGTGATAAACTCTATCGCCCTCAAAGAGTACCTGAACAAACATAATTGCCCATCCAGAGTTCTTAATGCGGTCAACATAGACCGGGCAGGGGGGTATTTCACTCCTTCCGGAGCAGTTGAGTGCATGCAGAATGGTGAAGTGGTGATAATTGCGGGCGGGACCGGAAATCCATTCTTTACAACTGATACTGCCGCGGCTCTCAGATGTGCCGAAATCGGTGCTGAGGTTCTCCTCAAGGCTACAAAGGTTGACGGGATCTACGATAGTGATCCTGTAAAGAATCCATCGGCGGTACGGTTTGAGAGTATCAGCCATGGAGAGGCTCTGGCAAAAGGTTTGAAGGTTATGGATGCTACAGCGTTTTCTTTTTGTCAGGAGAATTCAATCCCTATTATCATCTTCAAGCTGCTTGAAAAAGGTAATCTCCGCAGATGTTTAGAGGGTCAGGCTGTAGGGTCAATTATTAAAACAGGAGAATAGCAGATGAGTGCTTTGGATCTTATCCAGTCGGAAACTACACAGAGAATGCAAAAGGCAATAGAGAGTCTTAAAAAAGATCTCTCAAGAATCAGAGCTGGAAGGGCCAGTCCGGCGCTTCTGGATGGATTGACTGCTGATTATTATGGCTCTCCTATGCCGATTAACCAGATTGCAAATATTTCTGTTCCAGACCCGCGTATGATCGTTGTTCAGCCGTGGGAAAAAAAGATGCTTACACCCATTGAGAAAGCGATTCAGACATCAGATCTGGGGTTAAATCCTCAGAATGACGGAAATATGATTCGCCTTCCGATTCCGCCGCTTTCAGAAGAGCGCCGCAAGGACCTCTTCAAGAACTGCAAAAAAGTCGGTGAGGAGAGTAAGGTTGGTATCCGGAATATCAGGCGCGATTCAAATGAAAAGCTCAAGAAAGCGGAAAAGGATAAGGATGTCACTCAGGATGAATCAAAGAAGGGTATGGATGATATCCAGAAATTGACTGATAAATTTATTAAAACGGTCGATGAGCTTCTTATCAACAAAGAAAAAGAGATAATGGAACTCTGATCTGAAAAGTCGTTTATAAGATTTTGATACCAGAAATGCCGGAGAACTAAAAAACTCCGGCATTTTTTTGTGTGTGGTGAATTTTGAAGGTTACGATACCAACGCCGATGCTGATTCCGGCCCGGCAAGGAAAAACACTGGTGTTTGTAAAGGGAATCTGTGTGGCATGGTCGCCTCGATCGTGTTTTGCATTGCCCTTGCCACGTGGAAGCAGGCTTGTGTATATGGCTCATACCTGACTTATGCACCCGGATCAGGGCGAATTGCACTTATCCCTTGTGCATAAAGGCTTTCACAAATCTTGATGTACCACCGGTGTGGTGCACCTGCGATTTGTTCAAGCCTTTCTACTACAAGGCCTAAACGTACTTCGCCCTTCCCGGATGCATAAGTTAGGTCATATCATCTTTTTTCGCAGAACGTATATTTAAAAATCTATATTCGTTAAATTACGTCACCAGCCGGAATCTACGGCAACTTGTAAAAGCGTTCCGTATATCAGGAAAAAATACTCAAGAGATGAACATTCCCACGCATATTGGAATTATAATGGATGGTAATGGACGGTGGGCCCGGCAGAGGGGTCTGCCCAGATCAGCCGGGCATCGTGCAGGAACTGATGCGACGCGGGAGATAGTACGTGCCTGCGGGGAGCTGGGGGTTTCTTATCTGACCACATATGTCTTTTCTGCAGAAAACTGGGGCCGACCCAGCACAGAAGTTTCCTTACTGATGGATCTTCTGGTGGAGATGACAAAAAAAGAGATCTCCAACTTGAATGCAAACAATGTCCGGTTAAGGGCAATAGGTGACCTCTCGCGTGTTCCTTCAAAGACCCGTAAAGCCCTTCTGAATGGAATTGAAGAGACAAAGAATAATACCGGCCTGAATCTTAATCTGGCTATAAGCTACGGGGGGCGATCCGAGATTATTTCTGCAGTCAGGGAATTTGCCAGAGATGCAGTCCGGGACCCATCCCTGATTGATAAACTTGAGGAATCATCATTCGGAAAATATCTCTATACAAAAGATATCCCGGATCCGGAGCTTATTATCAGAACAGGCGGAGATAAGAGAATAAGCAATTTTCTGCTTTGGCAGGCTGCATATTCAGAGCTTTATTTTACTGATGTCTTATGGCCTGATTTCAACAAAGACAGCCTGGTTAATGCGATAGAAGATTTTAACAGACGCGATCGCAGGTTTGGAAAGGTAAAAGAGTCATGAGGCTTTCTAATTTAGGAAAGCGGCTTTTGTTTGTCCTGTGGTCAGTACCACTTGGGTGGTGGCTGATAAATTCTACTCTTACTGTTCTTCCCAAGTCTGTTGCGATTGTTTATCCGGCTCAGGTTGCGATAATAGCTATAATTCTGATAGCCTGCTTCGAGTATACCCGGATGCTGGGTATTTTTTATCCCCGAAATGCGTTCTGGCTCGGCTATATATGGCTTGGGGCGTATTTTGTGCTTTATTTTGACCGGGAAAACATAATTCCATCGGATCTGAGCATCTATACACTTTTGATGCTGGTAGCATTAGAGGCGTTTATCTGGGGGAAAAGAAACCAGAGGAAGCGCTGGGTGAGGGCGAGTCTGTTTTTCAGTGGAATAGCATTCCTTTCTATTGCGGGTACATCATTGCTGAGCTTGTACAGGGAACCTTTTCAGTCGCTGTTTATTCATCCGGACCACCAGATGCTTTCCCAGGTTGGCATAGTCATAGTAATAGCGGCGATATTTATGTGTGATTCTGCTGCTTACATTTTCGGATCTCTTTTCGGCAAAACGCATTTCAGCAGTATAAGTCCGAATAAAACGGTTGAAGGCAGTGTTGCCGGCCTTACAGCGTCAGTGCTGGTCAGCGGTATAGGGTGGTGGTATCTTGCCAACCCTTCCTATCCTCCATGGCTGGGTATAGTGCTGGGTGTGTTTATCGGGGTTTTCGCACAGGTTGGGGATCTTCTGGTCTCTTTAATGAAGAGGTATTTCCGTGTAAAGGATGCTTCAGACATAATTCCAGGTCATGGGGGCATTCTTGATAGATTCGATTCAGTTTTTTTTACCGCTCCTGTACTTTCGCTTTTTGCTTATCTGGTAAGCAGATTCTTCGGGTAACAAATGGATATTTCACAGTCTAGAATATTGCTGCTGGGGTCTACCGGCTCTATCGGGACAAGCGCACTTAATTGTATCAGAAGGTTCGGAAGCCGTTTCAAAGTAAACGGGTTAGCTGCCGGAAAAAGAGTTGATGAACTCATTTCTCAGATAAGAGAGTTCAAGCCCCAGAATGTTTACTGTGCTGATCCCCGGGGAGCTGAGAGGATAAGAAACGAATTCGGATCATCTGTGCGTGTGTGGGGCAGTCTTGAAGAAATAGTGAAGGAAACTGATTGCGAAATCGTACTCAATTCTTTAGTGGGGGCAGTCGGTTTCAGGCCCACGGTAGCTGCGCTTGAGCTTGGAAGACGGGTGGCGCTGGCAAATAAGGAGAGTCTTGTAATCGGAGGTGATTATATAAGGAGTCTTCTTGCGAAGGGAAAAGGAGAACTGCTTCCGGTGGACAGTGAGCACAGCGCGATACTTCAGTGCCTGTCGGGAGTAGAAAGATCCACAGTTGAAACAATAATTCTTACAGCATCGGGGGGGCCATTCCGTAATCTTCCGGTTGAGGGTTTTGAATCAATAACACCGTCTCAGGCATTGAATCATCCTACCTGGTTGATGGGACCCAAGATAACGATAGACTCATCAACATTGATGAATAAGGGTTTTGAGGTAATCGAGGCGCATCATCTGTTCTCTCTTCCTTATTCGCGTTTGCGGGTCTGGATACACCCTCAGTCAATTATTCATTCACTTGTAGAGTTTCATGACGGTGCGATAATGGCGCAGTTGGGACTTCCGGACATGGAGCTTCCGATCCAATATGCTCTTGGTTATCCCGAGAGGCTTCCGATAGGCGGCAGGCGTTTGTCGCTTCCGGAAATAGGGAGGCTGGAGTTTGCGGATCCGGATCTGGGCCGTTTTCCCTGTCTTAAGCTTTGTATTGAGGCGGGTGAGGCAGGCGGGACAGCTCCGGCTGTGGTGAATGCGGCAAATGAGATGGCGGTGGAGGCGTTCTTAAATGGAATGATTACTTTCAAGCAGATAGCAGAGATCGTGGCATACTCATTGCACAGCCATAAGCCTGAACCTGCTGATTGCTGTGAAATAATAGAAGAGACAGACCGGAAGATCCGGAAAACAGTTTTAAACGAATTTCTATCAAAAAGGTAAGAAATGTTAGTTAGCGCATTATCAGTAGTTCTGGGTTTGCTAGTTTTAGGCGTACTGGTCTTTGTTCATGAACTTGGTCATTTTCTGGCGGCCAAGTCATTCGGGGTAAAGGTGCTGGCTTTTTCTCTGGGGTTTGGCAATCCCATTCTGAAGAAAACCTGGAAAGGTACAGAGTATCGTATAAGTTCTATTCCCTTTGGTGGATATGTGAAGATGGCCGGTGAGAACCCGGAGGAGCCCAGATCTGGTGAACCTGGGGATTTTACATCAAAGCCGGTTTGGCAGAGGGCAATTGTGGCTGTTGCAGGACCGGCAGCGAATTTTGTAACCGCAATACTTATGCTCTGGGTTGTTTACATGTGGGGAATCGACAAGCCTCTTTATTACGATCGTCCGGTGATAGGGGCCGTTTCTGACAGCTCTGCGGCCAGGAACGCCGGTCTTATGGCCGGTGACAGTGTTATCTCGATTAACGATAAAGTTGTAAAATCCTGGGAAGATATCGAGACAGCATTTGCACAGCAGGAGCAGGAGTACAGTTTTAAATATTTTAGAGGAGGCGATCAGGGTACAGCGGTGCTGCAGATGGACAACAGCAGCGGTGCACTGCCTAAAAACCCTACCGGAGGAGTTCTTCCACCGCTTCCGGCCATCGTAGCGGATGTAAATAAAGGATCACCGGCTGCTGAAGCAGGCATGAAGTCCGGAGATACTGTAGTTTCCATAGATGGTCAGAAGATCCATTCATGGTTTCAGCTGATGGAGATTGTTTCAAAGAACAATGCAGAAACGCCGCTTCTTTTTCAGGTCAAGCGTGGCGGTGACTTTGTCTCCATGGAAATGACCCCTGAATTTGATAAGGAGACGAAGCGCTACCTTATAGGAATAAGAGTAAGTGAAGGGGAAGCAAGGAAAGTCAGGTACATGCCTGCAGTTGCGATGCAGAAGGGGCTGGACAAGTCATGGGAGTATACAACCATGATTTTTGATGTAATCGGGAAGCTGGTATCACAGAAGGTTTCTGCTAACAATCTTTCAGGGCCCCTGGGCATAATTCCTGCATCTGGTTTCATGGCGCTTCAGGGTCTCTCTCCCATACTGAACTTTATGGCACTTATCGGGATAAACCTGGCTGTGCTGAACCTTCTTCCGCTGGTTATTACAGACGGAGGTTTGCTGCTGTTTCTTATACTTGAAGCGATCCGCAGGAAACCTTTGCAGGTAAAAACACAGATGGTAATAAACAAGATTGCCATCCTGTTTTTCCTGATGCTGTTTCTTTTTGTCACATTTAATGATGTAAAGAGACTGCCGGATTATTTCCGGCTTTTCGGAAAGTGACAACCACAACCATTTCGAAGTAATTCGCAAGATTAAGGAATTTCAGGAAGAGGGCGTTCCCAATACAAGCAATACACAAGATTAAGGAATTTTAAGAAGAGGGCGTTCCCTCTTTCGCTCCAGCCCGTCGAAGACGCCGGTCTTCCGCTATCACCCCGTGTTGTCCACCAGTTATGCAGGCAGGAATGACTATCACATTTGCAAACGTCCTTGCGGCCGCAGTAGCGAACTGGTGGTAGATTAAAACTTATTATAGCCTCGAAGAATTCAAGCATGTTGGATTCAATAAAAAAATAAGGACTCTGTTTTAAGACAAAAATATTTGTTAATGGGCTCTGTGTACCATGGTTGCCCTGGACCGTGCCTGGCGCAAGGTAGGAAACCCTGTGCTGACAGACGTAAGCCCTTTCGGGATAAGGAAAAAGAGTGGTGTATTTGCAGAATTCGTTACTTTCTTACGAAACCACCAAAGATTCCTTTAAAACTTTCTACTTTCTACTTGTGATTTGCGACTTGTGACTTGTGACTTGTGACTTGTGACTTGTGACTTGTGACTTGTGACTTGTGACTTGTGACTTGTGACTTGTGACTTGTGACTTGTGACTTGTGACTTGTGACTTGTGACTTGTGACCTGTGACTTGTGACTTGTGACTTGTGACTTGTGACTTGTGACTTGTGACTTGTGACTTGTGACTTGTGACTTGTGACCATGAAAAACCACTATTGCGCGGAGGAAATTCATGGTATATATTGTGGTATGCTCAATAGGAATCATTTAGAGTATGATATTACTGAGGCATTACAGCGAAGCAGGGTGGTGGCGCTGATTGGTCCCCGGCAGTGCGGCAAGACCACCATTGCCCGTAGTTTTGTGCCTGTTGATTCTCTGAATTATTTCGATCTCGAGGATCCGGTCAGTCTTGCCAGGCTTGATGAGCCAATGATTGCGCTGAAAGACCTCAGTGGAATAGTGGTAATTGATGAGATACAAAGAAAACCTGACCTTTTCCCGATACTGCGGGTTTTATCCGACCGTACGCCTTCCAAAGCAAAATTTCTTATTCTCGGCAGTGCATCACCAGATTTACAGCGGAGTTCATCGGAGACACTGGCCGGCCGCATTGAGTTAATCGAAATGCGTGGTTTTTCTCTGGCAGAAGCTGGATTAGCAAACCATGAGACCCATTGGCTTAGAGGCGGGTTTCCGATTCCTTTCAGAGCAAAGAGCGAAAATGACAGCGTTATCTGGAAAAAAAATTACATAAAGACAGTTGCAGAAAGAGATATCAGACTTTTGGGGTACTCTATTCCTGCTTCATCGATACTACGGTTCTGGACCATGCTCTCCCATTATCATGGGCAAATATGGAATGCTGCAGAACCGGCACGCAGTCTAGGTATTGGTGAAACAACTGTCAGAAGATATCTTGATGTGTTATCAGATATTTTTATGATACGTCAGTTAAAACCATGGCATGCAAATATCAGGAAAAGGCAGGTTAAATCACCTAAGATTTATTTCAGGGATTCCGGTATACTGCACCAGCTTCTTGGGATAAAGTCTAAAAAGGATCTTCTTGTCCACCCCAAATGCGGGGCATCCTGGGAAGGTTACGTTATTGAAGAACTTATTTCTATCTACAAGCCTGATGAAGTTTATTACTGGGCGACACATAACAATGCTGAAATTGATCTACTGATGATCAGAGATGGTAAAATCACAGGAGTGGAATGCAAACGGGCTGATGCTCCAAAAGTTACACCGTCGATGCGTATTGCACAAGAAGATTTGGGGCTGACTGATGTGTATGTGATTTACCCCGGGGAAAAGACGTTTCCTTTAACAAAAGAGATCCACGCGGTAGCATTTAAGGATATAATGGAATTTTTCGGGGGTTGAGAAAGACCACCACACCCCGCTCCCTGGCTTATACCTATTTCGCCCGTACGGATACATAAGACAGGTATCAGATAAAATCCTTGCGGTCATCAGGATTCTTTCTTCCGTAAATAAAGTAAGCCATGGGGCCCAGAAAATCGATAAATGAGACCATCACCCACCATAGTTTTTTCCCTTTTATTTCATGGGCTGGTCTCCTGGCTATATCTATGAGTGCGGCGGTGAGGAGAAGAATTTGCACCGCTGCAAGAGAGATAATTCCTTTCTTCTGAGCAGAATTAAAGTCTTTCCAACTGTAGTGAAGTTTCATGTTACCTCCTGGTTATTACCTGACTTATGCACCCTAATCCGGATGCATAAGTCAGGTATTAAGGAAATACAATATACAGCAGTGCAAGCGCAATTATCTGGAAAATCCATCCCAGTATGCAGACCATCACAGCCCTGACAGTGCTGGTGTAATCAAGAGCCTGCCGTACTGCGACCACCATGGCTATAAGGGACCATACTGCCGATACAGCAAACGCTACGATTCCAAGCGCAGGAATGACACCCAGAATCCTTATGACACCCGGTGAGCTGGAAAATCCAATTGTTCGCAGGAGCTGGCCTGGGTCAGCTCTGGTTTGTGGTTCAGGAAGAAGTTTTGTTCCGATGAAATAGGTAAGTAACGACCAGATAAACCAGCTGGCCAGCGCGGTGAAAGTCCCGATTACTATTCCCGATGGCCCCCTCTCGGTAATAGTGCCGATTCCTGCTGCAATACTTGAGATCACAACGACAGTCATTGCCGGAACCAGTGCGGTTGAGTCGGCCTCAACCTCTTCGTAAAGATGTGAATCGAATCTTGCAGCTCTTAACATTTGATCAAAAAGTTTAATCACTGGCGGCTCTCGCTTTTTAGAGTTGCTTCGAGAGTTATGGGAACAGAGAGAGCTTTCGATACCGGGCAGCTCTTTTTAGCGCTCTTTGCCTGTTCCTGAAAAAGCTCATCTGAAATCCCCGGAACAGTTGCTTCTGTAAAGAGATCGATCTTTGTGATGCTGAAGCCGCGCTCTTCTTTTTCGATATGCACTCTGGAACGGGTATGAATCTGTTTGGCGGTGAAACCGCTCTGGGCCAGTAGATGAGCAAACTGCATAGAGAAACATCCAGCGTGAGCTGCTCCTATGAGCTCTTCGGGGTTTGTACCCGGTTGATCCTGAAAACGCATTGCTGCATTATAGGGACTTTGAAGGACACCGCTTTTCACTTTCATTACACCCTGACCATTCATCAGCGTTCCTTCCCAGAGCGCCTCTGCGGTTCGTACCGGCATCGGTTACCTCCAAGCTAAGTGTTGAATGATTGCTGATTTTGGTCTCAATTAATATGCCAACATTATTTTTTGCACAGGTTGCACACCTTGGGCATATCATGCACTTCAATTTCAAATTGTCGTTGTGTTTTCTGGATTTTCAGCTCTGTGCTTCCATCACTTTTCTTGCATCATCATCTTTTTGGCTATTTAAATCAATAACCCCGGTTCCGATTCTGAACCACCATAAAAGGATGTGAAAAGTGTGGAGCACTTTCAGGAGAAAAGATTTGAAGAGGTTCGATATTCCCTGACGGATAATGATGTTGAAGATGTAATCAGGCGAAAGCACAGTTTTTTGAGAGAGCAGGCGGATGATAAGTGATGAGAGAAAAGAGAAGCCGAGATGCTTCTGGCGCAGTATCAAAACATCACCGAATTCCAGGAGCATGAGATTGGAAAGAGGAGGGTTGTAATTTGCCCAGGAGAAATTTGGATCCAGCAGGCCTTCTTTACCCACAGCTTTTTCCAGTGCAGTACCGGGGTAGATTCTCAGGCCAATGGTAGTAGCAAAAAAATCAATTTCCTCTTTCCTCTTTTTCATGTAAGCGATGTCATCAATACATTCCTGCCTGCTCTGGTTCAGATGACCTAAAGTAAAGAATACCTTTGTTTTAATCTCAAGTGAGCGACACCACTGGAGCACCTGCTCAACCTTTGCAACCGAAATTTTTTTGCCCATTTTGGTCAGAAGGTTTTCGCTGGTGGTTTCAAGTCCCATATTTATGTAACAACACCCTGATTCCTTCATCAGTTTGAGAAGGGGCAGGTCTATGTTGTCATCAGCCCTGATTTCGCATTCCCACAGAAGGTTGAATTTTTTTACCACAGCACAGAAGCTTTCAACATGCTCTCTTGAAGATGTAAAGGTGCTGTCAAAGATTTTAAGTGCCTTGATACTGCCTTTGGAGAGGATGGATTCAAGCTCCTGGCCAATTTTTTCCGCGCTCCTGAAGCGGACGCCGCCGGGGAACATCCTGGACGCTGAACAGAAACTGCAACATGCCGGACATCCACGCGAGGTCATAATGAATTCTGCAGGTAAATTAAAGAAGTCAAGTTTGAGCTCAGGTTTTTTATCAAACAGGTGCCTTGCCGGCATGGGTAGAATGTTCAGGTTATCGATTCGTGAAGCTTTAGTGCTGAAAATGCCATTATCTTCACGGAATGCTATACCAGGGACCGAACCCGGTGGATCATCTCTTCTGCCAGTGAGAATGTCTGCAAGCTGAAGGAAAGAGAATTCACCCTCGCCTTTAATGATATAGTCGATTTCAGGAATAGAGTTGAGAGTGTCTTCCGCTGTAAATGATGCGTGTATACCCCCATATACCACTGGAGTGTGAGGGGAGACCTCTTTTACAAGCCTTGCAATGTGAAAACTTCCCTTTCGGGTCGGAGTTGTTCCTCCAATGCCGACTATCGAGGGTTTCATACGGAAGAGATCGTAGCGGAAGTCTCCGGTATAAGTTGAGAAGTCGATTATCTTAACATTATAGCCGTTCTCTTCAAGAACCGCGGCAATGCTTGATAGGCCAAGCGGAATCATGTATCCGAAAATGTTTACAGATTCTGAAGGATAGGCCAGCAGTATATCACATCTTATGTGAGGCGTTTTATTCATAAAAAAACTGGTGTTGAAGGTAAAAGAGCAAATTAATTTACGCGGTGTGGACAAATCCGGTTAAATTTTTCATTCCAGACTGGTTTTACCTGCAAAGTTATCTGCCTTACTATATAATAAACTGATCTACTCCTTCCTGCTACTAAAGTTTAGAGGTATTGTGAACATAAATATTATAAAATCAGCGGCGCTTACCTGGGCAGTTTTAATTACCTGTTTCCAGATTTATGCGGAAACTATAAACGGTGTGGTGGTAAACGGTAATGATACAGGTGTGCCGGTGGCCAATGCAGTAGTTTCTGTCGGCTACACATCTGTTAGAACCACTACGGATTCAGAGGGAAGATTTTCTCTTGATGTGGGAGAGCTTACCGCTGGAGTAATACCCGATGTTTCAAGAAAGGCAAAAGTGCGTTACTATGCTAACCAGCGGATTTTTGATTTCAGGCAGGCACAGTCTGTAGATCAGTTTTCAATCTTCAGGCTCAATGGTACTGTGGTCCTGAAAGCCAGGCTGAATGCAGAAAAGAGAACTTTTAAGGTACCTTCTTTAGCCTCTGGAATTTATCTGGTCAGGTTCTCAGAGGGGCCAAGGCAGATTACCCGGACCTGGGCCATGTCTGGAAGTAACTGCATGTTCAGTTATGGAATACCCCGAACATCAGTCAGAAAAAGCGCAGCGGCAGAATCGGTAAAGTTGCTGCTGAGGCACGATGAGTATTTCCCTCTGGACTATGAAACCTTCGGCATGACCGGGGATCTTCTCATTGGTATGCGTCCCGACCCCAGGGCTCATGTGTTTAATCCCTTACAGGTGCATTCATATCATTTCACCATCACCAGCGAAGATTCTCTTACTATGGAAAGAGATGCTCTTCTGGAGAATTACATTCCGGCACAGATGGAATTTAATGGTGACTCTTACGGTACTGTCGGCCTGAGGTACAAAGGCTCTGGTTATTCTCTGCCCAACTGCTTTGATGAGGAGGGAACGAGGGCTGACAAACCGGAATGCAGGAAATTTTCCATGAAAGTGAAATTCAATAAATATACAGATGCGACAAGGTTTTATGAGATGAAGGAACTTAATCTGCACTCCATGTCTTCTGATGAGAGCAAGATGCACGATATGCTCTCTTATGAGCTTTTCAGAAAGATGGGCATCTACAGTCCCCGCACAGCCTACATAAAGTTATACCTCAATGGTAATTTTAAAGGACTTTTCGTAGCTGTAGAGTGTATAGATGGAAGATTTACAAAATCCAGGTGGCCGGAGTACGGTGATGGCAACCTCTACAAAGAAGCCTGGCCTCATAAGTCAAATGAATACTATTACACCCAGCGTCTTAAGACAAACAATGATCCTGGAGAAAGCAGCGATGCCAGCGGGATGGTTAATTTCTACAACGCAATCAACGGCTCATCAAAAGATGATTTCCCTCTGAATATCTCTTCCTTTATCGACCTTGATTATTGGACAAGGTATATAGCTGTTGACAGAGCGATTCAGAACTGGGATGGTATCATGGCCTGGTACGGGACCTCTGTTAAATATGCATCAAATCACAATTATTTCGTTTATGAGGAGGAAAGCCCGGGTGGGAAATTCTGGCTTATTCCATGGGACCTTGATAATTCACTCTGGAAAAACGATCCTTTTACCTATGATGCCCAGGTGCCCCACTGGAACGAAACTCCTCAGAGCTGCAGCCCTATGTTTGTATGGGGTAATACCCCTGTGATTCCGCCGGCCTGCGATAAGCTTACATCGCTTCTGGCTTCAACACAATGGGATAAATTCGTGAAATATGGTGAGGAGTTACTGGCAAAATGGATCAGGCCTGAGACACTGAAAACCAGAATCGATAGTTACCAGGGGATCATCTCAGGTGTTCTGGACAATGATCCGGTAGTGAGTAACCCCAGATGGGGAATGGAAGTGGAAAAACTTAAAAGGGATGTGAACTCTCTTCACGAAAAATTTTACAACTACATTCATGGTATAAAACCGGCGCTGGACACATCAGATTATTCCGATCCGTTCCCCGGGACCGGTTACCTTATTACAAACCATACAAATAACTTTGAGTTTACACCGGGGAGCAGTCTGCCGTTTGTCTATTCTTATTCCTCGGATGGTACTATCACAGAGGTGATCCACAATACTGCAAATCCTCTCTGGGGAAAAGCGGATCTGCTTTTTAACTTCGAGTTCAATCCCATTGAGGACAACTCTTCACATTCAGAATGGGCAAATGTCGGAATATTGTTTGATGGCACCACCGATCTGGCTGGTGTGAAAGAGATTCATGTGACAATGAAATCGGATGCCCAGAGGTATATGAGCTTTTACATATCCAGCCCCGTTTACCAGGACAGCGGCGCAGATACGGAGTACGGCTGGACAGATTTTTATGTCGGTACCAACAGCAGAATTTATATATTCAGTATAGATGAAATCTCTTATCCATCCTGGGCAGATGCTGATAGCCCCGATATTCTTAAAGAGGTACTGGCATCGGCAAGCGGGCTGGGTTTTGCCCCAAGTGCCCGGTTTGATGGTACCGGGGAACTTATGAGTGCGCCTGATACCGGCTATCTGGCTATTGACAATATTAAATTTATATTTGAATGAGGGTATTATGAGGAAAAATTGCTCAAGCATGATCAAAGCAGCAGCTATGCTGATTGCTTATGTATCTCTGATAACTGCGCAGGTTACTGTTACTGAGATTCACTACCACCCCCTTGCTGAAGGTACAGTTGACGGGGATGAGTATGAGTTTATTGAACTGAAGAACACCGGCAGTTCGACTGTTTCTCTTGATGGCTATGCATTCACGACCGGAATTCACTACAGCTTCCCGTCTGGGTCACAAATCGGGGCAGGGGAGTTTATAGTTCTGGCATGGAACAGTGATCGTTTCAAACAGCGCTACGGTGTTGCCCCTTTTGGTGTTTTTACAGGGCACCTTGACAATAAGGGAGAAAAGGTGGTTTTGACGGGTAACGGGAAAGAGGTCTTCTCTGTGAGCTATGGCACAGTGAGTCCATGGCCTGAAGCAGCGGATGGAGCCGGGTTCTCACTTGTGGTTTCTAATGCCGACGGTGCCACAGATCCAGATGATCCATCAAGGTGGAGGACATCAAGTGCGGTCAATGGAAACCCCGGCAAAGACGATAAGCCCGGGGATCTGAAGAGTCTGGAAGTGAAAGTAAATGAGGCTCTCACTCATACCGATCTACCCCAGAAAGACGCAATTGAACTTTATAATCCTACTACGAAAGAGGTAGATATCAGCGGATGGTATTTAACAGATGAAAAAGATGAACCGCTAAAATACCGGATCCCTGATGGTACGATCATCAAGGCGCAATCATACCTTGTTTTCGATTCAGATGATTTCGATGCAGGTTCTACCGCTTTTTCCCTTAATGCACATGATGATGGGGCTTACCTGTTCTCAACAGATACATCAGGAAATTTGACCGGATTATGCCATGGCTTCAAATATGCCGAGGCGGCAAACGGGGTTTCGTTTGGAAGAGTGGAAAATTCCTCCGGAGAGGAGTTCTTTGTATCAATGCAGGACCTGACACTCGGATCTGAAAATGGAGAGCCCCTGGTGGGACCGCTTGTGATTTCTGAAATCAATTATGATGGACCGGATGGAATCGAGTTTCTGGAGATAGTCAATATCTCGGAATCATCTATACCGATGTATGATCCGGAAAGACCGATTAATACCTGGAAAGTTGAAGGTATTGCATTCAGTTTTCCTCAAAATATCACTATCAAACCCGGCGAGGCTATAATTTTGTTTTCTGATACAGTCAGTGCGGCGGTTTTCAGAAACACCTATAAAATTGCCGAGTCAGTCAGGCTATTTCCTTTTTCGGGCAACATATCTGACAATGGTGAAGAGATCCGGCTGGAGATGCCTTGTGAGCCTTATGTGGACGGGGCTGAATCGATTGTTCCCTATATGGTAATTGATATAGTTAAATACGGTACAGAATCTCCGTGGCCGCAGGTTTCCGGCGGAAACTCAATTGAGAGGAAAAAGCTTAATCTGTTTGGATGCGAAGCACTCAACTGGAAAAAAGCCGCGCCATCCCCCGGCAACAGCTTATCTGTCGGCAAGGGCGGCAGGTTTGGGGACAATTCTCTTTCCAGAATGGAATTCAGCTCAAAAGACGCAAGTGTCTGCTTTATCTCTTCGGTATCAGGTCCTCTTGAGATCCTGACCTATGATCTGAGCGGAAGGTGTATTTACAAATGCAGCAGAGAAGCCGTAAGGGGAATAAACAGGGCCTTTTCCGGTATTCCAGTTAACAGGAGCGGCATATATATCACTCAGTTGAGGACAAGCGGGGAGAATGTAACCGGTAAATTCCTTATCCGCTGATTTCAAGGCTTCCAGGGATTATTTGTTGATAGATTCAACTACAAATAATCCCTGTTGATTTATAGTGACTCTGTAAAGCTCATCAAAACCTTCTTCCAGAGTCGGCTCCTGCAGTTTATTATGTGTCGCTCTGATTCCTTTTTCTGGTATGATCTCTTTTTCTGAGCGGATCGCATTTCTGTTGAGGGCATCTTCGAGAGGAGAATCAAAAAAATATCCGATTACTTTGAAATGGCCGTCTTTAGCTAACCTGATGTACCGTGCACGGTCAGGTACCGTGGGGTTTGTATTATCAATGACAAACCGCATTGAAGTGTCAAAACAGGTCTGAAGGAATTTTTCCTCTCTGTATCTGGTGCGGAAAAGATCGAGGCTGATCCGCAAATGGGTTCTGAAGAATTCATCTTTGAAGAATGTAGTTTTTCCTGAGCCCTGTATTCCAATGAATATTACTGCCTGCATACAACATTGTAGATCACAAACAGTGCCAGTTGTGACTTCATCTGATTTAGAGAATTTTAGCATCAGGCTTTAGCAAATAATATTTTATGAGCCTTGATGTTTGAACGATAATTTTTTTTTCAGGAGGAATGATATGGGTAAAGGTGACAAAAGGTCAAAGCGTGGAAAGATTTTCAAGAGCTCATTTGGAAAAAAACGCCCGCGCAGAGTAAAATCCGAAGCAAAAAGCTGATAATAGTAATTGGGTATGCCTCTCTGGCGTACCCGTTTTCCCTCAAATTTCCGCTATTTGTTCTCTTTTACCAGTCCGATCCATGGTTTCAGCAGTCGTGGAGGCAGTGGTATTTTATTCCAAAGCAGTATAAATATCACAAGAAGTAGTGAAAGCGTGGTTGCCATACCTGCTTTAAAAGACCCCGAGTCATACTGCATTGTTACCCTGTGATCCCCTTTTTCAAGCGGGACCGCTCTGAAAGCAAGGTTGGCAGCATACAGCCTGCTCTTTTTACCATCGACAAAGACTTTCCAGCCCGGATAGTATATCTCACTGGCAAACAGGAATGTATTGCCCTGTACACTTACCTGCAGTTCGATCTTGTTTGCGTCATCATGTATGGTTTTAATCTGGCATGCTGAACCGTTCACAGTATCGGTTGCAATCGCCGGTTTCTCTTCAATGACTATGTCTCTTTCGGGAATAAAAGAGGGGGAGTTAAGAAATGCACGTACAGAATCGGTGTTTTCGATTACCCGTACATAAGGGGAACAGTAGAAACGGGGAGGCGGCTTGAGTTCATAAAATGCAGGCTGACCCGGAACCTTCTTGTACTTGACCATAAGGAGATTCTGGCTGACAGTATCATTGACGTAGTTTAAAAGATCACTGTACCTTTTGAGAAGAAACTGATTGTAACCCTCTGTAAGAGGGATCTGGTGGACATTGCCAAGGTTTCGTGGAAGCAGCATCTCGCCTTTGCCCTGACCCTGGTAAAGCCGGCTCTGCACTCTGAACGGTCCCTGATCCTTGAGTTTTTCCTTTAACGGCGCGTTTATTCCGGTTCTGTAAAACTGTTCGAAACTCACCCTGGTCCCGCCAAAAGAGTTTCCGAATGTGTAAAGCTCAATAAAGGTAAAGACTACAATAGCAAATCCATAGGCTGCCCTGTTTTTCCTGAACAGTGCCAGCCAGATTAATAACAGGCTTACAGCAATTGAAAAAATAGCAAACCCGGCTGCTTCAGTCGAGTTTTTCAGAACTTTTTCGTACTGGAAATATTCAGAATTTCTAAATGCGCCTGAGAGAAAAAGGATAAGTCCGAGAGCAATTGCTCCACTGATTGCAGCTATGGTTTTGAAATAATTACTGCCTGTGTGGGGATCGGTGCTGTTTTTTAATATTGAATTCAGGCCTATGCCGGCCAAAAAAATCACCATATAGGAAAACCAGGAGATGAAACGGCCTGGAAGCCTGAACCCGCCGAACCCTGGAACGTAATTAAACACAAGATACCAGAGCGGTGTGTTCTGCCCTAAAGAGAGCAGAAGTGCAAGGGATGCGATAACCAGAAGAAAGATGACTGCCGGATTTCTACGAGTGTCAAATACTGCTCTTACTGCCAGAAGAAGCGTTGTGATACCGACAAACGCATTGGTTTCCCAGAAAAGAAAAGATTGGGGGAATCCCCAGTAAACCGCTTCCCTCATCGAGCCCCCGCTTACGAAGCCGAAGAATTTCGGGGTGATAAGGGTAAGAAGATTTCTGAATGGAATTGACCCTATTGATGCCGCCTGGAAATCCAGTGCCTGCCTTACACTTTCTCTCATCATCTCTACCGACGGCAGATACTGTATTGCCGCCAGTCCCAGCCCGATACACATCACCAGAGCATAATAGCCGCCATAGAGCAATTTCATCGTAAGTGGGGATTTCCAGTTTCTTACTGTTACCAGCACTGTCCATGCCGCAAGCACATAAGCGAAGTGCAGATTTGACTGTGGATATCCCCCGAAAGTAGAGATTCCGAAGAACAGACCAGAGAGCAGACAAGACCGGAAACTGCCGGTCTTGAACGCTTTGTCAAGAAAAAGAAAAGTAACGGGGAACCAGGAGATTGCGTAAATGTAAATAAAATGGATTATGTGAAGTGAGATGTACCCTGTAAACATCAATGCAACTGCTGTAAAGAGAGCAGAAATCCGCTCGAATCCAAAATGTCTTGAGAGAAGGTAAACTCCAACCCCCAGCCACAGCACATGGATGACGATGAATGAGGAGAGCAGCAGTGTATGAGATGAGGTAAAAGTGGAAAGAATGAGCAGAATCCAGTATGGGGGGTAGAACATGTTGGCCTGCACGTCGGCAAAAAAAGGCATTCCGCTGAAGACGTAAGGGGTCCAGTAAGGGAACAGCCCATCCTTTATACTATGCAAAGTAAACATCAGGTTGGGGTATGCCTGTTCGACAACATCTTCCCACAATGAAGCGCTGCCGCTTAGAAATTTTCCGTAAAAAATCAGAAAGAAAACAGCAAGTGATAACGGGAGGTATTTCGCAAACTCAATTTTTTCCCCGGGAGCTTTTTTCTGAGCCGAATCGACTTGAGATTTTGTTTTGTCTGTCATTTTGAAAACTGATTTAGAGGTGAAAAGTAGAAAAATACATTCGGGCGTAAATCAGGATAAATAAACCTGCAGGCTTTAAAAAAGCCCCGGATTGCGGGGCTTTTTTATGACAGAACTTTTAAGTGTTATTCTTTGCGGTATTTAAACACTGTAATTGCAAGCGGGGGCAGTGTAATGAGAACCGATTGATCTCTTCCAAACCAGGTGACCTCTTCAGAATTGACACCGCCGGCATTGCCCACTCCTCCACCGCCATACTCTTTGGCATCGCTGTTGAGGACCTCTTCCCAGTAGCCTGCCAGAGGAACTCCTACTCTGTAAAGGAGTCTGGGAACTGGTGTAAAGTTACAGGCCACAAGTATTACCTGATCCGGTTCCGTGCCTTTTCTGACAAATGTAAGGACACTGTTTTCCCAGTCATTGCAGTCCATCCACTCAAACCCTCTTCCGTCGAAATCAAGTTCGTGAAGGGCCGGGTATTGTTTGTATATGCGGTTGAGGTCCTTTACCAGGAGCTGGATGCCGCTGTGTCTGTCCCATTGTGTCAGGTGCCATTCCAGAGCGTGATCGTGAGACCATTCGGTCCACTGGGCGAATTCCGCACCCATAAAAAGGAGTTTTTTGCCGGGATGCAAAAATTGATAAGTGAGAAGCAGTCTCAGGTTGGCAAGTTTCTGCCAGTCATCCCCCGGCATCTTATTGGCAAGAGAACCTTTCCCGTGCACCACTTCATCATGAGAGAGCGGAAGCACATAGTTTTCTGTAAAGGCATAAAGCATACTGAAGGTTAATTCATGGTGATGGTATTTGCGATAGATCGCATTTTTATTCATGTAGGTAAGAGTATCGTGCATCCACCCCATGTTCCATTTCATTCCAAAGCCCAGACCACCGACATAAACCGGACGGGAGACCATGGGCCAGGCTGTAGATTCCTCTGCTATTGTCTGCACATCTGGAAAGGCCTTGTACACTTCTTCATTGAATTTCTTCAGGAATGCTATCGCTTCAAGGTTTTCTCTTCCACCAAAGGTATTTGGGATCCACTCTCCGTTTTTACGGGAATAATCGAGGTAGAGCATTGATGCCACCGCATCTACCCGCAGGCCGTCTATATGGAATTTTTCAAGCCAGAAAATAGCACTGCTCAAAAGAAATCCCTGGACCTCGTTTCGCCCGTAGTTGAAGATAAAGCTCTTCCAGTCGGGATGAAACCCTTTTCTGGGGTCAGAATGTTCATAAACACATGTTCCATCGTAGTAGGCCAGTCCGTGTTCATCACCGGGAAAATGAGATGGTACCCAGTCAAGAATTACACCGATTCCCTGCTGGTGGAGATAGTCGATAAGGTACATGAAATCCTGAGGTGTTCCGTAGCGGCTCGTTGGTGCAAAATAACCGGTTGTCTGATACCCCCATGAGCCGTAGAACGGGTGTTCCATAATCGGAAGGAATTCTACATGTGTAAACCCCATTTTGTTTATGTAATCAGCCAGCTCCGGTGCCATCTCCCGATATGAGAAGGGCTGATCATCTTTCTTTCTTCGCCAGGATCCGAGGTGAATTTCATAAATGGAGATTGGGGCGGAGAGCTTGTTTTTTTCCTTCCGCACACTCATCCATTGCTGGTCCTGCCATTCATAGTCAAGATTCCAGACAATTGGAGATGTTTTCGGGGGTTCTTCCCAGAAATAGGCAAAGGGATCACCTCGATTGGCACGGTAGCCATTAAAGTTGGAATCGATGTGAAATTTATAAAGGGTTCCTGCTTCTATACCGGGGATAAAACCTTCCCATATTCCCGATCCATCCCATCGGGAAAGAAGCGGGTGAGATTCCGGGTTCCAAAAATTGAAATCGCCCACAACAGAGACTGTTTTGGCATTTGGTGCCCAAACTGCAAAGTAGGTACCGCTAACACCGTTAACGGTCATAAGATGTGCACCCAGTTTCTCGAAAAGCCGGTAGTGATTTCCTTCTTTGAAAAGATAGATGTCAAAATCGGTAAAAAGTGACACACCACTTTGTACCCGCGGTTCAGGCTTCTCCGCAGCTGTCTTTGATTTCATAGATCTCCCTTGATCATTACTATTTTTGTATGAAGAATATAGTTCCAGCAAATTAAAGTGTTGATTTTAAATGATAACATGAGAGCCTTGAAAAAGGAATAGCCGACAAAAATAATGCCAGTTTTTTGTGGAATGTGCAATTTATCTGCTGATCGCTTATATTTAAAGCAGGTAAGAGAATTCAAACCATAAAACAAGGCATTCAAGGGGGATAATGATGAGGAGAATACTTTTTCTTTTCCTCTTTGTACTCTTTTCAGCCATACTTTCCTGCAGTAAGTCTTCTGAACATCTTGAGAATGCTAAGAAAGCCGAAGCCAGCGGGAATCTTAAAGAAGCCTACCTGAATTATTCTGCAGCGCTTCTGAAAGTGTCCCCGACAGAGAAAATTCCAGATGCCAACAGGTCCAAGTTTCTGGAACCGGGCTTATGGAAAAAAGAGGTTGAAAGTTATTTAGCGTGGGTCACTGCCGGTTCAAAAAAAGTTTCACCGCAAGTCAATGCCATTATCGGTGGAATCGAGAGGTGTGTTAAAAGCTTCAGTTCTGATAATTACATTTTTAACCTGAAGAGCAAAGAACTGACTGAAGCTGAGTATCTGGGATTGTGGAATAAGACTTTTTTTGTCTCCGGTGCTTCGGTAAATCCGGAACATGCAGCTCTTGCATCGGGAAATCATCAGCGGAATCTCTCTTTTATTACATTTTCCTGTTTTAAGAACTATACGTATGAAGGAAGTCTTCTTAACGTTTCAAATGGATCAAGTACCGGTTTTGTCCTGTATCCTGAAGGCAGTGTAACTTTCCTTGCCTCTCCCGGCAAACATCTGCTTGTTTACAGGAGCACAGTGACATTCCCGTCCGGAGAGGTCTGGAGATCACAGTACACCACCGTTGAAGTGGCTGTTCCGGAAAAAGCCTCCCTGATTACCGCTGAGCTCAAAACGAGTGTGAGCCGCAGTAAACAGCCCTGAGAGGGCTGTTTACTTTGAAGCTGCTTTTGTAGAATCCTGAGTTGCCGGAGTGGCAAGGTCAATCTGGGTTTCCACACATTCCAGAATCTTTTTGACCTGAATCTTTTCGAGGCTTACTTTTGCCAGAGCAGTCCATCCGGGTTTGTAACTTACTTCTGCTCCCCCTTCACCGATCTCATTTTTGATGCATGCGATAAGGTACTTGTTTGTGAGTTTTGATTTTTTTGCATAGGGGGTCAAACGATCCGCGGCTCTTTTTAATGCCGTCTGAGTTGCAGACTGAACTGCCTGATCCAACACCGGATGTGTGGATGTTCCGGTAGCCTGAACAGTAGGAAGCTCGGCAAATGATTTTTTCTGAGGCGGTTTGGCTTTTGTAAAATCCCATGTGTTATCTGTCTTCAAACATATCGTCCGCCCGTCATCAATGGTTATATATATATCTTCTTCATCACCTGTGCTGACTGTAAACTTTGCGAACCCCCAGGTTTTATCTTCATGCAGTATGGCATCACTACCGTCATCAAGAGTAAGCACCATGTCGCCTGCGGCCCATAAATTCATGACAAAACTCAACAATATTACTGCTGATGAGAGTTTCAGATGCATAATTTCTCCTTAAATAAAAACTCTGGCTTCTGTTTCCCTATAATATATGTAAAAATCTGATAAAAATGAGCCCGGATTCATAATTAACCGGGAAAGAACACTTAATAGGTATAAAATATTAAATTGAACATGTCTATTTCTGTTGTAAGTTTAAGGCTTATGCGGCTGTTGCATTAATCCAGGATTAATTATACTGTTAATAGACATGGCTCCAAAAGTTTCCATAATAATCGCATCCCACCGGCCCGCGCTGATATCCGGACTGCTCGACGGGATCTTAAGGCAGCAGTTTGACGGGGTATATGAAATTCTGGTAGTAACAGATTACTCACCAGAGGAACTGAAAAAGAAATATCCAAGGGCTCAGTGGCACTATCTGGAAAACAGAAGTATCAGCGCCAAACGTAACCTGGGCGTTTCCAAATCAATTGGGGAAATTACCGCTTTCATTGATGATGACTGTGTTCCGATGACTGACTGGCTGCAGAACGGGACCTTATATCTTGATGAGCACAAAGAAACTGCGGCTGTAGAGGGGTTGACAACAATAGAAGAAACCGGGCTGCTTACCGGCACTCACCGGGAATACCGCCGTCTGGAAAAACCCGGGTACAGGACCAACAACATTTTCTACAGGAAAAAGGTGTTTCTGGATGCCGGGGGGTTTGATGAACGGTTTACAGTCCAGAGAGAGGACGTTGATCTCGCTTTTTCTGTTATCAAGACAGGGGGCAAAATCGACTACAATCCCGGGATCAGGGTTGAACACCGGTTCCGTCACTGGGAAAAATGGGACCTGCTTAAGAACTGCTGGAACAGAAGATTTGATCCTTTACTTTTCCGGAAGCATCCGGAGCTTTACCGGAAACATATCCGTTCACCGTTTCCTCCTGCAATAGCGGGACTTCTGTGTTCGTATTTTCTCTGCCTGTCGTTGTTCCCGGTTCGCAGTCTGTCAAGATGGGCCGCGAGTCTGGTTCTTGCATTGATTCTGGGGCTTGGGATAAAAAGGACTGGATTTAAAAAGGTGAATCCGGAAAGATTTTTATTTGATACCATTTCTGTAGCGCTTGCCCCTCTTGTGCTGACCGCGGCACTTGTCTATGGAGGTATACGGTTCAGGAAATTACTGATTTACTGATTATGAAGATCGCATTTTTCAACAAAAATCTCCCCTCAGATCAGCCAAACGGTGTCTCGGTACAGGTACACAGGCTTGCTCAGGCCCTTGTACGCAAAAATCATCAGGTCACTGTCTTTAGCTTCAGCCCCGCGCCATCTGATGCGCTCTATGATCATATCCATCTCTCATGGGGGAACGGGACGCGCCTTTTCAAAAAGTTCAAACCGGCAATTCTTTTCAGATCGTCTGATAAAGAACCGTTTGATATCCTGCATTATCACGGCGATGATTACCTTTGTAAAGGTGAACGGCGACGTGTAAGGACATTCTACGGCACGGCACTGCAGGAGGCGATCCATGCGGCCAATCCCGGCCGTTTTATGTATCAGTCACTGTTTTATTTTTTTGAATGGGTTTCCTGCCTGAAGCGGGGTTCTTTTGCCGCTATTTCCGAGAGCACCTTCAGGAGCCTTCCGCTGGTCAAAAGATGTATTCCCTGCGGTGTCCCTCTTGATAAATATAACCCGGGGACTTCTGAAAAAACCAGGCATCCTTCGATACTTTTCATCGGTGATCTCGATAGCCGCAAAAGAGGACGGCTGCTGGTTCAGAAATTTGTAAAGGATGTTCTGCCTGCAAACCCTGAATGTACACTGAAGATCGTCGGCCCTCAGCCATTTTCCGGCCCTAACATTATCTATGCAGGAAGGTTAGGCGAGGATGAGCTGGTGGAGGAGTACAGGAGATCCTGGATCTATTGTCTGCCCAGTTCTTATGAAGGTTTCGGGGTACCTGTACTTGAATCCATGGCTTGCGGTACACCGGTTGTTGCTACAGCTAATGCCGGAGTCAAAGAGATAATCACGGATGGAAAAAATGGCCTGCTCTGCAGTGCTTCATCTCTTGGGGAAACGATTAATCAGCTCCTTGCCGATACCGTGCTTTGCAAACAGATTACTAAAAACGGTCTGGAAAGTGTCCGGTCTTTTGATATTGAAACCATAGCATCTAAGTACGAAGAATTGTACATGCAGCTGATTTGAAAATAAAGTGAACGATCAGAGGCGTAAATGCCTCTAATCTTATAACCTGAAAATCGCAGTTGCTTTCGGTTTTTTGTTCTCCCCAACTGCGACTTTCAGGTATAATCACCTTATTTATGCACCTGTATCAGCGCGAGTTGCACTTCATCCCTCCCAGATGCATAAGACAGGTATCGGAGAAAAAATGAATTATTTTCACTTTGCTTCAATCTCTCTTCTGCTGATCTTGTCTGCTGCATTCTCAGAGGATTCAGGAATTTATCTCTGTATCGATTCCATGAAACAGCAGTTTTCAGAAACCGGGAAACCACCTGTTAAGCTGGTTTACGGGTATATTGACGGGAAAAAGACAGAGTGTATGAGTGAATATGAGCTCAGGGCAGAGCTTTCCCGTATCAGCTATCAGCAGAGCTGCGCGTCGGGACCCGACAGCCAGCAACTGCTTGAAATGAACGGGTTTAAGAGAAAACTACCCCCTGAAAGCGAAAGCCTTTCCAAATTAATCTATAATGGAAGGAAGGATCTCTCGGGGGTTGATTTACGCGGATATGATCTTAAGAGTGTTGATCTTTCCGGTGCAAATCTCAGTAATGCAAATCTTGAATCTGCTGATCTGCGTTCAGCAATCCTTGATGGAGCTGATCTGACTGGAGCCAATCTGAAGTATGCCTATTTAAAACACACAAAACTGAAGAACGCCAAGCTTACAAACGCCAGTCTCAAGGGTGCATATTTTCAGGGGGCTGACCTCAGCGGAGTTTCAGGCCTGAACCTGGATAACCTTCGAGAGACTGCCAGTCTTCATAACAGTGTCCTGGATTCTGTTTTGATGGATGGAGTGAAGGAGTACTTTCCTGCCAAGCTTAAAGACCCCGGTTTTCAATGGCAGGCCACTTATTATTCAGAACAGAAGGAGACACCCAAGGATCAGAGGGTAAATCGCAAAAATTTCCGGTAGTATTTCAGTCTAATCCAATCCTATTCTGGCACCATAAGGAATTTTTTTTTCTGCTCAGAGCGGCCTTAGTTTTAAGCCGGTTTCAGTTGCGTTCTGTGCCTCCTTCGTGTTGTTTCCATTAATGTCCTCTGGACGATTATTTTTCTGGTTTCTTCAATTGCAAAGATAATCATCATGAATAGAAACAATACTGTCCATTCTACGACCCCAAGAGCAGTGGTGTTAAATATCTGCTGAAGAAACGGGATGTAAATTACAGCCGCAGTAAAGACAAGCGCGAAGGCGATTCCCCAGAAGATTAGCTTGTTTGAGAAAAACCCTATCTGGGAAACTGTTTTCTTCTCGCTTCTTATAGTCATAAGGTTTGCAAACTGCATTATAACTATGCCTGCAAAAACGATAGTTGTTGCTTCAAGGTGAAGTGGATTAACAAAAGTAGTGTCATTTGGTTCAAGCTGTACACCAAACTGCCATCCGCCCCGGAAAAGTACCCAGAAATATGCTATCATCACAAAGATGGCATTAAGGAGGCCAAGATAAGCGTAACCTCTTAAGAGTACTTTTCTTGTAATGAGGCCGCTGGTGCGGGGTCTGGGTGGCTGTTTCATAATATCTGGCTCCGGGTTCTCTGTTCCAAGCGCCAAAGCGGGAAGTGTCTCAGTACCCAGATCTATGGCCAGTATCTGCAAGGGGGTAATAGGTACAGGCGTTCTGAAAAACGCATATACTCCAAAGGGCACGACTTCAGGGACCAGGTGCGCAAAAATGTAGATGATAAACTTGCGGATATTATCAAAAACCGCCCTTCCTTCTTCTACGCCTGCAACGATACTTGCAAAGTTATCATCTGAGAGGATCATATCGGCTGCTTCTTTTGCCACATCGGTACCCCTGATTCCCATTGCTATTCCGATGTCAGCCCGCTTAAGAGCCGGCGCATCGTTTACCCCATCACCGGTCACTGCTACTGTGTTGCCCATATCCTTGAATGTGCCGACAATGCGGTATTTATGTTCAGGATTAACTCTTGCAAAGACGACCTCTTCCCTGAGTGCATCCTTGAGCATCTCATCAGACATGGTACTCAGGGCCGCACCTGTTATCACTTTGGCCTCGGGACTGATTACTATGCCGACCTGCCTTGCTATTGATAAGGCTGTAACCTCATAATCCCCCGTGATCATTACTATCCGTATACCTGCTTCACGGCATTCTCTTACTGCAGCTTCGACCTCGGGTCTGGGCGGGTCGTACATGGCAGTAATGCCGATAAGTGTGAGGTCTTTCTCGACGCTTTCATTGGTAAGGCTTTCGAGATTTGTCTGGTTATCAATATCTTTGAAAGCAAGTGCAAGTACCCGCAGGCCATCATTGGCAAAGCTGTCAACAGTCCGGCAGAGTTCAGAGATATGGGATTCCTGAGTCGGAACAGGTTTCTGGTCAATCAGCACACTGGTGCAAAGATTTATGGTCTCCCTGGGGGAACCTTTTACAAAGGCCCTGCGTCCTGTACCGGGGAGTTGGTGAATTGAGCTCATGCGCTTTCTGATGGATTCAAAAGGAAAACGTTTCAGAAGCGGGAATGAGCTGCGCTGAGTTGAGACATCTGCGCCTGCTTTACCGGCAAGGACAAGTAAAGCACCCTCTGTGGGGTCACCGGAGATAGACCAGTAGTTTTTTTCTTCTGTGGGGGAGAAGAGGTTTGCGGTGCTGCAGAGAATTGATGTCTGAGAGAGCAGCTGCATGTCGGTTGTATTAAGGAGTTCTCTGGAATACTGCTGCCCGTCGTATAAAAATTCCCCTGAGGGTTCGTAGCTGCTGCCTGTAACGTTTATGATTTTGTTGTTGATCCAGATTTTTCTGACGCTGATCTGATTTGTAGTAAGTGTTCCGGTTTTATCGGTGCAGATTACACTGGTTGATCCCAGAGTTTCTACAGAAGAGAGCTTCTTTATGAGCACATTCCTTTTTGACATCCGCTGGACCGCGACTGCAAGGGAAAGAGTAACTGTGGGCAGAAGACCTTCCGGAATATTTCCCACTACTATACCTATGGCAAAGAAAGCGGATGCAGTCAGGGATAATCCTGCCACCCATGTTCCGACTGCCAGAAAAATCAGGCCCAGTGCCATAGCGACAAGAGCAATTATCTTGCTTAACTTGTTAATTTCGATCTGTAAAGGGCTAAGCTCCTGCTGCACTGATTGGGTCAGTGATGCAATTTTACCGATTTCTGTAGCCATACCGGTTGCGGTGATCACTGCCGAACCATTTCCCGAGACAACACTTGTGCCCGCAAAGACAAGATTTGGCATCTCTGTCCAGACAAACTCTTCAGAGTGATGAAACATGCTGGAAGTTTTGTAGCCCGGGCGG
>Ga0209723_1001362_pt1 | contig 38279 bp, 27 predicted proteins | sample BiotimSIPDNA_2_FD_185750 | JGI IMG/M metagenome (GOLD analysis project Ga0209723, IMG submission 185750) | Anaerobic biogas reactor microbial communites from Washington, USA - Biogas_R2 time_0 SIP DNA (SPAdes) (version 2) | ecosystem: Engineered > Bioreactor > Anaerobic > Unclassified | place... | reverse complement strand
CAACGGTATTTTTGGCGATCAGTCGTTTGTGTTCAAGTTCCGTCATTTTGTTCAGAGGCATCTCAGTTTCCGACATCTCATACCGGTCTCATACCGGCATCCGGGGTTTGCTTATTCCTTCAAGTCCTTATCCCAATGCCCAGGTAATCAAACCCTTTCTCGCTGACTTCCTGCGGGTTGTAAATATTGCGTCCGTCCAGCACCAGGGGCGTGTGCATGATCTTGCGCAGTACGTCCCAGGCCGGCATCCGGAATTCCTTCCACTCGGTCACCAGTACCAGCGCGTGTGCGTCGTTGGCCGCCTGGTACATGTCGCTGGCAAAAAGTATGGACTTGCCGAGAAGGCCGCGCGCCTGGTCCATGGCCACGGGATCGTAGGCCTGCACCCGGCAACCGGCCTGCAGCAGGCTCCGGATCAGCACCAGGGATGGCGCTTCCCGGATGTCGTCGGTCTGCGGTTTGAAGGACAGGCCCCAGACGGCAATGGTTTTGCCTTTGAGCGCGCCGCCGAAATGGTTGTGCAGCTTGTTGAACAGCACTTTTTTCTGCGCTTCGTTCACCCGGTCCACCGATTCTATGAGTTCCATGGGGTACCCGTTTTCACGTCCCATGCGAATGAGCGCTTTCACATCTTTGGGGAAGCAGCTGCCTCCGTATCCGGGACCTGCATACAGGAATTTATGGCCTATGCGGGTATCCGAGCCGATCCCCACGCGCACTTGGTTCACATCGGCCCCCGTTTTCTCGCACAGGTTGGCCATCTGGTTCATGAACGAGATGCGGGTGGCCAGCATGGCGTTGGCTGCGTATTTGGTCATCTCGGCAGAAGGAACATCCATAAAGAGCACCCGGAAATTCTTCAGCAGGAAAGGTCTGTAAAGGTTTTCCATGATCTTGCGGGCCTTTTCGGTTTCCACGCCCACCACCACCCGGTCCGGGCTCATGAAATCACGGATGGCGTCTCCTTCTTTCAGGAACTCGGGGTTGGACGCTATGTCAAACGGAATTTGCACGTTCCGCTTGCCCAATTCTTCGCTGATGACCTGTTTGACTTTGGCGGCCGTACCTACAGGAACCGTGCTTTTTGTGGTGAATACCAAGTAGTTGTTCATGTGTTTGCCGACGGTACGTGCCACATCCAGTACGTAATGGATATCCGCGCTTCCGTCTTCGTTGGGCGGTGTTCCCACGGCACTGAAAACGACTTCCGTGTTTTCCAGGCAATCCTTCAGTTCTGTTGTAAAATGCAAACGCCCGGCAATCATGTTCCGGTTGACCATCGGTTCCAGACCCGGTTCATAAATGGGCAAAATGCCTTTTTTCAGGTTTTCAATTTTCTGTTGGTCAATGTCTACGCACGTAACGTTTGCGCCCATCTCGGCAAAACAAACGCCGGACACAAGTCCTACATATCCTGTTCCTACTATGGCTATATTCATATGGTTTTGAGTTTGGATGTGGGGGGAATCTCCGAGTCTGGCGCAGAATCTCCGAGATTCTGCGCCAAATACCACGCCACCGTCTGCTCCAGCCCCTGCCGGAAGGACATCTGCTGCTGCCAGCCGAGTTCGGTTTTGATTTTTGTAGCGTCTATGGCATAGCGCAGGTCATGGCCGGGGCGGTCGGTCACAAAGGTGATCAGCGGCAGGGAATCCCCGGCAGGCCGGCCCAGCAGGCGGTCGGTGATTTCTATGAGCTGGCGCACCAGTTCTATGTTTTGCCATTCGTTATCCCCGCCTATGTTGTAAGTTTCTCCCACTCTGCCCCGGTGAAATACCAGGTCAATGGCGCGCACGTGGTCTTCCACGTACAGCCAGTCGCGTACGTTTTCGCCTTTGCCGTATACGGGCAGAGGCTTGCGGTTCACTATGTTGTTGATGATCACGGGGATCAGTTTTTCAGGGTACTGGCAGGGGCCGTAATTGTTGGAGCAATTGGATATTTTGACCGGCAATCCGTAGGTATGGTAGAAAGCCCTTACAAAATGGTCTGCCGAGGCTTTTGATGCCGAGTAGGGGGAGCGGGGGTCGTAGGGATTGGTTTCGCGGAACGGATCGTCCCCGAAGTGCAGTGCTCCGTAAACTTCATCGGTGGATATCTGGTAAAAAAGGTGTTTGTGGTAATCTTCCTTTTTCCAGAACGTTTTTGCCGTCTGCAACAACGTGAGCGTTCCCATCACGTTGGAGCGGGCAAATTCAAACGGATCCGTAATGCTGCGGTCCACGTGGCTTTCAGCCGCCAGGTGTATGACGGCATCTATGTTGTATTCCCGGAAGATCGCCTCCATTTTGGCATGATTGCACACATCGGCCTGTATGAACACATAATTGGGCTCATTTTCAATATCTTTCAGGTGATCCGGGTTGGCCGCATAGGTGAGCTTGTCTACGTTTATGATACGGTACTGCGGATAGTGCTTCACAAAATGCCGCACCACATGCGATCCTATGAAGCCGCATCCGCCGGAAATGAGAATCTCCGAGATGCTGCGCCACTTCCATACTGAATTTTTGTTATCTTCCATTAAATCTGTGTGTTGCGTTTTTAGCGTTTGGCAAATGGCGCAGCATCTCGGAGATTCCGCGCCACGGGCGCATCTGCCGCCGCCACGGGCGCATCTGCCAGTTCCAGGATGTATTGCCCGTATTCGTTGTGCTGCATGGGCAGTGCATCGGCACGGAGCTGTTGGGGGGTGCGCCAGCCGTTGCGCAGGGCGATTTCTTCCGGGCAGGCGATCTTCAGGCCTTGACGTGCCTGGATGGTTTGCACGAAGTTGGACGCCTCGGCAAGGGAACTATGGGTGCCGGTGTCCAGCCAGGCGAAGCCGCGGCCCAGGCAGGTGACGTTCAGGCGTTGTTGCTGAAGGAAATGGTCGTTGACCGAGGTGATCTCCAGTTCGCCCCGTGCAGAGGGTTTGACGCGGGCAGCGACTTCCAGCACTTCATTGGGGTAGAAATAGAGCCCGGTGACTGCGTAATCGGACCTGGGTATCTGCGGTTTTTCCTCTATGGATACGGCACGTCCCAGCGGCCCCAGTTCAACGACCCCGTAACGTTGGGGATCCTTTACCTGGTACCCGAATATGTGGGCGTTACCGTTATTTGCCGAGGCTACGGCCTGGTGGAGCATGGTCCGGAAACCCTGCCCGTAGAAAATGTTGTCACCCAGGACGAGGCTGACGGTGTCGCTGCCCACGAAGTCCCTGCCGATGATGAAGGCCTGTGCCAGTCCCTCGGGCCGTGGCTGCGCGGCGTAGGAGAAGCGGACCCCCAGGGATTCTCCCGAACCCAGCAAACGTTCAAAGGAAGGCAGGTCCTGCGGGGTGGATATGATGAGGATCTCTCTTATACCGGCCAGCATGAGCACCGATAGCGGGTAGTAGATCATGGGTTTGTCGTATATGGGAAGCAATTGTTTGGATACTCCTTTGGTGATGGGATAAAGACGTGTCCCGGAGCCTCCGGCAAGAATAATTCCTTTCATGATGAGGATTGTTGAACAGGAACAAAGTTAATAATTATCTTTGAGTCATGAAATGTTTGTGGGTACCTGCCGGATTCCTTATGATCCTGTGTACTTTAATGCTCCGGGCTGCACCTTTCCGGCCGGGTATGCCACCGGGTGAAGGGAGCGGTGTCACAGGGGTATCACACGCAGGTACGGATACCGACAGTTTGCACGTGATCGCGGACAGCCTGCTCAACGGCAAAAAGGTGGCTGTGATGACGGGATCGCTGGGCGAGATGATGTTGTCCGATGCCTGTCCCCAGGTGCTTGTACGCTGTTTTGACGACATCATGGACGGCTTTTCGGCCTTACGTGCGGGGAAGGTGGATTATGTGATGACCGCCTACACTACGGCTTATGTGGTAAACCGTTCCGAAGCATCCTACCGGATATTGCCGCATCATCTGACCAACGAGGGGGCCGGGATAGCTGTTTCGAAGAACGATGCCACCGGACTGCTTCGCGGGATAGATTCGGTGCTGGCCGTTTTCAGAAAGGACGGAACCCTGGACGCGATTGTTGGGAACTGGATACGGCATGACGGTTCCGATTATGTGGTGACACAATTTGACACCCCGGAAAGTTACACTTCATATGCGGCCTCAAAAGGAACGCAGGCAATGCAGGATCCGGTGCCGGTGTTGCGGGTAGGTACTGCAGCCAACCGCGAGCCCATGTGTTTCATTCAAAACAACCGGATCGCAGGACTGGACTGGGAACTAATGATGCGTACCGGACATGCGCTGGGACGGAAGGTGGAATTTGTGGATATGAAATACGCGGCACTGATCGCAGCCTTGCAGTCGGGCAGGATAGATGCCATTGCCTCCAATATGACAGCTACGGCCGAGAGGAAGAAACAGGTGGATTTTTCAGCTGTTTATTTTATGAATCCGCAGGTATTGATCGTCTGGGATCCGGGAGAAGGCTCCGCGGGTGACGGCCCTGCGGGTTCGGGTATTTGGGCCGGGTTTTTAGACGGGGTCCGTCGGAACCTGCTTCATGAGAACCGTTACCGCCTGATCCTTGACGGGTTGTGGATCACTTTTGTCATAGCCGTTTTTTCTGTGTTCCTGGGGACATTGCTGGGGGCGGGGATCTGTGCCTTGCGTATGTCATCGCGTAAGATCAGCCGGTATTTTGCCAAAGGATACATTACCCTGTTCCGGGCCATTCCGCAGGTGGTCATCCTGATGGTCATGTTTTACGTGGTCTTTGCCTCGGTGCGTATCAGCGGAATCATCGTTTCGGTCATCACGTTTTCCCTGATCTTTGCTTCGTATTCCTCGGAGTTGTTTCGTTCGTCGTTGGAAAGTATTCCCCCGGGACAGCGGCAGGCCGGATCGGCATTGGGTTTCAGGGGATATCAGACGTTTCTTTATATTTTACTTCCGCAGGCTGCCCGGATAGCCTTTCCCGTTTACAAGGGCGAGATCATTTCGCTGATCAAGATGACGGCCATTGTCGGTTATATTGCGGTACAGGATCTGACCAAAGCCGGGGATATTATCCGCAGCCGGACCTTCGATGCCTTTTTCCCGCTGGTGATGGTCGCATTCATTTACATGATCATCATCTGGGGGCTGACCAGGTTGCTGGACCTGCTGTCACCTAAAGCTTGCGGTAATAGGTAAATTTGTGGTTGGGAAGGGACTCGGGGTAGAAAATGGCGATCAGATCGGCCAGGATCAGGTGCGGGCTGACCGCTCCCGACTCAAAATAATCGCTTCCGCCTTCCGGCGTGCTGCGCAGGTTGTTGTTCCACACCTTTCCGTTGCGGAAAGCGGGAGCCTCGGCAAATCTGGGATCGAGGTCCGCCAGGGAACGAAGGTCAGCCAGCTGGTTGGGATGGATCCAGTAATCGGCCTGAAGGGCATACAGATATGCCTGTTCTGTGCTCATGGGGGTGGTCTTCACGCCGGGTTGTGATCCCAGGAGGATGCCTCCGGCGTCTTCCACCAGGATGCTCTGGTGGCTGTCGGTTCCGGGTACGTACCAGATATCTTTGAACGGTGCGTTGATCAGTACTTTGACCGGTTCAAAGCTGCCGTTGAGCGATTCGGCATTTTTGATGCCCGATGCCAACATGTTACGGCGGAACTGAAGCAGGGCCGCCTGCCTGGCCATGGTTTTGTATTCTTCGTATGTCTGGTAGATCCAGTAAAATTGTTCAATGGCTCTTGCTTCCTTGTCGAAGAACCAGGCAAACGCCACCAGGAATTCGGCTTTTCCCAGGGGATGGTTTTCCATGTGTTCAGGTATCTCTACCACAGTAATACCCAACTGTCTGATTCTGTCCAGGTAGTCATTCGATTCTCCGGGCACGGCATAAGCAAAAACAACGTCGGGGGCCAGTTGTAAAAGTGTTTCATAGTCAATGCCGGATTCATAGCCAACGTCCACGACGTCACGGATGTTTTTGTTACAGATGTACCGTGACCCTGAAACGCCCACGATGGAACGTGTTTCATCCAATGCGTCCAGGTATGCGACATGGGTGGAAGAAAGACATACCACGCGGCGGACTTTTTCCTGTTCGATACGTGTTTCTTTGCGTGAAACGGGATCCTTCAGGTAGAGGACCTTTTTGCCGTTTTCCCTGACAATGAAGAAGTTGTTGGCATACAACGGCTTGTAGACATAATCCATGTCTTCGTCCTGCATGCTTTGTTCCTCGATCAGGTGTTTCCGGAATTTATTGTTCCTGTAACCGGGACAAGATTGAAAAGCAAGTGTGAACAGCAATACACAGGCGCCAATGAGGCTCCCTCTGAGCATTCTGGTTTTTATCACTACACGTTGTTTTTGAGCCTTCCACGGGACTCGAACCCGCGACCTGCTCATTACGAATGAGCTGCTCTACCGACTGAGCTAAGAAGGCATTGGGCTGCAAAGATAAAAAAACAAATGGCATTTTCAACGCCGGCTACGACAGAATCGTTGTCAAAGCTGCAGCATACCGGTTGCGGATCCTTACCCTGGTTTACTTTCGGGGCTGTTAACAAACACGACATCGAGCGGCGGTTCGGGCATGTCCTTGTCCAGCGGGAACATGGGCCTTTGGATGCGCCGGTAGGGCAGTTCCGAAAGGTTCTGGTCCACGCCGCCCCGGGTTAGGGCCATCATCCAGTCGCCCCGCATATTGTAAACACTTTCAGGCAGGTAACCGACCTTGATCATGATGATGTCTGCTTCCCGTGGCTGAAAGCCGAGGTTTTCGAAATCGCTTTCGTAATGGTAGGGTTTCCGCTTTTGGGTTACGATCACATGGAGGCTGCCGGTCTTGATAACGACTTCAGTATTGGTGTCGCTTTCTCTTATAAATTCGACCGTACCGCCGAGCAGGACCGGCGGCTGGTAGCGGTCGTCCACCATCGCTCCGACGTATGCTTCCACTTGGGCGCCGAGGCCTGCCGCCAGTGCTTTTTCGACCATTTTTGGTCCGGGGATCGAGGCGTATATGAGTTTTGGGCCCCGAGGCGAACGGAATTCCTTCCGCTCCAGCAACCTGGCCAGGGTCCAGGTGACATCACCCGCCCCGCCGGCAGTGGGATTGTCTCCCATATCGCTGATCATAAACGGCTTTTTATCGCTTTGGAGGGCTTTTTCCAGGCATTCATCCAGGGAGGCCGTAGGGGCAATGAATTCGAAACGGTGTCTTGCATCCCAGAAGTTTTGGGCTAGTTTCCTGGCGGTGCTTTCGACGGTTTGCTTGTCATCCCCGGTGACCATCACCACAGCATGGTTGCGGGGTTCATCGGCCCAGGCGTACCCGATCCAGATGGCCGCGTCTATTACGCCTTGTTGCGCAGCGGCAGGGGCCACTTCTGCGTACAGTGATCTGGCCGGTTCAACACGTGTACTGGTTTTTTCGCCGGGCAGCAGAATGGGGACTTTCACCCAGGCCTTGTATTCGGGACGGCCCTTGCCGGTTTCCAGTCGTTCCAGCAGGTTGGACACCGCCCTTCGTTTGGACTCCATGGCATCTTCGTGCGGAGCCATACGGTAACAGGTGATCAGGTCGGTATTCTCTGCCAGGCGCAACGAGACGTTCCCGTGCAGGTCCATGCAGGTGGATACGAGCGCTTTATTGCCGATGACTTCCTTGATCCTGAGGATCAGGTCGCCTTCCGGATCATCCAGTCCTGTGACGCTCATGGCTCCGTGGATATCGAAGTACAGGGCGTCGTAGGGGAGGTTCTTTTTCAGCTCTTCCAGGGTCCGGGCCACGAGCGATTCGTACGTTTCCCGGGTAACGATCCCTCCGGGGGTGGCCCTGGCATACATGGCGGGAAGCCAGTGGGCTTTTTGTCTCAAAAGGGAATCTTCCGCCAGAAAGTCGTACCGGGTGAATACCTCCGCTCCCTTGCTGATGCTGAAATCATCTTCGGTAGTTTGCGCCGGCGAGAACGTGCTGCATTCAATGGCTATTCCCGCGATCGCGATCCTGGGAAGTTGTTCCTGCCGGTTGCATGATATGGTGGTCAACAGGGCCACCACCATTGCAGTAACCGCCATAGCGGCTGCACCTTTTGCGGCTGCACCTTTTGCGGTTGCACCTTTTGCAACTGCACCTTTTGCGGTTGCAACTTTTGCTGCTGCACCTTTTGCGGCTGCACCTTTTGCGGTTGCACCTTTTGCAACTGCACCTTTTGCGGTTGCAACTTTTCCGGTTGCTCCCGTCGCGAACTGTAACATATTGGTTTTCATATAATTTTGATTTTCAGAACTTACAGCCCAACCTGAAGGCAATTTCCCGCTTTTTCGGAATACGAATTTACATTTTTTTCGGGACTTTCCGTTCCTGGATTTTATAGTGCCTCTCGTTTCAACCCTTAGTGTTATCTTTGCCATATGAAGGAAGTTATTGTCATAGGGGCCGGACCGGCCGGGATGCTGGCTGCAGGAACGGCTGCCGAAAAGGGAGCTCAAGTCATATTGCTCGAAAAAATGGAAAAGCCCGGCCGTAAACTGGCCATCACCGGAAAAGGCCGCTGCAACATCACCAATCTTAAAAACTGGGAAGATTTCAGCCCTCATGTACATCCGGTGAACCGCTATTTCAAACCGGCTTTTTACCATTTTTCCAGTGAGGATACTGTGAAATTTTTCAATGATATTGGTTTGCCGACAGTTGTGGAACGCGGTACCAGGGTATATCCCGCCTCACAAAGGGCATTTGATGTGATAGATGCACTCAGGTCCTGGCTCGACCGACTGGGTGTCCGCATGATCTGCGGCTGTCAGGTCCTGGAATTCGTAACGGCCCAAACCCCCGGAACCGACGCCTCGCCAGATGTCCCTGTGCCCGACGCCCCGGCAGATGTTCCTGTGCCCGACGCCCCGGCAGATGTTCCTGTGCCCGACGCTCCGGGCGGCACCTTGCGGATCATGGCCGTGAGGGTGAGAGATTCCCGCGGCGGGGAAAGGCTGCTCAAGGCGGACCATTTCATTCTGGCCACAGGCGGGAAAACATATCCGGGCACCGGATCGACAGGGGATGGCTACACCCTTGCCTCGGCACTGGGACATACCATTGAACCGCTTTTTCCAACCTTAACTGCTTTGATGCCTGTAAATTACGACCGACGCCTTAAAGGAGTACAGCTGCGCAACGTCGAGCTCGGGCTTTATACCGGGGAGGTGTTCAGACAGTCCGAGCAGGTTCTCAGACAGTCCGAGGAGGGGGAACTGTATTTCACCAACCTCGGCATTGAGGGACCCATCGGATTCAGGGTGAGCCGGCAGGCGGTCGTGGCGCTGGAAAACGTGGCGCTGGAAAAGGGACAGCGGGTGTCGGTGCATCTGAACCTGAAACCCGGGCTGACCCGCTCTCAGCTGATGGCCAGATGGAAACGCGAGGGTGGTGAAGGGCTCGAAGGCGGCCGCTCAAAGAGAGGCAATGTGAGAGCAGAACAGACGGGGGGTGCTATACCTGGAATCAGGAGTGATATATCTGAGCAGAGGACATCAGTGTACGGGTCTGGAGGCGATCTGTCGCAGCGTTTGAGGGCTTATATGCCGGAAGCCCTGATAGAACCGTTTACGCGTTATCTTGCCCAAAGCGGGTTGCATCCTGTGGACGGGATGATCAAATGGGTCTTTCCAATTGCATCTTACGGAGACTGGGCCCGCGCGGTGGTGACTGCCGGAGGGATCTCTATGAAAGAAGTGGATATCCGTACCATGCGATCCAAACTGGTGGAGAACCTGTCATTCGCCGGGGAGATCCTGGATCTGGATGCCGACAGCGGAGGATACAACCTCCAAATAGCCTTCGCAACGGGCCGGGTGGCGGGAGGTGGAACCTCGTGCGCCAAATAAACAAATCAATAAATTTATCTATCTGATATTTAGTTACTTAATTATTGTGTTTATTTTTTTGGCGCAAGGAGATTCCATCTCCGGAGGCTGGTTTCGGGAATATTAAGCACCCGGCTCAATTGTCTGACTGAGACCTGTATTTTTTGTCTGATGTTTGCAGCCAGTTCCATTTTTTCGATAACAGAAAGCTGTGGAATGGTTCTTGGCGCTATTTGTTTCATGATTAGTTGGCTAATGTACAAATCTGTGTATTTGACCTTCATTGAATGAGTTGGAGATCTTTTTTCAGATTCTGTTTTTTCTTTTTCTGTAGGGTTCGAAAATTTTATCATAGCCTGATCATAGGATCCAAGGAGTGTTTCCACTTCCTTTATCCTCAAAAAACAGCCTGGATATATGTGACCTTTCCTGTTTATAAGAAAATGATCAGGTATAGGTTCTCTTGACCAAGGCAGGTACGTATTCTTTTCAACGGGCTGATACTCCTTACGATAATCAATTCCCCGTTCTTTTTGATAATAATAGGCGGCCGAATTAAACGGATCACTGTAGGGATGATTCACGGTACCATGCCTGGTAGAGTTGCGAATTACATAGATCATTTTTTCGATCAACTGATCTTCATCTCTTATAATGCCAGATACATACCCTCTGCTGCCGACACTACCTTCTGTTTTGTATTTGTTATTATAGTAATGAGCATAACTGACTCGTAATGCTTTAATAAAATTGGATGGATCATCCGATCTTATCAATAAGTGTATATGGTTAGAAAGAATATCGTATGCTAAAACTTCCACATCGTATTTGTAAGAAAAGACAGCCAACAGATCTATCAGATGTTGAATATCTCCCTTTTCCAGGAATAAGCTTTGATGCGCATTTCCCCTGATGCATATGTGAAGGTACATTTTCATATACCAAAGAAATGTATTGTTTCTGTAAAAAAGAGGACAAAAGAAGTAAAGAGGTGGAACCTCGTGAGCCAAAAATCAGGACGATAATATCTATGGAATTGATAATCAGTGCTTTGGAAAACAATAAGCTGAATAATGGCTCACGAGGTTCCACCTCTGATCCCGAAATCCACTTGGGGTAGTACCTGTATCCTGGTGCCGGAAGGTCCCGGTAGGGGAGCATGAAGTTCCATGAGCAGCAGATCTCCCATTTTAACATATACAAAGCCAGAAAGGTGTGCAATGCGTTTGTGAATGTCCGCTTTGGAGGGAATGTTGAAATCCCTGACCGGACCATCATTCACTATCAGCGAGATTGTGTTTAGTTCCTCAGGAGCCAGGTATGTCCGGGGCATAACCAGCGAGTAGTCGAGAGACAGACCCGGTATCCAAAGCGGAGAAGACTGCTCACATGAAGGATCTGAACCATATATACACACGCCGTAGTTAACCTGGGAGTAATATCTGTGGGCAAACCGTTCCTGGATACTCCTGCCCAGCCGGTTCATTTTCACGACATAACAGACCGCAAATGAAATGCTGCCGCACGCGGGAGGTATGAAAAAATCATCTGTCGGTTTGGCCAGAGCCGTATCCGGCTTTATGTAGAAATCTTTTGCTCCGTAAGGATAAGAGAAAATTTTCATAAACCGGGATCGTCACTGTTTACTCAATTTAATCTCTGTGAGTACCTTTTTTGTATCCAGTGTAAAATCACCTTTCATCATCCAGTCGTAGTAAGAAGGTTCAGTCTGGAGGACTTCTTTGACCCGGCGACCTTTGTGTTTACCAAAATTGAACACTGGCAGGTCCTGATCATCAAGAATAATGCGTCCTGCATAATCGAGGTTGTGATTCCTGGTAGAAAATTCCGACAGGAAAGAGATATCGTTCTGCAGGTCCCCGGGGTACCGGTCCAGCTGAGATTCCAATATCTCCATAGTGGCTATGGTATCGGCCTCTGCACTGTGGGCATTTTCCAGGTCTTTGTCACAATAGAAACGGTAAGCCGCCTTAAGTGTACGTTGTTCCATTTTGTGGAAAATGTTCTGTACGTCTATGAGTTTGCGCTTACGAAAATTGAAGTCTATCCCGGCACGTAAAAATTCTTCCGAAAGCATAGGAACGTCGAATTTTGTAGAATTGTACCCGGCAATGTCACAGCCTTCCATCCAGTTGGCCAGTGATTTGGCTATTTCACGAAACGTTGGCTCGTTGGCTACATCTTCATTTGATATGCCGTGAATAGCCTGGGCTTCAGGGGATATGGGTATGGTTGGATTGATCCTTCGGGTTTTCACTTCGCGTGTTCCGTCCGTGTTCAGTTTGAGGACGCAAATTTCGACAATCCTGTCGGTGGCAATATTCAGACCGGTTGTTTCCAGATCCAGGAACAGGAGCGGTCGTTTCAAATTGATTTTCATGTCGCGCCTTATTGTGTGATCATCATGGGCATGATGAGGGCGCAAATGTCTTCGTTTTCGGAGTCCGGTGTGATGGGAGTGATCAGGCCTACGCGGGAGGGATCGCTCAGGGCGATGTTGACCTCGGTGCCGGGAAGGTTGGCGAGAATCTCGGCAAGGAATACGGATTTGAATCCCATTTCAATGGCAGGACCGTCGTACTGGCAGGAGATGCGTTCCTGGGCGGCAATGCGGAATTCGATGTCCTGTGCAGAAACGAATATCTGGTTTGCCGAGAAGAGCAGCTTGATCAGGTTGGTGGCCTGGTTGGAGCAGACGCTTACGCGGCGAACGGCGTTCATCAGTTCTACGCGGTCAGCTATGATGTTGTTGGGGTTGTTCTGTGGGATTACGCTCCGGTAGGCAGGGTAGTTGCCTTCCACAAGACGGCAGATCATGCTGAAGGAACCGAAGGTAAAGAAGGCGTTGGTCTTGTCGTAGGCAATGGTGATGTCTTCTTCAATCTTGACAAGCAGGTTCTTGAGTATGTTTGCCGGTTTTTTGGGAAGGATGAAAGATGAATCCTCGGGGGCCTTGATGTCCGACCTGGTATAACAGATGAGTTTGTGTGAGTCTGAGGCCACCAGGTTGGCGGCTTCTTTTTTCAGGTCGAAGAAGATCCCGTTCATTACAGGACGGAGTTCTTCGTCACCGGCGGCAAAGAGCGTCCGGTTGATGCCTTCAAGCAGGACGTCCGGGGAAAATGTGATGGATATGTTGTCTGACAGTTCCCTGGCTACCGGGTAATCTTCTGCAGGGAAACCGGGCACCTGGAACTTGCCGGTTGACCAGGTGAATTCAATGATATTCTGTTCTTTGTTGAAAGCAAAGGTAAGCGGCTGTTCCGGAAACTCTTTCAGGGAATCTGTCAGGATGCGTGCCGGAATGGCCACACTGCCTTCTTCCAGAACAGTATCGGGTTTCATGGAGGTACGTAAAGTGGTTTCCAGGTCCGATGCCGTTATGGTAAGAGAGTCCCCGGCCAGGTTGAAAAGAAAGTTATCCAGTATAGGCAACGTGTTTTTGGAAGCGATAACCCTGCTGACGGATTGAAGTCTTCCCAACAGTTCTGAGCTTGATACAACAAATTTCATAGTGTTTCTTTTATCTTACAAATATACTAAAAAAGTGAGTTGGTGGATTCGGGCGCATAGGATTTTTCCATGGCCAGAAGTTTTTGTTTTCGTTCCAGTCCGGCGGCGTATCCCACCAGGGAACCGTCGGCCCCTATCACACGGTGACAGGGAATGATCACGGCAAACGGATTGGCGAAATTTGCCTGCCCTACGGCCCGGGTGGCTTTGGGATTGCCTGTCATTTCTGCCAGTTCCGCATAGGACACCGTTGTTCCGTAATTGATTTTCAGCAGGTTGTCCCAGACGTTTTTTTGAAAATCGGTACCTTTTATATGTAAGGGAAGGTCAAAAGTCCGTCGGGTCCCTTTGAAATATTCGTCTATCTGTTCTATGGCCATAAGCAGTACAGGCGGTTTGGGCTCTTCCGGGTCCATGGGTGCTCCGCTTTTGAAAAACCCCTTGAGTTTGTAATTGTCCTCGAAACCGCAGGCAGTCAATTCGTCGAATTCGTTTGCCGAGAAGGAGAAATTGCCCAGCGGCGTGCTCGTGAAGACCTTGTAGCGGGGAACTTCCGGACCGCCGGTAAGCAGGGTGTACATGTGCCGTGCGATGCGCTCCGTGGCACCGTCCATGCCCAGGATCCGATGCAGCCTTTTATAGTCTGCCAGCATGCTTCTGCGCCTCTGGCGTCCTTTGAGCAACAGCCGGAGTTCTTCTTCTATCTTGTCGGGGTGGCAATCCTTCTGAATGAGTTCACGGACCGAGGCTTTCTCCAGGATCAGGTTGGGCAGGGATATGTGCTTTACCCTGATGATCATCCTCGCAATGGCGATCGAGAGGGAGTTGCCGCCGTAACAGACCACCTGCGGGCAGTTGAGCAGTGCCGCCTCCAGGGTAGCCGTGCCGCTGGTGATCAGCGCTGCCTCGGCCTGTTGCAGGATCTCGTGGGTATGTCCGTACATTACCCGGACGGGGAGGTCTTTGAGGATGTCGTCGTAAACGGTTGTGGGGATGGAGGGTGTGGCGGCCACGATCCATTGGTAATCTTTGAATTTTCTTATGATCTGCGCTGCCCTGGGAAGCAGGAAATTGATCTCGTGCAGCCGGCTTCCCGGTAGAATAGCCAAAACGGGCTCGGGGCCGATCTTGTATTTTTTTCTGAACACTTCCGGGGTATCGAGTGTTTCCAGTGCCGAGGTCAGGTTGTCCAGGACGGGATTGCCCAGGTATTCCGCCTTTATGCCCTTCGAGGCAAAATAATCTACCTCGAACGGAAAAATGACATAGAGCCGGGTTACGTACTTTCGTATGATTCTGACCCGCCATGCGCGGGAGGCCCACACTTTGGGAGCAATGTAGTACAGTGTGCGGATCCCTTTCCGGGAAGCGAATCTGGCCATAGGCAGGTTGAATCCGGGGTAATCGACCAGTATGAGTACGTCCGGATTGAATTGCGGCAGGTCTTTTTTGCATCTGGACAGTTCCCTTATGTGGGCTCCGAGACGTGCGGCAACTTCCACAAAACCCATCACCGCGGTACGGGTGTCCGGACCCCTGTACCTGAATTCGGCTAACGGATCTGCTTCCGCAAGTGACAGCATAAGCTGTCTGGCGTAAAGATCACCGGATACTTCTCCGGCGATGATGAAGTATCGCATATTCCTTTAGTTTTTCCTCTCCCGTGTAAGGTCTTTCCACACATCCTTCAGCCGTTCCAGTTCGGGATAGTTTGTGTTGTCAATTTTATGAGGAACTATGGTTACGTAATTGTTCGCAAGCAGGTTGTGGTCGCACTCGGGATCGTCCGGTTCCAGGTTCTCGTATTCCCCTACCATCCAGTAATAAGGATGTCCGTACGGGTCCATACGGGATTCTATCTCCTTGATCCATGCCCCCATGCCGAAACGGCACAGGCGAATGCCCCTGATCTCGTCAATGCTTCCCTGGGGGATGTTGACATTGACATACGTATAGGGATTGGGCGGGGTATCGATGAACTTTTCAATGATTTTTTTTCCATAGTATATACTGGCGCTGAAATCGGCGTTGGCGTGGTGGTCGTTCAGGCTGAAGGCCAGGGAAGGGATTTTGTAGAGCGCTCCCTCACGTGTTGCTGCCAGCGTCCCCGAATACAGAACGGCTGATGAACCGTTAAAACCGTGATTGATCCCTGAAAGGAGGAGGTCCGGTCTGGATTTGTCAAAAATAAGGTTCAGGGCCATTTTTACACAATCGACAGGTGTCCCGGAACAATAATAACGGCTGATACCCTTTTCCGGGGTACCTTCGGGGTTGCCTACGGGGACCATGCGCAAAAGCTTTCCAATGCTGACGGCATTGGACATGGCACTTTGCGGATACTGGGGCGCGACCACCGTTATTTCACCAAAACCCCGGGCCATTTCTATGAGTGCCTGCAGGCCTTTTGATGTATAGCCATCGTCGTTTGTGATCAATATATGCATAGTTTGCGAATTTAGTGATTTTTTTTGAGCATTTCATTGGTATATATTAACTTTGCTCCGGATTTAAAAATAAAACACAAATATGAATAAGATTAAAGTAGGAATTAACGGCTTTGGCCGTATCGGCCGCCTGGTTTTCAGGGCCGCCCAACAAAGAGAAAACATAGAGATCGTCGGTATCAATGACCTGATAAGTGTGGATTATATGGCATATATGCTTCGTTACGACACCGTGCACGGACAGTTCAGGGGTTCTGTCGAGGTGAAGGACGATACACTTGTGGTGAACGGCAAGGCCATCCGGGTTACGTCTGAAAAAGATCCGGCCAACCTGAAATGGAACGAGATTAACGCCGAATACGTTGTGGAATCCACCGGTCTTTTCCTGACAAAGGAAAAAGCCCAGGCCCACATTGATGCCGGTGCAAAACGCGTTGTCATGTCGGCTCCTTCAAAAGACGACACCCCTATGTTCGTATATGGAGTGAACCACAAATCCTATAAAGGCGAAGCATTTGTTTCCAACGCTTCCTGCACCACCAACTGTCTGGCTCCCGTTGCCAAGGTGTTGAACGATTCCTTCGGGATCCTGGAAGGTCTTATGACCACTGTTCATGCCACCACGGCTACCCAGAAAACCGTTGACGGTCCCTCTGCAAAGGACTGGAGGGGAGGTCGCGCCGCAGCGGCCAACATCATCCCCTCATCAACAGGAGCCGCCAAGGCAGTAGGCAAAGTGATCCCTCAGCTGAACGGGAAACTTACAGGGATGTCATTCCGCGTTCCCACGGTTAACGTATCTGTGGTAGATTTGACCTGTCGTCTTGAAAAACCGGCTACTTACGAAGAAATCAAAGCCACCATGAAAGCCGCTTCTGAAGGCGAGATGAAAGGTGTTCTCGGATATACCGAGGATTCCGTTGTTTCTTCGGATTTCATAGGAGATTCCCGCACATCCATTTTCGATGCCAACGCCGGTATTTCACTTAATCCCAATTTTGTCAAGATCGTTTCCTGGTATGACAACGAATGGGGTTATTCCTGCAAAATCCTGGATCTGATCCAGCACATGGCTACCGTGAAATAGGCTTTGTACCCTGACACATGACCGGAATTTTCGACCAGGAGAATTCCGGTTTTTTTTTATATTTGCATATGGTATCGGTCATAGTTGCGGCATACAACACACGCGGATTCATTTCAGATGCCCTGGACAGCGTTTTTGCACAAACCTACAGCGATTTTCAGATCGTCGTAGTGGATGATGCTTCGAACGACGGTACCTCGGAAATCCTTACCTCGTATCATGACACCCGCCTGATAGTATTGCGTAATGAAACACGCAGCGGTGCCGCATTCAGCAGGAACAGGGCCATCAGGGAATCCTCGGGAGCATATGTGGCCATCCTGGATGCGGATGATTTCTGGGCCAGCGACAAACTGGAAGAACAGGTGAACTTCTTAAACAAGCGGCCCCTTGCCGCCGGTGTTGGTACCTACGTATATGAAACAGATCAGAACGGAAAGCGTGAGAAAGCCGTCAGGTTCCCCATATATCCGGGGCAGATACGATGTGCCACCTTCTTCAGATGTCCCCTGGTTCATTCTTCTGTCATGATGCGGCGTTCTTTTCTCATGGAGAAGGACCTGTCTTATGACGAGTCATTCCCGGGGTCGCATGATTATGAATTGTGGAGCCGGGCTGTCTTTGCAGGAAATTTTCATATTTATCCGCGTTATCTGACGTATTACCGCAGAAGTCCGGGCCAGATATCCGTGGATCCTTCCGGTTTCCAGAGAGACAATGCTGTTCGGGTATACCGGCAACTGTTACAGATGCTGGGATACCGGCCCACGGAGGAGGAAATGGATTGTCACCTGCGCCTGGTGGGTATTGCTGTGGAACCTGAAGCGACGAACGAAAAATGTAAGGGCATTATTGAGTGGTGCGTAGACCTTTACTACAGGAATGCGGAGAAGAACGTCTTCCGGTCGTACTTATTCGGCAACGAGATCCTCTTACGTTTTTTGAAGTACTGTTCCGTAAATTCGATAGGGGTTTTTAAAACGTTGCGCCTGATGCTCTGTCTGCATTGGCGACTGAGGTATCTTTTTTTCCCCTATTTGCAGCTTTTTCAGAGACTTTCCATAAATATTAAAGATGTTTGACCTGAAACAATACCGGGGGAAAGAGGTGGAACACGTTCGGGTGGAATCCATTCTTGACTTGCTCCCGAACGATGCCGGGGAAGTACTGGAAGCCGGTTGCCGTGACGGTTACATAACGCTGAAACTGGCCGACCGATACAAAAAGATCACCGCTCTGGATCTGCATATGCCCCTGATTGACCATCCGCGCGTAACGTGTGTCCGTGGGGATATAACGTCCTTGCCTTTTACGGATCGTTCCTTTGACCTGGTAGTTTGTACCGAGGTTTTGGAACATATCATGCCCGAAAAACTGCAGGCTGCCTGTTCCGAACTGATGAGGGTATGCCGCCGCTACCTGCTTATAGGAGTGCCTTACCGCCAGGACCTGCGCGTACACGCAACACGTTGCGTACATTGCGGAAAGGAAAACCCGACAACAGGTCATGTGAATTCCTTTGATGAAGAACGTCTGTTTTCGCTTTTTGGCAACATGCCGTTTCATCAGGCGGATTATCCGGGCAGGGGCGTTTACCGTACCAACCGATGGTCCTACGGAATTTACAAACGATATGGTTTTCCTTACGGATCCTATCAACAGGAAGAACCTTGCGTCTTTTGCGGGAACCGTCTTGAAAAACCACGGCCGGGAGTCGCTGCCCGCCTGATCTGTCTTTTCGCCAAAGGGCTTGAGTTCATACAAAATAAAACAGGGCCCTGCAAGAGCCCTGTCTGGATCCACGTTCTGTGGGATATTACCGGGCAGGATTCATTGAAATATCAATGAAATTACCCTGACCGAGAAACGCTGTGATAAATTCCTTTACCGATGCCGGAGTGATCTCCTTGACAATTTTTTCATACTCCGTGACCATGTCTTTGTTGTCAAGATAATAGGACATCAGGGACTGCTGCCAGAAGCTGTTTGTAATAACGTTTTCCTGGCGGTTCTTAAGGAAGTTCTCCCTGGTTTTGTTGACGTATTCTTCCGAAGGTCCATGTTCCTTAAGATTTAGGACATCTTGTTCCACCACATGGCGCATTCTATCCTGTTTTTCGGGATCGGTATCGAATACGATCAGAATGGCAGCGTATTCTTCGGGTTTATCTGTCGTGATAGCCTGTACAGATGCTCCGTAGGTCCCGCCTTCGTCTTCACGTAAGCTTTGGACGTAAGCCATGTCAAGAATGGACTTAACGGCATCCATATAGATATCGTTTTTCAGATTGCCAGCCAGATCTGCTGAGTAAACATTCACAATACTGGTCTTTGCCGTTTCCATTACCACATTGAAATGATTCTCTTTCTTTCCTTTCTGTATGCGGTTATTGTCATTTTTCCATACCGCAGGTTCGGTTGCTGCCGGTAATGATCCCAGGTAGAGTTCAACCAGGGGTTTCAATGTTTCCATATCTACATTGCCCACAATGGTGACAACGGAACCGTTGACATTGCCGAAACATTTTCTGTACGCTTTTTCCAGATTGGTCAGGGACACTTTTTCAAGAAGTGCCGTAGATACCAGCTGGCTGCGGGGATTGTTGTTGAACAGGGTTTTGTAAAGTTCTTCCTGCAGCTTGAAATTGGGCGTTTTTTCCATATTGGGGACAATGGCTTTCAACTGTGCCATGGGCGCCTCAAATTCGCTTTCCACAAAACGGGGTGTTACAATATGGGCATAAACCAGTTCCAGCAGTATCCGGATATCCTGGGGAGAAGCATTTCCCGAAATTCCCTGGCTGTAACCGCTGATGAATGGTCTTGCGGAAGCAATCTTGCCTGTAAGTTTACGCTTAAGCGCCGTGGCGTTGAAATTGCCCACTCCGTTGCTTTGTACCCAAAGTGAAAATACGTTGTTTTCCACTGAAGGCAGCAGGTCCTCGGGAATGATGGAAAGTCCGCCGTCGTTCTGCATGGAGAAGAGCACTTCATCTTTTTTATGGTCTGTAGGCTTCACGACTACCCTGACCCCGTTGGACAGTGTCCATACCGTACTTTCAAAGGCGCCTTTCTGCTGGTCAACGATCTTTCCGGGAACGATGGCAGCCACATCCACAATGGGTTCGTCGGACACCTCTTCCTTGTATGCTTCAATTTCCATCTCCTCCACCTTCTTCATAATGTCAAGAATTTCCTGCTCAGTAGGGATGGAAAGTCCTTCACGTGCCGGACCTGTAAGCAGTATGATGCGGTTTTCTTCTGTGATGACCTGTTGCGCTATCTGGTTGATCTGATCCAGTTGAATAAAGGGCATGTAGCCTTTGGCAACTTCCAGTTCATATACCGGATCCAGGATCGGTTCATTCAATGCAAAATGGGTCATCATGGCGTTTACCAATTCACTGTTCATCCTGTCGGCAGCATTTTCTGCCGCACGTTCCAGACGGCGTTGATAATTGGTCTTTGCACGTTCCAGTTCGGCGTCGGTGAAACCGTAACGCTGCATTTTTTCAACTTCAGTCATCATGGCCTCGAATGCCCTGGCACTTTCCCCATCCCTTGCCTGTACGGAAAAATAAGTGGCATCAGCAGATGTGGTCAAAGAGGTAAAGGACATGTTTGCCCCCAGGAAGGGAGCGTCAGGCTGTTGAGCGATTTCCTGGAAACGGTCGTTCATCATTCTGGAAACAAAGGATTTGAACATATCCACCATGTAGATCATGCCCAGGGGACGCATTTCGGCAGGAATGGGTTCCGATTTGATGATGAATTCCACACCGGTGCTCTGAGCTTCGGGATCGGTAATAACACCTATGATGGGATCATCGTTTTCCGGAATGGGAATCACTTTTTTGGGACTGGGGGTGGAAGGGGCCGGTATGTCACTGAATAAAGCTGTAAGTTTGCTTTCCACCTGGTCAACATCCACATCACCTACAACAATGACAGCCTGGTGGTCGGGACGGTACCATGTTTCATAAAAATCAACCAGTTCCTGTGCCGGGAAGGTAGACAAGCCTTCTACGGTCCCGATAAGATTGCATCCGGCATATTTGGACCCTTTGTAGAGGTAGGGGAGAGAAGCTTCATACATACGCCAGTCTGCAGTTCTGCGTGTACGCAATTCTTCTATGATCACGCCGCGTTCCTTGTCGATCTCGACAGGATCGTTGGTGACAAAAGCGGCATAATCGTGCATGATCAGCAGACAGGTGTCCAGAACGCCTTCGCGCAGCATGGGGATGTTGTTCAGCATATACATGGTGCGTTCCACCCCGGTGCCGGCATTGATGTTCCTCCCGAAACTGCATCCGATACTTTCCAGGTAGCTGATAAGCATTTTACCCGGGAGGTTTTTGGTGCCGTTCAGGCACATATGCTCCAGGAAATGGGCAAGACCCGCCTGGCGTTCATTTTCCTGAATGGCTCCTGCATTCGTGAAGAGGTAAAATTCGGCACGTTTCTCTGGTTTGGCATTGTGCCGGATATAGTAGGTAAGCCCGTTGTCAAGTTTGCCGATCCGTACGGCGGGGTCGTTCTTCAACGGCTCCTGGGGATTGGCCATTTGTGCATAACTTGTAATGCCTGCCACGAGCAGGACAAGCAGTGTGGTCCAAAAATTTTTCATAGTTTCAAAGGTTGTGTAAGAATCAAGATCAACAAAGGTAGCAAAAAAACGTTGTGGTGTCTGTCTTTTTTGTATTTTTACAAACTTGACAAAAAAATTAAATGCCAATGAAACCCAGAAAGTTTGTATTGAGCCTTGCTGCTCTTTTCCTGAGTGCCGGTACCCTATTGCCGTGTACAAATCTGATAGTAACCAAAGGTGCGTCAAAAGACGGATCCGTAATGGTCAGTTATTCCGCCGATTCACACCAGTTATACGGCGAACTTTACTTCTGGCCCGCTGCCAGGTGGGAGGAAGGAAGTATGTTGAAAATCTATGAATGGGATACCGGTAGGTTCATGGGTGAAATACCCCAGGCAAAAGAAACGTATTCGGTTACCGGAAATATGAACGAATACCAGTTGCTCATTGGCGAAACCACCTATGGCGGCAGAAGGGAATTCAGGGACAGAAACGGGATGATGGATTACGGTTCACTGATATACATTGCCTTGCAACGCTGCAAGACTGCACGTGAGGCCATTGCATTGATAGACAATCTTATGCAGACATACGGCTATGCATCCAGCGGGGAGTCGTTTACCATAGCGGACCCGGATGAAGTCTGGATCATGGAGATCATGGCCAAAGCTCCCCGCATGGTGGAAGGCGTGAATGTTAACAAAGGCGCGGTCTGGGTAGCCAAACGCATACCCGACGGGTATATCAGCGCCCATGCCAACCAGGCCCGGATTACTACCATTGATTTCAACGATCCCGACAATTGCCTGTATAGCCCCGACGTGATCTCACATGCCAGGGAAACGGGCATTTTTTCCGGAAACGATAAGGAATTCAGTTTTTCGGACGTATATGCCCCCGTTGATTTTGGGGCCGCCCGTTTTTGCGATGCACGCGTATGGGCTTTCTTCAACCGGTACGCAGACGGAATGGACAAATACCTGGATTATGCCATGGGCTATGACCTGGCCAACCGGATGCCTTTGTACGTGAAACCCAACACCAAATTGTCCGTAAAAGACGTTGCAGATATGATGCGTGACCATTACGAAGGAACACCCATGGACATGACCTGTGATATCGGAGCAGGAGGGAATGCCTTGCCTTATCGCTGGAGGCCCATGTCTTTTGAAGTGGACGGAAAAACCTACCTGAATGAAAGAGCTATTGCCACCCAGCAGACAGGCTGGTGGTATGTGGGACAATGCCGCAGCGACATGCCCCGTGACCTGGGGGGGTTGTACTGGTTTGGGGTGGACGATGCCGGCACCTCTGCCTTAATTCCGGTATACAGTGTGTCGGGGCGTGTTGCCGAATGTATTGAAAAAGGGAACGGCAGTATGCTCGAATATTCGGAAACGGCTCTTTTCTGGATCGTGAACCGGGTTACGCAATTCGCCTACCTGCGTTACAACCAGGTAGGTGCCGAAGTACGGTCTGTTGTGGATAAGTGGGAACATGAAATGATCGAAAAAACACGTCAGACAGATCAGATTGCCGTGGAAATATACCGCCGCGATCCCGAGCTTGCCCGGGAGTTCTTAACGGACTTTTCCGTTAATACGGCACAAAACTTATTCAAAAAATGGGTAGATCTTGACAAATACCTTATGGTTAAATATATTGACGGAAACACCAAACGCCAGGAAGCAGACGGGTCTTTCTCCGACAACGGCCACGATCCGCGTATTCCGGCCTCTCCCAAAACTGATGGTTATACGCAGAAATGGAAAGAAGCCGTGGTGAAGGATCACGGAAAAGTCCTGGAAAGTAAATAAACAATGATGAAACGTTTTTTTCTCCTGTTGCTGTGCCTTGTGCCGTTAACGGCGCATGGCGCCGATACATGCCGGGTGTATGTGTTGACCATTGACAGCGAGATCCATGCCAAATCGGCCAGAACGCTGGAAAAGGCACTGGAAGAAGCCGAAACCCTGAATGCAGACGTATTCCTGATGCGTCTCAATACGTTCGGAGGGGCGTTGGATGCGGCGGACAGGATGCGGACGGCATTGCTGGAAGCTCCGTTTACCACGGTTTCCTTCATTGACCACCAGGCCGCTTCGGCCGGGGCCCTGATCTCGCTGGCGTGCACTATGATCTACATGTCTCCGGGGTCCACCATTGGCTCGGCTACCGTGGTTAACCAGAACGGAGAGCCCATGCCTGAAAAGTATCAGTCCTACATGCGTTCCCTGATGAGGGCGACCGCAGAAGAAACCGGACGGGATCCAAAACTGGCGGAACAGATGGTGGATGGAGAAAAGATCGTTAGTCTCACCACTAAGGAAGCCCTGGAAGCAGGGTTCAGCCAGGGACAGGCTTCCGATGTGCAGGAAGTGCTGTCCCTTATGGGATACGGGGAATGTGAAGTTCATGAATACATGGAAACATTTCTGGATAAGGTTATCGGGTTCTTCCTGCTGCCCCTGGTCCAGGCTTTGTTGCTGATGGGGATCGTGGGCGGGATTTTCTTTGAACTGAAGACGCCGGGAGTGGGGTTCCCCCTGGGACTGGCCATTGTATGTGCCATAGGCTATTTTTCCCCGCTTTTCCTGGAAGGTCTTGTACAGTACTGGGAAGTAATTATCATAGTACTGGGAGTGATCCTGTTATTGCTGGAATTGTTTGTCACTCCGGGATTCGGTGTTTTAGGGATACTGGGTATTTTTGTACTTGCAGCGGGATTAACCCTTTCTATGGTAGATAATTGGGTGTTTGAATTCGAGGGTCCTTTTCCCTGGAACAGGGTGCTCACTCCCATGGCCATAGTTTCAGTAGCCGGACTGGCTTCCGTTGTGACGTTGCTTTTTTCGGTCCACATGCTGTTCCCGACACGTGTGTTCAACCGGATCGCATTGCGCACGGATCTGAAGACCGATGACGGTTTTGTAGGCGTCCCCATATTGAAAGGTATCTCTACAGGCCAGGAAGGTGTTGCCTTTACCGATCTGAGACCTGCCGGGAAGGTCACCATAAACGGCCAATGGGTCGAGGCCAGGGCCGCATTGGGGTATATTCCAAAAAATACCAGGGTAAAAGTGGTAAGGATAGAGGGGGGCGTTATTTTTGTTGAGACGCTATAAGCTCCAGTAAACGCTGTACGGCTTCTTCCTGAGGGATTCCCCGCGAAACCGGGTTTTTCCCTTTGTATAGGGTAACCTTTCCGTTGCCTTCCCCGACGTAACCGTACTGGGCATCTGCCATTTCTCCGGGACCGTTGACTATGCAGCCCATAACGGCTATGGTACAACCTTTCAGGTGAGCGGTTGCTTTTTTCACGGCATGCACGGTTTCTTCCAGGTTGAATTTGGTACGGCCGCAGCCGGGACAGGAAATGTATTCAGGCTTGGTAAAGACACAACGGGTAGCCTGCAACAGGTCCATGCAAAAGTCGGTAAGTGCCTCTTTTGTGGCAAAAGGAGCTTCCACAAAAGGCATGGGCAGGGTTTTCCAATCGATGGTCCCGTCCAGCAGGCCGGGAGCCCAGCGGTAACACGAAGTGACTATCAGATCATCCCATGTGGTAACCGGTCTGTCCCGGTGAAGGGGGAGGAACAATTTGCCAAAACGTATTTCCTCTTCCGGGGCTTCGGTAAGGGAAACACGAAACGTATCCCCGATTCCTTCTTTAAGCAGGGTTATGATCCCTGCTGCGGATTTCAGACGTCCCTGAATCCCGTTCCCCGATTCGGTCACTCCCAGGTGGATGGGATAATGCATGTGATCCTGTTCCATCAGGGCGGCGAGCATCCTGTTGGCCTGTACCATAACGCGGGTGTTGCTTGATTTGAGCGACACCACCACATGAGGGAAGTTCAGGTCCCTGCAAACTGTCAGGTATTCCATGGCCGTCCGGCACATGCCTTCTGCCGAGTTCCCGTAAGATTCCAGAATGCGGGCGGGCAGCGAACCGTGGTTCACACCAATCCGCAACGAGGTGTCGTGTTTTCGGCATATTTCAAACAATTGTGCCAGCAAGTCCCTTACCCTGGAAGGATCTTTTGAAAAGTTACCCGGATTGATGCGGACCTTGTCTGCTACACGGGCTGCTTCCATGGCCGTGGATGATGAGAAATGCACATCGGCAACTACGGGGATGTCTATCCCCCGGGAACGCAGTATCGCTTTAATCCCGGCAAGTGCCTTTACCTGGGCGGGACCCTGGGTGGTAAGGCGGACCATTTGAGCTCCTTCCCGGGCGACTCGTTCACACTGGGCCACGGAAGAGGCAATGTCCAGCGTATCTGTATTGCACATGGTCTGGACAGAAACGGGGTTACCGCCGCCGATGGCCAGTTTTCCTGCGTGTACGGTATGTGTCTTCATGGTTATAAATGTATGAAGATCCCCAGAGAGAACAGCAATTGGCTGGGATATCCGTAGGTGTAGATCTCATTGCTGTACAGTGCCGGGTTCTCAATTAAGGAAAGTGAATACAGGTAATTGGCCTCAATCTGGAATTCAAAGGGACGTAAAACCAGCGACAAACCCAATCCGCCCTGTATCCCATAGTCAGCATAGAGGTGGTTGCAGTCGAATGTGACCTGTTGTCCCTGAGGATTTTCTGCCGTGTAATCCACCGCGCTCATGCGGTAGCTGCCAAAGCATCCCAGGTTGATCAGCAAACGCATTTTCCAGAAATCAATATGGAACTGGGAGGTCAGCGGGATGCGCAGCACTTCGTAAACACGTTTGAGCTCGGGCGTTTTGTATCCCTGTTGCGTGTAAGTGAAACCGGTCTGCAGTCCAAAATAGGGCATCGTTCCCCAGAGGTCGTGATAAAAGGTATAAAGGAGCGAAGCGTTCATGAAGGAAGGGACCATCTGCTGGTTCCTGTCGGGACTGAAACCTACCCCGTTCAAAGCATAGCCTCCGCGAATGCCCACCATATGTTGCTTCTGGGGCAGGGTCTGGGCCCGGGCCAAAGGTCCGGTCAGAAGCATTAAGCAGATTAACAGATATTTACCGTCTTTTAGCCGGGGCAGTGAGCGTAACATTCTGATTCAGTAATTGAGCAACATTTATAGACTGTGTAAGTTCCATTTTTTCTGATAGTTCTATGAGCGGACTGCCTGAAGGGAACCGGAACATACGGACTTTCTCGGCCTGTTTTCCCAGGCTGATATTTCCCGTGTCCCAAAATCCGTTCCCGTTCAGATCCTCGGTGATGCGAAGTCCGTATTTGCCTGCTTTCAGGTATTGGACCGTAAGTGTTGTATCTGAATTGACCCGGTGGGTACGCAGGATCTGGGTACGTCCTTCGTTCATCAGGTCAACGATCAGCGGTGCGTGAACGTCCTGAAGCTGCAGGTGCAAAGCCCCGAATTCTTCTGAAAGCAGCGTTTTGAAAGAAGTCCCCAGGGAATCGTTGGGAAATCCGTTAATGTCCCTGAAGACATCCCGGGGGATCACAAAATGATATTGGGTGCCTTCCATGTACGTTTCCGGATATATATGGTACTGACACAGGTCCAGAGAATCCCTGAGCACCTTGAAAGGAACCGATACCGTATCGTCCCGGGGGGTAACGCGCGTAAGTATTACAGATGAAAAATCGGGATTGACCGGCAGGCTTTTGAATTTGACAGAAAACCCTTTGTCGTTTACAATTTCGGGCAGAACGGTAATGTTGATTCCCATGGCGTCTCTTTCCGGCTTCACGGAAGGAGGTGCCTGTTGTCTTTCGGAGCGGCCCCTTCCAAGGTTGGTCATATTGTCCTGTTGCTGTGCTGCAGCTTCCTCATCCGCATAAGGGGCAAAACGAAGCGTATCGGTACGCGGCACAAGGGTGTTCAGGGAATCGTCAGTAGCCATGTAGGTGAGGTGCAGCAGGACGGTATCGGGGACGGCAGGGGAGTTCAGCCACCAAACAAGACTGTCGCGGTAATAATTGTGCTGGCGGATGATCTGTGTGGAATCCATTCCGGGGATTTCGGCCTTGATAATCTCTGCCAGGGGAGTCCCGAATTTCAATTCCAGGGCCCTGGGTTGTATTCGTTTGTATTCCTTCAGGAATTGCCGGGAACTTCTTTCCCTGAAAAGAAACACATTGGTTTCCACGGGGCGGCGCAACAAACCGGCCGTATCCGTAATGAAGTACGGCTGAATCTCGGGGGCATAGGTGAACATCTGTTTACGCGGCCTGATCAGGCTGTCAGAAAAGCCTACCATCTCTCCGCCTGTCTGTTCATAGCGGTAATTGTTGTTCTGGTCGGTAACGGCAAACAGGGAATATAAGGTATCCTTAAGGTTGCGCAATACGAAATATCCGTAGGCGTCGGTACGTGTGGCGGCAACGGGAAGACTTTTTTGTAGCGAGGTATCGGCAGGATTCACATGAAGCAGGACCGTCGTATTTTCCACGGGGAGCAGGGTGGAGGCGTCCACAACAAGACCCGAGTACATGAGCATGTCCACCGTGTCTCCGGTGGAAAAACTGAGAGCAAACACCGGGAACGGGTTGCCTTCGTTGTTGTCCTGTATGGCGTTCCCGAAATACATACTGTATGTGGTGTTTGGCAAAAGTTCACTTTGCAGGTCCACCACGATCCCCCTGCCCTTGGTCCTTACAGTGGGATTCTTAAGCGGAGGAGGGGACAGCATGATGTTCTTGGCGGCATCGACGATCTTCACGTATTCGTTGAATTGTAATTCTATCCTTTTCAGGGAAGTGCTCACGTTGGTCTGGTTTACATCGGGAATGGTGGCAACCAGCAGGGGAGGGATGGTGTCCTGTGGTCCTCCGGCCGGGGATGCCGTCGTGTTGGCACAGCTCTGGGGAAGGATCAGCGAAGTCACAAAAAGGACACCCGCACAGGAAATGATCACGTATTTATGAATGCTTTTCATGGCTATACCGTTTTTACAGTTTCAATGCCTTTGATCTTGCGCAGGTGTTCTGAAAGATTTTCAAGATCTCCCGGATCCTGAACGTACACTTCCAGTTCGGCATCGAAAATATTATCGTGTGAGACAAGATGCAGGCTCCGGATATTGACACAAAGCCCTAACGAAACGGTATGGGTGATCTCGTGGATGATCCCGATGCGGTCTTTCCCGCGCAATATGAGTTTTGCCAGGGAGGTTGACAGGTGCTGCTTCTTCCAGACCACCTGCACCGTTGCGTTATCGTTCCTGTGGAGTCTTTTCAGGGCTTCGATCCGGCTGCAGTCAGCAGCGTGTATATAAAGATCCGAGGTTTTTCTGTCAATAAAACCTATGAGCTTGTCATCAGTCCCGGGATGGCAGCAGGGAGCAAAATGAAAGGTTTTGAAATCCTTGCGTCGCCTCCAGTCAGGAGAGGGAACCCATGTTACGAATTTTCGCGACGGCATTCCCTTAAGCAGGACATCCCGCAATGCGTCCAGATGGAGCATGCCGGCGCCGATTCTGCCCAAAAGTTCTTCCCTGGAGCCGATATCGTAGGCGGTGAGCAGCTTGTTCATCAGCCGGGCATGCGGCTTGATTCCAAACTCGGACAAGCGTGAGTTCAACAGCTGCTTTCCTTCGTTAATGTGGTCTTTGCCGCTTTTCTTCAGGGTTTCAAGGATCATGTTCCTGGCTTTGGAAGTGGTCACGTATCCCAGCCACTCGATCCTGACCTGCAGGCTTTCGGTGGTTATGATCTCGACCTGATCCCCGCCCCTGAGGGGGGTGGACAGCAACACCAGCTTTTCGTTGATCTTGGCAGCCAGGGCATGATTCCCCACGTGTGAATGGATGTAGTAGGCGAAATCAAGTGCCGTGGCCCCTTTGGGCAGCATGCGCATCTCTCCCCTGGGGGTAAAGACGTACAGGACCGAGATGAGGTCTCCGGGCTGGAAGTTGTCAAAGAATTCGAGCGATTCTCCGTTTTTATTCTCCAGCGTTTTGCGCACCTGCGCCAGCCATCGCTCCATACCGCTGATCTCGGGGATAATACCTTTGTATTTCCAGTGGGCTGCCACGCCCTGCTCGGCAATGTCATCCATGCGCTTGCTGCGGATCTGCACTTCCAGCCAGTTCCCCGAAGGGGTCTGGTAGGTGGAGTGGAGGGCTTCGTACCCGGTTCCCTTGGGGTTCTTGAGCCAGTCACGCCTGCGCTCCCGGTAAGGTTGCCAGCGTTGGTTGAGCCATTCTTCAATGTGATAACAGGTCAGGTGCTCCTGTTCAATGTCGGGTTCCTGCGGGCGAAAAATGATACGCAAAGCGAACAGGTCGTATACTTCTTCAAAGGGAACGTTCCTTTTTCGCATCTTGGACCATATGGAGTAAGGCGTTTTGATGCGGGTGGTTATGGAAAAATCAAGTCCTTCGCGCTCGAGAATTTCACGGATGGGTTCCAGGAATGTTCTGGTGATCTCGGTTCCCTGGCGTCCCATTTCGGCTTTTACCTGTTCCTCTATCTCGGTATATTCTGCCGGCATGGCATGTTTCATCCAGATGTTCTCGATCTCGGATTTGATCGAATACAGACCCATCTGGTGGGCAAGTGGCGCGAATACATACATGGACTCACCCAGGTTGCGGGCGCGTTTTTCCACGGGCAGCTCTTCCAGGTTCCTGAGGTTGTGCAACCGGTCCGCGAGTTTGATGAGCAGGGCCCGGATATCTTCGTTCACCGTCAGGAGCATCTGTTTAAACGTCTCTTCCTGGGTTTTGTTCTGGGCCGCAAAAACGCGTTCCATCTTTCCCAGTCCGTCCACCAGTTCGGAGATCTTGTTCCCGAACATTCCCGCGATCTCTTCCTTGGAGTAATCTGTATCGGTAAGGATGTGATGCAGCAATGCCGTTACAATGGATTTGTAACCAAGCCCGATCTCTTCGACAACGATACGGGCAACGGCAATGTTGTGCAGGATGATGGGGTCTCCCGATATGCGTTTCTGGTTCTTGTGGGCTTCCCTGGCAAAATGATATGCCCTGAGCACCAGGTCGTATTCTTTATCGCTGGCACAACGCTTCCGGCTCAGTAGCCGGAGCGGTTCGAAATGCTGATCTATGAGGTCCGGTGTATCCAAATATTATAATGCTTGTTTGATTTAAAGCGTTGCTGCATACGAAGCTATAAGGGGATCCAGACCGGCCAGGTCATGGGCGGCAGGATAGCCCGCCAGTTCAGTTCCCGGATTCAGGAGTTCCCATTGATGACGTTCCTGCATATTCTGTGCAAAGAGTTGCAGGTGCTTCAGTCCGCCGCCGCTCCAGGAATAGCCTCCAAAGAGAAAAACTTTTTTCTTGCCCGGCTGCATGATCTCAATCTCATGGCAGAGGTGGTGCATGTTGGGATGCATGCCCGTGTTGTAGGAGCAGGAACCCAGCACCAGTCCGTTGTATTTCCATATTTCCCTGAGAATGAAAGAGGGGTGGGTATTGGAAACATTGAACACGCGGATGTCGCGGATGCCGTTCTCTGACAGTTTGCGGGCAATGTAGTCCGTCGTTCTCTGGGTATGACTGTACATGGTGGCATAAGCCAGCACAACCCCTTTTTCGCCTTTGCTGGCCGCCCAGTTGCTGTACCAGTCAAATACCACTTTGGGATCGGTGCGCCATACCGGTCCGTGTACCGGACAGATGATGCGGATGGGCAGGGTGGAGGCTTTTTGCAGCGCTTTTGCCACCTGTGCCGAAAAGCGTCCGATAATATTGGTATAGTAACGGAGCATTTCGTCTTTGTAATACTCCAGGTTGATCTCATCGTCAAAAATGCCTCCGTCCAGCGTACCGAACGTTCCAAAGGCGTCCTGAGAAAACAGGATCTGTTCGGTGGTACAGTAGGCCATCATGGATTCGGGCCAGTGTACCATGGGGGTCATGACAAACTGCAGTTTGTGGTGTCCAAGGTCAAGGGAATCCCCTTCTTTGACTTCCCTGGTGCGGCTTTTGTCAACGCACGGGAAATAAATGTCCAGCAGTTTCAGGGCCCTGGCGTTCGTCACGACCGTAGTGGACGGATAGCGCTGTAACAGTTCCCCTATCATCCCGGCGTGGTCGGGTTCCATATGCAAGATTACCAGATAATCCAGGTCACGGCCGTTGAGCATGGCAGCCACATCTTCAAAATAGGAACGGTCGCTGCCGTATTCGATGGTGTCCAGCAGGGCAGTTTTTTTGTCGGTGATCAGGTAGGAATTGTAGGATATCCCGAAGGGCAGGGGCCAATTGCTTTCGAACAAGGTTTTGTTTCTGTCGTTCGTACCGATAAAATGCAGGGTGTCTAAAATCTTGGCTGTCATAATTCAAATAAACTATCTGGTTTTTTTGTTTCAAAAAGTGTGCCTGTGGCAGGCATTTCCCCGATCATCTTCAGAAAGTCAGTCTCGCTTATGACCGGAATGCCCGTTTTGGAGGCCTTCTGCATTTTTGCCGGCCCCGTTTTTTCTCCTGCAAGCAGGAAATCCAGGTTTGCCGAGACAGTGGAGAGGACTTTCCCCCCGTGCGTCTCGATCAGCTTCTTGATCTCTTCCCGGGAGCGGGTGAACTGACCTGAAACAACAAACTTTTTTCCTTCCAGGCTGTCCGAGATACGGTTGGCTTCGCCGGCACTTTGCTCGAAGGGGAGCCCTGAGGCACGAAGCTTCTCCAGCATAAGGGCTATGCGGGGATGTTGAAAGTATTCGCGAATGGATTCCGCTATTTTTTCCCCGATTTCGGGGGCTTCGGTCAATTCTTCCGCGGAGGCTTTGGAGAGTTCCTGTACGGACCTGAAATGGGAAGCAAGGTATTTGGCGGTGGTTTCACCTACAAACGGGATCCCGAGTGCATACAGGAACCGGTGGAACGGGACCTGTTTGGAAGCTTCAATGCTCCTGAGCAGGTTCCCTGTAGATTTGTCGCCCCAGTTTTCCAGGCTGGACAACACTTCGGGCGTAAGGTAGTAGAGGCCGGATGGATCGGTGACCAGGTTTTTGCTGAACAATTGTTCCACAAGGGCTTCACCTCCCAGGATGTTCATAGCCTTACGGCTCATAAAATGTGCTATACGGCCTTTGATCTGCGGAGGACATTCCCAGCGGTTGGGACAAAAGTGTTTGGCTTCCTGCGGATCCCTTTCAAGGAGCGTCCCGCATTCGGGACAGTGGGTTATGTATTCGAACGGGAAGGTGCCTGTTGGTCTGGAAGACAGGTCTACTCCCACGACCTTGGGTATGATCTCTCCTCCCTTTTCCACATATACGGTGTCTCCTGTACGGATGTCATGCAGGGCTATCTGGTCTGCATTGTGCAAGGAGGCCCTTTTTACGGTAGTTCCCGAAAGCAGTACCGGTTCCAGGTTGGCTACCGGAGTGACGGCTCCCGTACGACCTACCTGGAAATCTACCGACAACAGCCTGGTGGCTGCCTGTTCGGCTTTGAATTTATAGGCGGTAGCCCAGCGGGGACTTTTGGCGGTCATGCCAAGTGTTCTTTGCAGGGCAAAATCGTTTACTTTCACTACCACACCGTCTGTGGCTACGGGCAGTGATGTCCGTGCCGTTTCCCAATGGTCCAGGAATGCCATGACCTCATGCGTGTCCCTGCACAATTTCCTGTGAGCGGACACCTGGAATCCCCAGGCCGAGGCGGTTTCCAGTGCCTGCCAGTGCGTCTCCAGTCCGGGAATGGAAGTGACCACGTGGTAGAGGAAACAGTCCAGTCCGCGCTTTTCCACTTCGTCAGCCGAAAGAAGCTTGAGCGTGCCGGCAGCTGCGTTGCGGGGGTTGGCAAAGAGCGGTTCGCCGTTTTCTTCCCTCAGGGCATTGAGTTCCCTGAAACTGCTGAAAGGCATAAGTATTTCTCCGCGGATCTCGAACTCGGAAGGATAGGGTATGCCGGAAGCGCCTGCGGGCTTCAGCTCCAACGGAACTGACTTGATGCGCAGTACATTGCGTGTGACATCGTCCCCGACGGTCCCGTCTCCCCGGGTCAGTGCCCTGAAAAGACGTCCTTCTCTGTATGTTAAGCATATGGCAGTTCCGTCCAGTTTGAGCTCGCAAACGTACGCCATGTCCTTTCCGGACGTTTTAACGATGCGGTTGTGAAATTCCAGTAATTCTTCCCGGCTGTAGGTGTTGCTCAGGGAGAGCATGGGGTATTTGTGGGGGTAACTGCGAAAGTTCACGTCTTCCCGGGATATGTCACTTCCCACACGCTGTGTGGGCGAATCGCCTGTAAGCAGGTCGGGAAACTTTTTTTCCAGTGTCGCCAGTTCCTGCAGCAGAATGTCGAATTCGAAATCCGAAATGTCGGGGGAATTCAGCACATAATACTTTGTATTGTGCTCATTGATAGCATTTTTTAATTCTCTGACCCGGATGGCGGCCTGATTGCGATTCATGCGGTAAAGATACGAAGTATATTGGATTTACGTATGAGGACCGTTCCATTGGACGGTATCATCGTTTATCAGGATCTCACCGTTGCCCGCCATGGCCCTCAGCACATCCATAACCTGTTCTTTTGATTCGGAGAAAAGCAGGTCCAGTTCCTGTATGCGGACGGGCCCGGAACGGAGGGTCTCGGTAATGCTGCCTGCGATGCGCTCAAAGGTTTCCCCGGGATTTTCCCTGCCCTGTTTTGCCAGGCATACGTCGCATATGCCGCAGTCCCTTGTCACTCCCTGCCCGAAATAGGCCAGCAACTGTTTGCTGCGGCAGGGTGCATCGGAACGTGCATATTGCAATATGGCTTCCATGCGGCGGGCGTACGCGTCCTTGCGTTGCAGGAAACGAGCCGGATTCAGGGATACGTTTCCGGGTTCCAGACGCTGGGCGTGCAGAAATACCTGGGGGGCTTTTTTATGCGGGATGTAGGTGACGACTCCCAGACGTGAAAGATGCATCAGGTATTCCGTGATAACGGTCAGGGCATTGCGGCTGATGCCGGCCAGGTACTTTTCGTCTATGGATACAAAACCGTTGAAAACACCTGTATAGGTACGCAGCAGTAATTTAATAAAGGTGTCGAGCCCCGGATGGGCGATCTGTATGCGGTAGAGTTCGTCGCGGCTGACCGTGAACTGGATGCGGGACGGATTCTCCACTTCTTCTGTAAGGGATATGTATCCTTCCTGTTCCAGGCATTGCAGGGCGTACCACAGGGCGGAGGGATGTTTTTTACAACGGCGGGCAAAATCTTCCAGTTGCAGGTCAAACTGTTGTTCGGCGCCTTCACCGTAAGCCAGACCCAGGTATGCATACAGGTTCTGGTAGGTTTCCTTTATCAGTTCGGGGCTGGGAAAAGACACGGAAAAGATCTGCTGCATGCGTTTTGAATCGGAGGGATTGAAGAGCAGCACGGCATATGACTTTTTACCGTCCCTGCCGGCACGGCCCGCCTCCTGAAAATAGGCTTCAGGTGAGTCGGGAACGTCGAAATGACAGACAAAACGCACATCGGCTTTGTCAATACCCATCCCAAAAGCGTTGGTGGCCACCATGATACGTACGTTGCCGCTTTTCCATTCCTGTTGCTTGACAGACCTCTGACGGGGATCCATACCGGCATGGTAGGCATCGGCTTTGATCCCGTTAAAGATCAGGAACTCGGCCACATCTTCGGCTTTTTTCCTTTCCCTGACGTACACCAGGCCGCTGCCTTCAACTCCCCGGGCGATCCGAAGCAGCTGTCCCGTTTTATCCTCGGCTTTGCGAACCACGTAAGCCAGGTTGGGGCGCTCGAAAGAACTTTGGTAGATGCGCCTGTCTTTCCGAAACTGCAGTTTTTCCACAATGTCATCCACAACCTGTGCGGTTGCTGTGGCGGTCAGGGCCAGGAAGGGGACTTCGGGGAACATTTCCCTGAACTCGGCAATGCGAAGGTACGAGGGACGGAAATCGTACCCCCATTGTGAAATGCAGTGTGCCTCGTCCACCACAAGCATGGATGGGTCCATTTTGCGTACGCGCACGCGAAAGAGCTCCGTACCCAGACGTTCCGGTGACAGGTAAAGAAATTTGTAGGATCCGTAGGCGGCATTGTCCAGGGCAACGTCAATTTCGTAGGAACTCATGCCCGAATGTACTGACAACGCCTTAATGCCCAGTGATTTCAGCTTTTCCACCTGGTCTTTCATCAGGGCAATAAGCGGCGTGACCACAATGCAGATGCCGTCTTTGAGAAGGGCAGGGAGCTGGAAACAGATGGATTTGCCCCCCCCTGTGGGCAAAAGGGCCAGTGTGTCGGTCCCGTCGTATACGGAAGAGATGATATCTTCCTGGGTATCACGGAACGTACTGTAACCCCAATAACGCAGCAGGGTCTGGCGGAATATTTCGGAACGATTTTTGTTCATAATTATCCTTATTGCAAAGATAAATATAATGAGTATCTTCGCAACTTGGTTAAAAAGATGTTTTTTCAATAATATTTACCCTTAATTTATTAATTATGAGCAAAATAGATTTATCCAAGTATGGAATTACGAACGTGGGGGAGATTGTTTATAACCCTTCTTATGAAGAACTGTTTCAGGCAGAAATGGAACCTGCCAACGAAGGGTTTGAAAAAGGTATACTTACCAATATGGGAGCCGTTAACGTAAGAACAGGCGTTTTTACCGGACGTTCTCCCAAAGATAAGTACATAGTCAAAGATGCAACCACAGAAAATACCATATGGTGGGACGGAGTGATCAACAAACCCGTATCGACTGAAGTTTGGGATTCTCTGAAGTCAATTGCACAAAACCAATTGACCGGTAAGGATAAACTATACGTGGTAGATGCTTTCTGCGGAACGAATGCAGATACCCGCCTGAAAGTGCGTTTCATCATGGAAGTAGCCTGGCAGGCGCACTTTGTGACCAATATGTTCATCCGTCCTTCCGGCTATGAACTGGAACATTACGGGGAACCCGATTTTGTGATGATCAACGCTTCCAAGGCTACCAATCCCAACTGGAAAGAACAGGGCCTGCATTCAGATGTATTCGTGGTCTTCAACCTGACCGAGCGTATGTCCGTAGTGGGAGGCAGCTGGTACGGCGGAGAAATGAAGAAAGGGATCTTCTCTATGATGAATTATTACCTGCCCCTGAAAGGGATCGCTTCCATGCACTGCTCTGCCAATGTGGGCGAAGACGGTGACGTGGCTGTTTTCTTTGGTCTTTCCGGAACAGGCAAAACCACCTTGTCGGCCGATCCCAAGCGTTACCTGATAGGGGACGACGAGCACGGCTGGGACGATCACGGAGTATTCAATTACGAAGGCGGCTGTTATGCCAAATGCATTGACCTGAGCCAGGAAAAAGAACCCGATATCTGGAATGCCATACGCCGCGATGCCCTGCTCGAGAATGTCACCGTATTACCCGACGGCACCCCCGATTTCACCGACGGTTCAGTGACCGAAAACACACGTGTATCCTACCCCATATACTATATCAACAAGATCGTTCTGCCCTCCAAGGCAGGTCATGCCAAGAAAGTCATTTATCTTTCCGCCGATGCTTACGGCGTGTTGCCTCCGGTTTCCATTCTGGATGACAAACAGGCACAGTATCACTTCCTGTGCGGCTACACTTCCAAACTGGCCGGGACCGAGCGCGGCATCACCGAACCCGTACCTTCCTTCTCGGCGGCTTTCGGAGAAGCTTTTCTGACGGTGCATCCGACCATCTATGCCAAAAACCTGGTAAAGAAAATGCAAGAACACAATGCCAAGGCGTATCTGGTGAACACCGGCTGGAACGGGACCGGCAAACGGATCTCCCTGAAAGACACACGTGCCATCATTGACGCTATCCTGAACGGAAGCATAGACCAGGCGCCCACCAAACACATTCCCATCATGAATCTGACCGTACCGGTGAAATTGCCTCATGTTTCCGAAGGCATTCTGGATCCGCGCGATACGTATGCAGAAGCCAAAGAATGGGAAACGAAGGCCATTTCCCTGGCAGGCAAGTACATCAAGAACTTTGAACTGTATTGTGATGATCCGGCGGCGCGCGATCTGATCCCCTCAGGACCGCAGTTGCCGTAGTATGGCACAGTACTGAAAATGAAGGTGACTAGAAAGTCAATTTGACTGCCAGTCACCTTTTTTATTGTATCCACATACGGAGAGGCAGCCAGCCTCATCCGTACTGGAATTTCAATATTTTGTCAGAACTTCAGGATCTTGTGAAAATCGAATTCTTCAGGGTTGGGCACGATGGCTTTGGCCGCTTCGTAATCTTCCTCGGTAATGTAATCCATAATGTGACGCATGTAGAACTGCACTTCGTGTGATTTCATGTTCACAATACGGGGAGGGATCTTTCCTGTGACGGGATCCTGAAGGTCCTGCAAGAACAGGGGGATGATCTTGCCGTTCCCGTCGCGGCAGACCATGCAGCCGCTCACGCCTTTTATAAACAGTTCGTAAACACCCATACCCAGCATGGAACAATACTCCAGGTCAAAGGATTTTGGGGTGATGCAACGGACTTCGTAACCCACTTCCACGGGCCTTGTCTTGACCTTGATCCCCAGTTCCTTCATTTTTTTCTCCACCATGTGGTCAATGATATGGGATTTGGATATTTTACCCAGTTCGGGATGCCCGTGTGCATCATAAGTAAAGGCAATCCCTGCATCCTTAACGTCTTCTTCCGACAAAGACTGGAAAACGCCTTCCGAAATCATGATACATCCGTACGGGATGTTGCGGATCTGGCGTTTGATCACAGACGATACGATCAGGTTCACAATCTTTTCAATGGTCATCTCTGTCTTGTAAAACATCTCGGAAATGATGATCATGGGGAAATGGCAGGAGGATCCTATCCCGAAGGCCAGGTGACCGGCCGAACGTCCCATCGCCG
>Ga0209723_1001361_pt1 | contig 38283 bp, 35 predicted proteins | sample BiotimSIPDNA_2_FD_185750 | JGI IMG/M metagenome (GOLD analysis project Ga0209723, IMG submission 185750) | Anaerobic biogas reactor microbial communites from Washington, USA - Biogas_R2 time_0 SIP DNA (SPAdes) (version 2) | ecosystem: Engineered > Bioreactor > Anaerobic > Unclassified | place... | reverse complement strand
TTACTCCAAAAGATCCGAAATGGTGCCGGCGCCCACGGTCCTGCCGCCTTCGCGGATCGCGAACCGCAAACCCTTTTCCATCGCTATCGGGGTGATCAGCTTGATGGTCAGCTGCACGTTGTCGCCGGGCATCACCATCTCCGTCCCCTCAGGAAGCTCCGCAACCCCGGTCACGTCGGTCGTACGGAAGTAAAACTGCGGACGGTAACCGTTGAAAAACGGCGTGTGACGACCACCCTCTTCCTTCGTCAACACATACGCCTGCGCCTTGAAATGCGTGTGAGGAGTGATGCTCCCCGGGGCCGCTATCACCTGCCCGCGCTCAACGTCCTTCTTGTCCGTACCCCGAAGCAGCAGACCAACGTTGTCTCCCGCCATCCCTTCGTCCAAAAGCTTCCGGAACATCTCAACGCCCGTCACCACACGCTTCACCGTCGGCTTGATCCCAACTATCTCGATCTCGTCACCAACGTGTACCTTCCCGCGCTCGATCCTCCCCGTCGCAACCGTCCCGCGACCGGATATCGTAAAAATATCTTCCACGGGCATCAGAAACGCCTTGTCAACCTCCCGCGTCGGCTCAGGCAGGTACTCGTCCACTGCCTTCATCAGCTCTACAATCTGCTGCTCCGCTTCCGCGTCCCCCTCGATCGCCTTCAGCGCGCTCCCACGAACCACCGGAGTGTCGTCCCCCGGAAATTCGTAAAACGACAGAAGCTCACGAACTTCCAGCTCAACCAGGTCCAGAAGCTCAGGGTCGTCAACCATGTCGCACTTGTTCAAAAACACAACCACGTACGGCACCCCCACCTGGCGCGCAAGCAGAATGTGCTCCCGTGTCTGCGGCATCGGCCCGTCCGCCGCCGATACCACCAGAATCGCCCCGTCCATCTGGGCGGCACCGGTGATCATGTTCTTGATGTAGTCCGCGTGCCCCGGGCAGTCTACGTGCGCATAGTGACGGTTCGCCGTGGAGTATTCCACGTGCGACGTCGCGATCGTGATCCCTCGTTCCTTCTCCTCGGGCGCGTTGTCGATCGAGTCGAAGGACCGCGCCGCGTTCGCCTTCGGGTCCAGCTTGTTCATCACCGTCGTGATCGCCGCGGTCAAGGTCGTCTTGCCGTGATCGATGTGCCCGATCGTGCCTATGTTGACGTGCGGTTTACTGCGATCAAATTTCTCCTTGGCCATATTTCCTCCGAACCTAGTTGACTGACGCCCTTCCGCGCATTTTCGTGATCACTTCCTCGCTGACCGTCTTGGGCGCCTCGTCGTAATGGGAGAAGTGCATCGAGTGCGTCGCCCGCCCCTGGGTCATCGATCGCAGATCGGTCGAATAGCCGAACATTTCCGAAAGCGGCACCTTGCATTGAATCACGGTCGAACCCAGCCGGTTTTCCGCCGCTTCGACCCGTCCCCTGCGGGAGTGCAGGTCCCCGGTCACGCTCCCCATGTGCTCTTCCGGAACCACGACCTCCACCCGCATCATCGGTTCGAGCAGGACGGGACGCGCCCGCTTCGCGGCATCCTTGAGAGCCATGGAACCGGCGATCTTGAACGCCATTTCCGAGGAATCCACCTCGTGGTAGGAGCCGTCCGTGAGCGTGACCTTCACGTCCACCATTTCGTAGCCAGCCAGCACGCCCGAGGTCAACGCCTCTCGAACGCCGTTCTCGACCGGGGAGATATATTCTCTCGGGATGGCCCCGCCCACGATCTCGTTGACGAACTCGAAGCCGCTTCCGGCCGCGGCGGGTTCCAGGATGATTCTAACATGCCCGTACTGCCCGCGCCCCCCGGTTTGACGCACGAATTTCCCTTCGGCCTCCGCGCGTTGCCGGATCGTCTCCCGGTACGCCACCTGCGGCTTGCCGATGTTGGCACCCACCCCGAACTCCCGGATCATCCGGTCCACCAGGATCTCCAGGTGCAGCTCCCCCATTCCCGAGAGGATCGTCTGGCCCGTATCCGGGTCGGTGTGCACCGTGAAGGTCGGATCCTCGCGCATCAGCTTGTCCAGCGAAAGCCCCAGCTTCTCCTGGTCGCTCTTGGTCTTCGGCTCCACGGCGACCGAAATCACCGGCGCCGGGAACTCGATGGCCTCGAGCACGACGGGATGCTGCCGATCGCAGATCGTGTCGCCGGTCGAGACGTTCTTGAGCCCGACGGCGGCGGCGATATCGCCGCTGTACACTTCCTTGATCTCCTCCCGCTTGTTGGCGTGCATCCTCAGGAGCCGCCCCACCCGTTCCACCGAATCCCGGGTGGAATTGTAGATCCCGCTCCCCGCCTGGAGCTTCCCCGAGTAGACCCGAAAGAAGGCCAGGTGCCCGACGAAGGGGTCGGTCATGATCTTGAAGATCAGGCCGGAGAAGGGCTCCGCGTCCGAAGCGCGCCTCACCGGCGGGGTCTCCCCCTCCCCGACGACGCCCGTCACCGGTGGAACGTCAAGCGGCGACGGGAGATAGGCGACAATGGCATCGAGCAGCTGCTGGATCCCCTTGTTCTTGAACGCCGCCCCGCACAGGACGGGCACGAACTGCAGCCCGATCGTCCCCTTGCGCAGGGCCCCCCGAAGATCCTCCTCCGTGACCGGCTCCCCCTCCAGGTACTTTTCCATCAACCCGTCGTCGGCCTCCGAGGCCGCCTCGATCATCTGGTCCCGGTAGGCGACCGCTTCCGCCTCGTACTCCGCCGGGATCTCCTCCACGTCGAAGTCCGCCCCGAGGGAATCGTCCTTGAAGATAAAAGCCTTTTTCGCGACCAGGTCGATGATGCCTCGAAACTCGTCCTCCTTGCCGAGAGGTATCTGCACCGCAACGGGCACCGTGTTCAACCGCGAGCGCATCATTTCCAGGACCCGGGGGAAGTTCGCGCCGACCCGGTCCATCTTGTTCACAAAACCGATGCGCGGCACGCGGTACTTGTCCGCCTGGCGCCACACCGTCTCCGATTGCGGCTCCACCCCTTCGACCGACCCGAAAATGCCCACGGCGCCGTCGAGCACCCGCAGGCTCCGCTCCACCTCGGCGGTGAAATCGACGTGCCCGGGCGTGTCTATGATGTTGACCCGGTGCTCCTTCCAGAAGCAGGTGGTGGCGGCAGAGGTGATGGTGATCCCGCGCTCCTGCTCCTGCTCCATCCAGTCCATGGTGGCGGTACCCTCGTGTACCTCGCCCAGCCTGTGCGTAATGCCGGTGTAATAGAGAATACGCTCCGTGGTCGTAGTCTTACCCGCATCGATGTGGGCCATGATGCCGATATTTCTGGTTCGTTCTAGGGATACCAAGCGTCCCACGGAGACAACCTCTTTTACTTGCGCCCGACAAGGCGCGAATTACCATCGATAATGGGCGAACGCCTTGTTGGCTTCCGCCATCCGGTGCGTGTCTTCCTTCTTCTTGATGGCGCCGCCGCGGTTGTTCGAGGCGTCCAGGATCTCGGCCGCCAGCCTCTCGCGCATGGTCTTTTCCCCGCGACTCCGGGCGTTCAGGATGATCCAGCGGATCGCCAGCGAGGTCCTGCGCTCCTGGGCGACCTCGACCGGCACCTGATAGGTCGCCCCACCCACGCGCCGTGACTTGACTTCGAGAACAGGCTTGACGTTGTCCATTGCCTTCCTGAAGATCTTGACCGGATCGTCCTTGGTCCTCTCCTTGACTATCTCGAGACTGCCGTAGAAAGTCCCCTCGGCAACGCTTTTCTTGCCCTTAACCATCATGCAGTTGACGAACTTGCTGATGAGGGTGCTTCCATAAATCGGGTCGGGCAGCGACTCTCTCTTCGGTACTTCTCTTCGCCTCGGCATACTTAAAGATTCTCCCAAGCTCTCGGATACTCAGCTGCGCGGAGTGAGGACGCCCGTCGATACCGAATCCCGTCGACCGCCCGAAGGAGCCGATTGGGAGACATGGTCGGGAGCGGATCGCTCACCCTGAAACAGTGATTATGAAGAAGTGATTAGCTTTTAGGTCGCTTGGCACCATACTTGGAACGGGATTTCTTGCGATCCTGAACTCCAACCGAATCCAGCGTCCCACGAACCACATGATACCGAACCCCGGGGAGGTCCTTGACACGTCCACCGCGAATCAACACGATGGAGTGTTCCTGCAGGTTGTGCCCGATTCCCGGGATGTAGGTCGTAACCTCGATCCCGTTGGTCAAACGGACACGCGCGACTTTTCGCAGAGCGGAGTTGGGCTTTTTGGGCGTAGACGTGTACACCCTCGTGCAAACTCCCCTCCGCTGGGGACTCCCCTGTAAAGCCGGACTCTTCGTCTTGTAACGAATCTTCTTTCGGCCAGATCTTACCAGCTGATTGAAGGTCGGCAAACTATGATCTCCTCATAAAAAGCAACACACGGCGGGAAAGACTCCACCATTACAGTATTTCCGAACCGTGACGGACACAGCGAAAAACCCGACGAATATAACAAACAGCCATAATCCTGTCAAGCAAAGGAAATACTTGGATATTCTTTTATTCCGGCGGGCCCGGGAATCCTCCCCATTCGCCCCGTCCCGGGAGGATATTTTTACATTTCCAGCGCCTTTTTCATCCGCCGGAGCCCTTCGACCAGCTTTTCCCGGGGACAGGCGAAATTCAGCCGGACAAAAAACTCCCCCCCCTTCCCGAAATCGGTCCCATCGTTGAGTGCCACTCTCCCCCGTTCGAGGAAGAATTCGGACATTTTTCCCGTCACCCCGGTCGCGGAACAATCAAGCCAGGCGAGGTAAGTGGCTTCCACCCGGCACATCCGGACCGACGGGAGCTCGCGCGGCAGGGCCTCGGCCAGGAAGTCCCGGTTGGCCCGCAGGTAGGCGAGCGCCTGGCCGAGCCACTCCTCCCCACCGGAGAGGGCCGCAAGCGCCGCCGTATGCCCCATGATGTTGACCCCCGGGACGATTCCGGCGCTCACCTCCATCCAGCGCCGCCGCAGCCGGAGGTTGGGGATCACGGCAAAACCGCAATCGAGCCCGGCGATGTTGTAGGTCTTGCTGGGCGCCATCAGGGTGACGGTCCGGTCCGCCACTTCCCGGTCGAGCGTGGCGATCGGAATATGGCGGTGGGGGGGGTAGAGGAGCTCGCAGTGGATTTCATCCGAACAGAGAACGAGGCGGTGACGGAGGCAGATTTCCGCCATCCTCTCCAGTTCGGCCCTCGTCCAGACCCGCCCCACGGGGTTGTGGGGGTTGCAAAGGAGGAAGAGCCGGGTCCGCGGGGTGATCGCCCGCTCGAAACGCTCGAAATCGATCTCGTAGCTGTCACCTCTCGGGACCAGGGGCGGGTCCGCCAGCACGCGCCCATGTTGCACCGGGTCCCGCAGGAGGTGAAAATAGACCGGAGGCTGCGCCAGCACCCCCTCCCCCGGGGCGGCAAAGGCCTGGATGGCCACGTTGAGGCCCGTGACGATGCCGGGGAGATATATAATGTCGGGCTCCGCCACCTCCCAACCGTAGAGCCGGAGCAGCCTGCCGCGCAACACCCGGCCGAGGTCGGGCGCGGGCCGGCTGTAGCCGAAGACCCCATGCTCCGCCCGCTCCCTGAGGGCCTCGATCACGGGCTCCGGGGAGCGGAAATCCATATCCGCCACCCACATGGGGAGGACGTCTTCGGAATAGAGCGACCACTTGACGCTGTCGGTCCCCCGGCGATCGATCAATCGGTCGAAATCGTACTTCATTCCATGGAGGTTACAGCTTCCCTGCCGCCCGCCGCAAGGGTCAAGGCGGGCGGCCGAAGCATTTTTTTTGGCTCAAACCGGCGCCGTTTCATTTAAATAGGAAAAGGAGAAGGCGTCATGGGAACCATCAACAAGGTATTGCTCATCGGACGGCTGGGGAAGGACCCGGAGGAACGGACCACGGCGGGGGGAACCTGCGTATCGAGCTTCAGCCTGGCCACCGACAGTTACCGCGGCGGCACGGCGGAAAAAAACGCCGAGTGGCACCGGGTGGTGGTCTTCGGCAAGGTCGCCGGCCTCTGCAACCAGTACCTCAAAAAGGGGCGCCTGGTTTGCGTGGAGGGCTCGCTGCAAACCCGCTGCTGGGAGAAAAGCCCGGGGGAAAAGCACTATTTCACCGACGTCGTCGCCTCCCGCGTGACCTTTCTCGGGCCGGGGGGCGCCGATGCCACCCCTTCCCCGCCGGAGGAGACAGCAGCACCCGGCTAGGCAACGCGGTGCTATATGCTATAATTGACTCCCGATGACGGCCCCCAGCAAAAAAGCAGACGACATACGGTCGGCCCGCCGGGGCAGGATCGGGCTCTGGGCTTTTTTCCTCTTCCTGGCTCTCCTCTTCATCACGGCCGGGCTGGGGTTTGGGAGCCTCGTGGGCTACCAGTACAACCTGCCCCCCATCCAGAGCCTGGAGGATTACCGGCCCGACGTCATCACGAGCATCTATTCCGACGACAACAAGGTCATCGGCGAATTCGCCATCGAAAGACGCATCGTCGCCTCCTTCGAGGAGATCCCCCCCTACCTCCAACTCGCCCTCATCGCGGTCGAAGACGCGCAGTTCTATCACCACTCCGGGCTGAACTACTATTCCATCCTCAGGGCCGTCGTGAAGGACACGCTGAACCGGAGCTTTCCCATCGGCAAGGGGGCCAGCACCATAACGCTGCAGCTGGCCCGCATGCTCACCGGCCGGTACGAAAAGACCTGGGACCGCAAGATCAAGGACATCCTGATCGCCTGGAAGATTGAAAAACGGTACTCGAAACACCAGATCCTGACACTCTACGCGAACCTGCACAACATGGGGCCCGGCATCTACGGCGTCGCCGCGGCGGCCGACTATTACTTCGGAAAGCAGCTGAAGGACCTCACGCTCGAGGAGTGCGCCCTGATCGCCGGGCTGCCACGCAGCCCGGCGCGGTACAACCCCCGCACGCACCCCCGGGAGGCGCTCGCCCGGCGCAACCTGGTGCTCGGCAGGATGGCGGAGGAACGGATGATCTCCCCCGGCCTGGCCGAGGAGACGAAGCGGAAGTCGATCGTGCTCGCCCCCCTCCGCCGGAACGAACGGGAGCTGGCCCCGCATTTCGTGGAATGGGTGCGGGAAACGCTGACCAGCCGCTACTCGACCGACGAGATCTGGCGCAAGGGGATGCGGGTCTACACCACGCTCGACCTCGACATGCAGAACGCCGCACGCCGGGCGCTCGGCGAAGGGCTCCGCAGATACGACAAGCGGACCGGATGGCGCGGCCCCATAGGAAATGCCTTCGGGGACGCGCCGGCGGAGGCGGGCGCCTACGCGCATCCGAGCTGGCGCATCCCACCGCGGCCGGAGGATCTCTGCGTCGGGGTGGTCGAGGAAGTCGGCCGCACCCGGGCCGTCGTGCGTATCGGGGACTACCGGGGGGAGATCGGCGCCGCCGACATCGCCTGGACCGGGGCCAAATCCCCGGGAGATATCCTCGGGGCGGGGGACCTGGCCTGGTTCCGCGTCGTGTCGCTCGACGAAAACAAACGGTCGGCCGCGCTCCGGCTCGACCAGCAGCCGGAGGTCGAGGGGGCCCTGGTTATCCTCGAAAACGCCACCGGGAAGGTCCGGGCTCTGGTGGGGGGATACGATTTCTCGGCGAGCGAGTTCAACCGGGCGACCCAGGCCATGCGACAGGTGGGGTCGACCTTCAAGCCCATCGTCTACGCGGCCGCTTTCGAGCAGGGGCTGGGGCCCGAGAGCCCCCTGCTCGACACCCCGGTCAGCTACCCGGCATCGAACGGGAGTTCCTGGAGCCCCAGGAATTACGACGGCCGGTTCAAGGGAAAAATCACCGTCCGGCAGGCCCTGGCGGAATCGCGCAACGTCCCGACGGTGAAGGTAGCCTCCATGATCGGGATCAAAAACGTCGTCGTCATGGCGCGCCGCTTCGGCCTCGGCGGGCCGCTCGACCCCTACCTGCCGCTGGCGCTCGGCGCCTGCGAGGCCACGCCGCTCGAAATGGCCTCCGCCTTCACGGTCTTCCCCAACCTGGGGAACCAGGCCCGCCCCTGGTTTTTGCGCCGCGTCGAAGACTACGACCGCGTCGTGAAGGAGGAGCATGAGCCGCAGGTCCGGCGGGTGCTCCAACCGGAGCACGCGGCCGCCATGCTGGACCTGCTCCAGAACGTGGTCCAGAGCGGCACCGCGCAGGCGGCCCGGGTGCTGGAGTGGCCGGTGGGGGGAAAGACGGGAACGACCAACGATTTCACCGATGCCTGGTTCGTAGGGTTCACCCCGTCGCTGACAGCCGCCGTCTGGGTCGGCTACGACAAGGAGCGGAACCTGGGGGAGCGCCAATCGGGCTCGTCCGTCGCCCTGCCGATCTGGATCGAATGCATGCGCGAGATCCTGCGGGACGCGCCGGCCGAGCATTTCCCCGCGCCGGAAGCCGCCGGCCGGTTATCCGGGGAGGAGGGGGAAGCCGCTCCCGGGCGGCAGCGCATCTTCATCGAAGACCTTCCGTGAGGCGCCGGGTAGGCAGACGCCGCTAGCGGTCGCGTGCCACGATGTAATCGGGGATGGAGAGGAGGGCCTCCCTCGCCCGCCCCCGGGGAAAGTCCTCGAGGCACTCCTTGGCTTTCCGGGCGAAGTCCTGGGCCTTTTCCAGGGCGCGCTCATCCATCCGGTGCTCCCGCACCAGCCGGGCAATCATCTCCCGGCCCTCGGCGTCCGGGCCGGTCGACTGCAGGACGTCCTGGATGAGCGCGCGGTGCCGCGGGTTCCCCTCCCGCATCAGGTAGATCAGGGGGAGCGTCAGCTTCCCTTCCTTGAGGTCGCTCCGCACGGGCTTGCCCAGGGTCGACTCGTCCGAGGTGAGATCGAGCACGTCATCCACCAGCTGGAACGCCAGCCCGACGTTCAACCCGTACTGCCTCAGCCGCTCCTCGCGCTCTTCGCCGACGTTGCCCAGGACCCCGGCGAGCTGGGAACAGGCGGAGAAGAGCACGGCCGTCTTGCGCGTCGATATGTCCAGGTGCTGAGCCTCGGTGATATCCGGGTTGCCGTTCAAGGTGAGTTGGATGAGTTCCCCCTCCACCATCTTGCGCGTGACCTCGATCAGGACGTCCATCACCTTGATGCAGCGCTCGGCCAGCGCCAGCCGGAAGGAGGTCATGTAGAGCCAGTCTCCCATCAGCACGGTGATTTCATTCCCCCACCGGGCGTTGACGCTCGGGCGCCCGCGGCGCGTGGAGGCGTTGTCGATGATGTCGTCGTGGACCAGCGTGGCGGCGTGGATCATCTCCACCACTGCGCCCAGCCGGGCGCCGACCGGGCCCTCGTACCCGCACATCTGCGCCCCCAGCAACAGGATGGCGGGACGCACCCGCTTGCCGCCGCCGTGGCAGGCATACTGCCCGATGTCGTGGACCAGGGGGATCGCGGAACTGGCCTGGCGCACCAGTTCCTCCTCGACCTCGGCCATTCCGTTTTCGATCAGCCTGTAAATTTCGTGAGGAGTCAAGGAGCCCCCGGTCCCGTCTATTTGAGCAAGGCGCCGTTGGGCACGTCCGCGTCGAAGGTGGCCAGGACCGGCTTCCCGTCCGCGGTAGCCGCAATCACCATGCCGTCGGATTCGACACCCATGAGCCTGGCCGGCTTCAGGTTCGCCACGATCACGATCTTTTTGTTCACCAGGCTCTCCGGCTGGTAGGCCTCGGCGATCCCCGCCACGACCTGGCGCACTTCAGTCCCGATGTCCACGCGGAGCTTGAGGAGCTTGCGGGAGCCCTCGATCTTTTCCGCCTCCAGCACCTGCCCCACCCGCAGCTCGACCCGGGCGAACTCGTCGATGCCGATCCGGAGCGGAGTCTCCGCGCCGCCGGCCTGAGGTTGCGTTGCTTCACTCATTCTATGTCCTTCTGTGTCCTTCCGGATGGGTCGCCCGACCGGACCCGGGTCCCGAGATAGGCGTGCACGGCCGCAGCCTGGACCTCCTTCAGGGCGGCGCCGGCCCGGTCCGCCAAACGGCGGCAATCTTCGAATTCGGGGGAGAAGTTGACCGTCCTCCCGTCCAGGAGGGAGACCTTCACGGCCACGGCGCCGAAGGGGGTTTCGACCTTCACGAAATCGCGCCGGAGTGTCTTGCGCCGCTGGAGCGAGTAGCGCACCCCGATGGTCGTGGTCTCCCGGAACATCAGCTCCGCCATGCGGTCGATATCCCCGGGGGCGCACACGCACGTCACCTTCTGCCCCGGACGGTTCTTCTTCATCTGCACCGGCGTCGCGTACACGTCCAGGGCCCCCGCCTCGAGCGCCTTCTCCAGGAAACGGCCGTACAGCTGCGGGCTCATGTCGTCGATCGTCGCCTCGATCACCGCCACCTGCTCTTCGTTCCCGGCATCGGCCGCACCGGCCGCCACCCCGAGGCTGATCCTCAGGACGTTGGCGTTCCCCGGCGTTTCACGCGTCCCGGCGCCGTACCCCGTCGCCCCGATCCTCATCAATGGCCGGTCGCCGAAACTCCCGGCCAGCGTGACCAGCAGCGCCGCCCCCGTGGGCGTGGTCAGTTCGCCGTCGACGTTGTTGGAAAAAACCGGCACGTTCCGAAGCAACGCCTGGGCCGCCGGCCCGGGGACCGGGTAGGTCCCGTGCTGGCATACGAGCGTTCCCTTCCCCACGTTCACGGCCGAGGAAACAACGCGGGCGGCGCGGAGCGGTTCCATGGCGATCATCGTCCCCACGATATCCACGATGGAATCGACCGCGCCGACCTCGTGAAAATGGACCTTTTCCGGGGACTGGCCATGAATCTCCCCTTCGGCTTCGGCCAGGACCCTGAAGGCGGCGATCGATTTCTCGCGGACCCAGGGGGAGAGCGGGCTCGACTCGATCATCCGCCGGATGTCCTCGAAGGTCCGGTGATGGTGCGAGTGCGCGACCTTCACCTCGAACCGGGTCGCCCGAACCCCGCAACGGAGGCAGGAGCGCGCCGCGAGCTCGTACCCTTCGAGCGGCAGCAGGCGGAGCTTCTCCCGGAGCTCCTCGAAAGGGAAGCCGAGATCGAGCAGGGCGCCGATGAACATGTCGCCGCTGGCGCCCGACACCGGTTCAATGAACAGGACGCCGTCGCCGCAAACCGGGGGTAATGTGCCCACACTTTCTCCTATCCAAGCTATCGGATTGAGTCTATGGGCCAACCGGCCTCAAGTCAAGGCGGCCGTTGCGCGCCGCCGCGCCCCGGGGACCGACGCGCGAACTGTAACCCCGCGGGGGAATCGTGTATCATGGACTGCATCGCACGACGGCAACGCCAACAAGGACGGAAAGAGACCCATGCTGCTGACCATCACCAGAAACCTCGAGCACGCGCTGCTGCAAAGCATTTTCGAAAAATACGGGGTCCGTTACGACTCCCTGAGTTTCACCGTCCCCCCCAGGATCGAGCTCGGGGAACTGGCGCTTCCCGTCGCCTTCGACCTGGCCCGCAAGGTGCGGCAACCGCCCTCCCGGATCGCCGGGGAACTCGCCGCGGATGCCGGCCGGCTCCCCGGCGTCGGGGGGGTGGAGGTCGCCGGGGGCGGGTACCTGAACTTCCACCTCGACCGGGAGGCGCTGGCAATCGCCCTGGCCCGCAGCATCGCCGAGGGGAAGTTCGGGCTCGAGGCAGGGGAGCCGGCCGGCAAGACCATCGTCGAACACACCAACATCAACCCCAACAAGGCCGCCCACATCGGGCACCTGCGCAATGCCACCCTGGGGGACTCCTTCGTCCGCTGCCTGCGCTTCCTGGGACGGCAGGTCGAGGTGCAGAACTATCTTGACAACACCGGGGTCCAGGTCGCCGACGTCGTCGTGGGGCTGGAACGGATGCAGAACCGGACACTAGCCGAGGTGGCGGCCATCGGGGGAAAATTCGACTATTTCTGCTGGGACGTCTACGCCCAGGTGTCCGACTTCTACCAGCGGTCGGAAGAAAACAAGCAGTGGCGCAGCCGGACGCTGCAGGCGGTGGAGGCGGGCGGCAACCCCACCGCCGAGCTGGCCCAGCACGTGGCCATGCGCATCGTCGACGCGCACTTGGCGACCATGGCCCGCATCAACGTCAGTTACGACCTCCTCCCGCGCGAAAGCGAAATCCTCCACCTCCACTTCTGGGACACCGCCTTCCGGCTCCTGAAGGAGCGGGGGGCCGTGTACTACGTCGACGAGGGGAAAAACCGCGGCTGCTGGGTTATGAACACCGGGGAGGCGCAGCAGGAGGCGGTGCGCGCGGAGGTCGAGGACGACGAGAAGATCATCGTCCGGTCCGACGGGACCGTCACCTACGTCGGCAAGGACATCGCCTACCAGCTCTGGAAATTCGGACTGCTGGGCCTCGATTTCCATTACCGGCGCTACCCCCTGCCGCCCGGGCACCCGGGCGGACCCGGGCACCGGCTCTGGATCACCGCCATGGAAGGGGACGGGACCCCCGCGCCCCGGTTCGGGCATGCCGAGCGCGTTTACAACGTCATCGACACCCGCCAGGCCTACCTGCAATCGATCGTGGTCCAGGGGCTGCGGGCGCTCGGGTACACGGCCCAGGCGGAAAACTCGATCCATTACTCCTACGAGATGGTCGCCCTGACCCCGGCCTGCTGCGAGGAACTCGGATTCCCCCTTTCAGAATCGGACCGGAAACGCCCCTACGTGGAGGTGTCCGGACGGAAGGGGCTCGGGGTCAAGGCAGACGACCTTCTGGACGCCCTCGAGGAGAAAGCGCTGGGCGAGGTCGAGGCACGGCACACCCTCCCCGCAGAAGAGGCGCGGCGGATCGCGCACGCGATCGCCGTAGGCGCCCTGCGCTATTTCCTGCTCCGATTCTCCCGCAACACCGTCATCGCCTTCGACCTCAAGGAGGCGCTCAGCTTCGACGGGGAAACGGGGCCCTATGTCCAGTATGCCGTCGTGCGGGCGGGGAACATTTTCCGGAAGCTCGAGGAGACGGGGGAAAAGGCGCCCGCCCTGGCGGGGGACCATCCCGGCCTGGATGACTTCCTGCGGGAAAACGACGAAATCTGGGACCTCGTCTACCAGGCGGCGCGATTGCCCGAGGTCGTCCGCCAGATCTCACAGAACCTGGAACTGGGCCAGCTGTGCAAATACGCTTTCTCGCTGGCGCAAAAGTTCAACCTCTTCTATCACAAGTACCATATTCTCTCGGAAACGGACCCGCAGAAGAAACGCCACCTCCTGCTGGTGACGGACCTGGTCCGCCGCCAGATCGAAAAGGCGCTCGACCTGCTCGGCTGCGAGGTCCCGTCGAAGATGTGACCGCCATGGCGTTATGGGGCCCGTTGTTGTTCCTGCTGCTGCTCGACCTGTCGTCGGCGGCGTTCCCCGCCGCGCCCGCCGCCGACGGATCGCTCTTCAGTCCCGCCGAGAGCGCCCGTCTCGCCGGCGCCAAATCCCTGGACGACCGGATCAAAGTCTACGAATCCGCCTCCGGGCGGATGCGGGAGACGATCGAGAAGCTGGCGCGCCGCGAGGCCTTCGGAGCGATCCCGGACGCGCTTGAAACCTGGACCTCCCTGCTCGGGCAATCGCTCGAAGACATCCGCGCCCACACCCCGCCGGGCCGGAAAAAATCGAAGCGCCTCATCAGGTACGAGATCCAGGTGCGCAAGGCGGTCGCCGGCATGAAAGAACTGAAGATCAAATCGCCGGTCGAACTTGCCGACGCCTTCGACACCTTCCTCGCCCGGGCGGAAAGTGTGCGCAAGGAGTTTATCGACATCCTGTTCCTGGGGAAATGAGACCGCCCCGGGCGTATTCATCGGACGGGAGTGCGATGTTCGTAAAATGGATGGCACCGCTGCTCGTTTTCCTCCTGGTCCCGCCCCCCGCCTCCCGGGCGCGCGATTTTCTCACCGCCGGAGAGGTGGAAAGCATCCAGGGCGCCCCCGGCATCGACGCCCGGGTCAATCTCTACATGGACGCGGCCGAGCGGCGCCTCCGTTCGGCCGCCGAGCGGGTGACGGGGGGGGAATCGGACGAGGGGGATCCGCTCGAGTTTCTCACGGCCGAGCAGATGCTCGAGGACTACCTCCGGATCCTCCGGAGCGTGATGTTCGCCGTCGACGACGCCTTCCAGGAGCCGAAAAGGGCGAAAGGGGATATTTCCACGGCGCTCCGGCGGCTGAAGGGACGGACCGGAGAACTCCTCAAGAGGCTCCGCGACCTCCGGAGACTGTCGGAGGAGAAGCAGAAGGAAGCGCTCTGGAACCTCGTCAACCAGGCCGATGAAATCACCGAGGCCGCCCGCGCCGGGGCCGAAGAAGGGCTTTCCATCCTGCGCGCACAGCGATCCCGGTAATTGAACCTTGGCCCCACCCTCAAAGAAGATATAATACCCCTTTTTTGCCCGCGGGACCGCGCGCCCGGAAGAAGGGGGCCAGTGCCGGAAGAAGGGGACCTGTGAAGGAAGTGAAAGACATCCGAACCCGAAGCGACATGCTTGCGCGCGAAAAGATCGGCAAGCTCCTGTGGAAGCTGTCATACCCCGCCATCATCGGGATGGTGGTCCAGGGGATGTACAACATCGTCGACACCTTCTTCGTGGGGCGTTACACCGGGACCCTCGGCATCGGGGGGACTGCCGTCGCCTTCCCCATCCAGATGATCGTCATGGGGATCGGGATGACGATCGGGATCGGGGGGGCCTCCATCCTTTCCCGGCGCATGGGGGAGAGGAACCACGAAGGCGCCTCCACCGCGCTCGGGAACATGATCCTCCTTTCCCTCATCACCGGCGTCGTCTGCGCCGCCGCCGGCCTGGCCGGAATCAACCCCCTGTTGCGCCTGTTCGGCGCCAACGACGCGCTGATGCCCTATGCCACCGATTACATCACGGTGATCCTGATGGGGAGCCCGCTCTTCACCTTTTCCACGGTCGCCAGTGCGGCCGCCAGGGCCGAGGGGAACGCCAAGGTCGCCATGAACTCGCTCCTGCTCGGCGGCATCCTCAACGTCATCCTCGACCCCATCTTTATCATCGCTCTCGACATGGGGGTCAGGGGCGCGGCCATCGCCACGGTGATCGCCATCGCGGCCTCCTGCGTCTTTCTCCTCGCTTACCTGCAAAGCGGCCGGAGCGAGATCCGGCTGGGCTGGGGACACATGCGGCTGAAGGCTCCGATCGTGCGGGAGATCATCGCCGTGGGCGCCTCCGATTTCGCCCGGACGGCGGCCATGAGCCTGACCTCGGCCATCTTCAACAACATCCTGCGCACCCTGGGGGGTGAACTCCCGATCGCCGTGTTCGGTATCACCTTCCGTATCATCAGCTTCGTGTTCATGCCCATAGCCGGCATCGCCCAGGGGGTGCAACCGATTCTCGGGTTCAACTTCGGCGCCCGGCAGTTCGACCGGATCCGGGAAGGGCTCAGCCTGGCGAGCCGGAGCGCCACCGCCCTGGCCCTGGTTGGATTCACGGTGTTCCTCGCCTTCCCGGCACCCATCCTGGGTATATTCAGCACCGACCCGAAACTCCTCGAAATGGGGAGCTCGGCCATGCGCTGGCTGGTCCTCGGCCTCCCGCTGGTCGCGCCCCAGAACATCGGCACCAGCCTCTTCCAGGCGATCGGCAAGGCGAGGCCGGCCATCTTCCTCGCCTTTTCGCGCCAGGTGCTGTTTTTGATCCCGGTGGTGATCGTGCTGTCGCGGCTGCTGGGGCTGCAGGGGGTCTGGCTCTCCTTCCCCGTTTCCGACGTGATCGCGTTCGTCGTCACCTACGCCATGGTCCGCCGCGAGCTGCGGCTGCTGGCGCGCATGAAGGAAAGCGGACCGCCGGAGCGGAGGGTGGGCGTTCGGCCGGAGCGGGGCATCACCCCTCCGGCTTCCTGAAGCGGAGGAGGGGAAAAGGGGCGGCCGGCAGCCGCCCTTTTTTTATTTCAGGCTCGAAAGATAGGCGACCAGGTCGCGGAGGTCCTTCTCGGGGAGGTTCGGGTAGGCCTTCATCGTGGTGTCCGCCTTCATGCTCTTCGGGTTCTGGACCCATTTCCGGATGTCTTCCGGTTTCAGCCGGGACCCCACCTCGTCGAGCGCCATCTTCTTCCCCCCGATGCCGGAAATGGAATGGCACAGGGCGCATTTCTGCATGGCGTAGACCTCCATCCCCCGACCCCCGGTCGAATCCAGGCTGAGCGCCATGGTCACACCGGCGACCAGGAGCGCGGCCGCGCAGATAATGATTACGGCAGGTTTCATGCGAAATCCTCCTCCTATAGAGCTTTCACTATACTACGGCCATGCCCTCGGGCTCAATTGTCCATCCTACCCCCGGTGGGCCTACCCCCGGTAGGCCTGCTCCCGGTGGGGCGGGTTGAAAAACCGCACGCTCCTCTTCTTGAACACCCCCACCAGGGCCATCCCTGCGACAAACCCGGCGATATGGGACCAGAACGCCACCCCGCCCGTCCCGCTCGAGGTCGTGGTCCCGCCCAGGAGCTGCAGCACGAACCAGTAGCCCAGGATGACCCCGGCGGGAAGATAAAGGATCCGGATGAAGACGAAGAGAAAGATCAGGGTCCAGACGCGCGCCCGCGGGTAGATCATGATATAGGCGCCCAGCACCCCGCTGATGGCGCCGCTGGCCCCGATGGCGGGGATGACCGAATCGGGATGCATCAGGACGTGGCCGGCGCCGGCCGCAATGCCGCACAAAAGGTAAAACAGGATGAACCGGAAGTGCCCCATCGCCTCCTCGATGTTGTTGCCGAAAACCCACAGGAACCACATGTTGCCGATGAGGTGCATCCAGCCGCCGTGCAGGAACATGCTGGTCAGCAGGCTCACGGGAGGGGCGACGGCTGTCAGCTCGGCTGACAGCCGTCCGAGCCCGGTGATCACCGCCGGGATGCTCCCGAACTGGTAGACGAACCGTTCGGCCGATGCAGGGGGCAGCGACAGCTGGTAGAAAAAAACCAGCACGTTGACCACGATCAGGGCGATCATGACAACGGGCGTGGTCTGGGTCGGGTTGTCGTCCTTCAATGGGAACATGGCGCTTGACGGGCGGCTCCCCGGGCGGGAAATCCACCGCTCCTCCCTTTCATTAGGTATAATAGCAGCTGGAACCTCAAAGATTCACCAGGGATCGTCACCCATGAACTTCGAATTCGCCACCGCCGCGCGCATCGTTTTCGGTCCGGGCAAGGTATCGGAAGCCGCCTCGGAAGCCGCGGCAATCGGGGGGCGCGCCCTGGTCGTCGCCGGGAGCCGGCCCGACCGGCTGGAACCGCTGCTGCAACCGCTGCGCGCCGCGCGCGTAGGATACACCCTCTTCTCCGTCGCCGGCGAACCGACCCTCCCCCTGGTGTCGGCCGGAATCGCACGGGCCCGGGATGAAGGGTGCACCACCGTCATCGGGTGCGGCGGCGGAAGCGTGCTCGACGCCGCCAAGGCGATCGCCGCGCTCCTCGCCAACCCCGGGGACCCCCTGGAGTACCTGGAGGTGGTCGGACGGGGGAACCCGCTCGTCCATCCCCCGGCCCCCTGCATCTGCCTCCCCACCACGGCGGGCACCGGCTGCGAGGTCACCCGCAACGCGGTCCTGATCGCGCCCGAACAGCGGGTCAAGGTCAGCCTGCGCAGCCCCATGATGCTCCCCCGCCTGGCGGTGGTGGACCCGGAACTCACCCGCTCCCTCCCTCCCGCCCTGACGGCCGCGACCGGCCTGGACGCGCTGACGCAACTGATCGAACCTCTCCTCAGCCTGAAGGCCAACCCACTGACCGACACTCTGTGCCGCGATGGGATCCGCCGCGTCGCCCTCTGGCTGCGCGCGGCCTGCTCCGACGGCAACGACATGGAGGCGCGCGCAAACATGGCGCTGGCCGGCCTGTTCGGCGGAATGGCCCTGGCCAACGCGGGACTCGGCGCCGTGCACGGACTGGCCGCCCCCCTCGGCGGCATGTTCCCCGTGCCACACGGAATCGTGTGTGCCCGCCTGCTGCCCGGCGCGCTGCGGGTCAACCACGCCGCCCTGCGTTCGCGCCTGCCCCGGTCGCCGGCGCTCGGGCGCATGGACGAAGTCGCCCGGCTGTTGACGGGGGACGCCCACGCCCGGGCCGGGGAGGGGATCGCCTGGATCGAACGGCTGGTGGCTGACCTCGGCCTCCCCCGCCTCGGAGCCTTCGGAATCGGGCACGGGGACCTGGGAGCCGTCGCCCGACAGGGGCTCCGGTCGAGCAGCATGCGGGGAAACCCCCTCCCGCTCGGGGAGGAGGAACTCCGCGCCATCCTGGCAAGCGCACTCTGACCCCCGCCGAGCGCTGAAATAGCCGATGTTCCCCTTGTCCGGATTGTATTAGAATATAGGTTCAGGCCCACATGGAGGAGATTGCCCGATGCTGGTCATGATGAAGGCGAACGCCACCCGCGAAGAGATCGACGCCGTTTGCCGCAGGATCGAGTCGATGGGCTACAAGCCCCATCCGATCCCGGGAAGCACCCGGACGGCCATCGGCATCACCGGCAACCGGGAGCCGGTGGAACCGGTCGCCCTGGAATCGCTCCCCGGCGTCGGCGAGTGCGTTCCTGTCTCCAAGCCCTACAAGCTGGTGGGGCGCGAACTCAAGGAGGACACGACCGTCATCGACCTCGGGGACGGGGTCGCCATCGGCGGACGGCAACTGGCCGTCATCGCCGGCCCCTGCGCCGTCGAAAGCCGGGAGCAGGCCCGCCTGACGGCCGCCCGGGTCGCCGCCGCAGGCGCCCGTCTCTTCCGGGGAGGGGCCTACAAGCCCCGCACCTCCCCCTACAGCTTCCAGGGCCTGGCCCGGGAGGGGCTCGAGATCCTGGCCGAGGTGCGGGAGGAGTTCGGCCTCAAGATCGTCACCGAGGCCATCGACGCCGAGAGCGTCGAGGAGGTGGAGCGTTACGCCGACGTCATCCAGATCGGCGCGCGCAACATGCAGAATTTCTCCCTGCTGAAACGGGCGGGCCGCGCCCGGCGCCCGGTGCTGCTCAAGCGCGGCAACGCGGCGACCCTGGACGAACTGCTCATGGCGGCCGAATACATCCTCTCCGAGGGGAACTACCGGGTGATCCTGTGCGAGCGGGGGATCCGCACCTTCGCCGACCATACCCGCAACACCCTCGACCTGAGCGTCGTCCCCGCCGTACAGCAACTGAGCCACCTCCCCATCATCGTCGACCCCAGCCACGGCACCGGCCGGAGGGAAAAGGTGATCGCCATGTCACGGGCCGCCGTGGCCGCCGGCGCCGACGGCCTGATCGTCGAGGTCCACCACCACCCCGAGCAGGCGCTCTCCGACGGAAACCAGTCCCTCGACCCGGCGGAGTTCGAGCAACTGCTGCGGGAAATCGGGCAGATCGCCCCGGTCCTGGGCCGCTCCATGGCCTGAAACCGGGAGCCGGATGCCGGAAATTCGAGGCCGCCATGAATGTCCTGATCACGGGATCCACCGGGCTCGTCGGATCCATCTCCGTCTTTGCGCGCAACCTGGAGCGGTCGGGCCGCCGGTTCCAACACCCGCGCCCGGAAGAGACCCCGGGACGACGGTTCGGACAGGAGGAGCGGAGATGAAGGAGCCCGATCCCCGGCTCCGTATCGACGGGGAGTTCCGCCTGGAGGATGTTTCGCGCGCCTTCCTGCGCGGCGACACCGTCAAGGCGGCGCGCGGGCTGATCGGCGCCTGGATCGCGCGCCGGCACAAAGGACATTGGTACGGGGCGCGGATCGTGGAGACGGAGGCCTACCTCGGACGCCACGACCCGGCGGCCCATTCGTACGGCGGGAGGCGCACGCCGCGGGTGGAGCCGATGTACCGCGACGGAGGCCACTTGTATGTCTACCTGGTCTACGGCCTGCACCATTGCGCCAACGTCGTCACCGGGACCGAGGGGGTGGCCGAGGCGGTGCTGCTGCGCGCGGCCGAAGGCCCGGAGGGGACCCCGGAAAAACTCCTGAGCGGACCGGGGCGGCTCTGCCGGGCACTGGGTATCACCACCGCGGCCAGCGGCCTGGACCTGCTCGCAGGGGGGGAGTTGCGCCTCGCCCGGGGACCGGGCCGACCGCGCGCCATCCGCGCGACCCCGCGCATCGGCGTGGATTACGCGGGGGAGGCGGCCCGGTGGCCGCTGCGCTTTTTCGACGCGCGCTCCCGGGCGGTTTCGGGCCCCGCACGCCTGAACCGGGCATGACATGACACATCTCCGGATAGGGACAGCGGTTCTGATCGCTCTCTGCGCCGGACTCCTTCCAGGCCCGGCGGCGCAGCCCCGCGCGCCCGAGGACCCGCCTCCGAAAGCCGGGCGCACGATCCGGGCGGCCGTGGACATGGTCTCCCTGCCGGTGGTGGTCACCTCCCGGGACGGCGGCTATACCACGGGGCTTACGAAAGAAGACTTCCAGGTTTTCGAGGACAACGTGCCGCAGGAGATCGCGGCGTTCTCCGCGGTCGAGGACCCCGTCTCGGTGGCGCTCGTGATCGATACCAGCGGGAGCACCGAATCGCAGCTTGCGCGGATCCAGGCGGAGGCGATGCGCTTCGTGAGGCTGCTGCGGGAGGAAGATGCGGCCGCCGTCGTATCCTTCGCCGACGAGGTCACCCTGATCGAGCCCTTCAGCATCACCCGCCGCAAGAACCCGGAGGCGATCCGGAAGATCCGGCCGGGGGGGCTGAGCGCGGTCTACGAGGCGGTCTGGCTCACGATGGAGCAGGTCCTGAAACTGGAGTACGGGCGCAAGGCCATGGTGATCCTGAGCGACGGGATCGACAACCGGAGCGAATCGGTGAGCCGGGAGGAAACACTGGAAGTCGCGCGCGCGACCGACACCCCCATCTACAGCGTCTATTTCCCCGCCCGCAAAAAACGGGCTCCGCGCTGGGGCCGCCTCCCCATCCCGGGGGACGCCCCGGAACGGGCCGACGGCCGGAAATACCTTGAAGCCCTGGCACGATCGAGCGGCGGGCTCTTGGTCGACGCCTCGCGCGAGGCCGACCTGGGCTCCGCGTTCGCACGCATCGCGCGCGAACTCCGCAGCCGGTACAGCCTCGGGTACTACCCCCGGAACCTGAAGCGCGACGGCTCCTTCCGCACACTGAAGGTCACCGTCGGGCGCCCGGGGCTCACGGCCCGCACCCGGGGCGGGTACGTGGACCGCTGACCACCCGGCCCCCTATTTCGGATACTCCATCGTCATCGGGTCGGGCAACGGGACGCGGACGACGTCCCCCCTCCCCATCTTCCCGAACGAGTCCTCGGGCCGCTCCGGGTCCCCCCGGAGCACCTCGTCGACATTGCCGACCGCGAGGATCACGAGCCTTTCCGGATGGAGATGGGTCCCGGCCGCACGATGGACGTCGTCGACCGTGACCGCCCGCACCCTGTCCCGATAGGTGTCCCAGAAAAGGGGATCCCGGCCGGTGTAGGCGTCCGCGGCAAAGGTTTCCGCCGTGGCGCGCGCCGTGGCGAAGACGCGGGGGAAGATCTCCACCGCCTGGTTCTTCACCGTTTCCAGCTCCTCGGGTTCCACCTTCGTCCGCCGCATCCGCTCGATCTCCTCGATCACGATGCGCGCCGCCCGGGCCGCGCTGGCGTTCCTGGTCTGGAACCACGCCCGGAATTCCCCCGGGTAATAGATGCCCGCCGAGTAGCGCGAACCGGTGTCGTAAGCCAGCCCCTCCTCCGTCCGCACCCGGCTCATGATCCGGGAGGTGAACCCGGAACCGCCCAGGATATCGTTCATGACGTCCACGACGATTTCGTCCGGGTCCCCGCGCCGGATCCCGCGGTGTCCGAGAGAAACCCGCGCCTGGTTCACGTCCGGCTTGTCGACCATGTAGATCCCGGGGGAAAGATCCGCGTCGGGCGCAGGCACCGGGGGCGCAAGCACGCCCGTATTTTCCCACCCGGCCATCGCCCGCTCCAGCGCCCCCTTCATCTCAGCGGTCCGGAAGTCGCCCGAGACCGCCAGGACCAGGTTCCCGGGATGAACATAGCGCCGGTGAAAATCGGCCAGGTCCTCCCGGGTGAGCGAGGAGATCGACGCCCGCGTACCGTACCGGTTGGAGAAGTGGCTCTCCCCGAAGAGGAGGCGGTTCCATTCCCGGCCTTCGATCTCTCCGGTCTGGTCGTTGCGCCGCTCCATGGCCTGCAGCTGCTGCCCCTTGTACAGGTCGAGCCGGTCCTGCTGGAAAGCGGGCCGGCGCAGCATGTCGAAGAAGAGAGCAAGCGCCCGGTCAGTGTCCTTGGCCATGAAATTGACCGAGGCCCGTCCCGCGGTCGAACCGACCGAACTGGCGAGGTCCGCGGCCAGGAAATCGGCTTCCTCGTCGAACTCCTCCGCCCGGCGGCCTGTCGTTCCACCCAAGCGCAGCTGGCTCCCCACGGCGGCCGCGAGCCCCTCCTTCCCGGCGGGGTCCAGGTAGGCGCCCATGCGAATGTAGGCCGACACGTGAACGAGCGGGAGATCGTGGTCCTCGACGAAGAACGCCTCCACTCCGCCGGCCAGCACCCGGCGGTGGTCCGCCGCCTTCGGAGGGGTATATTCGAGCGGCTGGTAGACGATATCCCGGGGATGCGGCGGGACCGCCCCTTCCCCCTGGCCGAAGAGCATCGACGCCCCGAACATCCAGACAATAAAGGAAAGGCATACCCTTGCGCTTTGTTGCATCATCGGCCTCCCTCCTGCGCGATCCGCTCTTCGAGCAGGCGGATGAGGGCGGCCACGAACGCCCGCTTCTCCGGCGGCGCCGAACCCTCCTGGACCCGGACCTTCTCCAGGATCGCCCGCGCCTCCTCGCTCCCCATGCGGGCCACCACCCCCTTGAACTGCACTATTTCCGCCCGCGCCTGGGGGTCCAGCCCCTCGAGCAGCGGGTCGGCGGCGGCTTCCGTTTCCTTCGTGTAATAGAGGGCGACCGCCCGGTTTTCCGGGCGGAAATAGCGGTTGGCCACGCGCCGGACATCCTCCGCGGTGACGGCCGCCACCCGCCGCGGGTCCTCGTTGAAGCTCTCCCAGCCGCGGTTGCTGTCGGCTACCAGGAGCTGCAGCATGAGATAGAGGCGGTTCTCCATCCGCCGCAGGTTGTCGGCCGCGAACCGGTTTTTGACCTTCTCCAGTTCCCGTTCCCCGACCGGCTCCCGCTGCAGTCTTTCGATTTCCGCGTAGAGCGCCCGCTCCACCTCCTCGGGACTGCTTTCGGGCTTCGCCACGCCCCCCAGGGAGAAGAACCCCTCGTACTTCATTCCATTCTGGCCGGCCGACACGCTGTTGGCGATCTTCCGGTCCAGGACCAGCGCCTTGTGCAGCCGCCCGGTCCTCCCGCTCAGCAGGGCGCCCATGACCAGGAGCGCCGGCTCATCCACGTGCCCATCGGCCACGGAATGGTAGCGGACTTCCACCTGGGGAAAGGTCTCGGCATACGCCGTCATCCGCTTTTCGACCGTTTGTTCGATCTCGCGGGTCCGGACCTCCGGGCGTCCCCGGGGATTCGGCCGGAGACGGCCGAAATACCGGTCCGCCAGCCGGCGCGCCTCGGCGGGGTCGAAGTCCCCCACGAGGCAGGCGCTCAGGTTGTTGGCGGCGTAGTGGAGCTTGAAATAATCTTCGGCCTCCTCCCGCGTGATCCCGCCCAGGTCGCTGGGCCACCCGATGACGGGCCAGGCATAGGGGGAGGAACTGAAAAACAGCGCGTCGAACTGCTCCTCGATCCGGCCGGTGGGAGTACTGTCGACCGTCAGGCGCCGTTCCTCCTGGACCACCTCCCGCTCCGGGTAGAATTCACGGAAGACGGGGTTCAGCAGCCGGTCCGACTCCATCCAGAACCAGAGTTCCAGCTTGTTGGCGGGAACGTTGATGAAATAAACGGTGTAATCGCGCCCCGTGCCCGCGTTCATGCCGCTGGCGCCCGCGTGGGTGTAGATCCGGTCGAACTCGTTGCGCACGATCAGCTCCGCGGCCTCCGCCTCGAGCCGGGCGAACTCTTCGAGCAGGGCGGCGTGCCGTCCACTCCGGCCGCCCGGTTCCGCAAGATCGGAGATCAGTCCCAGCCGGAGCCGTTCGATCTGCGCCCGCTCCTCCCGGCCGATCTCGGCCTTCACGGCGTCCATCTCGGCCATCAGCCGGAGGTCGCGTTCGATATCGGCGGTGCCGATGGCGCGCGTCCCCTTGAACATCATGTGTTCGAGCAGGTGGGAGATGCCGGTGATCCCCTGGCGCTCGTTGACCGAACCCACCCGCGCGATCCACCCGGCGGCGACGTTGGGATCCCCCTTTTTGGGCACCATCAGCAGGCGCATCCCGTTGGGCAGCACGTATTCCTCGACGGCCACCTGCTGCGCCAGGAGCCCGGGCACGCACAGAAGCCACATCCAGAGAACCGCCAGGTTGCGTTTCATATTTTTCTCCATTTCGCTTGCAATGGCCTACCCCCCTCCGGTCGCCCCTTGGATTCTAAGCGAAACCGCCCCCGGATCCAAGAATTACGGATGGCGGGCCGGAAACGGGGAGGGATTCCGGGAAAATTTCCCCGATCACCCGCCCTGTACCCGGAACTCATAAAGACAAGCGATTATTTATCTACAAGTTACGCGATCACTGGCATTGGCATGGTACTTGCCTTGGAGATAGTGGGCCGCAGTCGCGGATCGGACGACCCGGCCGGCCCGCACAGAGAGGAGGCATCATGAAAGCAATGGCACGTACAGCAGGAACCGTCCTTCTGATGGTGGTTTTTTCCCTGGCGCTCGCGATGGCGGGTTACGCCCAGGACGCAATAAAGGTCACCGAGGTGTCGACCGGCCAGAAGATGGAATTCGAAGGGGTCATCCTGGACCGGCAGGAGGATGTCCTGACGGTGCGCTCGCTCGCGGGCGGGGTCTACCGGGTGGAAATCGAAAACGACACCAAGTTGAAGGAAAAGAAGATCAACTTCCTCCGCGGAGCCAGGACCTATTCGAAGATGGACCTGGTCGCGGGCCTGCGGGTGGACGTCAAGGGGACGGGGGCGAGTTCGGGAGCCATCAGCGCCCGCGAAATCCGGTTCCGCAATGATGATTACATCGTCGCCCAGGCGATGGATGTCCGGGTCGACCCCGTGGAAGAGAACCTCAGGCAGACCCAGGTCCGGCTGGAAGAAACCGAGCAGAACGCGGAGCGGCTGTCGGGACAGATCCAGGAGCTCTCGTCGATCTCCAACTCGGCCCGCGGGGGCGCCAAGGCGGCCCAGGAAACCGCCGACTCGGCGCTCGTGGCCGCAGGCAGCGCCCAATCCGCCGCGGACCGCGCCCAGGCCGGCGTGCAGGCGGCCAACGAGCGGATCGGGCTGCTCGACGAGTATGACGTCAAGGAAACCGTGACGGTCCTGTTCCGCGCGGGGAGTTCGGTGCTCACGGCCGAGAGCCGGGCCGACCTGGACGCCTTCGCGCAGTCGACGGAGGGGGAGAGGGGCTTCGTGGTCGAAGTCGCCGGGTTTGCCTCCTCCGACGGCGACGCCGAGATGAACCGCCGGCTGAGCCGAAAGCGGGCCGACACGGTCATCCAGTACCTGGCCGAGAATCACCAGATCCCGCTGCGGCGCTTCATGACGCCGATGGGCTACGGCGCAACCCAGCCCGTCGCGGATAATTCGACCGTGGCCGGCCGCAAGGAAAACCGCCGCGTCGAAGTCCGCCTCCTCGTCAGCAAGGGGATCCTGGCGCCCGGCGGAAGCATTTCGGCTTCCGCGCGCTAGCCCGCGCTGCGCCCGAGGATCGACATGGCCCACAGACTGCGGCAAACAGGAAGGTCCGTCCCCCTGGTGTCGGCCGCAGTCTGCGGGCTGTTCTACCTGCTCGCGGCCCCCTTCGGCCTGCGCTCGCAGCCGGCCGCGGTCGACGGGCCCCGCGCGGACGCCATCCGGTCCCCAAACATCATCAGCGTCAGTTCGAGCCTGGTCTCCGTGCCCGTCTCGGTCACCGACCCGGCCGGCCGCATCATCCAGGATCTCGCTCCCGAAGATTTCCGGATATTCGAGGGGGGCAGGGCGGTCGAGATCAGCCGAGTGACCGGTTCGAAGCATTCGCCGCTGCACCTGGCCCTGCTCTTCGACCTGTCGGGCAGCGTGCATTCCCGGTTCGAATTCGAACGCGAGGCCGCGGCGCGCTTCCTCCGCACGGTGTGGAAACCGGGGGACACCATCACCCTGGTCACTTTCAGCGAGCGGCCGCTGACCCTCCTGGAGCGGGGGGAAAACCTCGAGGCCGCGCTGTCGGAGCTGGCGCTTTTGGAGCCCACCAAAGCGGGCACCGCCTTCTTCGACACGGTCGTGCTCGCCGCGCGCATGCTGGGCAAAGCCTCGGCGCCCGAAACCCGGCAGGCGCAGATCGTCCTGTCGGACGGGGCCGACAACCAGAGCGACCACGGCCTGGCATCGGCCGCGGAGGCGCTCCAGCGCTCCGACACCCTCTTTTACGCCATCAACCCCAGCGGGGCTTCCGTCCGGCTCAACGCCGTCAACCGCAAGGGGCACGAGGACCTGTCCCTGCTGGCCTCGGCCACCGGGGGGACCGCCTTCGTTTACGACCCGTCCTCCGATCTCGACTCCATGCTCGGCCGGATCGCGGCGGAACTCCGGGCCCAGTACCTGTTGAGCTACTACTCCCCCAGCTCCCGCAACGACGGGACCTTCCGGGCCATCCGCGTTTCCATCCCCGGGCGGCCCGAATTGAGCGTCCGCGCCCGCCAGGGCTATTACGCCGCCCCGTGAAGCGCGGGGGCAAAAAGCGCTTGTGCTTTCCCCCGCGCGGGCTACTATGAACGGATGCGCGAATCTCGCCGCTGCAAGACCGCTTTCATCCCGGGCGCCGGGCTCGGCACCCGCCTCCGGCCGCTGACGGAAAACTGCCCCAAGCCCCTGTTGCCGGTCGGCGGGCGCCCCGTCATCACCTACGCGATGGATCACCTGATCACAGTCGGGGTGGAGCGCTTCATCGTCAACACCCACCACCGCCCCGGGAGGTACCGGGAAACATTTCCCGATGGGGCCTGGAGGGGAAGACCCGTCCTCTTCCGCCATGAGCCGGTGCTGCTCGACACGGCCGGAGGATTGAAAAACATCGAGGATCTCCTGGCCGGCGACGAGGCCATCGTCTGCTACAACGGGGACGTGATCTCCGACCTTCCCCTGGGCCTCCTGCTCGAGGCCCACGAGCGGCTGCGGCCGGAGGCCACCCTGGCCCTGCGCAGCACGGGGCCGCTCCTGAACGTCGACGTCAACGCCCGGGGGGAAGTGTGCGACCTGCGGGGGGTCCTGCAGCGCCGCGGGACCGGCCGGTTCCTCTTTACGGGGATCTGCGCCCTGGAAACGGCCCTCCTGCGGCATATCGAGCCGGCCCGCCCCTCGTCCATCATCGACCTCTTCATCGGCCGGATCCGAAGCCATCCGGGGTCGGTCCGGGCGGCGGTGATCGACGGGGGGGAATGGACCGACATCGGCTCACCCGAGGCCTATCACCGGCTCCAGGGGGCCCCGGAGGCATGAAGATGATGACGGAAGCCGAAATCACGGCGCGCGCCCGGGAAATCCTGGATCTTCCCGCCGCAACGCCGGTCGAATGGATCCCCTTCGCGGACAGGGGGTCGGACCGGGCCTACTTCCGGCTCCGGTGCCCGGACGGCCAATCGATGATCCTGGTCCGGTACGGGCAAAGCCGGAAGGAAAACGGGTATTACGCCGCGATCTCCTGGTTCCTGGAGGAGAACGGGATCCCGGTCCCCCGGATCCTCTACCACGACGCCGATCGGGGCCTGATCCTCCAGGAGGACCTGGGGGACGAGGATCTCTGGGCGCTCCGAAACGAGCCCTGGGAGGTCCGGGGCCCCCTCTACCGGAAAACGCTCGAGGTGGTCGCGGCGCTCCACGCCATTCCCGAGGAGGATTTCGTCCGCGATCCCGTCCCCCTGATGGAAAGCTTCTCTCCCGAACTCTACCGCTGGGAGCGCGCTTACTTCAGGGAGCACTTCGTCGGCGCCCTGTGCGGGATCGCGCTTGCCCCGGGGGAAGAGGAGGCGCTGGAACGCGAACTCGCAGCGCTCGCCCTCCGGCTGGGCCGGCACCGGGAGAGCCTGATCCATCGCGACCTGCAGTCCCAGAACGTCATGATCCGCGGGGGGGACCCTGTTCTCATCGATTTCCAGGGGATGCGGTTCGGGAGCCGGTATTACGACCTGGGCTCGCTCCTGTGCGATCCCTATGTCCCCTTCTCGGACGCCGAACGGCAGGAGCTGCTCTCCTTCCGGCGGGGGCTGGGGGCGCCGGAAGAGCAGGAGGATTTCGCGGACGCTTTCTGGGAAGCTTCCGCCCAGCGCCTGATGCAGGCGCTCGGGGCCTACGGTTTCCTGGCCCGGGAGCGGGGGCTGACACGCTATCTCGCGCATGTCCCGGCGGGACTGGCCAACCTGCTGATGTCCGCAGGCCGGGCGCGCTCGCTCCCCCGCCTGGAAGAGCTCTGCCTCCGGTGCGGACTCGTCCTGCGGGAAACGGGGCGGCTGCAGGACAAGGGGGGAACCACGGATGGGGGGGAAGGCGCATGATCCGCCGCGGGCTGCTCGCGTTGCTTCTGCTGTCGGGCACGATGACGGCCGCGCCGGCCCAGGCCGGGCGCCCGCGCAGCCACGTCGTGCGACAGGTGGACCACATCGTCGTGGAATCGGACGACCCGGCCGGGCTTTTCCGCTTTTTCACCCGGACGCTCGGCCTGCCCGAAGCATGGCATACGGCCGAGGGGGGAACCTTTCGCACGGGCGGGGTCGGTATGGGCAATGTCACCCTGGCGATCCGGCCGGCCGCCGACCGGACGGGCCGCGGGGGGAGGGCGCGTTACGCGGGGCTGGCGTTCGAACCCTACCCGCTGGATGACGCGCTCCGGGAACTCGGCCTCCGCGCCCTCCCGCACGCTCCCCCGGATTCCACCAGAGGCCCCCTGCCCAATGGAGAACCGGGGACGCTCTGGACCACCGTCGCGCTCCCTTCCCTTTCCGGGCCGGGCCTGTCGGTCTTCCTTTACGAAACGAGCCCCGCCTACCTCGACCCCCGCATCCGCAGGATCCAGCTGGCCAACCGGCTCACGCTCCAGCAGGGGGGAGCGCTTGGGATCCGCCGGACGGCGGAGGTGGTGTTTGCCGCCGCCGATCCCGAGGCCCGGACCGGGGAGTGGACGAAACTGCTGGGACGCGCCCAGGCCCCGGGGCTCTGGACGACGGTCATGGCCGGCCCCTCCATCCGAATGTCCGCAGGGGCGGCGGACGGGATACGGGAACTGGTCCTCGAGGTGACTTCGCTCGAACGGGCGCGCGCTTTTCTCGCCGAGGAGGGATTGCTGGGGACCGCGACCTCCGGCTCGCTCACCCTCGACCCGGCCAGGACCCAGGGGCTGGCCATCCGGCTCGTTCCCTGATCCCTCCCCTCGTTCGGCCGCCACACGCCGCAGCACGAAGGGGAGGATGCCCGGCAAACCTCCACCGTGCCCTTTCCCTGCAACCGGGCGCGGCCCCCAAAAAAGGCCGCGAAGATCAACGGCCCGGGCCGGAAGCCGGGAGGGAGAGAGGGGGGAACGGGGATCAGGGACGGAACCTGCCGCCCGTTTTCCCGGTTTCCGCATCCTGCGGCAGGAGCGGCCCCGGGATCCCGTCAGATTCCTGGTAATACTTCACGTATTTTTTAAGGAGCAGGCGCATCCGCTCGTCGCTGCCGGGGGAGGGATCCGAGATCTCGGCGGAAAACTCCTCCAGGATCTGTTTCAGCACCTCGGGCGCGTAGTGGGTCACGTTCCGGGCGACAAAGATCTTTTCGTGACGGCTGGCGAGCGTCCCCTCCTCCGCCGTCAGGATCTCCTCGAACAGCTTCTCGCCCGGCCTCCGCTCGGTGATCCGGATTTCGATGTCCTTGTAGGGCTCCATCCCGTGGATGCGGATCAGCTCCTCGGCGATGTCCAGGATCTTCACCGGTTTGCCCATATCGAGCACGAAGACCTCCCCGCCGTTGCCCAGGATGGAAGCCTGGAGCACGAGCGACACCGCCTCCGGGATGGTCATGAAGTAGCGCCTCATGTCCGGGTGGGTGACCGTGAGCGGCCCGCCGTATTTCAGCTGCTCGAGGAAGAGGGGCAGGACGCTGCCGCGGCTGCCGAGGACGTTGCCGAACCTCACCGACAGGAAGCGGGTCGAGGGGACCGCGGCGGGGTGCCGCCGGGCCGGGTCGTCGGGGACGAGGGCCATCTTTCCCAGGGCGCTGTCGTTCAGGGCGCCGCAGATGTGCTCCGCCATCCTTTTGGTGGCCCCCATCACGCTGGTCGGACGCACCGCCTTGTCCGACGAGATCATCACGAATTTCTCGACGCCGTGCGCCTGGGCCGCGCTCGCCAGGTTGTACGTGCCGAACACGTTCACCTTGACCGCTTCCTTGGGGTTGAACTCCATCATGGGCACGTGCTTGTAGGCGGCGGCGTGAAAGACGATCTCGGGGCGGTACTGCTCGAAGACCTCCCGCAGCCGGGCCTGGTCGCGGATATCGCCCGTGATGTAGACCACGCTGTCCACCAGGTGCGGAAACATCCGCCGCAGCCTGAGCCCGAGGTTGTGCAGTTCCGTTTCGTCGACGTCGAACAGGAGGACGCGTTCCGGGTCGAAGGCGCAGGCCTGCAGCACGATCTCCGAGCCGATGGAGCCTCCCGCCCCGGTCACCAGGATCGTCCGCGCCCGGAGGAAGGCGCGGATCCCCTTGTAATCGACGGAGACGGTCTGCCGCCCCACCAGGTCCTCGATGCTGATGCTCTCCAGGGTCCGCATGTTGATGTCCGGACGGCTGAAGTCGTAGATGCGCGGGACGATCTTGATGTTCTTGACCTCGGCCCGCGTCGCCATGTCGTACAGCCGCCGGAGCGTCTTGTGGTTCAGTCGCGGGATCGCGATGATCACCGCCTGGGCCTTGTAGCGCTGCACCATGTCCGGGAGCGTGTCGATGGTCCCCAGCACCTTGACGCCGTGGATGTAATTTCCCACGAGGTCCTTGTTGTCGTCGAGAAACCCGACCGGCAGGAAGCGGTTGTAGTTGGTGCGCATCAGGTCGCGGAGCAGCATTTCCCCGGTGTTGCCCGCACCCACGATCAGCGTGTTCGGGCTTTTCGCGGCCGCCCCCCGCTTGCGGATCACCTCGAGATAGATCCGCTTGGAAATCCTGAGCGCGCCGATGAGCCCGAAACTGATGATCCCGTCGATGAAGAAGATGCGCTTGGAAACGCCCGTGATCGGCATTTCAGGGAACACGCCGTTCGGCAGGCTCAGCACGACGAGCAGGAGCTCCGAAAAAAGGATCGCCCAGAAGAGGTTGATCAGGTCGGAGATCCCGACGAAGCGCCAGGTGATGCGGTACGCCCTGAAAACGAACATGCCGAGCAACTTGACCGCAAACACGAACCCGACAAGACGTCGAAAATACTCCCAGTACGGAGCCGTCGGGCTGCAGTTGAAATGGGTCACGAGCGCCAGGAAGAGGGAGAGGCAGATGAGGACGCTATCCGCCGCTAAAAAGAAGACGGACCGCTTGAGCGGCGTGGCAAAAACCAGTCTTCGCATCTGTGCAGATTCCCTCGATGGCATATGGCGCCGGGCTGCCGGCTACCCCGATATATTCATTCCGATGGCCCGGATTTTCAACCACATACTGCAATGAATACCGCCGGATCGCGCCGCCCGTCAGACGCTTCCCACCCGGCGCGCGGGGTTGCCCAGGTAATAGGAACCGTCCCCGCACCCCTTGTAGACGGCCGCAAGCGGGGCGATCCGGTTGCGGCTCCCGATCCGGCTGAGGGGCAGCAGGACGGCGCCCGCGCCCAGCTGGTTGCCGTCCCCCACCCTCACTCCTCCCAGGACCTGGGAATGGGGCCCGAAAAAGTTGTAATCGCCGATGACGGCGTCATGGCCCACCGGGACGAACCCGTTGAATACGTTGGCATTCCCGATCCTGCTCTGGGTGGAGACCGTGCAGAACGGGGCGAAGATGTTCCCCTCGCCCATCTGCGCGTATGGGTACACGATGCAGGAAGGGTCGATCAGGTTCACCAGCGGGACCTTTTTCCTTTTCAGGTCCTCGTAGATGAGCACACGGATCTCCGGGGCCGCCGCGCCGATGACGGCGTAATCCCCCTCGCCGAAGTCGAACTCCTCCATCTCCCCCTTGAATGCGCCCTGGTAATCCCGGTAGTCGTTGGTGCGACCGTAGCCGTTGTGCCCCAGGATCCCGCCCAGGCGGAGATCCGGATCCCTTGCCGCCATCCGCTCGATGTAAGTGCAGCATTCCCGGGCGAAACAGTTCCCACCCACGACAAAGACTCTCCGCATCAGAGGTGCCCCCCGTCGAGGATGTAGTTCTGCCCGGTGATCCACTTCGCCTCGTCCGACAGGAGAAAGACGGCCAGGGCGGCCACGTCGTCCACGGTCCCGAATCCCAGCGGGTACAGGTGCGACCGGTCGTTGCGCATCCCCTCCACCGCCGCGGTCATCGGGGTCAGGATGTCACCCGGGGAGATGGCGTTGACCCGGACGCCGGAAGCGGCCACCTCCCGGGAGATGGAGCGCACCGACGCGATGAGCGCCGCCTTGGACCCCGCGTAGAACGACATCCCCTTGTCAGCCAGGTGAGCCTCGATGGAGGCGATGAAGACCAGGGAGGTGCCCCGCCCCACGTTGTGGCGCCGGTCGAGGAGGCCCTTGGCCAGCATCAGGGGAGCGAAATAATTGATATCAAATATCCTTTTGCCGTTCTCGTATTTCAGAATCTGCAGCGGCCGGATCTCGGAGATCCCGGCGCACGAGACCATCCCGTGGAACTTCCCGTACTTTTCCTTCAGCCCCTTCACGTATTGCGGCAACAGTTCGATATCCGCAGCCAGGTCCCTGATTTCCGGATGTATCCGCTCGGGACAGCCGCATTCCTGCGCCAGCTCCCCGAGGCGGTCGGCGTCCCGGCCGATGGCGACGACGCGGGCGCCCAGGCCGCAGAGGCGCAGAGCGATCCCCTTCCCGATGCCGGAACTCGCGCCCGTGACAAGGTAAAGCCGCTCACCTGCGGGCGCCGTCATGATGCAATCCCCGCCTTGCGGGCGACATCGGCCACCGTCTTCATGGTCGTGAAGTCCTCGAACGTCGCCTGGACGCCGAAATCGGAATCCAGGAACGCAACCGTGGCCATCCGGGCGAGCGAATCCCACTCGTCGAGGTCCTCAAGCACCGTGTCCATCCCGAGCGGATCCTCCGCCTGCAGGACATCCTGAAATTTTTCCAGAAATTCTTCATGCGTCATCGTTGATCCCCCAAGAAATAACGAATCCATGCTTCCAACTGTTCCGCGCGCCCCGGAAGACCCGCGGGCGTCGGGTAGAGCCCGATCCCCCCGTTATGGCACCCCTCCAGGCCCACGATGGCCGACCCCCAGGAGAGGCCCACCCCGAACGCCGACAGCAGGCAGCGGCCGAGCGGGGGCCGCTCCCCCCGCTGGTCGCACAGGACGGTGGCCACCGAGGTGGTGGAATTGTTGCCGTACCGGGAAAACGTCTCCCAGGAGGTCTTCTCCCTGGGGATCCCGGTCTTGGCCACGATCGTTTCCACGATCTGCTTGTTGGCCTGGTGCAGCGCGAAGAAGTCGATCTCGTCCATCCCCTTCCCGGCGAAGGCCAGCAGTTCGCGGATGTTCCCGGGAACCACCTCCATCGTGAAGTTGAAGATGTCCATGCCGCGGATGATGCCGTCCCACGGGTGCCAGACGTTGCCGGCCGCGTCCTGCACCTCGACGTCGCACATGTCCTTTCGGATCGGCAGGCGGCGCCCCCCGGCGGGGACGACGATCTTGTCCCACCCCGCACCCCGTGCCCCCAGGGCGAACCAGGCGGGGTTGTCCCCCGGTTCGTGCTCGAGCAGGGTGGCCGAGGCGGCGTCGCCGAAGAGCGGAGCGTAGAGCCGGTTCCTGAGGTCCGCGTGGGTGCTGGCGGAGTCTCCGGCCACGAGGAGTACCCGCGTCGAAGCGCCCGAGGCGATGAGGGAATGGGCGAGCCAGAGGCCGTAGACATACCCGGAGCAGCCGAGCCCCACGTCGAACACGGCGCATTCCTCGCCGAGTCCCAGGCGGTCGTGCAGGAGGTAGGAAGAAGCTGGGAAGAAATAGTCGGGGCTCTGGTTGACCAGGATGAGGGCGTCGATCCCCCCCCTGTCGGTCCCGAGCTCGCCGAGCAGGTCCGCCGCCGCCTTTTCACACAGGTCCACCACCGTGACCCCTTCCGGAAGGACCGGACGGCGCCCGAAACCCACCATCTTCTTCGCCCGCTCGAGCTGCCGGACGCTGTTGCCGAAATATTCGATCTCGTCGTCGATGTCGATAAACCGGTCGGGAACGATCGTCTTGATCCCCCGGATCCGGACATGGTTAAAGATCGCTTTGGCCATCGGAGCCCTCCGGACGGCATACCCTCGGTTCCAGGATCGTCACGCCATCGAAGTCCAGGAGGCACGCGCCCCAGGACAGACCTATGCCGAACCCCTGCAGGACCACGCGCGCCCGCTTCCCTTCGAGGGCCTCGGAGAGCTCGTTGCAGATGGTGAACGGTATGGAGGCGGAACTCTGGTTGCCGAATTCCGAAAAAGTCCTCCGCGGCGCCTTGGCGAGCGGGATGCCCGCCTTCTTCACGATCGTTTCGATGATGTAGCGGTTGGCCTGGTGGAAAACGAAAAAATCAACCCCGTCCGCCGGACAACCGGAATATTCCAGGATATCCCGGAGCAGCGGGGGCTGCTCGGTGAGGGTGAAGTTGAACACCTCGAAGCCGTTCATGTAGAAATCGTCCCTGCAGCGCACGTTCCCCTTCTCGTCGACGATCTCCCTCCGGGTCTCCTCCGAAGAAGGGCAGCGGTAGGCGCCCGCCTGCTGCCACATGGTCTCCAGCCCGCTGCCGTCCGAATAGAGGCAGAACCAGGAGGGGCTCTCCCCGTCGCAGCGCTCGACGACGGTGGCGCAGCCGGCGTCCCCGAACACCGGGGCATCCGCCCGGTTGCGGACATCGATGATGCGGCTCAGGGTGTCGCCGGTCAGCACCAGGATCCTCCGGAATCCCTGCTCCGCCAGCATGAAGGCCAGGAACAGCCCCTTGACGTACCCCGAACAGCCGTAGACCAGGTCGAAGGCGATGCACGACCTCGGCAACGACAGCGCCCGGTGCAGGACATGGGCGTTCCCGGGCATGCAGTAATCGGGGGTCTGGGTGACGAAAACGACAGCGTCGAAATCGGCCGCCTCCAGGGCGCATCGGTCCATGAGCTCCCGCGCCGCCTGGAGACAGAGGTCGGCGGAGGTGACCGTCCCGTCGACCACCCAGCGGCGGTCGAAGCCGATCGTCCGTTTCAGGCGCTCGAGCTGTTCCCGGCTTTCGTAGTAACCGGCCTCGTCGTCGATGGAAATTTCCCTGCCGCCGTAGGCGGAGGAAACGGCCGTGACCTTCGCGTGCCGGAACGTTACCCTTTTGCCCACTGGCGCACCTCTATCTCGAGACCCTCCAAGTCGACCTTCTCCGGGACGGCCCAGGACACTTGGCCTTCCCCGGCCTCGAGCGGGTCCCCGGTCAGGCCGCGGAGCCAGCCGAGCGCCGGCCCGTTGCGTTCCCCCTTGCGGTACCCGATCAGCGCCTCCCCCCGCGTCCCCAGCCGGGCGGCGGCCAGACGCATCATCTCGGAAAGCATGACGTCCTCGAGATTTCTTCCCAGGGCGCGGCAGCTGACCACCAGTTCCTCGCACACAAGCCGCTCCCCCTCGGCGCGCGCCGCCACGAAGGCGATCATCCCGCTGTCGGAGAGAAGGTCGGACATGCACGCGGTGACCACGCAGCCGTCCGGCGCCTGCATCAGGCGCCGAACCTCCGTCTCCGTATACCGGCGGTACCCCAGGATGAACTGGTTGGTCTTGCCGGAGAGCTCGGCGACCCGGGCGATGCGGGCTTCTTCGTCCACCGCGAATGCCAGCTTGATCTGCAGCCGGGCGAAATAGTCCCTGGGGGCCAGGGTTTCGACAAGCGCCTTCCGCTCCCGGTTGGCCCGGATATCGGCCGCCCGGACCGCGTCCTCGGACGACTTCCTGAGCTTCAGCAGGCCCGGGTAATACCGCAGCCTCCGCAACGTGTCGGCGGGGTTCCGCGCCAGCAGGGTCCGCACCCCCAGGCCCGAGATCTCGACATTCTGGATTTCGGCGGGGTTGTCGTCGACGAAGAGCATGGCGTCGGCGCCGATGTTCAGCTCCGACGCCAGCTCCGCCAGGTTTTCGGCCTTCGGATTCCAGTTGATCCGCACGGCGGCGAAATCGTCCCACCCCAGGACGAAATCGGGGCGCCCGGCGAAAAGCCCCCGGACGTCCTCCTCCTCGTTGCGGGAAGCGAGACAAAGAAGAAACCCCTCCTCATTGAGCGCCCGGATATGCCGCTGCAGCTCCGCGTGCGCCGCCGTCAACCGGACCCCTTCCGGGCCGTCCTCCCCCAGGACCCCCTCGTAGAGCGTCTGGTCCAGGTCGAGCACCACGGCCTTCAGCGCCGGGCGCAGCACGGCGGGCATGAGACGCAGTCCGAGCGCGCGGGCCACCTCGAGGCAGGCCCGGCCCGACAGCCGGGTGCCGGTGACCGCTTCCCGCCCGCGGTCGTAGACTTCGCCCCCGCCGGGGGGGACCAGCGCCTCCACCGCAAAATCCCACAGGTCCGGGATCTCCCAGGTCCCGCGCCGACCGGCGCCGCCGGCGACCAGCAGGAGGATCGGCGCCGGGCTCCGCGCCCGCAGCGCAGCGGCGCGCTCCCCGAGCCACTCCATCAGGTCGAACTCCCGGTAACGCTCGGCGTCGACCCACATCAGGTTCAGGTCGGCCTCGAAAACATTCTGAAAACCGAAGGCGTCGTCGTAGCCGCCGAACTCGCATTCGGCCCTGAGGCCGGAAAAACCGAGAAAGGGGTCGAGTACGGAAGCCACCGTTTCGAAAGCGTGGTTGCGGTAAACGGCGACCCGCACGACTTCCGCCTCCGGGTCCGGGGCCTGCCGCAACAGTTCCAGCCGCTTCAATTCCTCGGCAAACAGGTGACTCGTCATTCCCTTCATTCCCGCCCACCATCCTCGAGCCGGGCCACGATGCGGGCCATGCTCGTCAGTTTCGGGATCTCCTCCGCTTCGAACGAAACGCCCGTCTCCTCCTCGACCGTCAGGATGATCTCGATATGCTTCATGGAATCCCAGGCTCTCTCACTCTCCATGGAGCACTCCTCCCCCGGGGCGATCTCCCTCCCGAGGAGGGTCGACAGGATTTCAGCGACCTTTTCCCGCATGTTCCACCTTCATCCCCGCTATGAAATCCCGCAGCATCCCTCGATGACCCCGACGGTCCGCTCGAGATCCGATGTTTTGAGCTGGGTCCCCGAGGGGAGGCAGAGCCCCCGCTCGAAAAAGCCCTCCCCCACGCCGCCCCCCAGGAAACGGCAATCGCGGTAGGCGGGCTGCAGGTGCATCGGCTTCCATACCGGCCTCGCCTCGATGTTCTCCCGCTCGAGCGCGAGCCGCACCCCCTCCCGGTCCATCCCGAACCGTTCCGGGTCGATCAGGATGACCGTGAGCCAGCAGTTCGATTTCCCGTAAGGGGCCTCCGGCATGAACCCGATTCCCGGGAGCGGTCCGAGCGCTTCCCGGTAATAGCGGTTCACCTCCCGCTTCTTATCGACCTTTTCCTCGAGCCGCTCCAGCTGTCCCCGCCCGATGCCGGCCAGGATGTTGCTCAACCGGTAGTTGTAGCCGACTTCCGAGTGCTGGTAGTGGACCACGGGCTCCCGCGCCTGGGTCGCCAGGTAGCGCGCCCTCTTGACGAACGCCTCATCCTCGGAGACCAGCATCCCCCCGCCCGAGGTGGTGATGATCTTGTTCCCGTTGAAGGAGAGGACGCCCATCGCGCCGAACGTCCCGGCCCGCCTGCCGCGCAGCTCCGCCCCCAGCGCCTCGGCCGCGTCCTCGACGACGGGGACGCCGTACCGGTCGGCGATCGCGAGGATCGCGTCGTAATCGGCGCACTGCCCGTAGAGGTCGACCGGCAGGATCGCCCGGGGCATCGCTTTCCCTGCACGCGCCCGCCGCCGGAGTTCGTCCTCGACGAGGCCGGGATCGAGGTTCCAGGTCGCCGGGTCGGCGTCGACCAGCACGGGGTGCGCGCCGCAGTATTTAACGGCGTTGACGCTGGCCGCGAAGGTCAGATCGGAGCAGATCACCTCGTCCCCGCGCCCGACCCCCAGGAT
>Ga0209723_1001359_pt1 | contig 38326 bp, 29 predicted proteins | sample BiotimSIPDNA_2_FD_185750 | JGI IMG/M metagenome (GOLD analysis project Ga0209723, IMG submission 185750) | Anaerobic biogas reactor microbial communites from Washington, USA - Biogas_R2 time_0 SIP DNA (SPAdes) (version 2) | ecosystem: Engineered > Bioreactor > Anaerobic > Unclassified | place... | reverse complement strand
TCTAAGAATACATCAATTTCTCAAGGGCATAATATCAGGCAGACAGTGATAGGAGGTGAAAAATAAATGGATCAGAAAATAGCTGTACAGTCGATCATTTCCCAGATCAACAGCGCAAAACGCGACATCGAGAATTTCCCAAAATCCGGCCTCAGCAAAAAGTCCATGGACGAACTGGATCTGGCCTATAACTCCCTCAATGATGTTATCAATCATTGCAACACCTGCATGCAGAGCCTGTAGGCAGTAATAAACGGAGACTGCACCGGGTAAAAAGGCTTACAGCGTTTTTTCCGGCCACTCTCCATAGCAAGAAGCCCGCAAACTCCACGTACATAATTGTGCGTTAAGTGAACGGGCTTCTTTATCGTTCATGTTTTGTCGGTTTAATAGGCCCTGGCAAAAACCACTTCATGTTGGGCCGGCTGACCGCAGCACAAACAATTGCCTCCGGTCTGCTCCTGTTCAAAGGGTATGCATCTGATGGTGGCCGCAGTTTTCTCTTTGATCTCCAGCTCACACTTTTGCTCCCCGCACCACATGGCGCGAATAAAGCCGGGTCTGGCCTCCAGCTGAGTCATGAACTCCTGAAAATCTTGAGCTTGGGTAGTTCTCTCCTCGCGGTTCTTCAGCGCCCGCTCAAACAATGAAGCCTGGACCATGTCCAGAAGTTTTGCGGTCTCGGCGGCTAAATCAGCCAGACTGACGGTTACCTTCTCTGCGGTATCTCTCCTAACGATGACCGCCTGCCCGTTCTCCAGGTCGCGGGGTCCGATCTCGATGCGCAGGGGCACGCCTTTCATTTCCCATTCGTTGAACTTCCAGCCCACTGAATAGTTGTCGCGGCTATCCATATAGACCCGGAAATCCCGGCTGAGTTCTTCATAGATCTTGCCGCAGGCCTCCAGTACGCCAGCCTTGTGCTGGGCTACCGGCACCATGACCACCTGGTATGGCGCTACTGCCGGGGGCAGGACCAGGCCCCGATTGTCGCCATGCACCATGATGATGGCTCCGATCAGACGGGTGGAAGATCCCCAGGAGGTCTGCCAGCAGTATTCCAGTTTGCCTTCCTTATTCTGATATTTAATATCGAAAGGAACCGAGAAATTCTGGCCGAAGTTATGAGAAGTCCCGCATTGCAAGGCCTTGCCGTCATGCATCATGGCTTCGATAGTATAGGTCGCATTGGCTCCGGCGAACTTCTCCTTCTCACTCTTTTGCCCTTTGACAACTGGTATAGCCAGGCTTTCTTCAGCAAATTGGGCGTATATGTTCAGCATCTGCCGCGTCTCGGCTTCACTCTCTTCGGCAGTGGCATGCACGGTATGTCCCTCCTGCCACAGGAACTCAGAGGTACGCAGGAAGGGCCGGGTAGTCTTTTCCCAGCGTACTACGTTGCACCATTGATTATACAGCATGGGCAGATCACGCCAGGAATTTATCCATTTGGCATACATAGTAGAAAACAGGGTTTCCGAGGTGGGGCGAACACAGAGCCTTTCCTCCAGCTTGTCGCTGCCTCCCATCGTGACCCAGGCTACCTCCGGGGCAAAGCCTTCCACATGTTCCTTTTCCTTGTTGAGCAGACTCTCCGGGATGAACAACGGCAAATATACGTTGGTATGGCCGGTCTTCTTGAACATAGCATCCAGGATGGCCTGTATCCTCTCCCATATGGCATACCCATAGGGTTTTATCACCATGCAGCCCTTCACCGATGAATAATCCACCAGATCAGCTTTTAGTATGACATCGGTGTACCAGCGGGGGAAATCGTCCTCCATATTGGTGATCTCTTTGACAAACTCTTTATCCTGGTTCTTGCCCGCCATGAAATTCCTCCTTGAATCGTCTATTAATTATAGATCGGATATTTTACTTAATAACAATGTTATTATTATATCTTAAACGCCCCGGGAGAAAAGTAAAACCACGAAGCCATTTCTTTTTCCCTCGGGTTTTGGCTGCCCTAATAATAAAAACCCGCTCATTCAGTGCATATTCCAACACCTCGTTCACGGGTTCTCCGGTCCCGGGGTCACTGCCCCCGTTCTTGACAATCAAATTACAACCTGTCAGGTCTATCCGGCTAACGCCGGTTTCTCTATTACTCTGCTTAAGCTGCAGAGATAGCTGGTCTACTATTAATACGCCGTTTCACTATTTACCATATTGTTGTCCCTGCGGTACAGGCCATCCCGTTCGAGAGCTATCCAGTCGGTAACCAGCGCTCTAACACTGGTCCCTCCGGGTAGGTCATGCTGTGATTGGGCTATATATCCCCGGTTGATCAAGCTAGCCAGGGTTGCACTTACTAAATCTTGGTTCAATCCATTATACTTTGCGCAATTCTCTACCATTCTCTGAAAACTAGGTATGTATTTTCTTTCTTCGGTATGCCAGATGGTATCCAGGATATGCTTATACTTGTAATCATATTGAGGTTCGATGGCTACCCACCAGTTAGCCCCTTCTCTGAGGTTGTTGCTAAACGAACCATTGACTCCGTATACCCCGACCTGTTTGTCGTGGAAAGTCCTGAGATGCGCCATTACACTGCTGAAATGCCCATCGCCGGTCACAAAGATGTATTGTTCGATGTCATGACGCATAATCAAGGTCTGATAAACCGTATCCAACATAATAAAATCAGTATAGTTCTTCTGTACCGGTCCGGAATTCTCACAATTGATAATATTGGTGGTATAGCGCCTGATCCGCGCTACCTCTCCTTTGATGGCATCCTGGGTAAAATCTCCGAATACCGTGATCTGGTTTAATGAAGCCCTGGTTTTCACATCAGCCAGCAACGCCTCCATGTCCGGTCCTGAACTCCCGAGGTGCAACAGGCTGTAATACCAGTGCTCATAATCGATAAATATTGCCGTTATCGGTTTGCGGTTCCCGTTGGGGTTTTCCAAGGGCCTTACCTCCTCCAACTAAGTAAGACCTGTCAGATTGCAGATTTGATTGTCAAAGATCCTGCTATAAAAATAGCATATTAATTATACTACACCTGGTAAATATATGCAAAGCTCAAACCGGCCGTTGCCTGGTATCGCGCTGGCGCGACCGGTCGTCGCTTAATTCACAGCTACTAAGTCCATGCTTTCGCATCAATATCACATGATAAGGACAAAATATGCGAAACCGGCTGGCTGACAGCCAGAGGATAACAATATTGAGGTGATTACTTTGTTCTGCAAGAAAAGACTGATTTTCCTGGTGGTTCTAATAATAATACTTAACCTCTCCTTGATCGGCTGCGGTCAAAAATCCAAGTCGTCCCCATCCCAAAAGCCGCAATCTGAAGCATCCGGGGAGAAGCCCAAGGCACCCAAGTCAGCAGAGACCATATTAAAAGACATCAACAGCTTGATCGGGGAATTGGATAAGCGAAATAAAACTGCCAAAGCCCCCTGGATGGCGGCAAAAAGTTCTGACCAACCGGCAGCTGGTGCTGAAGGCAACAGCAATCACAGCAGCGGGAACCATACCGGCCAAGGTACAGCTCAGGGAGATGCTGCCCAGGGCAGCTCCGAACAAGGCGGATCAGAAGGCTCAGCATCCGGCAGTTCATCCGGCATGAAGAACAGTGGCGCCCCCGCTATGACCAGCGGCAAGGGCCAGTCCAGCGCAGAGCAAGATCAAATGCAATGGCAGAAAATAGGCATGAGCCTGATGGATATCCATGAAAAATGGAATGAATTGGAGCCGGAAGCAATAGCAGCCGGACTGCCAGCCAGTTCTCGAAATGGTTTTGAAAACGCCCTGCAACGCCTCACCCAGAGTGTCAGCGAACAAAACACCGACGCTAGTATTACCGCAGCCATCGATCTTTTTGACCAATATACCTCCGGGCTTTCCCAGATTTTTACCCTGTCCACCCCGCCTCAACTCTACCAGGTGCAGTACCGGACCATGGCCGCGCTGTCCGCCGCTGACCGGGAGGATTGGACTGCTGCCAGTGATGAGATCTCGGCGGCTCTGGAGCCATGGGGATTGCTAAAAGCCCAGGCCAAGAAAGTCGATAATAAGCTGCTGGTTCGCTGCGAATTCTCACTGCAGGACCTGAAAACCGCTATTAGTAAAATGGACCCCACCATGGTCATGATCAAGGGTGATATTGCCCAGGCCAATCTAAAAAATCTGGAGAAAAAGCTGTCCCAAGGAAGTCAGGGGAAATAACCCGCTTAAATCCGCCCGGACAGGCTCTCTTAAAGAAGCTTGTACGGGCATAATTCTATGCTAAACTTTAGATAGGAAAAATTGCCTTTATCAGTCCAGCCTGGATTACTATCAATGAGTGGTATCAATATAACTATCGTAGTTGACTTAAGATGTGCAACAATTGTAAATTATGAATTCTTAATTTTTAATTAAGGTGTGCACCCTACGGGTGCAATTACAGTTGTCGCTTGCTATTGCTATGAAATGCGAAGCATTTCCACATTAATTCATAATTCAAAATTAAAAATTTAAAATTTTGACTTTTGTCGCATCTTAACCCAACTGCGATATTTTGTTATTAATCACTTACGGGAGGAATGGAAATGGATTGTTTGGAAGCTCTTATGAGCAGGCGGAGTATTCGGCGCTATAAGGATGATCCGGTAGGCGATGCTGATTTACTGACCATACTTGAGGCCGCACGTTTTGCACCCTCGGCCGGCAATCTGCAGCCCTGCAGCTTTGTGGTAGTAAAAGACCCGGCTACCCGGGCCCAAATCAGGGAGGCAGCCTTTAACCAGGAACTGCTGGCCACCGCCCCGCTGGTGATAGTGGTATGCGTCGATCCGGAACGTTCTTCTTACTACGGAGAAAGAGGGATGACCTATTATTGCCTGCTGGATGGTGCTAATGCCACCCAGAATATACTGCTGGCAGCCCATGCCCTGGGTTACGGTTCCTGTTGGATGGGCGGCTTTAATGAAGCTGGTGTCAAGGCAGCTATCAAGCTGCCGGATAAGATGCGAGTGGTATCATTAATCCCGCTGGGGATTGCCGATGAAAGCCCGGCCGGTCCTCCCCGCCGCGAGTTAAAGGAAATCGTATACTGGGAACAGTGGCAAGGTTAAGTACCTGACCGCTGGGCTGCTGCTAAGGCAGTCGCCGGGATGGCCAGGGAGTACCGGTTCTCCTGGCCGTCCTCGTTAATAGTGGTGATAGCATAGACCACTCCGCATACCTGCCCCTGGCGATTGAGGACCGGGCTCCCGCTGCTGCCTGGTTCCGCTATAGCCCGGATCGCAAATACGCTCGCCCCCGCTTCGCCCCCAGCATAATAACCTGCCACCGGTCCCCGCGCCGATACCCGTTGATAACCCAATGGATTGCCGATAATAGTCACCTGCTCGTCTACTGCCGGCAGCGCTTTCGCTACCTGCAATACCGGCAAATCCTGGCCTTTGAAGCTAATTAATGCCAGATCGAAGTTATCAACTATCTGATACTCTTTGGTGAAAAAACTCCGGCCATCAGAAAAGCTTAGCTTGATGCTGACGGCACCGTCCACCACGTGGCGGTTGGTGACCACCAGCCCATCACTGGCTATATTGAATCCGGTGCCTGCCCGGGTCGATTGGGGCAAACCATCTGAAGCAGTAGCGATGATGCTAACTATAGCCGGTTTGCTGTCTTTAACCAACGCCTCGCGGGACAGTTCACGGTCCTGACGCAGGAATTCAAAATGGGACGGTTTAATTAATGGCAGCCAGGCATAGGAAAGGCCCATGAAAGCAACCAATGCTATTGCCGCGACCAATTGGAGCATCCAGGTTGGACGTCTTCTGCTTGCTCCCGGCTCCTCTTCCATCTCGAAACCATCCAGCGGTTCGTCAAAGTCCACTTCTTCAGGGTGGGCATCATTATCATGCCGATGTTCTTTATCCATTACTTCCCCCATATTTCAGCAAACAGTGCGGTCAATAATTAAATCATTCTAAGTTGGGTCCCGGCAGCGCCTGGTTCAGCAGGTATCACCTGCAAATGACGGGGCAGGCGGTTTTGCAGTTCTGGCACATGGCTGATCACCCCGACCATAAAGCGTTCATGGCGCAGGCTTTCCAGAGAGCTGATGACTGTCTCCAGTAAATCAGGGTCCAGGGTGCCAAACCCCTCGTCGAGAAAGAAAAATTCCAAAGGATATTGCCCGCGCAGCTGGATTTGCGCCGACAAAGCCAGGGCTAAGGCCAGAGAGGCTAGAAAAGTCTCACCCCCGGAAAGCGTAGCCACTGATCGCCGCAATCCCCCATTATGGTCATCACGAATGACAAAGCTATTTTCACTGTCCAGCTCCAGAGCATAGCGGGAGTGGCTCAATTGCTGCAAACGCAGGGATGCGCTTCGACAAATATAGCGCAGCTGCTCGCCGGCAATGAACTTTACAAAATCCTTGCCCCGCAAAGTTGACTGCAACAGTTGCAGTCGATTATTCTCTTCCTGCCAGCGCAGCTGTTCCTGCTCAATTTCCCGCCAGCGCCGGTTCTTTCCTTCCAGTTCCCGACAGCGATCTTGCGCTATTGCCCTGCTTTCCAGGGCTGCTTTGGCGTTGCGGGCTGAACCTGCCAAGCGCTCTCCGGCAGCTTCCCACTCTTGCCGGGTCACTGCCTGCCCCTGCAGGCTTTCCTCCAGGGCAATCTTTTGATCGTCCAGGCGTTTGCCTTCTTCTGCAAACTGTTGAATAGAATCCTCCCAGGAAACAATTTCTTCTAGGCCGACCAGAGCAGCTCTGGCCTCGCCGGCACTGGCAAAATGACCGCGAGCCAGGGCCAATTCCAGATTTTTTTCCGCTTCCTGGCATCGTTGTGCTGCTAATTCAGACCTGGTCCGGGTGGCCGTAAGATTGACTAACGCTGCCTCCAGCCATTGATCATTTTGCTGTGCCTGATGACGCAGGTCAGCGAGCCCCTGTTCCATCTCCTGCCAGCGCTGCTCAAGGGACACTATACTATCATATACCGGCAGCCCTTGCGTCGCCTCGCTAATCTGCTTGTCCAGTTTGCCCAGGGTTTGCTCCAGATTCCCGGCTTCCGCCTTTTTTACGGCCACATCTTGCATTCTCTTGCTGACTTCACCCCGTAATTCATCCAGTTGGCGAATGACCTTCTGCGTCTGGTTGGCCAGGCTTTGCCAGTCCATTTCTAGTTCCTGGGTCTTTCGGTCCTTTTCTCGGATGATCCTCTCATGTTCCTGCAGAGCTGCTATATCCAACCCTCCGGCTTTTTCCTCTAAGCGGAGCGTCAGTTCCTCTTCCTCCCCGATGGCCCGCTCCAGACCAGTCGATATCTCGGATAGCAGACGACGGGAATGGATGATTATCCCGCTTTGCTTCTCCTTCTCCGCCAGCGCCCTTCCTCGTTCCCTTTCCCAGCCAACCAGGCTCTGTTCCAGTTTCCGCGACGCCTTGACCTGTTGCTCGTATTCGCTCTTTTTCACTTCGATCCATCGCCGGGCATCATCTGCGTCCAGCTCCCGCATATCTGTCGGCAGCTTTTGCTGGCACTCAGCAATGCTGCCAAGCACCGCGGCCATTTGTTGCTGTGCTTCCTCCTGCAGGGACTCCTGACTCTCCAGAGACGACCTGGCGGCGCCTATTCTGATATTGAGCTCGGACCATGCACTCTCAATATTCTTCATTATGCCCTGATGGCTTTTGATCTCGGCTTCGATCACCGCGCAGTGGTCCTCGCCATTCTGCGTGGCCGGCCGGGGATGGTGCAGTGAGCCGCATACCGGGCAGGGTTCTCCTGCTGCCAGCACACCCGCCAGGCGAACAGCCTGATGGCGTTCTTGCTCTCGCTGATAGCGTTCACCCAGCTCTCGCAGGGTATCCTGCGCTGCCAGCATATTCTTCTCCATGGCCTGAGCTTGTTGCAGCAGCTCATGGTATTCCTGCTGCCTGGCCTGCCCCTTGCTGTGCATTTCGGCTATCCGGTCCGCTATTTGTCTTTCCAGCTTACGCGCCTGCACCAACTGCTCCAGGGTGGTTTGATGGCGCAGGTATTCCTGGGGTTCCATGCAGCAAGCGATTTCGTCCCGCAGTCGCTCTGAATCCTGGCGCGCCGTCGCCACCTGCCGATTCAGAGCTTCATAAGCCTGGTCGAGTATAGCTAAAGAGTTTTCGGCTTCCTGCAGCTCTCTTGCTTTCTCCTCCAGGTTGCGGGCAGTATTAATCCGATTTTTTTGCAATTGTTTCAGCAGCTGCAGAAGGCCCATGGCTCCACTGATCTGCTCACGCAGAAGCGGTTCCACAGCAAGGTCGCGTTTGATTGCGGACAAGCGTTCCTGTTCTGCCTCACAAGATAATTTGAGCCTTTCCAACTCATTCACTTGCTCTTGCAACTGGCCCAAGTGGTCAAGTGCAGACTGCAGCTCGGCCTGCAGGCAGGCAAGGCGACGATGCCCCTCCCTGCTCTCCTCTTCCAGGCCCAGGATCTCCCGGAGCTTTTCCAGACGGGCCTTGATCTGCGGTGCCTCCTCCTGCCATGCCTGCTCCATCGTGCGGAGTTGGTGCTGCAGCACTTCTGTTTCACGGCGCTGCCGCCCCTCTTCCTCTTTTAAAGCCTGATACTCTCTCTCGGCGGCCTCTGCCGCATTTCCCAGCGACTCAGCTGCTTCGAGAAAAGGCCGGGTCTGATCTGCCCGCCTGGCCTGGTCTGCCATGTGGCGCAGCCCCGTGATTTCTTCACTACGGCCTTGCAGTTCCCTTAGCTTGCCCAGCACCTCCTGATAGGCTTCCTGGAGTTCCCATACCCGTCGCCGGGATTCATAATGTTGGCGAGCAGCATTCTCTTCTTCCTCGGCCGCAGCAGCCTCCTGCCCGGTCTGCTCCATGATTGATCTCGCCAGTTCCAGGGCGTTATCAGAAGCATCGCCTATACCAGTCATCTCAGCGTTCAGTATTTCCATGGCCGAGGCAGCTGCCTGCAGCCGGTTTTTCAGATTGCGGTTCAAACGTTCGCCGAACTGTTCCAGGGAAAATATTCGCTCCAGCATATCGGTACGTTCCCGGTTCTTCAAGGCCAGGAATTCGGCAAAACGTCCCTGGGGGAGCACTACGGCTCTGGTGAAGTCCTGAGCGGAAAGCCCCAACAGCTCCACTATCATACTCTTAAGCTCACTATCCTTACTGGCCAACACTTCGGCTTCCGGCTCCGCTATACGGGTCAAACGGCCGGAAGCAAAATGGCTGCTGTCAGGATTGTTCTTATCCCGGCGATAACGCCGTTGGATCAGGTATTCCTGCCGTCCCTCGGCGGTACTCAATTCGAAGCGGAAGGCTACTTCGGCGGCATCTTCCATCTGATTGATGGTTCCGGCTGCTCCGCTTCCAGCCCGGGGGACCACCCCATACAAGGCCAGGATGATGGCATCGAGAATGCTTGATTTGCCGCTGCCGGTCGGTCCAAAAATGCCGAACAAACTATATTCTCCCAGGCGCCTGAAGTCTATGACCTGTTCATCACGGAAACTGTTTAGACCCTTGATCCTCAGTTCCAATGGCTTCATGGGGCCACCTCCCCCGCCGGCGCTTCACCGCTATCAGCCAGCAGTTCCAGGAATAGCTGAACCATGGAAGGTTCCGGCCATCCCCCATAACGTAAGTAATAATAGCGTTTGAACATCTCTTCTGGTCCATGCGAGATTTTATCCTCATCCTCCGGCAAGGGTTGAGCCCCGGGCAATATAACTCTTATATTGACAAAACCCCGGTGGAGGGTTCTCAATTCGGCTGTTTCATCAAGGGACAAAGGAACTGCCAAGTTAACCTCCAAATCGATCCAGGCATTGGCATCGCGCCCCTCTTCACACCAGGCCCTGACCTGATCCAGGCTATCAGCCCGCCAGCGAACCAGGGGACGTCCCCGGGTCAGGAAGATCTCTTCGCGAAGCGGTTCTTGGCCTGGCTGCACTTCGATCAGAGTGAGCGATTTGGCCTGTCCCGCTTCAGAGAAACTGTAGACCAGGGGCGAACCGGCATAACGCACTACCGGTCCCGCACTGGCTATCTCCTGACAGCGATGAAGATGCCCCAGGGCAACATATTGGCTGCTACTGGGAAAAACACCGGTACTCACCGCCAGAGCCCCGCCCAGACTGATATCCCGCTCCGACTCGGAGATGGCTCCGCCAGCTGTATAAAGATGGCTTAAAACCAGATTGACGCTATCCTCACTAAAATGAAGGGACGCCTCTTCCAGGAGCCAAGCGATCTTGTCAGCGTAGGCCTTCTGCAGGACCTTTTCATCCAGAGTATCGGCCATGGCTTCCTGCAGGCGTGATTCTGAAGGATAAGGCAGCAGTGCGATGACCGCGTGATATGTAAAGCCAGGCAGACTCATCCTAAGCCATCCCGGGCCGCTCTCCACGATGCTGACCCGATCTGGGGTGAAGTGGGCACCAGGCACCTGGGCACCCGGTACGCCGGCGAGGACGATACCATAGCGGCGGGCCAGGTCGGTGGCAGCAGCCAATCTCTCCGGATGATCATGATTGCCGGCAATGACTATCACCGCCCGCCGCCCGCCATCCGCCAGGCGGTCCAGTGCTTGAAAGAACAGCCTTTCCGCTGCTGCCGACGGGTTACTGCTGTCAAATACATCACCTGCTACTATCATCATATCAACAGAATGCTCTGCTACTATCTCAACCAGTTCGTCGATAAAATCGATTTGTTCGGCCAGGCGGCTGCGCCCTTCCAGGCTCTTGCCCAGATGCCAGTCTGCGGTATGTATGATGCGCATCTTTCGCCCTCCCTCTGCTTCGTTACGTTTTATTTTAACACAGTTCCCCATTCCTTCCATCAGGGAGAGAGGCCCAGAAAGACTAAGACTCCCCTCACGGGGAGCCTTAGTTTATCTGCATTCATGTAATTGTCCGTATGTATCATACGGTTGACCGGAGGAGATAATCTCTACTTTTTGGCTTCGGCCTTGAGCGGAGCAGTAGTCATTTCCATTAGCCGGCGGCTCAGATCTTCCACCTGCTTGGCCAGTTCAAAATAGCTCATGAAACCCGGAACCTGTCCGTTCTCCATAGCCGGAACTTGAATATCCTGAATGGAATTGGCCATCACATTCATGCTATCGCACATTTCTTTCATCATCCGGCTGTAGGTGTCGATCATGGCGGTCTGCTGCTGCTGAAGGAAGTTCATGTACTTAGCACTCAGCTCGGTGTATTGTTCACAGGTCTTGGTCAGCATGGCAGGATAGTTCTGCCACATATCAGTAGTTTTGGCCAGCATGTCGGATGTCATCTGCAGACTTAGGGTTACGGGGTTCTCAAATACGTTGTTGGATTTGGACATAAGAATTCCTCCCTTATATATACATTAAAACGCCTCTGGACCTGTCCTCGGCCAGATGGCTTCTCTCCCACCAGCGAATGCAGTGGGTAAGCTTTATTATAGGGTAGTGGGACAAGTTAGGGTATCAGCAAATTCCTGAGCCAAACCTAGGGGTATTTCTGGCGAATTCCAAGGGGAAAAATCTGGGCTTGAAGAGGATATGCCCGGGTATCAATCGCGGGGAGCGATCAGACCGGCTTTGATAGCCAGCTTGACCAGGCCTACCACATCATATACGCCGAGCCTTTCCATCAATTGCGACCGGTGGGTCTCGACCGTCTTAGGGCTTATCTCCAGCAGGGCAGCAATATCTTTGGTGTTTTTGCCCTCGGCGATCAGCTGCCACACCTCCCGCTGGCGCGGGGTCAGCATCTCTTTCCAGCTCACGCCTCCGGTACTGTTGCGCACGTAATCATTGACCACCTGTTGCGATACCACCGGGCTCATGTATTTGGAGCCGTTCATCACCGTACGGATAGAGAGTTCGAGTTCCAGCGGAGCGGCATCCTTGAGCAGGTAACCGCCGGCTCCGGCCTCAAATGCCTGCCAGACATACTCTTCACTGGCATACATAGAGAGAATTATTACCTTGATATTAGGATATTTGGCGGCAATAACTGCGGTAGCTTCCAAGCCGTTCATATCCGGCATGGCGATATCCGTCAGCACTAGATCAGGATGATTGGCCTCGATCAGCTCCAGCAATTCGCTCCCATTTCCCGCTTCGGCTATCACTTCCACATCGGCCAGCTCTTCCAACAATGACCGAATCCCCGCCCGGACCAGGCGATGATCATCAGCGATTATGACTTTAAGTGGATCCATCCTACCTACCTCCCCCCGGCACCTGCTGCTCCAGCAGTGGGAAAACAGCGACTACTCTCGTGCCACAACCTGGCTCTGATTCGATAAACATCTGTCCTCCGATCTGAGCCACACGTTCTCTCATCCCCAGCAGCCCCAAACTTTTGCCCTGGGTACCAGTCGCAGCATTAACATCAAAACCCCGGCCATTATCAAAGACCGACAAAACAACTTCCGATTCTTCAGCGGAAATATCCACTCTCACCATGCTAGCATGGGAATGGCGCAATACATTGGTAAGTGCCTCCTGAGTTACCCGGAAGCAAGCGGTTTCCAGATCCCTGGGCAGTCTTTTCCCGCCCAGATCGCAATTCAGTACGGTAGCCAATCCGGTCCGCTGACTGTACGTAGCCAGGTAGTTATGTAGGGTTGCATCCAGCCCCAGATCATCGAGCAGGGCCGGCCGCAAAGACATAGCCAGATTGCGGATATCTTGCAGGGTGTCATCTACTATCTTTATACTGTCCTCCAGTCGTTCCGGGGGCAAAGCACTGCTCTGCAACAGTGACTGCAGGTTGATCTTGACCACCGTCAGCGCCTGTCCCACCTCGTCATGGAGTTCTCTGGACAGACGACGCCTTTCATCCTCCTGGACCTTCATCAATTCCCGGGACAAGCTTTGCATCTTCATGCCCATCTCATTTAATTCAGCGGTGCGCTCGCGTATCTTTTCTTCCATAAGCTCCTGGGTTTCCATCAATGATTTCTGTGTTTCCAGGCGGCGCAGGCGATCCAAACCCATAACTGCCAGTACCTCGCCAAATTGTGCCAGAAACATGATAAATGGCTCGACCATGGGCCGGGGGATGATGGGAACCCGCCGCAGGGCTGCCATATACTTATCCACCGGGAACCCCAGTTCAATGGCCTGCCGCCGAAAATAGCTCTCATCCGGCGGTTCATGCAATATTTGCCCGGTAAAAACCGTCCCCATATGCTGGTTTTCTACAACGATGGGAGCCGCATATTCCATCAAACCGTTCAGGCAACGGTAGCCAATATAGGGCCCTTCCAGCCAGCGGTCAATGATCAGCGCATCGCTCTTCCGACAGCGCTGCAGGCTTAATCTGCCAGTCCGGTGAAATTTCATGCAGATATCTTCTCCGCCCCGGCGCAGCAAGAGCTTGCCGTCAGCATTGGTGATGGCTATAGGCAACCCAATTATCCTGTAAAAGTGATCAACCAGTTTTTCCAGGGGCTCAAGCTCTATCAAGTCGCTGAATTTGAAGTTCATGGAACATCCTCCCGGATCGCTGCTATCCGCCTTATCTGGCCAGGCTCGCCGGGTTGTACAGGCAGCTGGTATTCTTACCGCGGCGTTTTGCCATATACATAGCTTCATCGGCATGTTTGATCAATGTTTCCAAATCCGCCCCATCATGAGGATATATGCTAATGCCGACGCTCACACCTATATTGACACTGTGCCCATTTATTATGAAGGGCTCCCAAAAGGCCTCTACTATCCTCTTCCCGACCAGTGCCGGTGAATCATCCTGGATACGGGTAAGCAAGGCTACAAATTCATCCCCGCCCAAACGGGATAGCAGATCACATCCGCGCAGTAATGACTTCATACGCATGGCAGACTGCTTCAAAACTATATCTCCCGCCTCATGCCCGAGTTCGTCATTTACTCCTTTGAAGGCATCCAGGTCAATAAATACGACCGCCATCTTCTGTTCATAAAACTTACCCCGGGAAAGGAAGTTGCTGAAATAGTTTTCAAACATACTCCGGTTAGGCAGACCTGTCAGCGCATCATAGAAGGCCAGATGTTTCATCCTTTCTTCTTGTTCCTTCTGCTCGGTGACATCGATTATGATGCCTTCCATCCGGTACAGCTTTCCTTTGTCATCAAGCAGCGGCAATGCCAGGCTGTGGACCCAGCGACTGCTGCCGTCAGAAAGCAGGATGCGGTGCTCCAGCATAATCTTTTTACCGGCTTGAATATCATTCTCCGCTTCGCGGACCCTGGGCAGGTCATAGGGATGCACCAGCCTTCTAATAAGATCGGGCCGGCTCATAAGCTCCCTGGCGGTGCGTCCGCAGAGCTTTTCGGTGCCAGATGATATCTTAAAGCTTTTTGCAACAGTATCATAGGACCAGGAAAAGATGTTCAGATGCTGCAGTATGGTTTTTAGATTTTCATCGGAGCTTGAGGAGGGGCGGTGAGATTGACGTGAGTAATAACTATAAGCAAGCACTAAGAGCAGCACTGCCAGGGCCAGGTACGCAACCAGCTCACCAACAGGTGGCCGGGTCATGAAGGCGCAGATATATGTATCAGGAAGCAAGCAGTAGCAGCTGAGCAACATCAAACCTCCCCAATCATTGCCAAAGTCCTTACTTTGTCATTATCGACTATATAGTATTAATTCTGTAAAGCAGCCGCCGGCTCCTGCACCGAAACAATATAATGCGACAAAAGTCAAAATTTTAAATTTTAAATTTTAAATTTTAAATTTTAAATTTTGAATTAATGTGGAAATGCTTCGCATTTCATAGCAATAGCAAGCGACAACTGTAATTGCACCCGTAGGGTGCACACCTTAATTAAAAATTAAGAATTCATAATTTACAATTGTTGCACATCTTTAGTCTAATGCGAAATAAAAAAGGCTGGCTGCAGCATGGGGTATAGGACGGATAATTTGTAATATCATGTTGATAGTATTTAGGGTCAATCAAGGAAGTTCAATCTGGGCAAGCACGGGTAGATGGTCGGAAGCACAGGCATTTGCGATGATCATATGATCAACCGCCTGGCACTTGGCAGTAAAGATATAATCAATACGGATCTTGGGCTGGTCAGCGGGGAAGGTGTTAACCTCTGCTCCACTGTTTACTTCGAAGGAATCGGCCATGTATTCCTTAACCAGAGCGATTTCCCGGTAACCGGACGAGGCATTGAAATCCCCGGCCAGGATACAGGGCTGATTGCCCTGAACCAGCGGGATGATCGTAGACTGTACCTGCTGCAGACGATCAGCGGATTTCAGTCCGAGATGCACCGCCAGAATTTTTACCGGAGTTTGCCCGATCATGACTCCGGTTTCAAGGCAGCAGCGACGGTCACTATCTGGCGTCATGACGTGATTGGCTGAATATTGGATGGGAAAACGAGAAAGAATAGCATTCCCATAAGACCCCGGACAGTAACTGCGCACCGGTCCAAAGGCAAGTTTCATATCGAGTTTTCGCGCCAGAAAGCTGGCCTGGTCCCTAAAACGGGTATGCCATCGGTGACAGTCGACTTCCTGCAGGGACACTATGTCAGGTTGCAGATCCGCCAACTCCCGGCAGCAGAGTTTCAGGTTGAGCGTTTTTGCCAGGTTGCAGCCGTGTTGTATGTTGTAAGTAACCATCCTGATGACTGTCAAGTCATCCGCCCTCCTCTCATTGATACCAATAGATTCGTTACGTCAGGGTTTTTTCCTGTCAGAACTTATACAGCAATCTCTATAATCGGCTATAATAACCTTCAAGGCTGGTTATAACCCATCCGCCAGGAGGTTGAGCTATGAAAATACTGGTAGACGCCGATGCCTGCCCCCGTTCAGTCCTGCAGATCTGTATGAAGTGGGGAAACCAAAAAGGGATCCCGGTTTGGACGGTAGCCAGTTTCAATCATAATATTGATTCGGACCATCATGTGGTAGTCGGCAATGCATCTCAGGAAGCCGATATTAAGCTGATGAACTTGGCCGAAGCCGGTGATATTGTAGTCACTCAGGATTGGGGCCTGGCCGCTATGCTGCTGGGGAGAGGATCTCGACCGCTCAGCCCGGTCGGGCGTGAGTACAGCGACCAGGCTATGGACTTCCTGCTGGAAGAACGCGAAGTCAAGGCCAAAGTTCGCCGGTCCGGCGGAAGGACCAAAGGTCCCCGCAAGCGCAGCGCAGCCGATGACCAACACTTCGAGCATACCCTGCTGCGAATGCTGGAGGATTGTGATTAAGAAGACTGGGGTTACGATTCAACACAGATGGGCACAGATGCCTGCGGCAACACAGATGCACTCAGATTATATTTATGTGGACCAGGGCGCTAGTAGGCATTAACCCTTTTAGAGTGATCTTTCCAAGGTGTAAACGCCGATATTGTAGGGGCGGATTCAATATCCGCCCTCAGACTACGCTCATTTCGAAACTACGATATAATGAGAATTTCAGATTGCCGCGCTGCGCTCGCAATGACAGATCGGGCGGATATGGCGGCTCCTTGCCATCCATGGCACCACGGCACTAGTCCATCCCTGGACGTCAGAATCCGCCCTTACAGGATAATCCATGGTCTATCTTGGTGAATCTGGAGCAATCTACCCATTACCCAACAACCTCGATCAGACCAACCATATGCATTTCTGATTTTGCCCTGCTCAACTACCTCCCTGATCTTAATCTGTGTTCATCTGTGGCATAATTAAAAGTTATCTGTGTTCATCTTTGCCTCATCTGTGTTCATCTTTGCCTCATCTGTGTTTATCTGTGGTTAATTCACCCGTTACCCCAATCTGGTCAGGATGAGTTTTTTTCCTGCCAGCGTTATCTGGTACCCCATATTTTCCGCTAGATCATAGATGGACATCACCAGCGTATCGTTGCGGCTGGCCGTTACCGGATGGGCCAGGGACACTCGCGAACCGTCAACCGTCATGTAGTTGGCTCCCGGGGTTATTATGATGCGATCAGCTGGCCTGGTGCTTACCGCATCTGTAGCCGTCCATGCTTCAAACACATCCCAGCCATACATACCCCGACTGGTTAGCCACTCATAAGGAAGATAAGCATATCCCTGATCTCCCCAGGAACTTCCCCAGGAATTACGAAGTATAAGACATCCTTCTTCTGGAATATCACCCGCTATACCCACAGCATGCCCACCACGCACCGGTCCCTGCGGTAAGGGCAGGCGGTTATCCCGGTCCGGTCGGAAATTTTCACAGACTAAGAGGGCTATCAGGAAGGGGCCTTCATTCTCCAGGGCTTTACGCATTGCGCCCAGAGTTTGTTCCCGTCTTAAATCGCTTGTCGCGCAAAGCTGGGCATAGTTCCCAATGCGATAGGGCTGCGCAACTCCCCAGGCCTCGTCTGGTACGTCTGGAACCTTCGGAGCCGGGAGATCACTCAGGGTCGAATAGGGCATGACATCTTCCGGGCAGACCCCGCTCTTCTGCATAACCTTCATGGCCACCCGTGGTTGGGTGCCCTCCTCATTCGGCATGCCATCCTGCTGCTTACAAAGGGTATAGACAAAGGCGGCGGAAAACCCGTCCGGCGGATAATCACCGTTTTTAATTTCCTGCCACGCCTTTACGGTCCAGGTGCTGGCACAAGCCACGCAGCTGCCGCGCAGCCCCTGATCAAATACCGCAGGAAGTTGGCGCCGATAATCGATCTTTTTTACTTCCGAGTCTCCGATGGTATCCAACTTCAGGTATTGATAATCGCGGGGGTCATAGGCAGATGGACAGCAGTGGAGCGACCGGCCCTCATGCTCACCGGCCAGACCCTCCAAATGACGGCGCAAACGATAAACTCCTTCAAAGGACATATACCTTTCCTCCTCTGACTTTCTACAGGTTACATGTATATGCCGGAAGAGGCAGATGCAGGTCTTTATTTTTCGGGCTATACTATACAGGTAAAAGCCACCGCGAATTGAGGACTCGAACCTTCTGCGATTATCTTATAAACAGGAGAGTATGCATGTCAGATTCTCGATATCCACCATTGCCGGATCATCTCAGACCCGGTTTGAAGATCATCTTTGTTGGTTTCAATCCCAGTCTGCGCTCGGCAGAAACTGGTCATCACTATGCTAGTCCCTCCAATCGCTTCTGGAAGATAATGCACCAGTCCGGATTAACGCCGCGCCTGTACCGGGCTGAAGAAGATGGGGATCTCCTGGGACTGGGTTATGGGTTTACTAATATAGTCGCCCGCCCCAGCCGGGCAGCCGCTGATATCTGCCAGGATGAATACCGGAAAGGCGGCCAAATACTGAAGGAAAAGCTGGAACACTATCCTCCGGAGCAAGTATGCTTTGTCGGCAAGGGGGTTTACCAAATATTCAGTGGCAGAAGGCATGTTGAATGGGGTTTTCAGGCAGACTCGGTGGTCGCTGGGGTTCGCGATTTTGTCGCCCCTTCCAGCAGCGGTCTGGTCAGGATGAGCATTGAACAGGTAAGCGAAATCTACCGGCTTCTGGCCGAGGATGTCTTGCGGAAAAGTTAGACACCCTTGTTGTTTTTCAACAAGGCGATACGTATGGCAAAATAAGTGATAACATCAGGCAGAGCTGCTTTCAGCAGCGTCAATCTCTCGCTTCCGATTTGCCGGGCAACAGCCCTTATCTGTTCTTCCTGACTCGCGGTGATAAAAGGGGTCCAGTCCACTGGCTTCCCTTCCCCGGCTGCCTTGAGCAGATGCGACTCGATGGTCTGTTGTCCCAAACCGCGCTGAGCCGCGATCTCTTTCAGTGAGGCACCACCTTGATAAAGCTGCCAGCTGACCAGATGGGTGGGTACCTTCTCTTCACGGAGCGGTTTTTCCGCTGGCTCTTTTCGTGGCTTGCGACTTAGCTGCTCCCGGGCTGGCTGTTCGTCAGCGTCAGTATCTTTCTCCCCTGCCGAGCCGTTGCTCTGGTCAGCCGGATAAGAGCGGATAAGCTGGAGGAAACGCTCACCATAACGTTCCATTTTTACCTCGCCCACCCCGGTGATATCCAGCATGGCAGCGCGGTTCCGGGGCAAGTGTTCGGCCATCTCGCGCAGGGTGGCATCGGAAAATATAACGTAGGGCGGCACCCCCTGCTGGCCGGCCAGTTCCAGGCGCAGCCGGCGCAGGTCCTGGAAAAGCGTACTTCCCTCGCTGACAGCCACCTTGACCGGCGGCATTTTTACTACTATGCTGGCTTCACCCCGCAGGACCGGCGCGGCTTTACCGGTCAATCTGACCACCGGGTACTGACCACCGGAAACCATCAGGTACTCCTCTGCTACCAGCAGATTGATCAACTCGACGATTTCTCCGGTATTCATCCCGCTCATAATGCCATAAGTGGATAGCTGGTCCAGGCCGAGCTCACGGATACGCTTTTGTCCCGATCCCTTTAAGACAGCCGCTACCAGGGCACTGCCGTACTGCTGACGCATGCGATAGATGCAGGAGAATATCTTCTGTGCCTCCAACGTTATATTACGTGCCTCATAATCGCTGCAATGATCGCAGTTACCACAATTATCATCCGGGGAAGCTTCCCCGAAATACTCCAGAATATAAGCGCGCAGACAGCGGGAAGTATGGCAGTAGTCCACCATGCTCCTCAGCTTGGCATACTCCATCTGTTTCCGCTCAGGATGCAGCGAGGTCTGTTCGATGAGATAATTCTGGATCTGGATGTCCCCAGCCTGAAACAACAGGATACAATCAGCCGGCTCCCCGTCCCTACCTGCCCGTCCCGCTTCCTGATAATAGGCCTCAAGATGCCGGGGCATATTGTGATGAATAACAAAACGGACATTTGATTTATCGATACCCAAACCAAAGGCATTAGTAGCTACGATCACCGGACGGCGGTCATAGATAAAATCCTCCTGGGCGGCAGTGCGTTCTTCATTGCTGAGACCAGCATGGTAGCGACCGGCCGGATAATCGTGGCGATTCAGTTCCTCATAGAGCACATCCGCCTCCTTGCGGGTAGCCGTATAGATGATCCCGGGCTGGTCAGGATGCTCGGCCAGGTAACGCCGGATATAGCGTCCGCGTTCCGCTCCTTTAACCAACGAAAAACGAAGATTGGGACGATCAAAGCTGTTGACGAAGACCCGGGGAGCCATCAGGCCCAGACGGTCGCTGATATCCTCTCTCACCCGATCAGTGGCAGTAGCTGTGAAGGCAGCCAGCACCGGCCGCTGGGGCAGCGCGCCGATCCAAGGACCGATATTGAGATAGCTGGGACGGAAATCATGTCCCCAGTGCGATACACAATGAGCTTCATCCACCGCCACCAGGGTAAGCGGGAGTTTGCCTAACAATTCGGTAAAACCTGCGGATTCCAGTCGCTCCGGGGCCACGTACAGGAGCTTCAAACTGCCGGAAGCCGCCAGTTGCAGGCGCCGTCGCAGCTCGCCCGAGCTGATCGAGCTGTTGATAAAGGAAGCGGCTATACCCTGGCTAGTCAGCGCATCGACCTGGTCTTTCATCAAGGCGATCAGGGGAGATATTACCAGGGTAAGTCCGGGCAGCAACAAAGCCGGCAGCTGGTAGCACAATGATTTTCCGCCGCCGGTAGGCATAATGCCCATGGTATCTCGTTTTTGCAGTATACTGGCAATGATCTCATCCTGCCCAGGCCGGAAGCGGTCATAACCAAAATATTTCTTCATGGTCGAGGTAACTGTAACATCCATGTCTGTCTTATCTTTCTCTATTATCCTCTAGCGGGATAGTAACGGTCTTCGTGGCACACCACCTCACCCAGGCGCTCCAGGCGTTCCAGATGGTGCAGGGCCATTACACATTCATGCATATAGTAGACACTGCGCGGCTCAGGAAAGCGCCCGCCGAAACATATAGCCTGTTCAGCTATTTGGGGTATATCAGATGTGCCGCCCTTAACCATTTTTAATATCTGTTCTTCGCGGCTCAAAATCTCATTCTGGTACTCCCGCAAGCGGCTGTCTAGATTCTCAGTGTATAAAGCGGGACCATGCCCACCCACCAGCATATCCGCCTTGATCTCCCGTAAGCGTTCGAGCGAGCTGATATAATCATCCACACTGCTGTCCAGCATAGCATAAATAGGCTTGATGTTAAGATTGATATCAGCAGTGTATATAAATCCCTGCCGGGGAAAGAAGAAACCACAGTGTCCTATACTGTGACCAGGCAGGGCAATTACCTCGAATTCTAACGCCCCGGTCGATATCTTCATGCCATCATTGAGTTCGTCATCTGCCGGCCGGGCATGGTATTGTACCGCATCAAGATAAAATGGCCGTGTTGCTTCATCTGGAAAGCGGTAATAACCATAAGCAGTAAGATAGGTCTCACCCGAGGCCGCCCTTTCATGCTCAGCCGGATGCAGCAATACCCTTGCTTCAGTAAACAAATGATTACATGAATTATGGTCACTGTGAGCATGACTGTTAACGATCAGATCGATTTTTTTGCCCTCCAGGCAGGCTCTTTGTTTGGGATGCGGACTGGAATCCACCAGACAGTTGAGGTCATCTTCTATGAGCAGGCAGTTGCAGTATGGCAGAGTGTATTTGTCATGATCCAATATTTTGATATGGTCAAACAATTGTTGCATGATCAATCCCCCTAATGCTGTTAATGAACCCAGCGTTCTCTTTATCGGCTGGCCTGATGCGTCTGTCCCTTTAGCAAGTCTCAGATTACGACATATATTCAAAGTATACAGGTTTTTGTACTGTATGTAGAGCCTGACTCGATAAGCACGCGTATGATTGTTGATATTGACCAATATATATAACAGGAGTAAAATGATAATTGATAATAATTATCATTATCGTGACGGGTGGGTTTTATATGGTCAATACAAAAAATCCTGGCCAGAAACAAAGCTTGGGCCAGCGGGCAGATAAATATTTATTGAATCCCTATACCGGCTTCCCTATCATGCTGCTTTGTTTTGCCGCACTCTTTGCTGCCAGTTTCATATTGGGTAAACCAGTATCCAACTGGCTGGGCCTGGGTCTGGATTATTTAGTAAATATCTTCGAAACATGGTCTTCGGCCGTGCATCTGCCCTGGCTGCTTACCAGCCTGATCTCCAATGGCATCTTTCGCGGAATCGGTTCGGCCCTGGCCTTTTTCCCTCAGATGCTGATCTTCTATGTCTTCTATTCGGCAATGAACGATACCGGCTATGCCTCACGCATCGCCCATATCATGAACAGCCCCATGTCCCGCCTGAATATGCAGGGCGACGCCTTTGCCTGCCTATTCCTGGGATACAGCTGCAACGTACCGGCAATAGTAGCCACGCGGGATATCCCCCGCCGCCTTGATCGCTTAATTATTATGCTGGTCAGCACCTTCACCCCCTGCTCCGCTCGCTTCGGGGTTATTTTGTATATCGCCGCGGCCTTTTTTTCTCCCTTGACCGCTACCCTGGTAATGACCGGGCTTATCGGACTCAGTTGGCTGATCAGTGCTCTGGTAGCCTACGCTATCAAATCCAGTTTTCCGCGTTCTGAATCTGCCGGCATCAAGCTGACACTGCCTCCCCTGCATCGGCCCAATTTGCGCCATGTATTAAAATCTGCCATGATTCGGACCCTGGACTTCCTGAACAAAATAAAGAATGTAGTGATCATCAGCGCAGTAGTGGTATGGTTTTTATCCAGCTTCCCTTCCAACGTCGGATTTGAAGGGTCCTATATAGCCATTATTGGACAGAGTCTGGAACCGTTGGGCCGCCTGGCCGGTCTTAACTGGCAGCTTATCGTAGCACTGCTGCTGGGCTTCTTTGCCAAGGAAACCACCCTGGCTACCCTGGGGGTTTTATACCATGCCTCCGAAGGCCTGGGCAATCTCTCTGCTATCCTGGCAACACATATCAGTCCCCTGGTCGGGCTGACCTTTCTAGTGATCTACATGTTCTATACCCCATGTTTGGCTACGGTGACCACCATCTGGCGCGAAAGCAACAGCCGTTCATTTGCAGCTTTTTCGGTGGTGATTTCTCTGCTCTTGGCTTTCGTGCTGGGCACCCTGGTCTACCAGTCCGGCCGACTGGTGTTAATCCTACTCGCTTAGATGCTGCTCTCCCTTTATGGATTCTGTCCCATAGGGTATAATCTAATAGTAAAAAATCTGCTGGGGGGATATTATGCAATACCAGGTTCATACATTATTTAACGGCATCTTTAATATTCTGTTCAAATCGGTGCCTCCGATCGCCAATATACCATGTTTTGCTTTTCTGCTCACCGCCGAGAACGGTGAATTGATTCTGGTGGATACTGGTTTTAACCCGGAGTTTATTCCCGGACTGCACACCAGCTTTGAACAAGGTCCTGAGCACAAACTCCCGGCAGCTATTGCCAGCCTGGGTTACCAACCCGGTGATATTGACACCGTGATCATGACCCACCTGCACTGGGATCATACCGGTGGCATGCAGGACTTTTCATCAGCCCGCTTCTACATCCAGGCTGATGAATTCCGCGGTCTGTTCCAATTGAATCCCAATGAGGAGACCTACTTCAACCCCAACCACTGGCTGGACCTGCTGCCCCAGTTTGAACTGGTGGAAGGTGATATAGAATTGAGACCCGGGCTGAAACTGATCAGGACCGGTGGTCATACCAAGGGGCACCAGATAGTTGAAGTCAACACCGCTGACGGCCCTATTCTGCTGGCTGGTGATGCGCCGTTCAATTACGATCTATTATGGAAGATGATTCCGGCTGAGGGTTGGAAACTATATCGCGAAGGACCTGGCAGCCGTTTTTACTGGGATGAATCCATAGCTCCCATCATAGCTGCCTGGATGGATGAAAAGCAAATATCCGGACCGGTCCGCAATGATGCGGTCCCCTGGAAAGACTTCAAGGGTATGGGCAAGCGCTTTTATACCATCCATGATCCCCGCCTGCTGCAAAACAAAATCTCTTAGAGAGGTCAAGACTGTGAAAATCGGAGTAGATATTGACAACACCATAACCCACACCACCGAGATGATCATGCATTATGCCAGGATATTCGGCGAGAAACACGGTCTTAATACAGTGGCCGATCCCAGCTACTACTATCTGGAGGATGCACTGGGCTGGGAACGTGATATTGCTGAGCATTTCCTCGACGTCTACCTTCCTGATATTTACCGGGAAATGCGCCCCAAGGATCAGGCAGTGGAAGTGATGCGTCAGCTAAAGGATGAACATGAACTCGTGCTCATCACTTCGCGCAACCAGAAGTTCCCCGAGGTGGAGCAGGTGACCCTAGAATGGCTGGAGCGCTATGGCATCGCCTATGATGGGCTGATTCTAAATGCCACCCCTAATAAGCACTTTTTCAGTAAATTGGGGGTGTGCAAGGAGCAGGGGATCGAAATCATGATCGAAGACCATCACGATCTCATCATGGAACTCGCCCAGGCTTTTCCGGTAATCGTCTTCGACTATCCTTACAATCGCCATATCAACGCCCAGAACGTCTACCGGGTCACCCACTGGCAGGAGGTACTGGAGCGCATCAACCAACTGGCTGCCAAGCGATCCGCTATCTGAGAATGGCCGGATACTTTCCCTACTTCTTTTCTTTAGCTAAACCCCACCGGGCTGATTCCTTGATCCCCGGCGATTAGCTCTTACACAAAAAAAGCGGCCTCAGTTTGAGACCGCCCAGATTGTCAACAAAGTAGAATCTTATTTAATAATGACGGTTAGTTCATAAGTCTGAGCAGGCTGAACACTCTCCCAGGGCCGCTGGTAATTCAGCCTCAATTTGGTGGTTCCGCTCTGAAGAGCGGTAACTTTCCACCAGTTGGTGCCACCCTGTCCGATCAGTCGAGTATCCGAGCCGGGCAGAAAACCTTCACTGTCCAGGCGCAGCAGGGACTTATCCCCGATATCCATCATCCAGCTGTACCCGGTGGTGGGATTGCCGGGCAATTCCAGGGTAAAGCTCTGACCGATCGCCAGGTGGTATTCCTTATTGTTGTAGGTCTGGTCCACACTCATCATACTGGTGCAGCGATTCAGTATCCGGGCCAGCTCGGCGCGTTTTACTGCCTGCCGCGGCCGAAAATTGTTATCGCCATCTCCCTTCATAATTCCGGTATTGCTGACGAAGACCAGGGCATTGGTCTCCTCCTGGGTCAGCCCCCTCATATCATTATATACCGGCATCATCATGATCATGACAACATCAATTTTCTTGGCTTCAAAACACCTTTTGACCGCCTGGGCCACCTCGATGCGTGTGACATTGCGATTGGGTTGGAACTCTTCACCGTCCCCCACAAAAATATCATTGACCGCGCACATGACCAGGGCATCGGCATACCACGCCTTATTATCGACATCCCAGTAATAATCACTGGCTAACGGTTGTTTTATAAAACGCAGGTCGCCATAATCCAGGTTAAAGGCCCGGGTAAGAACTGCCGCCAGCTGAGCCCGGCTAACCGCAGCCTCGGGACTGAATATGCATTGGCCCTGGCTGTTAAGGCCAGTCCCCACCATCATACCCCGGTCTATAGCAGTTTGTATCTCCTGTTGGGCCCAATGTCCCTGGATATCCACCGCTGCCGCCCTGGCGCCTATAAGTGTTGCTTGGACAGGTGTATCAGCCCAGGCACCGCCAGGAACTGTTAATATAAATAACAGCATCAGCAACCAGGTTAGATTTCTATTCATAGAATCCACCCCACAATCTTTTCTTATCTAAAAATACGCCGCCGGCAGTATATCCTTTCAGGGGAGAGCCAGTGGCAATTATTGGCTGGATATTCCCTGCAGATGTTTACGGGTGTATAACCATAGTCCGAAGATGATAACCAGAGTCCCCAGCACAAACAAGTTACTGATACTCTCATCAAGCAGATAGGCCGCCAGGGCGGTTGCCAGTACCGGTTTAATGAAAAAAATCAGTGAGCCTGCTCCAGGCGGAAGGTGTTCCAATCCGTAGAGGAACAGGTAGTAAGCCAGACTGGTCACTATCACGGTAAGGTAGACCAGCCAGGGCCATACCCCATAGTCGAAAGTCAGGAGCGGGATATCGAAATAAAGCAGAGCGGGTATGCAGGCCAGAGCTCCCAGTATAAATGATATGCTGTTGACGGTAAGGCTCCCCATTTCCTGGGTCGCTTGACGCGCCTGCACAATAAAGAGTCCGTAGCTGACCGCTGAAAACATAGCCAGTCCGGTCCCCAGCCAGGAACCCGAACCCATCATGACCTCGTGAAAAGCCACGATAAAGAGCCCGACAGACGCACAGGTCAGTCCCAATACCTGATACCTACTGAAATAATGCTGGCCCCGCCAGGCTTCAAAAATATGTACAAATATCGGATTGGTACAGAATATCACCGCCGCGGTGGAGGCCGGGATATATTTGATGCTGATCTGAAAGAGCGACAGACACAGGGTCACATTTAAAAACCCCAGCCAGAACAGGCTCTTGAAATCCCCGGCATGCAATTGCACCGAGCGCTTGCGCTGGTCAGCCAAAGCCAGGGGCAGCAGGAGGAACCCACCCAACAGGAAACGCAGGTAGTTGATCTGCATCGGTTCTATACGATAGGTGATCTTCTTGGAGACCACCTCAAAAGTGCTGAAAAAAATAATAGTAAGGGCCAGAGCCCCTACCGCCTTCCATCTGGCGGTATTCTGCACGCTCACTTCTCCCTCCCTTTTTCGAAGCTATCGAGGACGGGACTCCTGGATCACAGCAGTGCCAGAGGAGCCATATCATCGGTCTTGTTTCGTTCGCCTATGCCTCCCGCCTCTTTGGATATCTGGCGCACGGCCCGGCAGATCCGTTCTATCCCGATCCGAATCTCGTTCTCTTCGCAGCGCGAGAAGCTCAGACGTATATGATCACTGCCGCCGGCATCGGCATGGAAGGCTGATCCAGGTACAAATCCCACCCGGATACTGCGACAGACTGAAAGCAAACGCTCGCCGGTAACTCCTGCTGGCAGTCGGCACCAAACATAGAACCCGCCCGGAGGGTTGTCCCATAACATCCCGGGCGGCGCAAATTGCCTGAGAGCTTCCAGCATGGCCTCCCGCCGCTTATTATACTCCTGGCGAATAGTCACAAGATGCCCCTGCAGCAGTCCGCGCTGGCAATATACTGTCACGATCTCCTGAGCCAGGGTGACGCTATGGATATCATCCAACTGTCGCGCCAGTACCATTTGCCTTATCACCTCGCCCGGCCCTGCTGCCCATCCTATTCGCATCCCCGGGAAGAGCATCTTGGAGAAGGTGGACAGGTATAACACCAGCCCGAATCGGTCAAGCGCAGCCAGCGGCGGCACCGGTGGTTCATCAAAAGAGATCTCGCTATAGGCATCATCTTCGATAATTGGCACATGGCAGCGATAGGCAATTTCCAGAAGTGACCGGCGCTGGGCCTCATCCATATTCGTTCCGGCCGGATTCTGATAGGTGGGCATGGTGTAAAACAACTTGGGCCGGTAGCGGAGCATGGCCTGTTCGAGGACCTCCAGGCGCAGGCCGCTCCTGTCACGGGGAACTCCGACCAGCCTGGCCCCCGCCGCCCGAAAGACCTGCAGGGCTCCCGGATAGGAAGGCTCCTCTACCAGTACATTATCGCCTGGTTCGAGCATGATGCGCGCCGCCAATTCCAGACCCTGCTGCGAACCGCTGGTGACTATGATATCATCCGGACCAGATGATATTCCTCGTTGGTGCATATATTCGGCCAGACAGGTACGCAGCGAGAGCAGTCCCTGCGGGGATGAGTATTCCAGCATCTGATGCCCGGATGCAGCCATGATATCTGCGCTTATCTGAGCAATATCTCCGGTCGGATACAACTCCGGCGCCGGCGCCCCGGCCGCCAGATTTATCATATCGTCCTGTCCTAAGTGATTTAACAGATTGCTGATCAGGGGATCACTGGTACGGGCTGATTCGCGGTTGAACAGGTGGGTCCAGCGCAAAGGCGGTTCAACGCACGCATTGGCCGTCCCTGCTCCAGGGGTACCTGCCACTATTGTCCCCCGCCCTACAAAAGATTCTATCAGGCCATCAGCGGCCAGTTCCTCATAAGCCTTGACCACCGTGCTGCGGTTGACTTCGAGGGTCGCTGCCAGTTTGCGTTCCGGGGGCAGGCGATATCCAGGCGCCAGCATACCGTTTATTATCATCTCCCGCAGCGCATTCCTGATCTGCAGGTATAGCGGAGTCCGGCCGCTCCGATCCAATACTATGTTCATGGTATCCTCCTGACAAAGATTAATAGGCGCAGTTAATATAAAATGCGCAATAATTGTGAATTATGAATTCTTAATTTTTAATTAAGGTGTGCACCCTCCGGGTGCAATTACAGTTGTCGCTTGCTATTGCTAAGAAATGCGAAGCATTTCTACATTAATTCATAATTCAAAATTGAAAATTCAAAATTATGACTTGTTGCACATCATAAGTCAACCGTGGAACTTGAAGCGTCAATCATAAAAAGTCTGCGTTATCTGCGTTATCTGCGTCTATTCCATCTCCTCCGTCTTTTGCATCATATACTGTCTATTATGCAACATCCAGGTGCGGCTTGATCAAGCGGGCCAGGCGGCGGATCCCTTCGTTGATCAGCTCGGGGCTCGAATTCGAATAATTCAAGCGCATGGTGTTTTCCCCCCCCTCTCCGACAAAGAACGCTTTCCCGGGGACAAAGGCTACCTTCTCGGCGATAGCCTCAGCCAACAGGAGCCCGGTATCCACGCCCTCTGGCAGTTGCACCCAGAGGAACATGCCCCCTTCCGGCAATGACCAAGTGACTTCCGGAGGAAACTCCCTGGCCAGAGCTGTCAGCATAGCATCTTTGCGTCGCTTGTACTCGGCCTTGATCCTGGCAACATGGGCCGGACTGTCGGTTTCCTGCAGATAACGGGCCAGTATATGCTGGACCAGGCTGTTGGTATGTAGATCAGCTCCTTGCTTGCATTTGGCCATGCTGCCTATCACCCTCGGGTCGCCTACCATCCAGCCTACCCGAAAGCCAGGCACCACTGTCTTGGAAAAGGTAGAAAGGTAGATTACTCGATCGTTCTCTATGCTCTTGATACAGGGCAATTCTTCGCCCTCAAAGCGCAGAGCCGAGTAAGGATCGTCTTCTACCAGGACAACCTGATAACGCCGGAGTATCTCAGCCACCGCCCAACGTCGCTCCCGGTTCATGGAGCGTCCGGTGGGATTCTGAAAGGTCGGCACCAGGTACACCAGCTTGGGGCTATATTCAATTATCGCTCTCTCCAAGGCCTCCGGCACCATGCCCTCATCATCGGTCGGCACCGCCTTAAACCGGGGTTCAAATACTTCAAACGCCTGAAGCGCACCTAAATAGGTAGGGTTTTCCACCAGTACGGTATCACCATGGTTCAAAAACACTCTTCCCAGCAGGTCGAGCGATTGCTGCGAGCCGCTGGTGATTAAGATTTCTTCGCTGGAGCAGCTCACTCCTCTTTCCTGCATGATACCGGCTATTTGCCTGCGCAGGGGCAGATAGCCTTCGGTCGGGCCATACTGCAGCGACGCCGCAGCTTCGCCCTGCTCCAGTACCTGATTGACGGCTGCCTGTATCTCAGCAATGGGAAACAATTCTTCCGCCGGTAATCCACCAGCCAACGATATCACATCCGGCATCTCGGTGACCTGGAGGATCTCCCGGATAGCCGAGCTCCTAAGTTTGTTTACTCGTTCGGCAAATTGATAATCCATACTATCCCCTCCTCGTTGGATCGTTATAGGGAAGTATATTACCGACCAATTTATTATACAACATCCAATTGGATTATTTTTATCACCATCCAATTTTACACTTTTGTTAATTAAGCGCAAGATTGCCGCGCTGCGTTCACAATGACACAATAAATAATTGAATGCACCGGCGCGCCACGCCTTCTCATTTGCAAGGAGCGTTAGCCTGCCCGATGTTTAATAAACTATTCCCCAGCCAGGTGTATAAGTCACCGCTATTGTCCAAAAAATATCACTAGCTATAACAGCAGCCACAAAAAAGAAAGGAGTAGCCATATGAAACACAAACCCGATGACCGTCGTGACAACGTGGAGCGCATCCAGCAGCATATCGACGATACCATTCAAAACATCGAAGCAGCGGAAGAAATGATCACCGCAACAGATAATCCGCGTACCCGGAGCGACCTGGAGAAAAAGAACCAGAGACGTGAAAAAGCCCTGGACAGCATGCGCCAGGAGATAAGGGACGAAGCCCTGGACCGGCAGAAAGATTAGTTGCATCATTTCCTCTTCTTGATTTTTAGATAAACAATAAGCAGCGGCATCAATAAACCCCGCTCTGTCATCGTAGCAGACATACGGTGAGTGAGCGGGGTTGGTGATGTATAAAGATGATGAACACGATGCGTAAAGCGACCGGCGCACGGACAGCCAGGAGCTGCGACTCGCTAATTTATGCTTTGCTAAGCCAGCTCAAAACGGTTGCGCCCGTTTTGTTTAGCCTGATACATGGCGGTATCAGCCGCCTGAATGATATCAACGATCTTTTCCGGTGCTCCGGCATTATTGAAGGCGATCCCCAGGCTGATGGTGATTGGTATCTGTTGATCATGGAATAACACCGGGTTTTCTCGCACGCTATTCATAATACGATTAGCGATAATCTCCGCCTCATCCCGGCTGCATCCCGGCAGGACCAGCAGGAACTCCTCGCCTCCGTAGCGGCCTATACTATCATAAAGACGCAGATTCTTTTTTATACGTTCACTAACCTCTACCAGCACCGCATCACCCGCGACATGTCCGTAGGTGTCATTGACCTTTTTGAAATGATCGAGGTCCCCCATCATGATCGCCAGGTTGAGCTGCTGCCGATCAGCCCGCTGTAGTTCCTGATCCAGAATCCTCAGAATCTCGCCGTGATTCAACAGGCCGGTAAGCGGATCATGCCGTGCCTGAAAGCGCTGGATCTCCAGAGCTTCCTGCAAAGACTGCTGCAAGGAGACGATTCGCTGGCCAACCCGCAGCCTAACCTCGAGTTCCTGAGTCAAATAGGGTTTGGTTATATAATCATCAGCTCCAGCATTCATGCCATCTATCAGATCCTCCTTGCTGTCACGACTGGTGAGCATGATAATATAGTGATAATCGTTCTGAGCGGACTGGCGAAGTCTACGGCACAATTCAGGGCCATCCAATCCTGGCATCATCCAATCAACTAGAGCCAGACGCGGCGAATCCTCGGCCTGCATAATCTCCCAGGCTTGCAGCCCATCTGTGGCTTCTACCGGCTCATAACCCCACTTGACCAATAGATTGCGCAATACCCTTCGTGATATGGAGTCATCATCAGCCACTAAAACTCTCATCGAGGATACCTCCTAGTAATAACGTAAGAATCATAGCTATGCCCAGCATTATTCCGCAAGTTCACCGATTTCCTGCAACAGCCGTGCACTTCCCTTTTCGTCACCGGCTAGAGCCAACTGCTCTAACTCTTTGAACATCTCATATAACTCGTTAATCCGCAAAGTTCCGGAAGAGCCCTTAATATTATGGGCTTCAGCGCGTAACGCGGCAAAATCGCCCTTGCGAAGTGCCTCGTGCAGCTTTTCCAGGGTCCCTGCCAAGCGTTTTCTGAATTCATCATAGAGTTCCTGACACTCATCCACTTCCAGACCAGTCTCTTCCTGGAACATTCGCATGGCTTCTTCCATCATAACCTCAAGTTTATGTGGTTCTTCATTTTCACCGGTATACTGGTCAATCAGCCTGAACAGTTTATCAAAATCTACTGGTTTGCTTATGTAATCATCCATCCCTGCCTCTATGCACTTCTCACGGTCTCCCTCCATAGCATTGGCAGTCATGGCAATGATAATTGTATGACGGCGGGATCCCTCCATCTGCCTGATGCGGCCAGTGGTCTCATATCCGTCCATCACTGGCATCTGGCAGTCCATGAATATGATGTCGTAGTGTTTCTTTTCCAGGGCAATTAGCGCTTCCACTCCGCTGGCAGCTATATCACAATGCGCTCCCCGTTTTTGCATCATCTTAACGATTATCTTCTGGTTCATTTCATTGTCTTCGACCAACAGGAAACGCAGGCGGGTTGCCACTGGATGTTCATTTACGGTATACCTGGTCACTATGAGGTCCGAGCACTTATCCTGATCTTTCAGGCCCTGGACCATGGATACACATTTCAAGAGTTCATCGCGTTTGACCGGCTTGGAAAGGTATCCGGCAAACCCGCATTCCTTGACGAGATCCATATCACCCTTCTGGGCTGCGGAGGTAAGCATGATCAGGCGCAGATTTTTCCCCAATGGGGTAGAGTTGATCGCATTCCCCAGTTCATATCCGCTCATACCCGGCATCTGGTAATCGACGATGGCAACATCCACCGGATTATCACGCCCTTCCGTGAGCATGCCTAAGGCTTTTTCTCCGGAATCGGCTTCTTGCACCTGGCAGCCGGCATCCTCCAGATAAATGCGAATGATCCTGCGGTTATTCAAATTATCATCGACGACCAGGACTCGGGTACCCTTGATCTCGGCATATTTATAATCGGCAGGATCGACTTTGATCTTGCCCGGCCTGAAAACTGCCGTAAAACTGAATCTAGCACCCTTCCCCAATTCGCTTTCAACAAACACATCGCCATCCATCAGGTTGACCAACTGCCGGGTTATGGTCAATCCCAGCCCGGTCCCCCCATATTTGCGAGTGGTGGAAGCATCCACCTGAGTGAAAGGTTTGAAGAGTTTGTCCAGATCTTCCGGAGCTATCCCGATGCCGGTATCTGTTACTTCAAAATAAACCTTTACCAGGTCAGGGGTTTCAAACTGCAATTCAGCCATCACCAAAATCTCACCGTAATGAGTAAATTTTACTGCGTTGCTGAGCATGTTATTGAGTATCTGGCGCAGACGGCCCGGGTCACCGATCAGGGTCTCTGGCACATTCGATTTGATCAGGGTATGCAGTTCCAAGCCCTTTTCCCGGGCTCGGGGCGCCTGTAGGGAAACCGCATCTTCCACCGCGTTGCGAATATTGAACTCGATCTCATCCATCCGCATCTTGCCGGCCTCTATCTTGGAAAAGTCCAAAATGTCATTTATCAGATAAAGCAGTACCTCGGATGCATTGTGGGCCTCTTGGACATAATCCCGCTGTTCACCGCTCAATTCGGTCTCCTTCAGTAAATCCAGGAAACCTATGATCCCATTCATAGGAGTGCGTATCTCATGAGACATATTGGCGAGGAATAGGGACTTGGAGCGATTGGCCTGCTCGGCATCTTCCTTGGCCTGGGCCAAGGAGTTTTCCATCTGACCGCGTTGAATAGCTTCGGCCAGTGAACTGGCAAAGGATTGCAGCAGGGAAAACTCGTCCTCGGTCCAAATCCTTTCGTATTTGCAATCATCGAATCCTACAAAGCCCCAGAAGGAGCTATCAACTATAATGGGCAAGACCAAAAGTGATTTAATACTCTGTCCCATCAGGTGATTACGCATAGTCTCGTCTTCTATATCCTTAACCAGGGTTTTGACCGCTCTACCCTTCGTCAGCGGTCCGCTTATGGGCTGTAGCGCAGAGAAGAGCATCTCTTGCAGTTCTTCATTTTCGATCTGTGCTTCGAAAGCACCGGAGTTCCACTCCAGTATCTGGGAAGTAACACCTTGCCCGTTAACATTATGGTTTTTGAAAAGGTAGGCCCGGTCCACCCCGGTAGCTTCCCCCAGCATCGCCAGGGAGCGGCCGATGGCCTGATGTATATCACTGTTGATCAGCAATTCATTGATGGCATCAGAAAGGCTGCCCAGCATCTTCTGTCTGATCAACAGCTCGTTCTCGGCCTTTTTTCTCATGGTAATGTCCCGGGCCACGCCGATCAGTCCGGCCACCTTGCCATCCTCGTCATAGAAGGGGGTCTTTACAGTTTCAGCCTCAACTATAGACCCGTCCGCCATGTTAAGAGTCTCCTCGTTTATCTGGGAGACCCCGGCCTCCAACACCGCCCGGTCCTTGGCCCGGAAAAACTCGGCTAACTCCCTGTCACCGAAGAAGTCAAAGTCTGTCTTACCGACGATGTCTTCTTCGTTCAAACCAATGAATTTATGAGCAAAGGCGGCGTTGCAACCCAGATAAACGCTGTTGACATCCTTGTAAAAAACCAGATCGGGTATAGCATCAATCATCGATTTCAGGAAGGCCCGCTGTCGTTTTATTTCGCCTTCCAGTTTGCGGCTCTCAGTAATATCCCGGGCAATTCCAGTAGTTCCGATGATATTTCCGTCCTTATCCAACACCGGAGTCTTGAAGAAGCTGAACCATTCTCCGCCCATCTGATCAGGCATCAGACCGTCTTTAATGATCTGTCTGCATTCATTTATTAATATCAGGTCATCATCCAGTGACTCCCGGGCAAAATCCGGCGGCCAAACTTCCGAAGCATCCCGGCCAATGATCTGGTCACGACTCCGTCCACAGGCCTTCTCAAACAACTTGTTGATCTCGATGTAATGACCTTCGGCATCCTTCAGCCAGGCCAGCAGTGGAAGATTGTCCAGTATCGCCTTCAACTGCGAACGGGTACGGCTCAATTCCTCCTGAAATTCCTTGATGCTGGTGATATCGGTATGGGTGCCGATAGCCCGCAGCGGCTTGCCGGCGGCATCCCGCATAATGACCATGCCCCGGTCCAGTATCCATTTATAGTGTCCTTCCTTGGTGCGCAGGCGGTGTTCACTTTCGTACATAGCAGTTTTCCCATCGAGATGCTGCTGCAGCATTTCCATGGTATAAGACAGATCATCAGGATGCACCCGGCTGCTCCACTCATCCAGACCATCACCTATCTCTCCCTCAGCATAACCCAACATATTCTTCCACTCCTTGGAAAAAACCACCTTGTCCTGGGCGGCATCCCAATCCCACACCCCGTTGCCGCTGCATTCCAGGGCGGATGAATAGCGCTCCTGGGCTTCCCGCAGTTTGTCTTCCGCCTGCTTGCGGTCGGTAATATCGAGCATCACTGATAAAATAAAGTGCTGTTTATTGACTTCCAGGTCATCCGTCGCCTGAACTACTCGGCGTTCATCACCCTCACGGGTAAAGACACTGACTTCGCGCTCCCGAATGTACCCTTGGCTATTGAATTCTTCATATATTGATTCCAGAGTAGCCGCGCTTATAAAACCTATTTCAACTATAGTCCGACCTATTATTTCTTCCCGCCTGAATCCCAAAGTATTAAGGAAGGCATAATTGACATCGATCAGCCTACCTTCCTGTATTGAAGTTATCATCATCATAGCGGGATTAGTAGTAAAAGCTCTGTAAAAACGGGCGTTTGCCTCATCCAATTGAGAAAAATCACGACTGATGACTACAGTCACCAGTTCGCCCTGCCAGACTTCCTTGACCATGCGGGTCTCCGCTGATATACAAGCGCCATTTTTGCTATAAAGGGGTATTGGGCTGGAATCCCTGCGCCTGGCTAGCATCTCATCTATATGCAGACTGGCTTCTGCCTTTCTTTCCGGCGGAATTATGGTTAAAATATCCTGTCCCAGGATCTCCCGCAAAGAATAGCCCAGGGCATGCAGAGCAGGTTTATTGACGAAGATAACCTTCCCGTCCTCGTTCAGTATAAATACATAATCATCCAGGAAATTCAGTAAGCCTTGGACACTGCGCAGATGTTCGGACGGCATATCTGAAACCACCTTCCTATCAGTTAATAGTCCGGAACCAGGGATAGTCTATATATGATCAGTTGTACTTTCTTCGCCTTGGTCGAGGGAAAATCCTCTTATATATGCATAATTCCTATTTTAAAGAAGGCTCCTGCGAAAAGTACAATATACAGTAGGCTCATCTTGTTAAATAAAACACTATATATTGATTGGATTGTTTACAGAAGCTTATTATGCAAAATCCTCATCTATAAAAGATGGCAAAACTGCTATCTAAAACTCGTAGCTATTAAATGTGTGATTCCCAAAGATGTGATACAATAGGAATATACCTTTCAATATATCTCGTCTGGAGGAACTATGGACATACCCTTACTGAACGATATAATAATCATATTCGCCCTGGCGATTGCCGTGATTTATTTCTGTCAGAAGCTGTCTATCCCGAGTGTGGTTGGTTTCCTGATCACCGGGGTATTGGCCGGCCCTTACGGACTAGGTCTGGTCAACGATGTGGAGTCGGTTGAGGCCATGGCCGAATTGGGCATCATCCTGCTACTCTTTACTATCGGCATCGAGTTCTCCCTGGGCCAGCTCATGCAGATCAAACGCAGTGTTCTATTGGGCGGAAGTTTACAGGTCTTTCTCACTATTGCCATAGTTGCTTTGATCACGATCAAGTTCGGCTTTCCCTTAGGTTCGGGAATTTTCGTGGGTTGCCTGGTGGCACTCAGTAGCACCGCTATCGTATTGAAAGTACTGCAGGACCGCTCGGAAATAGATACTCCCCATGGACGTAATGTCCTGGGCATCCTGATTTTCCAGGATATTATCATCATTCCTATGATTCTTCTTACTCCCTTGCTGGCCAATGATACCTCCTCTTCGGCTCTGTCGCTCTCTTCACTGATGATGTTAGGCAAGGTGGTACTGATCATAGCGCTGGTTTACGTAAGCGCCCGCTGGCTGGCTCCTTACCTGCTGCAGCAGATAGCCCGGCAACAAAACCGTGAATTATTTCTGATTAGTGTTGTAACCATGGGGCTGGCGGTGGCCTGGATGACCTCCAGCATCGGCCTCTCAATATCTTTAGGGGCCTTTCTAGCCGGCCTTATCATCTCCGAGTCGGAATACAGCCACCAGGCCCTGGGCAGCATTCTGCCCTTCCGCGATGTTTTTACCAGTATCTTTTTCGTATCGGTAGGTATGTTGTTCAACCTGACCAGCTTTGTCAGCCATCCACTGGAATTCACCGGAGTGGCGCTAGCAGTACTGATCGGAAAATCAATTCTCGCCACCGCGGTGGTGCTGGCCCTGGGTTATCCCCTGCGAACCGCCATTTTAAGTGGATTGGCCCTGGGCCAAGTCGGCGAGTTCGCCTTTATCCTCTCCAGCTACGGTCTGGACTATGGATTACTCAGGCCCCATTTTTATCAGTACTTTATCATCGTTTCCGTCCTGACCATGGCCTTGACCCCTTTCATAATAAACCTGGCTCCGGTTCTAGCCAGATGGGTCTTGCGCCTGCCGCTGCCAGCCAGCTGGAAGAGCGGTGCCGGTCCGATAAAGACTATCGATACCACACTTACAGATCATCTAGTCATCATAGGATTCGGAATTAACGGCCGCAATCTGGCCAGAGCAGCAACCGCTTCTGGTATACCTTATGTAATACTGGAAATGAATCCGGATCTGGTGACTAATGGTCGGCGGGAAGGCGAACCCATATACTACGGCGACGCCACCCAGCCCGAGGTCCTGCAGCAGGTGAACATAACAGCTGCCCGGGTAGCGGTAGTAGCAATATCCGATGCGGCCGCTACCATTCGGATCTGCGATCTTATTCGCAGAACCAGTCCCGAGGTGCATCTAATTGTACGTACCCGCTATATCCAAGAAATTAAAAGCCTTTACCGGGTAGGAGCTAATGAGGTTATCCCCGAGGAATTCGAAACCTCCATCGAGATATTCACCCTGGTACTGCGCAAATATCTGGTGCCCCGGGTGGACATTGAAAACTTCATCGCCGAAGTACGGGCGGATGGTTATGATATGCTGCGCAGCCTGTCGAAAAAATCGCCCAACCTGAACGATATCAAGCTTCATTTTCATGACGCAGAGATCACCAACCTCCGGGTAGAGGCTAACGCTCCGGCAGTAGGGAAAACACTGGCAGAAATCGAATTAAGGAGTAAATACGGGGTATCTCTGCTGCTGATCCAGAGAGGATCCGAGACCATCATTAACCCGGATGGAGATACCGCATTAGAGGAAGATGACCAGGCGGTAATCCTGGGCACCCCGGAACTGATCAACAGTGTTACGGGCTTGTTTGTCGTGTAGAACCGGCGGTAACATGTTTTCCTCTACATGAAAAAAGGGGACTCACCGTCCCCTGGTTCTCCCAACATTTATTCCCATCTGTACTGAAAATCCACAACACGCTTACATGTTTTCTATTTCTTCTAAAGCCTGTTCCAGGGTGTATTCACCAGTCGAGACCTTTTCCACGTACTCCTCGAACATATTCATCATCAGGAGGTATAGGTCAAAGTTATCCATAAATTCACCGGTATTAATAACATCATCCTGGGATGAAGAAAAGACATAACGGTAGTATAGTTCTCTGCCCTCCTTTATACCAAACAGCCCTAACAGAACCCGGTTGTTAAGGTTAAGTATCAGCTT
>Ga0209723_1001358_pt1 | contig 38345 bp, 34 predicted proteins | sample BiotimSIPDNA_2_FD_185750 | JGI IMG/M metagenome (GOLD analysis project Ga0209723, IMG submission 185750) | Anaerobic biogas reactor microbial communites from Washington, USA - Biogas_R2 time_0 SIP DNA (SPAdes) (version 2) | ecosystem: Engineered > Bioreactor > Anaerobic > Unclassified | place... | reverse complement strand
CCACCCGGGCCCCTCAATGGATTTCCCCGCATGGCTGAAGGAGATGGAGATAAAATACATCGCCGTTGACTGCGGATCAGCAGACCACCCGATGAACACCAAGATTCGTGACTGGGAGCCCCAGGAGGCGGCTGCCTGTGACGCGTACATGCAAAAGAAGTACGGTAAGAGCCTGAATGAGCTGTACCCCTGGCCTGAGACCTATCAGGCGATGCACCTGATGCTCTTCCCGCAGCCTGACGAGATCATTCACGTTGAGAACGTCGGCGGCGAGATTGACAAGGTCCTGAACAAGCGCCTCATCCTCGGCACCTTCCCCTGGAAGTTCCAGTACGGTGAGTCAGCGTTCTGCCGCTGTGTCGCTTTCGAAGAAATCGACTAATGCACTTTCTGCCCCGCGTCGAAAAGACGCGGGGTATTTTTTATTCTTTTTCATGCGGCCTCACAGCGGACAAAAAACGGATATAGATTTGTGTCTGTGCAACAAAAACAGGCGGGATATCTTTTGATTTCCGCCACATTTCCGCTATAATGGAGGGCAATAAACAGCTGAACCTGTAAAAATTGCTAATGCAATGCAGGGTATGCTGTGGTAGCATTTGTGTAAAATAATAAGAAACCTGAATCGTCGGGCGCCACAATTACAAGATGGTTTTTGCCTTTACGCGAAGGGAAATGACTTATTATGAGAGGAGATGAACGAATGGCAAAAGAGAAATCAAAGCTGGGCACAGAGCCCATCTATGATGTCAGAGAGCTGGGCGTTCCGAAAGCGCTGGTGCTGGGTCTACAGCATCTGTTCGCGATGTTCGGAGCTACTATTTTGGTCCCCATTCTGACAGGTCTTAATGTCTCCACCGCGCTACTGATGGCCGGTATCGGGACATTATTGTTTCATGTGATCACGGGAGGAAAGGTTCCTGCCTTCCTGGGATCGTCGTTTGCTTTTATCGCCGGTTATAACATTGTGTCCGGCGGCGACCCGGCAAGACTGCCCTACGCATGTGGTGGCGTATTTGTCGCTGGTTTTGTGTATGTTGCCGTGGCCGGCCTGATCAAAGTGATCGGCCCCAAACGCGTCATGCGCTTCTTCCCGCCCGTCGTGACAGGCCCCGTCATTATTCTGATTGGTCTTATTCTGTCACCGGCCGCGCTTGGTGGTCCGGGTTCAGGCGGAATTATGGACACACTTGTCCGCGTTAAAGATGGTGCGACCCTGCCCGCAGGCGTCAACTGGCTGATCGCGCTTGCCGCCATCGCCACCATTGTCGTCTGCAACCTCTGGGGCAGAGGCATGCTGAAGATCGTCCCCATCCTGATGGGCGTCATCGTCGGCTATGTCCTGGCACTGATCTTCGGTATTGTTGACTTCTCCGGCCTTTCAGGCGCGGGCATCGTTGACATTCCGATCAAGGCAGACCGCTTTATGAAATTTGAGGCAGGTGCGATTATCACGATTGTGCCCATTGCGCTCGCTACGATGATGGAGCACGTCGGGGACGTCTCTGCTATCTCCGCGACCATCGGCAAAAACCTGATCGCGAAACCCGGCCTCCACAGAACCCTGTTAGGTGATGGTCTTGCGACCAGCTTGGCGTCCGCCGTCGGCGGCCCCGCGAACACCACCTATGGTGAGAATACAGGCGTTCTCGTCCTGACACGCGTCTATGACCCGAGAGTCATGCAGATCGCGGCGGTCATGGCGATTATCGCAAGCTTCTTCCCCGTTGTGGAAGGCGTTATCGGATCCATCCCGGCCGTTGTCATCGGCGGCGTATCCTTCATCCTTTATGGTATGATTTCCGCCATCGGTGTCCGAAACATGGTTGAGAACAAAGTTGACCTGACGAAAACCCGTAACCTCGTGGTCGCGGCTATGATCCTCGTTTCAGGCCTCGGCTTTGAGTCCATCGGCGGCTTGCACTTCCCAGTGGGCGACGCAGTCATCAGCTTCTCCGGCCTTGCCATCGCGGCGATCGTCGGTATCCTGCTGAATGCTATCCTGCCCGGTAAAGACTATGAGTTTGTAGCAGACGACGAGGAAGTCCTCGCCGAGTAAGCGAATCTTTAGTCTAACGATCCTAGGATCACAAAACGGCTCCGGCACAACCGGGGCCGTTTTTTGTTATACTGTCGAAAGCAATCCGACGCATGCGCCAGTAGCTCAGCTGGATAGAGCACTTCCCTCCTAAGGAAGGGGCCGGGGGTTCGAATCCCTTCTGGCGCACCAATTTTGTCATCAATATTTTGAGATATTTTTTCCCGCAAATTGTGTTATTTTGTAAACAAGATAACTCGTGAAGGATTAGCTCTGGGTTCCCGAATGGGAGTAGGCGGAAACGCTGAGAATTCCTATGACCCTGGGGTTATCTTTTTTTAAGGGTTTTCTTCATTTTCATAACGAAGCTTTACCCTTAAAGTCCCAAAAGCTGCCTGACACGGCGCTGAATATGTTTTTCAATGGCTTGTAGCCGTGCTTCGGGCCAATTGATCGATGGATTTCGTCTGAATTTGAATCCGATAAGACCGCGAAGTTGCTCGGCCTGTAGCTTGCCCATCACTTCGGAGCAGATGCGTTCAAACGAAATATCGCCATAGGCCGGAAAACGTGTTTTCGCATACTCATCCAAATGCAAAATATCATCCGGCATCGCGTAGTTAAAAAGGGAGAGTCCGTTGTCATAGATGGGGGCCGGGGAGATGATCGCCCCCGAAAGATTGTCACGCAGAATACCAAAGTTACCAAAATGCCGATCTTCGTTGTAGATCACGGCATCAAACACCAGCATACTGTGCAGCGCTTCTGAGAAATCGTCACCCAAAGCCGCGTAGTAATCCAAGCAAGCTTGCAAACCTCCTGTGGGTACCAATTGGCCGATCGCGATAAAGGCGGTGTCAATGTCGGTGAACAGTTTGCATTTGGAGGCAAGAATATCCTTCCAGTATTCGAGATCATAAAAAATAGCATTCAATCCCATCGCTTGCGCGATCTGACAGGCGTAGAATTCGCTGTACGGTTCATTGCCCGTGTTGGCAGCTCCGCTAGTACCGCCCTTGTACAAATAAATGTCACCCTCTGCCACGCGATGCCATGCCTTGGGCAGCATACCGCCTGTGGTCAGCTCTGGAGAGGTGGTAAAAGCGGGGTTGCTCCGTGCAATACCTGTGTACGCTACCCGTGAGAGTATTTCAGAAAACTCGTTTTCATACAGATTGTACTGTGAAAAACGTCCGGGGAAACCTCGAGGTACCACCCAAAAACTATCGTTAAGCGATAATCCCTTGCATACGTCGATAATCCCCTTCGTGTTTCCTACCGAAAGCCCAAGCGTTTTCAATATTTCTTCCACAAAGGCACGGTTTTTGGGGATCACCCGATGCCTAAGCCAACTCAATACGCCTTCATCCGTAAGCCTTAGATCGAGAGGAAATAAATGCGGATCCCGACTCAGTATCTCCGTGATCTCTACCACCAGACTGACACCTCGTTCCTCCAACTTAAACTCCAGCAAAGCGCGGTCATAAAGCCGAAGTTCGTAAAGATTTTCCGTCGCCTTCCAATCTTCCCTGACCCTTGGAATCAAATCCAGCTCCAAAGACAACGCGTTCGCGACATTCAACAGGAAATCGAGGGAAGGGTTGTGCGTACCGCTCTCCAGCCGGGAGATGTTAGAACGTTGCGTGCCCACCATTTGGGCAAGCTGCGCCTGCGTCATTTTTTGCTCCGTCCGCGCCTGAATGATGCGTTCAATGAGGTTTTGCCGCCACTTCTTTGTTGTATCCGCCGGATCAGGCATCTTGCACCTCCTGTGGGTAAAGTCATTACAGCGGCAAGGTATCATAGATGTATCATTTCACAAGAAGGAGGGTGGAGAGGTACCATAAATGAGACATTGATCAAGGTTGCGGATCCTTGACCCATCCCCTAAAGGCATATATAATGGGTTCACGGCGAATTTTGTAGAAAAAGAGCGGGGTGTCCCGCTCTTTTCGTCGTAAGACTTTGACTTGAGGTTTTAGATGAGTACAGTCAAACAAAATAAACGACTGATTGAGGATGCCGTCGCACCTTTGGCGGAGTCACTTGAGCTTGCGCTTCTGGAAGCCCGTTACGTGCACGAGAGCGGACGTACTGTGCTGCGCCTCATCATTGATAAAAAAGGCGGCGTGGGGATAGACGATTGTGAACGCTTGAGTGAAATCGCCGACCCCCTCATTTCAGATGAACTGGGGCTCGATGACTTTGATGTATTCGAAGTCTCATCGCCCGGACTCGACCGCCCGCTTAGCACCTTAGAGGACTGCCTGCGCCATGAAGGCGAGTGGGCACGTGTGAGCCTGTACAAGGCAGTTGAAGGGGAGAAGCGATTCTTCGGGAAACTTTTGGTCGACGGGGAGTCGGTTGGCGTTGAAACTGAAGAAGGCGAAAAGAAACTTTTTCCCTTTACAGAGATCGCCAGTGTGAAGCGTGAAATTGTCTTTTAATGAGTTCGATAAGGAGAACAAATGAACCAAGAATTTATTGAAGCTCTAAGGCTTTTGGAAAAAGAACGCGGCGTCGAGATGGAGACGCTCGTAGAAGCGATTGAAGACGCGCTTGTCGCAGCGTATCGCCGCGAGTTTGAAATCCGCTCCAAAGACCGCGAAAAAGGCCGTGAACGCGAGGGCATGCCCACGCAGGAGACAGAGCCTAAACCGGTCGAAAACGATGGCATCACGGCGCATATTGACCGCCGCACAGGCGAGATGAGGGTGTACCAGCCCATGACCATTGTCGAGGAAGTGCACGACCCCAACAGTGAATTGTCATTGGAGCAGGCCCAAGCCCTGTCCGACGATTTAGAGCTCGGAGACCAACTCGTACGCGAAGTGGATCCGGCGCATTTCGGGCGTTTAGCCGCACAGACCGCCAAAAGTGTCATTAACCAAAAACTCGCGCAGGCCGAGAAACTTCGCATACATGAAGAATTTTCAGAACGCGTCGGCGGGCTTGCAAGCGGCGTGGTCCAAAGAAGAGACCGAAACGAAGTGTTGGTGGACATCGGACGCGCACAGGCTGTCCTGCCCTACAGCCAGCAATCGCGCCTCGATAACTACACCTTTAAAAAGCATATGCGCTTTTACATCATGAAGGTCGACCAGCGCGACCACCGCCCGATCATCATGATCTCAAGGAGCCACCCGGGCCTTGTGAGACGCCTGTTCGAACAGGAAGTGCCTGAGATCGGCGCGGGCATCGTTGAAATTGTCAACATCGCGCGCGAAGCCGGCTCCCGCACCAAGATGGCCGTCATGAGCCACGACGCAAGCATCGACGCGGTCGGCGCCTGCGTGGGGCAGCGCGGAACACGCGTACAGTCCGTGATCACGGAGCTGAACGGTGAGAAAATCGACATCATCGAGTGGAATCCGGATATCACGGAATTCATCAGCAGCGCCCTGTCACCCGCGCGCGTTATACGCGTCATCCTGAACGAAGAAGACCAAAGCGCCCGCGTGGTCGTCGCCGACCACCAGCTGTCGCTAGCCATCGGGAAGGAAGGGCAAAACGCCCGCCTGGCCGCCAAGCTGACCGAATGGAAAATCGATATCAAGAGCGAAGCGCAGTATCGCGAGATGCTGGAAGCCGTCTGGATGTCAGACTTCGACGAAGCCGTAGCCGCCGATGAGGCAGAACGCGGAGAATGGGACGACGACATCGAAGAAGAGGAAGTGGAAACAGAACTTCCCGCGATTGAAGAAGTATCCGCCGAAGACTACCTCGGCCAACTGGAAGACACGATTGATTTGTTGGCAGAGGAAGAGCCGGAGGCATAAAACGTGAAAAAAGAGCCCGAAAGAACCTGTGTCGGGTGCCGGAATGCTGCCCCTCAAAAGCAGCTTATGCGCATCGCGACAGACGGCGTTGAAGGAGTTATCTTCGACCGGAACCACAAGGGACAAGGGCGTGGCGCCTACCTTTGCTATAAGAAGGAATGCGTCGAGAAAGCAAAAAAAAGGCAGTCGCTCGAACGCGCGCTAAAGCGTCCGGTGCCGCAGCCGATTTGGATTGAACTAGAAAAAGCGGTGGAAGATGCCACCGCCAAACGGGAGGAATGAGCTGAGCATGGCGAAAAGAGAAGAAGCAAATTCAGGGCTCATGTCAGGATTTATAACGGAAGACGAAGCGCGAAAGAAGGACAAAATTTTCGACGAAATCGATTTTGTTCCGGAAGTTGAGGAGCCTGTCGTTCCGCTTGTACCTGATGCGGAATCGGAACAAGCGATTCCCGAACCGGATCAGGAATTGAAAGATCTTCCCGAGCCGTCAACCATTGATATTCAGGGCATCTCGGGTAAAGTCATCCCGGGGATCATAAAAATTGTCAAAAAACCAAAGGCTGCCCCTAAATTAGAAACAGTGCCTGATCCGGAGCCTGAACCCCTGCCTGAACCGGAACCGGTCAAAGTCGAGGTCAAGGCTGAGGTAATCGAGGCTCCTGTTGAAAAGGAAATCCCCGCGGTTGAGACAAAACTTGAAAAGGTGGCCGTGACTAAAAAAGCGGAAAAACCGGTTAAAGAAGCGGCTCCGAAGCCGAAGGCGGCAGAGACAGTGGTCGAAAAACCTGTCAAAAAGGAAGTCGTTAAAAAGGAAAAGAAACCTGAACCGATTGTGCCCGCGGCCAAAAAACCTGAACCCAAAGTCAGGAAAAAAGAAATCACAAAACGTGAACCCTTGAGCGTGGCAGAGCGTTCGCTCCCCTTAACTGAACAGATCACAAAACCGACACCTGTGGTGGTATCACCGACGCCCGCTACGGCGCGTCCGTTGACAACCGAAGACGGACGTCCGCTTCGCGCGCAGCGCGGAAGCTATGTCGGAAGCGATCGCGACGTGCCCGCAGTGGAGCGTGAACGACAAACGCGAAGACCCGCGCTTCCCCGCGAAGATAAACGACCGCCGAGACCTGCGCAAAGCCGCCCGCAACCCGTGGTACCTCAAGAGGCGCCGCCCGTATTTGAGACTCCGGCCCAAAAACCGGGTGCCTCAACCAGGCGCACTCAAAAAGGACGCGATCGGAGCCGCGCAGACAACAGTCGAGACCGCGGACGCAGAGAACAGCAGACCCAGGCAGACCGCTCGTCAAGAAGGCGCCGTTCACGCGCACCTGAACCCGTGGCGGAAGCACCGAAGCGTCCCGTCGCTCAGTTGACAAAAGTGACACTCCCGTCTCAGCTGACCGTCAAAGAATTAGCAGAAGCAATCAAGAAAACAACCGCCGACGTCATCATGAAACTGATGGCTCTCGGCGTGATGGCGACGATCAATCAGGAAATCGACTACGACACTGCTGAAATCATTGTCGCCGAATTTGGCATTACGAGTGAAAAACTGGTCGAAGTCACCGAAGAGGACATCCTCTTTGACGACGCGGAGGACAAGGAAGAAGATCTTATTTCACGCCCGCCGGTCGTCGTAGTCATGGGTCACGTCGACCACGGCAAGACCTCGATTCTCGACTACATCCGCAAATCATCCGTCACTGAAGGTGAAGCCGGCGGCATTACCCAGCATATCGGCGCCTATTCGGTAAAAGTGGACGGAAGACAGATCACCTTCCTCGATACACCGGGCCATGAAGCCTTTACAACGCTACGCGCCAGAGGTGCGCAGGTGACCGACATCGCCATTCTGGTCGTCGCGGCCGACGACGGTGTCATGCCGCAGACGGTGGAAGCGATTAACCACGCGCGCGCGGCCAATACAGAAATCATTGTCGCGATCAACAAAATAGACAAACCGCAAGGCGACGTCGAACGCGTCAAACGCGAGCTGTCGCAATACGGCTTGCTCGGTTCCGACTGGGGCGGGCAGACGACCATCGTTCCTGTCTCCGCTAAGACGGGCGAAAATATGGATGAATTGTTAGAGATGATCCTTCTGACCGCCGACGTGCTCGATCTGCGCGCCAACCCCAAGCGTCAGGCAAAGGGGACGGTCATCGAGGCGAAACTCGATACCTCAAGAGGTCCGCTTGCGACCATCCTGATCCAACGCGGCACCCTGAAACAAGGCGACGCCGTCGTGGTCGGCAGTACAGTCGGACGCATCCGCGTCATGTACAACGACCGCGGACAGCAGATTGAAGAGGCAGGACCTTCCATGCCTGTTGAAATTATCGGTTTAGCCGATGTGCCTGAAGGCGGGGATATCCTCTACCAGGTAGAAAATGAGCGCATCGCTCGCGATCTCGTTGACAAACGCCGTACGGAAGAGCGCGAATCAGCGCTTCGCCAGTCATCGCGTATGTCACTTGATACCTTGTTCGAACGCATGGGCGACGAGGAAACCGTCGACCTCAACATCATCATCAAGGCAGACGCCCAGGGCTCTGTTGAAGCGATGACCTCCTCCATGGAAAACCTTTCGACCGACAAGATCCGTGTCAAAGTGATCCACGGAGCGGTCGGGGCTATCACCGAATCCGATATCCGCTTGGCGGAAGTCGCGGACGCCATCATCATCGGCTTTAACGTAAGGCCGGCCGCAACCGCCACACAGGTCGCCCAGGACTCCAACATCGACATCCACCTCTACCGCGTCATCTACGAGGCGATTGAGCAGGTGGAGCGTGCCATGCGCGGCCTCTTGGGCCCCGTCATGAAGGAAGTCATTGTCGGCCACATTGAAGTGCGCGACGTCTTCCACGCTTCGAGCGTGGGAACGATTGCCGGCTGTTATGTGACAGACGGGCGGGTCAACCGCAACGACGGCGCACGCCTCTTGCGTGACGGCGTAGTCATTTACGAAACAAAGCTTGCCTCACTTCGTCGTTTCAAAGACGACGTCCGGGAAGTCCAGGCCGGTTATGAATGCGGTTTGAGCCTTGAGCGCTTTAACGACATCAAAGTGGGTGACACCATCGAACTCTTTGCGATGAAGGAGGAACAGGCGGATGCGTAACAGATCGGATCGGATGGGGGATGAAATCCGGCGAATCTTAGCCGAACTCGTTCAGCGCAAACTGAACGATCCCAGAATTAATGAAAGCGTGTCGATTACGGGTGTCGACCTGTCAAGAGACTTGTCAAACGCGCGTGTCTATTACAGCGTTTACGGTGACGAAGAAGCACAAAAGGACGCCAAGGCAGCCTTTGAAAAGGCGAAGGGCTATCTGAGAACGGAGCTCGCATCAAGGCTTCGCTCGCGCAAAGTCCCACGCCTTGTTTTCATCGAAGACAAGAGTTTTCGTGAGGGAGAAGCCATCGACCAACTGCTGCGCCGTATCAAAGAACAGGAGGTGGGTCATGAAAGCGATTCAGCAAGCGGGGAACCGACTGCTTGAGATTGCCATCGACCTGGCCGCCATCGGCGGCTGTGTCGGACTGTTCCCGCACGAGCGATTTGACGCGGACGCGATCGGAGCGGCGGTGTCATTCTCCCGCGCGCTTCGCGCGCTGGGCTGTGAGACATCGGTCCTGGTCGATGAGGCTGTGCCCGACTCACTTTCTCACCTGCCGGGTTTAGAAGAAATCATCATTTATGAGGACATGGAAGACTGCCCTGCATTGGATCTTGCGATTGCCATTGACTGCTATGACGCCGATCGCATGGGTGAACGAGGCGCGTGTTATTTAAACAGCCCCCTTCGTGGCGCCGTCGATCACCATGTGTATGAAGGCGAGCCGGACATGCTCGACCTCATCGATGTATCAGCCTCATCCTCCTGTGAGCTCGTATTCAGCCTCATCTGGGAACTTGAATTGCAGTTAAGCCGGCCCCTGTTCGATGAGACCATGGCCGTCTTGCTTTTGGCCGGGACCATCACGGACACAGGGCGCTACTCCTACAGCAACACCACGCCGCTTTGCCTGCGACAAGCCGCTTCTTTGCTGGAGCGCTTCCGCGTCGATTTAGCGGCTCTTCACCATAATCTTTACGAACGCACGACAGTCAACCGTCTGCAGATCAAAGGCGATATCTTCTCAACGATTTCCTCGGTGGCCGATGGGCGTATTCTCTTGGCCCACGTGAGCCGTGCGATGCTCGAGAAAAGAGAGGCGCCCGACGACGAACTGTCGAATCTTGCGTCTGAAATACGAGCGGCCGACGACGCGGCGGCGGTTTTTTTACTCATTGAATCAGAAAACGGAGATATCCGCGTCAGCATCCGTTCCAACAGCTGTTTTGATTCTCAAGCCTTTGCCCGCCAATTCAATGGCGGAGGCCATGTGAAAGCCGCCGGCATGACCCTGCAAGGCTTAAGTATCGATGAGGCCAAGGAGAAAATTGCCGTTGAAGCGGAGCATTGGCTCAACATCTGTTCAAAAGAAAGCGATCATGAATGAACGATCCGGACGGCGGAATCCTCATCATTGACAAACAGGCGGGGATGACATCGGCGGGAGTCGTCTCGCGGATCAGGCGCCTTTTAAACATGAAACGCGTCGGTCACACAGGGACACTTGACCCTTTCGCGACGGGCGTATTGCCCATCTGTTTTGGCCGGGCCACACGAGCCTCCGCCTATATGCTGCATTGGGACAAACGCTATCGTGTGGGCATTCGTTTGGGCTATGCCACCACTACCATGGATATTGAGGGTGAGGCCATTTTGCCCATCGCGGATGTGGGTGAATGTCGAAAGTGGCTGGAAGATGAATCGCGGATTCGCCAAGAGGTTGAACGCTTGGTCGAGGAAAAAGAACAGCGGCCTCCGATGTATTCCGCCATAAAACACCGCGGTAAACCCCTATACGAATACGCGCGCCAAGGCATTGAGATTGAACGCCCGATGCGGTCCATCCGGGTGTATGAATCCGTCTTCAAAAATCTATGGGAAGATGAACAAGGCTATCCGATAGTATCCGTCGAACTCATGGTCAGTGCCGGAACTTACATACGGTCCTTAGCGGATCTTCTCGGCCAAAGACTAGGTTGCGGCGCGCATGCGGCCGCCTTAAGACGCCTTTCGGTGGGCCATTTCGATCTTCAGAAAGCACTGACATTAGATGAACTGGAATCAAAGATTGACACTTTGGATGCGCATGATTGGGTGATACCCGTAGCGGATGTTTTTACCCATTGGGATCAATACCCGCTCACAGAAGAAGAAGCTGTACGCCTGTCAAACGGCCAGTCCTTCTCCTGTGAGTGTGTTGATTCACCGGAGGTCGCGTTCATACACAAAGGAAGGCTCATCGCGATCGGGGAAATCAGCGGAGGCCTCTGCCGGACAAAACGTGTGTTTGTGTCAGCCGAATCCATGAGGAGGTGAATGGTAATGCCAAACGTCATTCGAAATCTTGATGGGGTCGAAAAGGCCGATCGCGCGATCGCGCTCGGCGCCTTTGACGGCGTTCACATCGGACATCGTGAACTCATTAAGACACTGCTTTGGGAATGCGACAAAAAGGCCTTGCGCCCCTCCGTGTTTACTTTTTCTTATCCGGAGGGCCTCGGGTTCAACCGAAGGCCTATTGAGCACGATTTTCTCATGACTGAGGAAGAGAAGATTGGCGCATTGGCCCAATTGGGGGTGGAGGATATCTTCATTATCGCCGTCAACGACGAATTCACCCACCTTCGTCCCTTTGAATTTCTTGACCGCGTCATACGGAAAGATTTGGGAGGGAAAATACTCGCGATCGGGGAGGACGGACGCTTTGGCTACAAAGGTGAAGGGGACGTCCAATTCCTGCTTGAATACAGTAAGGGACAACCCTTGCAGGCCATGATCATGGGGGATGTGTACTGGCAAGAGGAAAAAGTCTCAAGCACCCGGATACGCGAAGCCTTGTGGGCCGGCAATATCGAAGACGCGACCGCCATGATGACGCGTCCCTTTTGCCTCACCGGCACCGTGATCAGCGGGCAGAAGCTCGGGACAACGCTCGGATTTCCGACCGCCAATATTCGCTATCCGAAGACCTCCACGCTTGTAAGGCGCGGTGTGTATCAGACGCGGGTTCGAGTGGGAGATCAAAGTTACCCCGCGGTGACTAGCGTGGGCGTCGCGCCCTCGGTTCACCGCGATCTGCGTGAGTTGCTTGTGGAATCCTATCTTTATGACTTTTCCGGCAACCTGTACGGCGAGACCATGAGCGTTGAGTTCTTATCTTTTGTCCGCGATGAATTGGACTTTGGCACCGTCGCCGAACTGAAAGACAAAATCGACGAGGATCTTCGGACTGTCAGGGCGCTTCACGCCATATGATAAAATAGCCTTGTTCGCGGAGGTAGAGGAATGTTCACCTTTTTAAATTATTTGGTCTCTTTTCCGGGACTCGGAATTGAGAATCTTTCAATCGAACGCGTCGCCTTCGAATTCAATTTATTCGGGCGGCCGTTGACGGTCTATTGGTATGGCCTTATTTTTACCTTTGCCATGTTGTTGTGCATTGCCGTGGCCATGATGCGCGCGTCTCGCTACGATTTTACAAAAGATGACGTCCTCGATTACTTTCTTTGGATGATCCCCTTTATTTTGGTGGGATCCCGCATCTACTACGTGGCCTTTGAATGGGATCAGTTCCGCGGATCTTTGGCCGCGATCTTTGATTTTCGAAAAGGCGGCCTAGCCTTTTACGGAGGCGTCATAGGCGGCATGCTCGCGATCACCATCGCGGCCCGCATTAAACGCGTAAAACTCCACCGAGTCCTCGATTTTTTCGCCGTCCTTGTCCCCTTAGGGCAGGGGATCGGTCGCTGGGGTAATTTCTTTAACCAGGAGGCCTTCGGCACCAATACCCAACTTCCCTGGGGCATGATCAGCGAAGGGACGAGGCAGGGTCTGCAGGCGCTCAACGCAAATCCGGCAAGTCCCTTGCCGGGCCTTGACCCGAACCTTCCTGTTCATCCGACTTTCCTGTACGAATTTTTAGCGAACATGATGATTTTCGTCATCTTGCTTTTTGTCCATAAGCATCAAAAACGTCCCTGGTCATCCGTGTTGACGTATTTCTTCTTATACGGCATCGTCCGATTCTTTGTCGAGGGCATCCGCACAGACTCGCTTATGTTTGACGCTTTCGGACAGAGCATACGTATCTCGCAGCTGTTGTCAGCTGTGATGGTGGTCGGATCCGTCATCGTCTACCTGGTCATCCGAGGGATGGATCACAAGCGAAAAGCCCTGATGGCAGAACTTGCGGCGCCCGACACGATTGTGGAAGTCGCGTCTGTTTCGGACGATTTGGACGAATGAACTGGCAAGACGGTTCAATGAGGCGATCAGATCCCTTGCGGCAATCCCGCGCGGATCGATTCTTCCAATTGCTTGACTACCGGATGCTCGTTCCCGTGCTGGCACTTGTCATCATCGGGCTGGCGGTCCTGAATACTGTGTTGGCCAAGGGCTACGGCGCTGTTATCTTCGATTACCCGATGAACTTCTACAAGCAGATCGCGGCGGTCCTGATCGGACTGGTCGCGGCCTTCACCCTCTGTCTGTTCGAGCCCCCGACGATGCGCCTGATCGGGGGGATCATCTACATCACGAGCATCATTTTGCTCCTTGTCGTGAAGGTCGACGGCTATCGACCTGTCGCGGGCGCGGACAGCTGGATCAGGATCCCGCTCTTTGGTTCATTCCAACCCTCGGAGCTGTCAAAAATCGGCGTCGCCATGATCGCGGGCCCTGTTTTTGCCGCCATGTCGAGGGGCGAAATATCCGCGATGCGGGGTTTTGCTCGCCTGGCTGTTTACTACGGCATTCCCTTTCTTTTTATCATCACGGAGCCTGATATGGGCACGAGCCTCGTTTTAGTCTTCATGTTTTTGTGCACGGTCTTTGTTTGGGGCGTGCGCTGGCGCACGATTATCTTATCCGTTGCGGGTTCGGTGTTCGTCATACTCCCGCTTGCCTGGCAGTTTGTCCTAAACCCCGCTCAAAAAGAGCGGGTCATGACCTTTCTTTTTCGCGGCTACGATAAGACGGCCTCCTACCATATCGACCAGTCGCTGGCGGCGGTGGCTTCAGGGGGGCTTTTCGGCAATCGGACGGGGGCCCATGTCAGTGTGCCGGTCAAAGAATCGGATTTTATCTATCCTGCCATTTCAGAACAATTCGGCCTCATCGGGACGACACTTGTCATCTTTTTGGCCATTTATTTCATCATCCATGCCTTCCGCGTCTCAAGTAAGGTCTTTGACCGCGCGCCCGAGGAGTCTTTTATTATGGTGGCGCTGATCGCGAGCATTGCTTTTCACTTTATTGAGAATATCGGGATGACGGTGGGGCTTTTGCCCATTACAGGTATTCCGCTCCCATTTATCAGCTACGGGGGCTCCGCCATGATCTCCAATTTTCTGTTACTCGGCGTCCTGCTGAACTATTCTTTGAACCATAACGCGTATTCGACGAGTTAACAGGTAAAGTATTTATTAAAAATACTTTTTTAGGCCGGACTTTTCCGGTTTTTTGTTGTTTTGGGTATAAATGGTGGTGAATTGTGGTTGTTGTTGACATTATTGTGGGGAATTGTGGTAGAATAACTTCCAAAGTAGGAGGAATGGAGTTGTGGCCAGATATACCCATACGGTCGACACAAAAGGGCGCGTTATTGTACCTGCGAAACTTCGCGAAAAACTCGACGGCGCACTCATGGTGACGTTGGGAATGGACGAAGGTTATTTGGCTGCCTACACCCCCGAACAATTTGAGTCAATCAAGGAACAAATCCTCAATCATTCCAGTACAGGTTATGAAATCAGGAAACTGAAACGAGACGTTCTCGGTTCTTCCACCCTGTGTGAATTTGACGGACAGGGACGTATGTCTCTGCCTGCTTTTCTTTGGGAGCACATCAATGTGGAACCGGGAGAAGCCATCTGCTTCATCGATGTGTTTGACAAAATAGAAATCTGCTCGCAGGCCTTCTTTGACGAAAGTCAGGAAAAAGAGGGCACGCTCTCCGACATGGATCTTTCAGGCTATGACATCCGCGGATTATAACGCGTGGCATACGCCGGTCCTCTTAAGAGAGGTGATCGAGGCGCTTCGCGTGAAAGCGGACGGCCTCTATGTTGACATGACCGCCGGCGGGGGCGGGCACAGCGCCGCCATTCTCGAAAAGCTCGGCTGCGGCGGAAAATTGATCGCGCTCGATCGCGACCGCGAGGCTTTGGAAGCTTCTGACAAACGTCTTTCTCAGGTCGAAACAGAGGCTTCTTACCAGCTCATACACGCGAGTTTTTCTGAATTCCCAAGCTGCCTCGAAGAGGAGGATCGGAGGCTTGACGGCCTTCTAGCGGACCTTGGCGTAAGCTCACACCAGCTCGACCGCGACGAACGCGGTTTTTCCTATTTGAAGGATGGCCCGCTTGATATGCGGATGAATCAGGACAAGGGCATGACCGCCGCCGAGTTATTGGCGGACATCAGTGAAGAAGAACTTATCGCGCTTTTGCGCCTTTATGGCGAAGAGCGCTATGCCACCTCCATTGCCCGCGCGATCGTGAGACGTCGGGAATTAAGCCCGATCACGAGGACCACTGAGTTGACATCCGTGGTGGCCCACGCGGTGCCCTCAAAGGTGAGGCGTCTTGGGAATCCCGCGCGTCAAACCTTTCAGGCGTTACGCATGGCCGTGAATCGTGAGCAGCAGGAGTTGGCGCATTTATTACACGAAATACCGGAGATCATGAAGCCAGGAGGACGGGTCGTCTTAATTAGCTTTCATTCGCTCGAAGATCGCATGGTCAAACAGGCGATGAGGCGATGGCAGTCTCCTTGCGAATGCCCGCCCGATTTTCCTGTCTGCACCTGCGGCAAAACACCGCTTGGCAAGCAGCTGACGACGAAACCTCTCTTAGCGACAGAGGATGAACTGGATGACAATCCGAGGTCAAGAAGCGCAAAGATGCGCGCGTTCGAATTCCTGGGAGGTGCACAATGAGTTACTACGAAGACGGAAACTTGGCCCGCCCGCTCGACTACGGCGTGCCCTATGCCATTCCTAAGCGGCGTGTTGAATCACCCGCTGAAAGGGAAGCCAAAAAGCACGAAAAAAGAGAACAGCTAAAACGAGAAGAGGCGGCCCGAAAAGAATACAAAGCGGCCGGCCGTGTCCACACGGGTCTGGCATTTCGTCTCGTCTTTGTCATTTTAATGATTTCCGCGTTGTCCGGCTTCATTGTATGGCGCAACGCCCGCATTACTGAGATCAGTTTCTCAAACGCGGGACTTCAGCGACAGATCAATGAGTTTGAAAAACAAAACTCTCAGATGCAGGACCGCGTCGCGGGCAAAGCCTCGCTTCAGATGGTAAGAGAACAAGCAGTCGACCTGTTAGGGATGCAAAAGGTGGCCTCCGAGCAAGTGATCCGCGTGTCGTCGGCTCATTTCATGGTCTATGAAAACAACCCCCTTCTTACGGCGGATGATGACGCGTGCATGGACTTAATCGAGGCCTGGGTCATAGGCCGCTGAGGCAGTGCGATGAAACGCCGACCTGACGATATGTCGAAAAGAAGACATGACGTTAAACGCAAGCGTCACTTTTTTGACGCGAAGATGTTCGCCTTAACCCTTGTCTTTGTGCTGGCCGCGGTGGCCATCATTCAATGCTTTTATCAGTTGCAGATCGTTGACCACGAAGTACTTGCCGCGAAAGCAGCAGGGCAGCAATATGTCACCTTAAAGGAGCATCCCAAACGAGGGATGATTTTGGACCGCAATGGCTATCCGCTTGTGTTTTCCACCTTTGTATACCGTGTAGGAATTACGCCGGTTGACGTTTACTCGAATAAAAAAGACATCACGGATGAAGTGATTGTCGACAAGATGGCCGAATGCCTCCATTTAGATAAAGAAGAATCGGCCACTATACTTGAGCTAATCCGCGCCGACCGCGTGCGGGGCTGGGACGGGATCGGTCAGCAGTTCGCGGGGCATCAGGCGGTAACCTACCGAGTGATCGCGACCGAGGTCAAGGAGACGGATGCCACGCTTTTACAGACATGGACCCGCGACAACAACGTCGGCGGCATCCGCTTTGACGCCGAAGAGCGCCGGGTGTATTCCAATCACGGCCTGGCATCGTCTGTGCTCGGACTCATCAATATCCGGGACGGTCAAATTGTGGCCACCTCGGGGCTTGAATTTGCCTATAATAGCTTGTTGTCGGGTGAAACCGGCATGGTGTACGCCAAGCGCAACAACTATGCGACGCGGGGCGTCATCCCTTATTCTGAGCCGATTGAAAATCCCGGTCTTAAAGGCCGCCACTTGATTTCCACGCTTGACACGGAAGCGTCGGCCATCCTTAAAGAAGAACTTTTATCGGTCGCCACCGCGGCAGGCCTGATCAAGGGCGTCCACGGCCTTATTATGGAGGTTAAAACCGGCCATATCATTGCCATGGAGCAGGTGCCTTCTTTCGACGCTGAATCGCCGGCCGATATCCCGTTGGGGCTGGCAGAGGATTTCTGGCAGGAGATGGAATCTGAAGAGCGGACGGCTTATCTTTCTTCGAATCTTTGGAATAACGTCAACATCACGGACGTCTATGAGCCGGGCTCTGTTTTTAAAGCATTGACGCTCGCCATCGCTTTAGAAGAGGGCGTGGCCTGGGAGCAGACTGTCTTCAACGACGATCCTGTGACGATCCAGGGGGAGGAAATCTCCTGTTATTCAGTGGTCGGCCACGGTGACGAAACCCTTGAAAAAGCTTTTTATCTGTCCTGTAACCCCGTATTTGTGCACCTGGGTGAAAGAATCGGACAGAATCTTTACTACGACTGGATCCAAAAATTGGGTCTTTACAGCAAAACAGGGATCGACCTGCCCGCGGAAGCCTCAGGCCTGCTTCACCGAAATCCCATGCCTATTGACTTTGCGAACCTTACCTTCGGTGAGTCATCCTCATTGACCGCCATTCAGTTGGCCAGCCTATTTGCCTCCATCGGCAACGGGGGGTATCAGGTGACACCGCGGGTCGGCTATGCTTCAACCGAATCAGGGCTGGAGTCCATGGAGGTCTTTGCCACAGAAGAAGCCAAACAAATATTTTCACAAGAGACCTGCACGCGTGTCCGCCGCCTGATGACCGATGTGGTGACGCGGGGAACCGCCGCGGGGACATTCGGCGCGATGGGGTTTTCCATGGGCGGCAAGACGGGCACGGCGATTGATGCCGCGGACGGCCGCCGCACCTTCTCCTTTGTGGGTCTCGTCCCTACAGATGAGCCGGAGTATGTGGTACTTGTCTCAATCCATAAGCCGGAAACAGGGATCACGTTGAGTTCATCCGCCGCGCGCGCGGCCAATCGCGTCGCCGCCCGCCTGATGAATCTTGAAGGCCGCCGACAACATTATTCAGACCAGGAGCTTAACACGCTTTCACATGCGGTTGAACTGCCTGACATGTCCGACCTGACGGTCGGGGAGGCGGCCATGGCGCTGCTCCAGCTGAATCTTGCGCCTTCGCTTTCAGAGGATTATTTTTATCCCGACAGGCCCCTGGCACGTATGGAACCTGCGCCCGGCACCCGGGTGGGTGTCGGCTCAACCATATGGCTTTACCCCGAGGGACATAATGAAGTAGAATGGGTAGCCGTGCCGGACTTTTCTGGGCTCAATTACCATGAGTGTGTCTGGCTGGCTGCTGCTTACGGCGTCACGATCATCCCTGAAGGGCTTGTGAGCGGACAGGCAATCAATCAGTCTGTTCTGCCGAGCGTACGTGTGAGCGACGATCCCGCGATGGATATCGCAGGTTCGCCCGAGCGCGAGCGCGATGAAGACAGGCGCGCCGAGGGGAAAGTGAAACGCGGACACACGGTGACCGTCTATTTTCAAAATGGCACCGGGGACTCGGACAGCGGCGAATAAATGCAGGAAAGATAATTGGATATGACACGAATTTTGCCGATGCAATTGAAAATTTGGACCGAGGGCGAACTCTACCAGACCAAGCGCCACGCGGCGGATCCCGAGCGCTTTTATTCCTCCGTATCGACCGACACGCGCTCAATTCTTGAAGGAGAAGTGTTTGTGCCCTTGGTCGGCGATCATTTTGACGGCCATGATTTTTTAGAGGCTGCCGCCCAAAAGGGAGCCGCCATGCTGGTGATTGAAGCGCATGCCAAGAAACTTTCACAGTGGCTCAAAAAGATCGAAAAAGATGAATCAGCTCCCGACGTTCTGGTGGTGCAGGATACCGGGAAAGCCTACCGGGACATTGCGCGCGGTTTTCGTACCACGCTTTCTGCCAATATTATCGGTGTGACGGGCAGTGTGGGTAAAACTACCACGCGCCGCATGATCTACCAGATGATTGAATCTCAGTTGAAAGCCGAGCAGTCGGCCAGAAATTACAATAATCAGATCGGCCTCCCAAAGACCATTCTCACAACAGAGCTTGACACCCAGGCCCTTGTCGCGGAACTGGGGATGGCGCGCCGGGGCGAAATCGCACTGTTATCCGAGGTGGCCAGGCCTGACATCGCCGTCATTACGCAGATCGGCATGTCGCACGCTGAATACCTCGGTTCGATGAGTGATATTCTCGATGAAAAAACCTCCATTATTTCAGGCATGAAAGACAATGGATTGCTCATTGTCAACGGGGACGACCCGATGCTTGAAAGCTGGATGCTGCGTGAACAGCCAACCGTGCCCGTGTGGTTTATCGCAAGCGAGCAAAACGTCGGCCGGCTCGAACGCGACGGGGTGCCCGTTTTTTGGGCGGAGCATGTCCGCATGGATCGTGACGGGCTCTCCTTTATCGGCCGCTCTAACCTGACCCCTGACGAGCGCTGGCCTATCTTTTTGAGCGTGCCCGGCTTGCACCTTGTGCCCGCGGTCATGTTCGGCCTTGCGGTGGTGTACGCGATGGGGCTCAACATGCAGGTGGCCGCAACAAGCGCCAGCCGTTACAAGCCCGCGGACAGCCGTCAGGAGCTTGCCGCGATCGGTCCTGTTGATGTCATGGACGACGCCTATAACGCCTCGCCGGAATCACTCCATTCGGCGCTCGAGTCCGCTTCGCTGTTGTCAGAAAACAACAGGCGTTTTGTCGCGGTCATCGGAGGCTTACGTGAACTGGGACGCTACTCTGTGGAAGCGCACGAAGACGCCGCGGTCGGACTTTTGAACGCGGGTGTGGAACTTGTCTTCTTAGTCGGCGAGGAAACAAAGACGACGCGCGACTATCTGCTCCAAAGCGAGGAGGGCGCGTCTATCCTGGCAGGCTGGTACCCTACCTGTGAAAAGGCGATTCCTGAGATATTGAAACAACTTTTACCCGGTGATTTTATGCTACTCAAAGCCTCCCGTTTTTATGAACTCGAAAAGGTGAAAGAGGCCCTGTTAGAGCATCATAAGAAGGGTCGTATCTGATGTTTCCGCTTCGTCCCATGATGCTGGCCTTAATCGCCGCGGTGGCGGTGTTCATCGGCACCATGATTGTCGGGCTGATCGGGTTACCTGTTATTTCCAGAAAATTTGCCAGTCAACCGATCCGAGAAAATGGTCCTAAAACGCATTTGAAAAAGTCGGGGACGCCGACCTTCGGGGGGTTGTTTTTTATACTCCCCATTGCCTTTTTAGGCATCGTTGCGCCCTTTATCCGCCGCTACCTTCTGCCCTTATCGATGATTGTCGTCTTCATGGTGATCTTCGGGGCGGTGGGTTTTGCCGATGACTGGATCAAGGTGCGCGTGTCAAAAAAAGGGATGAGTGTGAGGCATAAGACCTTACTTTTAGGGTTCTTCTCTGCCGTTGCCGCCCTTTACTATCTGTGGCTTGCGCCGACGGAGCCCTTTATTTTGCTGCCCTTTGGCGCGCAGAAACTGATCATCACGGGCGGATGGAAATTCTTGTATTTTGCTTTTTTAGTGCCCTTTCTCTTCTATATGAGCAATTCCGTCAACATCACGGACGGACTGGACGGCCTTTTAGCCAGCCTGATGGCGATTGCGTCCCTGGGGCTGTTTGCCGTGGTGAGCACGCTCGCCGCCTCACTCACAAGCGCGCCCGCGTCCCTGATGCTTTCCGCTGTGATGGCGAGCGGTTGTCTTGCATTTTTGTTTTTTAACCGCTATCCTGCCCGCATTTTCATGGGAGACACGGGTTCACAGGCTTTAGGGATCGGATTTACGCTACTCACCGTGGTGATCGGCGTGCCTTACCTGGCGGTGATTACGGGATTTATCTTTTTCTTTGAAGGATTTTCGGTCGTCTTGCAGGTGATTTATTTCAAATCAACCGGCGGGAAACGTATTTTTCGCATGTCGCCCATTCACCACCATTTTGAACTGGTCGGCTGGCATGAGACCAAGGTCGTCCGCGTGTTCAGCCTGGTGGGCTTATTATGCGCCGGTCTCGGCTTCATGCTGATGTCCGGACCGCTTTTTGGAAGTTAGAGGACATGGCCAAGGACACACAGGCGATTACGAAGAGTCGGCTGCAAAAATCGCACCGGCATATGTCGCTTGCCTTCCTTGTCGTATGGCTCGTGTTAGTGAGCTTTGGCCTCCTCATGATGTTCAGCGCGAGTTACGGGATCAGTTATATCCAATCCACGGCGAAGATCAGGACTGAACTGATTAAAAGCGGCGTTGCAATTGACAGTGCCCCTGTTCGCGCCATTGTTGAGGCGGATGCCTCCGCCATGGCCCGAAAGCAGGCTCGGATCACCTTGGTCGGTACGATCGGAGCGGTGGCCTTAGGCGCCCTGGTCCATTTCAGACGGCTGACGCGTCCTGTGTATCGCGCTTTTCTTTATCTGGTTATCACCGCGAGCCTCCTTTATTGCCAGTTTGGCGGCGTGGTCGTCAACGGGGCGAGGCGGTGGATCTACATCGGTACCGTTGGTTTCCAGCCCTCAGAACTGGCGAAAGTGGGAGCCGTCTTTTTCCTTGCGGGTTACCTTGCCTCTCGCAGAAGAAAGCGCGTTGCAATTGAAGCAAGGGGCCAAAAAAATGCGCCCTCCGCGTCAAAACAAGCCTTTCTGGATGTGACCTGGCCCGTCATCTTGATGGGGCTTTGGGTCATTCTGACCCTGATACAGCCGCATCTATCGGGCGCACTCATTATTTTTCTCATCAGTGTGATTGTCTTTGTGATGGCTGACATTCCAATGAAATCGCGCTTTTTGGGTACGACGCAACTCGTGGTCGTTTTCCTTGTCGTGGCGATCATCTTCGGGGCCGGCTACCAGCTTATCGCGAAAAAATCGCCGACCGAATTTGTGGCCAATCGCTTTGCGCACGTGTTCAAGCGCGTTGATACCTTCCAAGACCGCGACGCGGCCAACGAAGATGACAGGATGCAAATTGAACAGGCGGAACTGGCGCTCGGCTCAGGGGGACTGACAGGGCGCGGGATTGGTCGAAGTGTGCAGAAATTAAACTGGCTGTCAGAGGCGCATAACGACTTCATATTGCCGATTATCGGCGAAGAATTGGGTTTTGTCGGTGTCAGTGCCGTCGTGCTCCTTTTCCTTGCCTTCCTTGCGACAGGCATCATGGTGGCCCGGCAGGCCGCCACGCATATGGGGATGCTGGTCGCGGCCGGAAACACCATCCTGATCGCGCTTCAGGCCTTTCTCAACATGGCGGTGGCGACAAGCCTTATTCCCACCACGGGGATCTCATTGCCCTTTTTCAGCTACGGGGGCACGGCCAACTTGTTTTTCGCGGTGAGCGCGGGACTTGTCCTTTGCGTGTCTAAGTCATGCTGCCGCGTAGAGCCCGATATTGCCCGCGTGATCATGAAGCAGGATGCCCGTTCACGAGGCGGGAAGAAGCCCCGTCAAACGGTTGAGGAAGACGATGAGATGGGTTACGCTGTATAAGGTATTACGATCGGTCCGCCATGGGCCCTTACCTGGATAATCAAGATGAGACGAACAAAGACTTGCCAGACTATTGTCATTGCAGCCGGCGGCACGAGCGGGCATATTTATCCCGCGCTTTCCATTGCGGATAAAATCGCTCAACGCCTGCCTGATTATCGGCTCGTCTTTTGCGGTGTTCCGGGCAATCTGGAACAGACGATGGTGGAGGGTGAAGGCTATGAATTTCAGCCCATCTCCGCTCAAAATATGCCCTCAAAACAAGATCGGCGCTATTGGAGCTGGATGGTAAGAAATCTGCGCGGCCTCCGGATGAGCCTTTCGCTGTTAAAAAAAGAGCGCCCCTGTGTCGTTATCGGGACGGGCGGTTTTGTGTCGGCGCCGCTTATTGCCGCCGCGCGATATTTGAAAATTCCCTATGTCCTCCATGAGCAAAACTCGGTGCCCGGCAGGACCAACCGCCTGTTTGCGAAAAAAGCCCATACGGTGTTTATCAGCTATGAATCGAGCCGGGCGTATTTTTCGGACAAGGTGAATCTTAGCTTCAGCGGCAACCCCGTGCGCTCCATTTTTTATGAACTCGATCGCTCAAAAGCACGCGAAGCGCTGAATCTTTCAGAGGATGTTTTTCTCATCCTTGTCATGGGCGGAAGCTTAGGCTCAAGAACATTGAACACGGCGGTCTCGCGCCTCGACGAAGAAGGCCAGTGGTCCGCCTTATTGGAGCGCTATCCGCAGCTACGGATCGCGATCAGTACCGGCGTTCAGAGCACGGAATCGGCCCTTTCTGACCTCCAAGCGGTCCGAGGCATTGTGCGCGCGGAATCATTTTTAAAAGACGCGCCCCATTGGATTGCCGCCTGCGATTTATTTGTCGGACGAGCCGGTGCCATGACCTGCGCGGAGATTGCTTCCCAGGGCAAGCCTTCTATTCTTGTGCCCTTTCCCTTTGCCGCGGACGACCATCAGACAGAAAATGCTCGTGCCATGAAAGAGGCGGGGGCGTCCATTACCTACGCGGATCAGGATTTCAACAGCCGTGTCTTGCTTTTAACGATAGAGGAGATGGTCGAAAGTCCAAAACGTCTGCAAAGCATGGGTGAAAGTGCCCGCCATTGGTCAACGCCGCTTGCGGCCGAGGCGATTGCGGGTGAAGTGATGGCGGTAATCGAAGCACATGAAACGATCAAGCCCACATAAAGGCCGGGCAAAAAAGAGATCCACCGCGGCGGGTGATCCCTATCCCGGGATTTTTCAACCGTCTCCTTTTACAGCGTCGAGCCGCCGCAAAAGGGCGAAAGAGAAGCGAAAAAAGGCACTTAAAGGCTGGCCTCTACGCGTCCTTACCGTCATCGCGGTGATTTTAATCCTGATGACGCTCATCGCCCTTTTACCCCAGTTCACGATTGAAAGTATCAAGGTTGAAGGCACGCGTCTGACGAACCCTGAGGATGTCAGCGCGATGGCCCGAGGCCTTTTGGATCGCCACTTCATCTTTGACATCGGGCCGGGCCCTAAGCAATACTTCTCGCTTCGCTACGGAACGCTTGAACAGGAGATCTTGGAACGTTTCCCGCTCATTCGTGACGTGACGGTGAAATTTCGATTCCCTTCGACGATCGCCATCCGAGTGGATGAGCGTGTCGAAATTTTGGCGGTGCGGGTGTCGGGCGGATTTGCTTTAATTGACCGCGATCATATTGTGCTCAGAGTCGCCGAAACGATCGACTTTGATCTCCCCGTATTAGAGGGTATCTCTGTCTTGAGTGAGGTCATCCCTTTTGAAGTGCTCGATGTCGAGGATCACCTGGAATTGATGTCAGCCGCGCGCCTCACCGCAGAGCTCATACGGCACGATCAATTGACGCCGGATAATCGCCACCTCATGGGGCTTGTACGTCAGATCCGGCAGATCGGACTTAAGTCCTTCTACCTGTTTATTCCGCTTCCGCAGGGTGGGGAGATTCGTGTTAAACTGGAGGACAACAGGTTATTACAAGAGAAATTGCAGCTTCTAAGCTACCTGATTCAAAGCGGGGAGATCCCTGAAGGGGTCGCGGGTGAACTCGACTTAAGCGGGGAGACGGCGTATTTTAGGCCGGATACCGCCTGAGCGCATTATTTAGCAGACAGGACGTCATGTCCTTTTTAAAATAGACGGGAGGATGGATCCATGCTCATCTTAATTGGCTTACTCGTAGGACTTCTGATCGGCTTGTTTGTCAATGTCCTCCTGCCCGCAAGTCTTGTGCCTTTTTTGGCGGTGCTGACCCTTGTGGGGATCGAGTCTTTAACGGCGGCGTGGAACGCGGTGTCGGAGGCAACTTTTGAAGCGGAAAAATTTCTCATTGAGTTTTTTGTAAATGCCTTGATTGCCGTCCTTATGACAGCTTTGGGCAATCAGATGAAGTATGACTTTTCAATGGTCGTCTCCTTCATCTTCGCCTATCGCATCTTCAGGAATATCAACTTCACGACGCGTAAGTTTTACCTGCGCAGGAAAGAAAAAGGAAGCCTGGGTAAGGAAGAAAAACAGGCGTCTATGGCCGACAAAACGGAGACTATTTCAGAGTAATTAGATTTTCATATACTTGTTAAGGCGTCTATACGACAGTTAAAAGCATAGAGAATCAAAGCTTTTGCCAATCATTGCTTGCTTGTCAATCCCAGTTAAGATAAAATAGTGAAAACATGCTGATACGAATCGGCATTGAGCTTGACGATGATGGTCCGCAGAGGTTGTAAGCTTGTTATGACAACCGTTGAAACGGCAATGCTTCGGGGAAAGAGCGAAAGGAGTTGCGAGAAGTGACTGACTATTCATTTGATATTGGGATGAGTGGCGGCGTTTACGCCACGATCCGTGTGATCGGCGTCGGAGGCGGCGGCTGCAACGCGGTTAATCGGATGATTGACGGAGGTGTGCAGGGCATCGAGTTCATCGCCATTAACACGGATCATCAATCGCTCCAGAATACGAAGGCGAGCGAGGCCATCCAGATTGGCGAGAAAATAACTCGCGGCCTCGGAGCGGGCGCTCAACCGGAGCTGGGCCAAAAGGCGGCGGAGGAAAACATTGAAGAGATTTCCAAAGCCATCGAAGGCTCTGACATGCTGTTCATTACGGCCGGCATGGGGGGCGGGACCGGAACGGGAGCCGCACCGATTGTAGCTCAGGTCGCTGAAAAACTCGGAATTCTAACCGTAGGTGTCGTAACGACACCCTTTCGCTTTGAAGGCACAAGACGCCGCCAAAACGCTGAAAAGGGCGTGCGTGAACTCCAACAGTATGTGGATTCACTGATTGTCGTGCCCAACGACAAACTCCTTGAAATCGCAAGTGACGATACGACCATCGACGAGGCCTTCAGTTTGGCCGACCGCGTCCTTCAGTACGGCGTGTCGAGTATCTCGGATCTTGTGGCCGTCCCCGGTTTGATTAACCTTGACTTGGCGGACGTGAGGCGTGTGATGACAAATGCCGGCGTGTGCCATATGGGCATCGGGCGCGGCAACGGCGAGAGCCGTGCGGCCACGGCTGTAAAACAGGCGATGACCAGTCCCTTGCTTGAGACGACCATTGACGGCGCGAACAGCATCATCATCAACTTCACCGGTGGCCACGACATGAAGATCAAGGAAGTCAATGAGGCCGCTTCCCAGGTGCGTGAGGCGGTGTCACCTGACGCTGACATTATTTTCGGCGCCGTGATCGATGAAAACATGCAAGATGATTTGATCATCACAATTATCGCCAGTCGCTTTGGGACAGACAGTGTCCAGGCCCGGACCCTGCGTCACGGGCAGGCCCAGTCGACGGCTCCTTCTTTTAGTATTCCTCAGCGCCAGACACAAACAGGCGCGAGATCAACGATCGATGATTTGCCTGAATTCTTAAGACCGCCCAGCAGCGCGCGCGCTTCTTCGGACGGTCAGCGCGCGACGGGCTTCACCCGTACAAGCCAGCGCCAGACCGACCAGATGATGGCCGACATGATCGACCGCGCGACCGAAAATGCCGCAAGGCAAAATGTCGCCGCGCCCCGTGTGCTGGATGAGGCACCGCATGAGGAGACTAAGCGTGAAGCGCCCCAGCGCCCGCGCTCCGGACGCCAGGACGGCCGCGTGCTTCCTTGGTTCTTGCAAGATGACGATATGGACCGCTCCTGATCGTGCCTTGACGGTGCGTTCGTCAAAATTAGCGGTCCAATCGAAACTGGAAATGCGGCCGGATGATTCATCCGGCCTTGCCATCTTGATAATACCGTGAAAGGAGAGGCTCAAGCTGTATGAAATGTCCTAATTGTGAAAGTAATGACGACCGCGTCGTGGATTCACGTCCTTCCGATGACGGCAGTTCGATTCGTCGGCGCCGTGAATGCCTCACCTGCGGAACGCGTTTTACGACCTACGAAAAAATTGAAGACATGCCCCTGATGGTGATTAAGAAGGATGGCAGTCGCCAAGCCTTCGATCGACAAAAATTACTGATCGGCATTATGAAGAGCTGTGAAAAGCGCCCTGTGACCACACGGCAGGTGGAAGACTTGATCGATGAGGTGGAAAGGGCGGCCGGCAATGCCCTGAAGCGGGAGATCTCCTCCTCGGATATCGGCGAGCTGGTGCTAAAAGAACTCCGCGGGATCGATGAGGTCGCCTATATTCGATTTGCCTCGGTCTACCGCGCTTTTCGCGATATCCGTTCGTTTATTGAAGAAATCTCAAATCTCCTGCAAGATGAAGGCGATGCCCCGGCTAAGACGGAGGGCCCATGATGGATGATACGAAGCGTGTGTTGATTGTCGATGACGATAAACATATCAGTGAATTATTAAAACTCTATTTTGAAAAAGACGGCTTTGAAGTCAGTTCCTGTTTTACAGGAGACGCGGTCATGCCGATGGTGCGCGCGATGGAGCCGGATGTCATTATTCTTGACCTGATGCTCCCGGGTCTGAGCGGCTTCGATGTGATGCGCGAGTTAAGGCGTGTGTCGGACGTGCCTGTCCTGATGCTCACCGCGCGAAGCGATACGCTTGACAAAATTATCGGGCTGGAGCTGGGCGCCGATGACTATGTGTTGAAGCCCTTTGAACCCAAAGAATTACTGGCCCGCGTGAAAGCGGTATTGCGTCGATCGCAGTCCGCGACGCCGAGCGCGAATCTCACTGAAGAGAAACAAAAGGATATTGTCAGCTACCCCGATCTTACGGTGGACCGCATCCGCTATTCAGTGCGTGTGGGCGATCGTGAAATTGATATGCCGCCCAAGGAACTGGAACTGTTATTTTTCTTGACCTCGCATCCCAATCGTGTGTTTACGCGCGACCAGATTCTTGAACATATCTGGGGGATGGATTATTTTGGAGAGCAACGCACGGTGGATGTCCACATTAAAAGGATTCGCGAAAAACTCGACGTCATCGCGCATCCTTTATGGCAGATCAAAACCGTGTGGAGCGTTGGCTACAAATTTGAGGTAAAGGACTCCGAATAACGGTGAAAACCCGAATTTCCATTTACACGCGGACGCTTTTAAAAATCTCGGCGGCCATTCTTGTCGTCTTTCTCGTGCTTGCCTTCATTTATGGCGCGATCTACACCCTTTCATCGGCCTCCCAGCGCAAGGAGGAGCTTCGGCGCAACGCCTTTGAGCTGTCGGTTCTGACCGAAGATCGGATGGATGCTACGCATACGACTTTTACAAGCGCGGATATCACGGGGCATATCGCCTTTGCCTCGCGCTCGACGACGGCCTTTGTCTGGATCATCAACGCGAACGGTGAGATCATTTACCACACAGGGATTCCCGCCGACACGATGGCGAAGCTCGACGAAAGCCGGGAGGGTTCGCGCGACATTGTGTTGCCTTTGCAAGCGCGAAATCAAAGCCACGCGGTCTACTGTGAGTCAGGCGACAAGACGGGTTTTGAGACGCTTTTAACCGATGCCTCAAGCTGGCTTGTCGCAAGTTCCCCGATCGGAAAACACGGCGATCTTTATACAGGGGAAGTGGTGCTGTTAAAGCGCCACAGCGCCGAAAGTTTTAGCGCCTTCCTGATGGAACATAATGTCCCCTTATCTTTTTCACTGGCCTTCCTTTTGTCCTTATTCATCATATTCTGGCTGTCGCGGGATATTACACGTCCGATATCAGAGCTGGCCAAAACCGCGAATGCGGTGTATGCGGGCAATTTATCCGCCCGTGTCACCTGGGGCAAAAAACATAAAACACTGATGCTTGACCAAGACGATCCTGAGCATGATCAGGTGGCCTCCCGCATTAAAGAAGACGATTTGACGCGTCTCATCCGTACCTTCAACACGCTCATCGAACAGTTTGAGGATCGAGAGCGCCAGTATGCGGAGTTTTTGAGCAATGTTTCCCACGACCTTCGAACGCCTGTGACCTCCATCGGCGGTTTTGTCGAGGGCATGCGAGACGGAACCATTCCGGAAGAAAAATTTGACTACTATCTGTCGATTATTAAATCGGAGACCAATCGTCTCGAACGCCTTGTCAACGATCTGTTCACCGAAACAGGCCTTGAGGGGCAGGAGCGTTTGAAGCAGGAAGTGTTTGAGCTAAATGACTTCATCTGCCAGGTCCGCCAGTCCTTCGAGCCGATGCTTACCGAAAAATCGATTGAGTTGGAGGTGGCCTTTGATTATCGCTACGGCGAATCGACGCGGGTGGTTGGAGATATCGGGCAGCTGACGCGGGTTTTGAACAATGTGATCGCAAACGCCATCCGCTTCACGCCAGACCGAGGCTTGATCCTGATCAGCACACGCGTCGGAGAGCGCTGCGTCAGTGTCACGGTCGAGGATAACGGACCGGGCATTCCGGCGGATGATCTGCCTCAGATCTTCGATCGCTTTTATAAGGCGGACAAGTCACGCCACGGATCGGGATCGGGGCTCGGGCTTTACATCGCGCGTGCCTTGGTGCAGCGCCACGGTCAGGAGATCATCGCGACAAGATCGTCCACACTGGGCGGCGCCAGCATCAGTTTCACGGTAGCCCGCCCCTGAGGCCTGCCTGTTATATAGTTCATAAAATGGCTATATGTGATCGCTAAACTAAATGAAATTCAAACGGGGAGTTGGATGCCTAGATGATTAAAAAGGAGCGGATATTACTGATCTTTCTGATCGCTTTGCTACTTGTCGCGGCGATCTTTATTCCGCTTTCTTGTCCGGGACAAAACGGCGAGGCGACAGAACCGTCCGAAAGTGAGACTTCAGCTTTGACAACCCGTAGCACAACCACCACGACCCGTACGACCACGGTGACGACGACGCCGGTGACTGAGCCGACGGATAATGATCCGGAACTCCCCGAAGAAGATGAGAATTTCTTAGCCGATATTTATGAACATATCGCACCTTCCGTGGTGTCTATCCATGTCACGATACCGGCCTCTTCTCTTTATGCCAAACGCGAAGAATTCTTCACGGGCCTTATCGTGGATGAATCCGGGATCATCGTCACCACCTACAGCTTGTTCGAACGGGCGCTTGATTATCGCGGTGAGCTTTTGCCCGACGCGTCGATCGATGTGACGATCAGAGGAACCCATGAGGCGCTTCCCGCAAAACTTCTGGGTTACCATTCGACGGTGGATCTGGCCATTATCAAGGTTCAGGAGCAAGAAGAGCTGAGTTTCCCCGCGGTAACCTTGGCCAAAAATCCTGAACTGGGCATCGGCGCTCCCGTCTACATGATCGGTTATCCGCCCGCCTTGATCCGTGATGGGGGCCTTGCGATCGGTTACATCACATCACTTTATCGCGCGGCCATTGAAGAGGATGGCTCGCCTTTGGGGCTGTTGGAGACAAGCATCCCCACCTTTTCTGTTTACGCGGGCAGCCCGCTCATTAACCGTGACGGTGAAATTGTTGCCTTGACGAGCGCCTACCTCAGGCGCATCTATGTGCAGCATCAGGGTTACGCTGTGCCGTCACCGGTGGTGCTGGATGTCATTGACCGCATTCTCCATCGGCCGGAAGGCGCGCCGGAAAGACGCGCGGCACTCGGCATCACGGTACTTGCGGATGAGGAGATGCATGAGTTATCCGAGCGTTTCGGATATCCCAAGGGACTGTACATTGATTTAGTGAAGCCGGAAAGCGCCGCCTACACCGCCGGATTGAACGCGGGTGACATTCTCCTTAGTATTAACGGCCAAGTAATGGAGGAGACAAAAGACCTCCTAAGCTTCATGGACGGTCAAGTGGTGGGCGCCCTGATGGAGATGACGGTGTTTCGCCCCTCGGATGAACAGACCCTTGTCAAAACATGTTTCTTGTTGGAGGAACGGCCTTGAGTGCTCTTCAACTGACCGAAAAACGCGCCCGCATCATCGTTGAAAAACTGTTACAACATTACCCCTATGCCGAAACCACCTTGACGCATGAATCGCCCTGGGAGCTTTTGGTGGGCGCCATCCTGGCCTCTCAATGCACCGATGAGCGCGTGAATAAAATAACGCCCGCGCTTTTTTCAGAATATCCTGACCCGGAATCCATGGCTCTGGCGGAGATAAAGGCGGTTGAGCCCATTATTCGCAGCTGCGGCCTGTTCCGCTCCAAGGCCAAGGCCCTGGTCGGCACCGCGCAGCAGTTGGTCGAGCATTATGACGGCCGGGTTCCGGAGTCGGAAGAAGCGCTGATGGCGCTCCCCGGCGTCGGCCGCAAGATCGCTAACCTCATCCGGGGCGATGCCTTCGGCAAGCAGGCGGTCGTGGTGGATACGCACTGTGCCCGGATCAGTCGCCTGATCGGTTTCACCGACAGTGACAAACCCCCGAAAATTGAACGCGACCTGATGGCCATCCTGCCAGAAGAGCACTGGACACTTTGGGGGCACCTCATGGTCACTCACGGTCGCGATCTCTGCAAGGCACGCTGCCGTCTTTGTTTTTCATGTCCCATCCGGGCAGAATGCCGATACGGTGAGGCGCTCGATCCCTCCGAAGCCGAGGAGCAAGATTGTGTCTGACCCCTTATTCATGGAAAAAGCGATTACGGTTTTACCGGGGATTTCAGAAAGACGGGGGAAGTTGTTTCAAAAACTGGGCGTCTATAGCCTAGACGATCTTTTATGGCTCATGCCGCGCTCATACGAGAACTGGCATGAACGCGTCCCGATCGCGTCGCTACGCGAAGGCGATTTAGCCGTTTTTGAAGCCACGGTCGATCAGGTGCCTTCCTTATCGCGCAGAGGCAAGCTCTGTTATATCCGCACTCGACTCTCGGATGACAGCGGCCACATCGCAGTGATTTGGTTTAACCAACCGTGGATCACCGAACAGATTCGGCGGGGCGAGCGCTATGTGTTTCGGGGCAAGATTGAAACCAAGCGCGGACGCACGGTGTTGAGTCCTGAGTTTCGAAAACTCGATGATAGCGATTTGCCTGCCTTTCTTCCCGTGTACCCCTTGACCGCGGGGCTCTACCAGTCAAACATCCGTCAGGCCGTGCAAAGGATTCTTTTACATTCCGATCTTACGGTGGAAGAATCGTTACCGCCTTCCATCCGCCAGCAGGCGAAGCTTTCAACGGCGGATTTTGCGATCCGAAGAATTCATTTTCCAAATGACGCAAAGGAGATCGACATCGCGAGACGGCGTCTTGCCTTTGAAGAGTTGTTTCTTGTCCTTTCGGGCCTTCGCGCGCTTCGCGCGGGAAGGAAGAAGGAAAAGGGTCCCGAGATGGCCATAGGGGCTGAGACCGAGACGAAACTTCAATCGCTTCTTTCACAATTACCTTTCGAACTGACCGGCTCACAAAAGGAGACGATCGAGGCGATCCTGACTGATTTCAAACGCGCGGAGCCGGCCAATCGCCTGATCCAGGGGGATGTGGGTTCCGGAAAAACGGTGGTCGCGGCCTCGGCCATGGCGGTGGCCGCCTGGGAGGGCTACCAGTCGGTCCTGATGGCGCCGACGACCATTTTGGCCGGCCAACATGCCGAGAGTTTAGCGAAAATATTGGAAGGAACCGGCCTTGAAATCGCGCTTCTTACGGGCGCCGTCCCCGCTGCTAAAAGGCGGCTTCTTGCCGAGCAGTTAAAAAAAGGTACGATTGACATCCTGATCGGCACACACGCGGTGTTAGAAAGCGATGTCACCTTCCAAAAATTGGGGCTCTGTGTCACGGACGAACAGCATCGCTTCGGCGTCCGCCAGCGCGTCAGCCTGACAGGAGAAGGGGTGATGATCCCGCATGTGCTCGTCATGTCCGCGACCCCGATCCCGAGGACGCTTGCCATGATCTTGTACGGCGACCTGGATATCTCGGAGATGCGGGACAATCCCAAGGGGCGGTTGCCGGTGAAGACCTACACCGCGACGGAGCACGAGCGCCCGCGCGTGGATCGCGCGATCCGCCGCGAGGTTGAAAGGGGGCACAAGGTGTATGTCGTCTGCCCCATGATCGAGGATTCTGACCTGATGGACCTGAACTCCGCACAAACCGTGTACGAGCGTCTGTCCAAACAGGTGTTTCCTGATTTACGGGTCGCCCTCATGCACGGCCGCTTAAAGACGAAGGAGAAACTGTCGGTCATGGAGGCCTTCGGCCGGGGTGAGATTGATATTCTCGTCTCAACAACGGTCATTGAGGTGGGCATCGACCAGCCGGACGCGACGCTCCTGGTGGTTGAAAACGCGGAACGTTTCGGCCTGTCTCAGCTGCACCAGTTGAGAGGGCGTGTCGGACGTTCTTCCATTGAATCTTTTTGTATCCTGATGAGTGACAGTGAAGATCCTTTGGTGAAAAGAAGGTTGACGGTGTTGTGTAAAAACAACAGCGGTTTCATGATCGCGGAGGAGGATCTTTTGCTTCGCGGCCCCGGTGATTTTTTCGGTGTGGAACAGCACGGTCTTCCCGATTTCAAGGTGGCGAACCTGTATGAAGACAGTGAATTGTTAAAAGAAGCCTACCGGCTGTGTGACGCTCTTTTCAAACAGGATCCCGACCTGTCAAAGCCAGAGAACCAAGTGATCATGAGGGAATTCAAAAGGCGCTACGGTGAACGCCTGACGCGTCCCGGGCTGTAGGAGGGTTAGATGCCGAGGATTATCGCGGGAAAAGCAAAAGGCACACGGCTCGTGGCGCCTAAGGGGCTGGGGAGCCGGCCGACCTCTGATCGGATGAAGGAGGCGTTGTTTTCAATTCTTTCGGAACGTGTTGAGGGATCTACCATCCTCGATGTTTTTTCAGGTTCGGGGCAGATTGCACTAGAGGCGCTGTCAAGAGGCGCCCAAAAAGCGGTCATGATCGAGAAGGACAGGGACGCCGTGTTGGCGATTAGGCAAAATATTGAAAAGACGCGTTTGTCAGAAGGCGCGGTCTTATTGCCCGGCGATTATCTGAGGCATTTAAAGGCATTGGTCCAAGAGGGGGTGCGCTTTGACCTGATCTATGTGGATCCGCCCTGGAAACTTAGCGATGAAGTCATGCACTCCCTTGATTCCATTTTGCCGAAACTTCTTTTACCCAATGCTTTCCTGATCATTGAAACAGACAGCAAGGCTCCGTTGGAAGTCATGTTCGATACGGCTCTGACGCGTGTTCGCGGTTGTCAGTACGGCAGTGGCGTGCTATCCTTTTACCAGCTTAAAACAGACTCAAAATAGGTATTACGGCGAAATAAGGGAGGCATTTTGATGCGCTCAGACGGCTCAATCGAGAAAAAGCGCAAAATGGTCTTTCCCGGGACTTACGATCCCTTTACAAAAGGGCATCTGAATGTCGTGGAGCGGGCAATATTGCTTTGCGATGAATTAGTGATTGCTGTTTTTGACAATAGTCATAAGACGACGGTGGTTCCGATTGAAAAGCGCGTCGAATGGATCCGTAAAGCGTTGGCAGATTATCCCTCGGTCAAGGTTCTTGCGGCCGACGGATTACTGGTTCATTTTTGTGAGAAGCATGGGATCGACACGATAGTCCGGGGGGTACGGGGACCGGTCCAATTTGAAGAAGAAATTCAAATGGCCGAGATCAACCGCATGCTGGACGATCGGGTGGAGACGATCTTTTTGCCGTCCTATTCAAGTTATCGGAATTTGTCCTCCTCGCTGGTGCGCGAGGTCGCGAGGCTGGGAGAATCGGTCGCCTCTTTTATACCTGAGGCTATTTTAGATGAGGTCACGTCATTATACGGAGTTTCGGATGGAGGAAATGAACATGAATGACTATGAGGAGAGGCGTGAAGCAGAGGGTGATCGCGAGGAAGTAAGGAGGCGGGAACGCCCCCGTGAGGATAGAAGCGTTGCCACCTTGCTTGATCGGCTGGAAACAGAAATGATCGACGCGCGTGCGGTCCCTTTTTCAGATCGCTGCATGGTCGAACGTGAGGAGATGCTTTTTCTCGTCCGTATGATCCGGGAGGGTCTGCCCGAAGAATTTGAGCGGGCCAAATGGGTGCTCCAGCAAAACCGCCAGCTGATTAATCAGGCAAGGCGGGAGGCGGACACCATTATGCGTGATGCGGAAGCGCAGATGGCGCGCATGATCGACGAGCATGAGATTACGCAGCAGGCCTTGAACAATGCCTCGATCATGATCGAGGATGCGACGCGCCAGAGTGCGGACATCCGCGCGGCCGCGATTGAATACGCGCACGAGATGATGAGCAATTTGGAAGATCATCTGACGGATATTCTCGTGAATATTACACGCAACAAGAAGAGCCTGGGAGATTCAAATGGCGTCTCGTAAAAATATCGTCGTCCTTTTTGGCGGCCGCTCCGGTGAGCATGAGGTCTCGCTTTCTTCGGCTGCCTATATTATTGATACGTTGAAGCAATGTGATGCGTTTCATATTCTTCCCGTCGCCATCACGCGGGAAGGTCGCTGGTACGCCTACGGAGGCCCGACCCGGGCCATGCGGGAAGACCGCTGGTACGCCGAGGGTCCTGTGACCCCTGCGACGCTTGTCCCTGATACGTCCAAGCCTTATCTGTTTACCAAACGCGACGGCCGGACGATTACTTACCCGGTGGACTGCGTTTTCCCCGTGCTCCACGGCCCTTTTGGGGAGGATGGCACCGTCCAGGGGGTGCTTGAGCTTTCCGGGATTCCTTACGTCGGCTGCGGGGTCGCCGCAAGCGCGATAGCCATGGACAAAGTATTCGCGAACACGGTCTTTGACCAATGTGACATCCCGCATACGCCCTGGCGTGCCCTGGATCGTTTCACTTTCATTCATCGCGACGAGAAAATGCTCGACGATCTTGTCCAGGGGATGCGTTACCCCTTATTTGTGAAACCGGCCCGCGGTGGTTCTTCTCTCGGCATCCGCCCTGTGGCGTCCCCCGATGAACTGGTTGACGCCATCGAGTTTGCTTTTCAATATGACCGAAAGTTGGTCATTGAAGAGGGGGTGAGGGGGCGTGAACTTGAGATCGCGGCGCTCGGTGGCTACGGAAAACCGATATTGTCGCCCGTCGGCGAGATTGTCCCTGACCGCGAGTTTTACGACTATGACTCAAAATACAAAGAAGATTCCGCTTCAGAACTGATTGCCCCGGCGAAACTTCGAGACGATCAGTTGATGCGCCTTCGCATGATCGCGTCGGAGGCCTGGCAGGCGCTCGACTGTTACGGCATGGCCCGGATTGATTTCTTCCTCACCGAAGATGACCGGGTGTTGCTCAATGAAATCAATACAATTCCCGGATTTGTGAGTATCAGCATGTACCCCAGGCTGTTTCGCGAAGCGGGCTACGGTGACGCGGAATTATTGCGTGAACTGATCAAATTCGCGTTCCTGCGAGATTCATAAAGAGGAGGATTAGGCTGTGCCCGTTAATTTTCAAGATCCCTTTGTATTGTCAACCTTAATCGGGGGAGCGATGCTTTTATTGGCCGCGTTGGCCCTGTTGGCGGTAGGCATTATCAAAAGCCGTCATAAAACACTCATTGCACAAGGAGACGCATCGTCGATTGTCGATCGCTTAAAAGGGGGACCCGATGCCGCGTTGCTGCCGGCAGAGTCCGTCCGGGAGGCGTTTCATGACGCCGGTGATGAACATCTGACAGCGTTCGGCGATCAGCTTTCACGGATCAGTTTTTTGCACTATGAGGGGCGATTGTTGCCCGATCCTGATCCTATTTTTGATTCACTCGGTTTTTTTGACAAAGCCTTGGTGCTGACCAAGACGCGCCTTTTCGCGCTTATCTGCTTTGCCGTCGGATCTGGCGGCCTGTCGCTTCTTTTGCTCTTTGCTTTGTTTTCAAAGCAGTGGGTGCTGTCGTTGGCGGTGGGCGGCGCGTTGTTTTTCGCATCGCTTTTGATGGCGCTTATGTTGCTCTGGTACGGCAACCGCGCCGCAAGGCAGGTTGAGGAGGCAAAAAATCGCGCGCTCGTGGCTTTGTCTTCTTTCGCCCCTGTTTTCTTGGACGGGACGGGCGTGTCCCTTCTTGTCAGCGAAATGCTGAGTTACGGCGAAAAGATGCGAAGTGAAGTGAATCAGTTTTCGCGACTTGCCGACACCTTGGCCTCGGGCGATTTTGCCGAGGGCATTAACACGAGTGTGCGGCAGATTATGAGTGAAGAGGTCGCGCCGCCTTTGAACGACGCGAATCACGCTTTGACCGAACTTGCCAAATCACTGGCTGAAAAACAAGAAGAGGGGATGCGGCAGCTGATGGATATGTTTGCCGCTTCTGTGGCTGAATCGCTTTCGGTCCATCTGGCGAACCTGCCCGATAAACTGCAGATCCTGCACCAGGTGGCCGCCTCCAGCACGGATATGATGGAGGAGGCGACCGCGACCATGATCCGCTCGCGTGACGACAATAAGCTGATTCACGACGATGTGCTGGAAGCCATGCGCCTTATGACCCTTGCCAAGGATGACATGGCCGAGGAGATGGCGTCCATTTCGGACAGTATGGAATCCTTAGGGGTCAGTGTCGATAAGATTACACGGCTTTACGCGGGGGAGCAAAACGATCTTGCGACCCATGTGGAGAAGATGACGGAGCAGCTGAAACTTTATTCTGACAAGATCGGCGAGGGCATTGATGAGAGTGCTAACGCGATTGATGCTTCGGTGCGCATGTCCGCGTCTCAGAACAAGAACGCGGCGATTTTGCTTGAACGCTTGGATGAACAGCTTTCGACCTTGGAAGATTTGAACCGTCAGATCCGCGACAATACCACGAATTTCACGAAAGAATCGAGCGACTATGTGAGCCGCACACTGGATGTGTTTGACACAAGTCTTGCGGAGGTAGTGGAACGGCTGACCTTTACGACCGCGGAGATCCGCGATGCCGTGGACGCCTTGCCGCAGATGATCCGCGGGGTGGGGTCGAACCATGGATGATCGTCTGTTAAAAGACGATGAGGAAAAAAACCGCGCTATTCGGCCGGTGACCCTCCGGTTGCCGGAAGCGGAGAATTCAATCGCGCCCAAAAGGCGTCAGCCTTCGACGAGGCGCCGGCCGCTAGAGATTGAAGCGCCGCCCGTACGCGTTAGCTCTCCGGTTCCTCGACCGAGGTTAGCAAGGCCCGTCCCGCTTATTTACAAGACTTTAGAAGA
>Ga0209723_1001354_pt1 | contig 38377 bp, 17 predicted proteins | sample BiotimSIPDNA_2_FD_185750 | JGI IMG/M metagenome (GOLD analysis project Ga0209723, IMG submission 185750) | Anaerobic biogas reactor microbial communites from Washington, USA - Biogas_R2 time_0 SIP DNA (SPAdes) (version 2) | ecosystem: Engineered > Bioreactor > Anaerobic > Unclassified | place... | reverse complement strand
ACTTCACTGGCGGTGAACTCCTGTTTTCCATTGTTCCCATTGGGGACACTTTTTCTTACACTGGAAAGCATCGAGTTTCACCGCCTTTTGTCAAGATCACATCAATGGATTTGTGCAACTGACGGGTTTAGCCGGTCTTGGCGGGTCCTTCCAGCCGCCGGTTTGTGCGAAGGGAAACCGAGGTGCTTAGTTCCTCCTTGCTACGAGTATCAAATCGACGCTTGAGAGCCGATCGTAGTTTCCACGTTTGTGATTGCCGTAGAGGCCGACGTCGCCCGCACCGGCGGATTGGACGATATCGCCGAGTTCCTCGGCCTCGAGGGCCAGGAAGGGGACCGATTCACTTCGAAAATCCTCCGGCGCATCAAGGGGGGTAACAACGAGGTGGACGAAGGCGCGATCGCCCACGCGTTGGACACCCTTGGTGATGAGCGACTCGCCCTGAGGCAAGGCCGTACGAAGGCATTTCTGCCACAGGCACGGGCCGTCTGCCAATCGCCAGACGTTGAGCAGGTGGAGGACCAGCAAGCCGCCCGGGCGAAGGGCGGCGACCATGTTGCCGACTGACCGCCGGGCAAGATCGTGGCTGCCCGCCAGGGCGAGTGAATTGCCGAGGCAGGTCACGGCATCGAACGGTTCGTCGGCGGGGATCGGTTCTTCGAAACCGCGGACCGACCAGTGCAGCCCGCCGGGCTCTCCGAACTTGCGGCGAGCGCGTTGGATCATACTGGCACTGACATCGGACGCTTCGACATGCAGGCCCCAGGAGTGGAACATGGCCGCGTGGTGGCCGGTCCCGCAGGCCACGTCGGCCACACGGCGAGCCGCGACCTCTTGCAGCAACGGCCGGAAGAATGGTTCGTCGCCGGCCAGCCGGCGGGGCCAGTCGATCATGGCTTCATAGACGTCGGTGAAATCATCGAAGGGGGGAGTCGTCATGGGGTATCTCCCTCGCGCGGAGTGAACTTTCCCAACTTTCCGAAGATGGGCGGAATTTTTTCGGACCCTTTTGGCTCATAAGGGTGGTTTTTCCGGCAGGGCGTTCCGGAAACGGTCTGGCTGGGCTTCGCGGTTGAAGGGCGGTTGGGTGGAAGTCCATTTGCGTGATCATCTGCCAGCCTGGCTACGACGGTGCGAAACGGTGGTTTCACGGTGAGGTTGAAGTTGTGCAGCATACCTGAAGGTTCTGGTTGATTATAGCGATATATGTACTAATGTCCATATGTTTCTTGAACACTCGGCGAAGTCTCTAGGGGGGGTATCGCGGAGGCGGGTAGCGTTTGGCCTGACTGGGGGAAGGCGAGTTGCCGGTGGTCGGCTTCGAGGCACGGGCGACACGGCCGTGGCACCGACGTTGATGAAAGTGGTGTATGTTGGGTGCATGCGAACGGCAGGTGTTGCGGCTCCTCGGTTCCTAGTATAATCGCTCGGTGTGACTGGTGGCACGGGACCGTTGTGAGAACCAACCGTTTGGCGTGACTTGAACACGAGGCCTCGGCCGCGTCGGGATAGGAGGGGTGTCCGATGAAGTACGGTCTGAGATTGTCTTCCATGCAACACTGTTCGATCATCGCATTCATTTGTGCTACGTGCTTGCCGTTCACTGAGGTGACGCTTTGTTTTGGAGGCGACTCCCAGGCCCCAGGTCGCGTTCCAGACTTCTACGGGGACGTACAGATCATCGTCGGCAAGACGACACGTGTTGCCGTCATGGGCATGAACGGATCGCTGGCATGTTGGACTCCTGCAACTGGAGATGTCCTTCATCGCGAAGTCAGTTCAGGCCACGAGATCCACCGTATGTACAAATCGCTGGATGGCAAGGACTTGCTGGTTTCGACTGAAGAGCACTACGTTCAGGGAGGCTACCAACATCATACTGACCTAGACAGAAGCACACGCCGTCTTTTCGTGTACAATGCCGCTTCGATGGTGCTGACATGCAAGTGTGACGCCCCTGCGGGGCCATGTCTTGGAGCGTGGAACGGCACGAACCTGGCCGTCTTGGCGTGCTTCGGTAGCAGCATGTCGGGCAGACATGATCAGATTGCGGCATTTCGGATCCAAGCCGGGAAGGCAGCGGAGTTGGCTCGTTTCCGCGTTCCTGCTAACGATTGGAGGATACACGGTGTTCGGTGCTTCGCAGAAGGGAGTGCACTGGTGCATTATTCCCTCATGTCCGGTGATTCCGGAACCAGTGAGCTGGCCGTATATGATTGCCTGACGGGGGAAACGACGGCGCGGTGTGTCACGACTTGCGCGACGAAATACACGGAGCGCACAGCCGTTTCTCGGAACGGCAGGTACTGCACGGCCGTTGGCGACAAAACGTGTGAACTTCGCGTTCTTCCATCGCTGGAATTGGTCGAGCGTTTGTCGCAATCGCCGCCCGACGCCTTGCAGTCCGTCGCGGTCTCAGACAGCGGAAGGTTTGTCGCGATGGGTGGAATCTGTGTTGCCTTATGGGACGTGAGCAACCGGCAATATCGGATACTCGACGCCTTGGATAGCGATTTGATCCGCAGTAAGGCGAGACTCAGCCCGGAAGAGGCTGGCCCGTTCGGCGAACTGTATGCGTACATTGAACTGTGCGTAGGTGACTTGGCATTCTCTGACGACGAGAAGGAGTTGCTTGTAGTTACACGCAAGGGAATATACACAATCTGGGACACTGCCACCTGGCAGCGACAACGGACGTTTGCCTATCCCTTGAGGCGGGTGAGCGTACACGATGACAGAGGACATGACTAGGGGACGATCGGGTCCGTCCGAAACCTCACTGGGCGTCTTGTGTTCGATAAGATAATTGCGTACCGTTTGGTTATCCGCTTTCTCGTCGGACCACCCTTATCGAGGGGCGATTTGGCTTTGACACGTGTTTTGTTATTGGTTGATCGTTCAGAAGCATCACGAGGCATTTCTTTCGCTGCCTGAGGATTTGAGACTATGAAGATTGCCGGATCGCAAACGGAGAAGAACCTGTTGGCTGCTTTTGCCGGCGAGGCGCAGGCCCGCACGCGCTACGATTACTTCGCCGGGCAGGCGAAGAAGGACGGTTTCGTGCAGATCGCCCAGATCTTCGAGGAGACCGCCCGGCAGGAAAAGGAGCACGCCAAGCGGTTCTTCAAGTTCCTGGAAGGGGGCGAGGTCGAGATCCAGGCGGCGTTTCCGGCGGGAATCATCGGTACGACCGCCCAGAACCTCCTGTTAGCCGCCAAGGGCGAGAACGAGGAATGGACGATCCTCTACCCCGGTTTCGCAGAGGTTGCCCGTAGCGAGGGTTTTCCGGCGGTCGCCACCGTGTTCGACATGGTCTGCGTGGCGGAGCGGCAGCACGAGAAGCGGTATCGGGGGCTGCTGGCCAATGTGGAGGCTGGCACGGTCTTCAAGAAGCCGGAGTCGGTCGTCTGGCGGTGTCTGAACTGCGGGTTCCTTCACGAGGGCCCCGAGGCGCCCAATGCCTGCCCGGCCTGTGCCCATCCACAGGCCTACTTCGAGCTGCTGGCGGAGAACTGGTAGCAGTTTTCGGGAAGACGGAAAGCGTTGTGAGAGAAGCGTTTAACGCCCAGCCGCAGGCGCCGGCCGAGGCAAAACGGGCCGGCGCCTGCGGCTGGGCGTTAAACGATCTTATCGCAACGACTTAGGTTTGTGCGGTGCTCACGCCATTTCTTGGCCTTCGGGGGCTTTCGACTCGACATTTGGCGGGGCGGTTCGCCTGTCTTGCGGAACCGGAAAAGCTTTTGGAGCCGGGATTTCTTGTGTATACTACAGCCTGTGTCCGGCACACCGCCCACCCACCGGTTCTTCGCGAGTATTGCTGATTTCGGGTGAGTTGAGCTGAGACATCACGCCACCGTTTGTTCCTTTTGGCAACCGGTCCTACCCCATTGCGACCTGCCCCAGGTCGTCCCACCCAAGTTCACCTTCCCTGGTAATTTCGAGCGGCAAGGATTTGCCTTCCGTTCGGCTCCGACTGCACAGATCGAGGCGGACGTCGAGACGTTTCGTTGGAGCGGTTCTGTTGTCGAAAGGGCGTTAGATTCGACACAATCCTGAAAATGGGAAATGTGCGCAAGAACTTCCGGTTACTTGCTTTACGTCGACCGGGCGCGAAATTACGCTAGAGAACAGGTGTTGCCAGAATACCGAGAACTCCCTTTGGAGAATGATCGTGTTCGGATTCCGTACGCGTTTGCCGTCTTTATGCGCTTGTTTCACGTGGGTTGTGTTGGCCTGGACATCGGTGAGCGGGCTTGGCCAAGAGGCAACTCCGAGCGCCGCTGAGCCGGCACCGGTCCCGGCGGCAGAGACTTCCGCTCCGGCCCCGGCAGCGCCGGCGGTTGCCGCAGAGACTCCTGCCCCTGCAACGCCGGCTCCCGCCGCAGAAGCTCCCGCTCCGGCCAGCCCGGCCCCCGCCCCGGCGGCTGAGACTCCGGCTCCAGCACCCGCCCCGGCTGCTGAGACTGCCGCTCCTGCTGCTGCGTCGCCATCGAACGAACCGGCTGCCAAACAGGAACCGACGCCGGAACCGCCGGCCCCGGCAGAACCTCGCGCCGAACGCGTGAGGAAGAGAGCGAGCGAGACGAAGGCTTCGCCGCCGGCGGTGACGATTCGCGCCTACAATCCCGACACGAGCTTCACCCGGTTGGCCCATCCCGACATTGCCAAGCGGATCGGTCTGTCGGACGAGCAACGCGCCCAGGTATCGGCCATTCTGGCCGAGCGGGCCGGAGCGCTGCAGGGCACGGCCGGCGATCCGAAAGCTGACATGAAGGCGAAGCTCGAGTATGAGCGAAAGCTCAGCGAGGTTTTGACCCCGCAGCAGCTCACCGATTGGCCCGACAAGGTGGTCCAGCGGACGATTGGGTTTAATTTCCGCTATCAACTGTGGACGGACGTGTTGGAGTGGTTTGCCCAGGAAACGGGCCTAGCCCTGGTGATGAACAATCCGCCTCCCGGCACTTTCAACTACAGCGATCCGAGGCAGTACACTCCCGAGGAGGCCATCGACATTCTCAACAGCGTGTTGCTGACCCACGGTTTCACGCTGATTCGTCGCGACAAGATGCTAATCGTTCAGGACCTGTCGCAGGGGATTCCGGACGGTCTGATTCCTCGCGTCGACGCAAAGGACCTCGACCAACGTGGCGACTTCGAACTGGTGACGGTGCAGTTTCCGCTGGGAAAACGAGAGGCTGAGAAGGTCATCGCCGAGATCACGCCCGTCAAAGGCGTGTACGGCCAAATCGTTCCGCTGCCGACCACGGGCCAGTTGCTGATCACCGACACGGCTCGGAACGTGAAGACGATGCTGGCGCTGATCGAGGCGATTCCGGAGCCGAAATCGCCGGAGAAACCGGAGCCGCCGAAGGAGAAGCCGGCACCGCCTGCGCCCGAGTTGGTCGTTTATCCGATCACGAAGGCCGATCCCAAGGCAGCCCAGGAAATCCTGATCAAGATGGTCCCGACGGCTACGATGGAGTTCGACGAGAAGCGCGCGCAGCTTTATGTGTACACGACACCGAACTTCCACACGACCGTGGCCAAGGTGCTGGAGAACATGGAGGCCGACCTGCCGCCGGAGCGGCAACGAACCTTGGAAATCTACTCGATCAAGGAAGCCGCCCAGCCGGTGCCGATACCCGCTCCGACTCCCGCTCCTTCAGCCGAACCGGGCGACGAGGAGGGCCGCCGCCGTCGCAGCCGTCACTACGACGAGGACGACGGGAGCGTGGTGTACGACACCTATGGACGGCCGCGATACCGCATCGACTCCTACGGGCGGAGGATTCCGATCAGCCCGGACTATCGGTCGGAGTGGGATCGATCGCCAAGTGCTCCAAGCGAGGCGACGACCGCAGCCGCTGCGCCGGCCACCGCGGTTCCTGCCAGCGAGTCGTTTCTCAACACGTTGCAGGAAATGGTTCCCGGCGCGGAACTGCATCTGGACCGCAAGAACGGCCGACTGATGGCCTTTGCCACCGCGGAGGAGCATCAGATCATCAAGTCGGTCATCGAGAAACTGGGTGGGACCGCCACGGCCGACGAAATCCCGCTGGTCGAGGTCTATCCGATCACGCACAGCGACCCCGATTCGCTCAAGACGATGTTCGAATCGCTGTTCCCGGGCGTGCAGATCAACATCGACAAGGCCACGAGTAGCATGGTGATTTTCGCTTATCCGAGCGAACACACATCGATCAAGGCCACGCTGGATCGTCTCATGCCGCCGCCGGTGGACGGCGTGCCTGCGGTGATTCCAAGCGCCACGGAATTGCGGTTCTATCCCCTCAAGGACGTCTATCCGGTAACGCTCCAGGAGGTGCTGGCCGGCCTGGTTCCGAACGCCCAGGTGACCTACGACACCTACAACAGCCGCCTGATCGTCGTGGGCACGACGATGGATCACGAGTTGATTGCGCGGGGCGTCGAACAACTGGAGAAGGCCAAGGCCGAAGATCGCAGCAAGCTGGTCGTCTATCCGGTGACCCAGCAGCAGAAGACGCGATTCAAGACTGTGCTGCAAAGTCTGGTGAGCGAGTTGCCGGGCGTGATCGTTCTCCCCGACGTGCGGCCTGCCGAGTTGGCCATCTGGGCGACGGCGCTTAATCACGAAGCCATCGCCGGGATCCTCGAGCAGTTCGCGGGCGAAGGCGAGGCCGCCGAAGGCGAGTACCAGATGGCAGCCTATCCGGTCAAGGCAGCCGACCCTGCAAGCGTGCAGGGCATGCTGGAAGACCTGTTTCCCGGCGTGCGGATGCTCGTCGACCGCAAGGGCGCCAAGCTCCTGGTCTGGGCCACCGCCACGGAGCAGGAACAGATCAAGAAGTCGATCGCCAACATCGTCTCGGAGCCGCCCCCCGAGGAACAGCCGCGATTCGAGACCTACACGATCCGCAGCCTCTCGAAACGAAGCGCCGTCACGCTCCGGGCGTTCGAGTCGCACCTGGCCGATCTCGTGCCCAATGCCCAGTTGACGCTCGACTCCGACAGCGGCGAGTTGATCGTCTGGGGGACCCCCGAAGAGCAGTCGCTCGTGCGTACGGCGATCGAGAGCCTGGGGCACGGCAACACGCCCGACAACACGCCGTCGCTCAAAGTCTATCCGCTCGACGAGCTCGACTCGACGACGGTGCAAACGCTCATCACGCGTCTCGTTCCGAATGCCGAGTTGTCGCTCGACACCAAGGCGAACAACTTGATCGTAATGGCGGTGCCCACCGATCAGGAGATGGTTCAGAAGACGCTCGAGGAGTTGGCCGCCTCCGACACACCCGAAAGGAAGCCCGACGTCCGCTTCCACACGCTCAAGGAGGCCGCCGCGTCGGAGGTCGTTTCGGTGCTCCGCCAGCTCGTTCCGAAGGCAGACGTCACGGTCGACACGAAGTCGGGCCGACTGATGGTCGTTGCCACACCGGAAGACCACGAGAAGGTGGTCGAGACGATTGCCAAGATCGAAGAGGGGAGCAACGAGAAGAAGGAACTGCGTTTCCACGACGTGCAGGAAGAGCTGCCGCCAACCGTGTTGAAGCTGCTGGCGGAACTGGCGCCCAAGGCCGAGATCACCCCCGACGCGGCCAACAATCGCCTGATGGTGGTGGCCAACGCCGAGGACCAACTGAAGATCGAAGAGACGATCGCCAAGGTGCAGGAAGCCGGGTCGACGAAGCCGGAACTGCGTTTCTATCCCACCCAGGACGATCTGCCGGACGCTGTGTTGACGATTCTCAAGACGCTGGCTCCGAAGGCGACGATCACGCCGGATTCGAGCAACAAGTATCTGACCGTGGTGGCCACGCCGGCCGATCACGAACTGATTGCGAAGACGATCGAACAGGCCACGACGACTCTTCCGGCGGAGGAGAAGGAGAAGCTGGCGGTCTATCCGGTAACGTCTCAACAGCGGACCCGGTTTGAGTCGGTGCTGGCCAGCATCCAATCCGAGTTGCCGAGCGTCAAGGTGATTCCGGACTCGGCGCCGGGCCGGCTCTCGATCTGGGCCAGGCCGTCGGAACACGAGGTGCTTGCAGAGATCATGCAGGAGTTGAGCCAGGACGTGGCTCCGGAAGAGCAGTTCCAGTTGGTGGCCTACGCGATCAAGTCAGCCGATCCTTCCAGCGTCACGAAAGTGCTCGGTGAGCTCTTTCCCGACACTCGGGTCACATTGGACGCGAGCTCCAATCGCCTGCTGATCTGGACCCGTCCCGAAGAGCACGAAGCGATTCGCCGCGCACTCGATCAGATCGACGTGGAGGGGCCGGTCCAGGAACAACGCCGCTTCGAGGTCTACGCCATCAACGGTGTTGCTGGACTGAGCCCTGCCGGCCGGGCCGCCAAGGCGGCGGCTTTCCTGGAGAACCTCCAGTCGCTGGTGCCTAACGCCAGGCTGACGATCGATTCCGAGACGGGCAACCTGGTGGCTTTTGCCACTCCCACCGAGCACGAGATCATCCGCACGGCCGTCGAGAAACTGGGCCAGTTCACTTCCGCCGCCTACACGCCCCAACTGGAGGTCCACGAGTTGACCACGGCGGACCCTACGACGACGGTTTCGATTCTGGAAGGGTTGGTGCCCAGGGCGGAGATCACGGTCGATACGGCCAACAACCGGCTCATCGTGCTGGCTCCGCCCGACTCGCAGATGACGATCCGCAACACCCTGGCGCAACTTCAATCCACCGATCCTGGAGTCAACGACCCGCAGGTTCGCGTCATCAATCTCAAACAGAAGGCCTCTCATTCGCTGACGGACGTCTTGAAACAACTGGCCCCCAAGGCCAACGTGACCGTCGATGAAGAGGGGAAGCGTCTGGTGGTGGTGGCCACCGAGGGGGACCACGAAATCGTGGCCCGAACCGTCCAGCAGATCGACGGCGCGCTGACCGAGGACGAAGAGAATGCCCTCATGGTCTACCCGGTTACGCCGGGCCAGCGCAAGCGGTTCGAGGCCGTTGTTGAGAAACTCGCCGAAGATCTGCCCGGCGTCGATGTGATCGACGATCAGGAGCCGACGCAACTCTCCGTTTGGGCCAAGCCGAGCGAGCACCGGGTGATCGGCGAGATCCTCATGCAGTTGAAGGCGGGGGCCACGACTGAGACGCAAAAGCGATTCGAAGCCTATTCGATCCAGGGGGCCGTCGGCTACGAGACGTCGCCTGGCGGGCGTTTCACCACGGCGGCGACGCTGATGACGGGCATTCAGGAACTCGTGCCCGGCGCCAAGATGATGATCGACACCAAGAACGACAAACTCGTCGCCTGGGCCACGCCGGAAGAGCACGAGATGCTCAAGGCGGCCGTGGAAAAGCTCGCCCCTGCCAGCGGCGAGGGGGCGCCCCAGTTGCAGGTCTACACGCTCACGAAGAAGGCCCCCCCGGGGCTGGTCGACGGTCTGAAGAAGCTGGTTCCCGAAGCCGACGTTTCCATCGACGACGGCGGCACCGCCCTGACGGTCGTCGCCGCGCCGATCGATCATCAATTGGTGAAGGATGCCGTCGATCGCCTGGAACAGGCCAGTTCCGCCAAATCCCAGCCCTACTTCGAGGCCTACGAAATCCGCGGCCTGAGCGGGACCACGCCGACGTTGCAGTACTACAGCGCGCAGACCTTCATGATCGGCCTGCAACCGCTCGTTCCCAACGCCAGGTTGTCGATCGACTTCGAATCGAGCAGTCTGATTGCCTTTGCCACGGCGGAAGAGCACGACACGTTGAAGGCCGCCGTCGAGAAGTTGACCCTTTCCGGGCCGGACAATTCGCCTCAGTTGCAGGTCTATATGCTCAGGCGGCGGGCGCCGGACAACCTGGTCGACGGTTTGAAGAAACTGGCGCCGAAGGCGGAGATTTCGATCGATTCCGAATTGAAGCGTTTGACGGTCGTGGCCAATGCCGCCGATCAGCAGGCGATCAAGTCGGCCGTCGACAAGATCCAGACGGGGGGCGGCGAAGACGGCGAACCGTACTTCGAAATCTACACGATCAGCGGGATGCCCGCCGCCAACGACCAGATGGCCGGCCGCGGGTATTCGAGCAGCCGCTACTATGCCGCCCGATCGTTCGCCGACCAGATCGAACCCTTCGCTCCCTACGCGGAGATCACGGTCGACTACCAGAAGGGCAACCTGCTCGTGCTGGGCACCGCCAAGGAGCATGCGGCGATCAAGGCGGCCATCGCGCAGATCCAGGTCGGGGGAAAGAACACTCCGCAACTGCAAATCTACACCCTCAAGAACGAGGTTCCCGAGACCCTCAGGGAGGGCCTGGAACAGCTTGTGCCGAGCGCTAAGATCACCATCAACGAAGAGGCGCAGCAGATCTCCGTGGTTGCCGCCCCCGACGATCAGAAGACCGTCAAGGAGACCCTCGACCGAATCGAGGCGGCGGCGGGCGAGAAGGAGAAGCCGTACTTCAAGGTCTACGCGATCACGGCGATCGAGACCGACGCACAATACTCTTCGAGCCGCTACTACGCCGCTCGGGCCATGGCGGACCAATTGGAGGAACTGGTTCCGAAGGCCAAAGTCTCCATGGACTTCAGGCGGGGCAATCTGCTCGTGTTCGGCACGCAGGAGGAGCATGCGGCGGTCGAGTCGGCGCTGGCCGGATTGAGCGACGGGGGTTCGGAGGACAATCCCGAGACGCTGGTCGTCTACCGGCTGAGCAACGCCGACGAGCGGGCCGTGTACTACCTGCTGCGCAACCTTGTCCCCAAGGCGAAGCTGTCCATGGATTTTCAGGCCGACAGCATCATGGCCTTTGCCACGGCGGCAGATCACGCCGTGATCAAGGCCACGATCGATCAACTGGATTTCGGGCCCGACAATCCGAATGCGCCCCAATTGCGTTTCTACGCCATGCAGGAGTCGCCGCCCGAGAAGCTTATCGACGGACTCGAACAACTGGCCCCCAAGGCCGAGATCAGCTACGACCCCGATTCCCGCAAGCTGATGGTGATCGCCACGGCCGGCGAACACGCGGTGATCGAGAAGAATCTGGCCACGATCCAGGAGACGGCCGCCACCGAGACGAAGACGCAGTTGAAGGTCTACGGAATCGCCTCGGCGGACATGAGCACCGTCCAGACGGTGCTTGAGGAGCTCTATCCCGATATCCGCATCCAGATGGACGAGAAGAACGATCGCATGATCGTCACGGCCATGCCGGAGCAGCACGAAGGGATCGCCGCGGCCATCGAGACCATGGACGGCGATACGGCGGGCGATTCCCAGAAGAAGACCGTTGCCTATTCGATCAGCGAGGTCGACGTCAACACGGCGATCAGCATTCTCCAGGCGCTGGTGACGGACATGAAGCTGTATCCCGACGCCACGGGGAGCAAGGTCGTGGCCTACGGGCGCCAGCGCGACCACAAGATCGTGGCCGAAGCCATCGAGCAGATGGAGACCGGCCCCGACGAGGCTCACAAGCCCTACCTGATGGTCTATCCGACGGGCGACGCCGATCCCACGATCCTGACCCAGATTCTCACGAACCTTGCGCCCAAGGCGAACGTCGTGGTCGACTCGGAGAGCGAGAGCCTGGCCGTGTTCGCCATCGAGAAGGATCAGGAAACCGTGCGTGCGGCGATCGAGTCGATGGCCATTACGGCCATGGGGTCGGGCAAGCCGATGGCGATGACCTACACGCTCAAGGAGATCCCGATCGCCAGCGCCACGCAGATTCTGAGCCTGGCCGTGCCCCAGGCCCAGACGGCTACCGGCAGCGACCCTCACCAGTTGATCGTGTGGGCCAATGCCAGGGACCAGGCCACCGTGAAGACGACGCTGGAAACGGTCGACGTGGAGACTCCCGAGGGGGCGAAGCAGACCGCCGCCGTGTATGTTCTGGAAGGGATCGATCCGCGTTTCAGCTATTATTCGATGCGAACGATTCGCGAGGCTGTGCCAACGGCGAGCATGACCCTCGGCGCCGATCCGACGCAGGTCGTGGTTTGGGCGACGCCGAAAGATCACGAGACGATCAAGCAGTTGGTCAAGTCGATCGTCGAGCAGCCGCCCGAGTTGAAGCCGGTGATGGAAGTCTACACGCTCGAGAAGGTCGACGCGTTGGTCGCCATCAGGGCCCTCGAGAAGGTCGTTCGCGACGCGGAGCTTTCCGTGGGCAACAACGCGGGACAACTGATCGCCTGGGCCCGGCCCAAGGATCAGGAGACGATCAAGGAGGCCCTGGCCAAGTTGACCGAGGCCGACGCATCGCCCACGGCCCCCACGATGGAGATCTACAAACTCGAGTCGGGCGACGCGCCGAGTGCGATGAGGACCCTGGCCGACGTCGTACCCGAGGCCAAGTTCTCGGTGGGCAAGGATGCCGACCAGTTGATCGCCTGGGCTCGGCCTGCCGACCACGTGAAGATCAAGGAAGCGGTGGCGAAGATCGACGCGGCCGGCCCCAAGCCGACGATGAAGATCTACACCTTGGAGCGGCTCGAAGCCTTGAGCGTCGTGCGGATGCTGCGTTCGATCGTTCCCGAGGCAGTGGCCGAGATCGGAGCCGATTCCAGCCAATTGGTGGTTTGGGCCACGGAGGAGGACCATGCCGAGGTCGACAACGCGATCAAGCAGTTGTCCATGCAGGCCCCCGAAGGCAAGGCGCCGATCGCCGTTACCTATCAACTCAACTCCCTGACGGCCAACACGGCCGAGCAGATTCTCAAGGAGGTGGCCCCGGCGGCCAAGTTTACGGAAGGGGAGGACGAGTATCAGTTGATCATCTGGGCCCGCCCCGAGGAACACACCGAGATCGAGAAGACCCTTCAACGGATCGATCTGGAAGGGACCGGCGGGGGCAGCGAGAAGGCGGTGATCTACGAACTCGACGCAGGAAGCACCAGCCAGATGTATTACGTTGGACGATTTCTCCAGCAGGTCGTCCCTAAAGCGAGCTTCACTCCCGGCGTCAATCCCAATCAACTGGTCGCCTGGGCCCGGCCCAAGGATCACGAGCAGATCCGAGAACTGATCGAGCAACTGGCCGACAAGGAGAACGGGCCCAAGGCGGTCGTCTACGATTCGGGCAACGTGGCGGCGACGACGGTCACCTCCTCCCTTCGCCAGATCGTCCCCAGGGCCGTGGTCACTTCCGGGGCCACCCCGTCGCAGTTGGTGGTCTGGGCATCGCCCCTCGACCACGACAAGGTCAAGGAGGTGATCGATCAGTTGACGTCGGCCGACTCCCCCGACCTGATGCCGACGGCCGTCACCTACACGCTGGAACACATCAACACGACCACGGCCGGCCAGTTGCTGCGTCTGGCGGTTCCGCAAGCCCAGATCAGTCCCGGCGCCGAAAGCCATCAGCTTATTGCCTGGGCGATTCCGAAGGATCAGGACCTGATCCAGAAGACCTTGGAGAAGATCGACGTCGAGGGGCCGGAAGACAAGAGCGCCCAGTTGGCCGTTTACCAACTGAAGACGACCAATGCAGTTCAGTTGTACTACATCGGCCTGTTTCTGCGAGGCGCCGTGCCCGGCGCTTCGTTCACGGCGGGAGTCGTGCCCGGGCAGGTGATCGCCTGGGCCCGGCCGAAGGAGCACGAGAAGATCGCCGAACTGATCGAGAAGGTCGAAGGCGGCGAAGGTCTCGGCCCGGTCGCCCAGGTCTACGATTTGGGCGATACGACGGCCACGGCCGTCATGGGCGTGGTCCGGCAGGTGGTCCCGACGGCGATCGCCTCGACGGGCAAGACGCCTTACGAATTGGTGGTCTGGGCTCGCAGCAGCGAGCAGGAGATGGTCAAGGAGATCGTCGACCAGATGACGGCCGAGGCTCCGCCGGAAACGGCTCCCAAGATGGTGACGTATGCACTGGACGGTCCGTCGCCCGCGTCGGTGACCGTGCTGATTCGGCAGGTCGTCCCGCAAGCCATCACGGCCGCGGGCGCCGATCCGTACCAGTTGGTCGTGTGGGCCCGGCCTGCCGATCACGAGAAGATCGCCGAGTTGATCGACGAACTCTCGGCCGAAGGTCCGCCGGGCACGATGCCGTCGATGGAAATCTACACCTTGGAGAACATCGACTCCCTTTCGGTCAGGACGCTGTTGCGCACGGTGGCGCCCGAGGCGCAGGTGTCGGTCGGCAAGGATCCCCAGCAACTGGTTGTCTGGGCCCGGCCTCACGACCACAAGTTGATCGTCGCTGCGCTCGAGCGGCTCTCCCAGGACGAGCCGGCGGAATCGGCCCCGCGAATGGAAATCTACAAATTGGAGTCGGGCGACGTGCTCAGCGCGATTCGCGTGCTGACGCCGATTGTGCCCGAAGCCAGCCTGTCGGCCGGACGAGCGTCGGATGAGATGGTTGTTTGGGCTCGCCCCAAGGATCACGCCAAGATCAAGGAGACCATCGCAACCCTCGAGGCCTCCGGCGCCAAGCCGGAGATGCGGATCTATCCGCTCAAGGGGATCGACGCCCTGAACGCCACGCGGCTGCTGCGATCGGTGGCTCCCGAGGCACTTTGCACGGTCGGCACGGACCAGTACGAGTTGATCGTGTGGGCTCGGCCCAACGATCACGAAAAGGTCAAGCAGTCTCTCGACGAGTTGTCGGCCGAAGACGCACCGGAGAAGCTCCCCACGGCCGTCGTCTACTCGCTCGAAGAGATCGCGACCACTTCCGCCATGCAGATTCTGCGGATGGCGGTGCCCCAGGCCCAAGTGAACCCGGGAACGGAGACCTATCAGCTTCTCGTCTGGGCTCGCCCCGACGATCACAAGAAGGTCGAAGAAACCCTGGCCCGGATCGACATGCCGGGGCCCGAAGACAAGGAAGCCAAGGCCGTGGCCTACAAGCTCGAGGGCATGAATGTGACGCAGGGCTATTACGCGTTGCGGTTCCTGGCCCAGAGCATCCCGACGGCCCGGTTCACGCAGGGCGTGACGCCCGACCAGATCATCGCCTGGGCGCAGCCCAAGGTCCACGAAGACATCGCCGAGCTGATCGAGCAGATTCAGGGGGGGGCGGACAATGCTCCCAAGCCGATCGTCTACCAACTGAAGAACGTCACTGCGTCGAGCGTGCTGTCGATGCTGCGGAGCGTGGCTCCTCAGGCGGTTCCGACCGTCGGTACCGATCCCTATCAACTGGTGGTGTGGGCCCGCGGCGACGACCACGAGAAGGTGAAACAGTTGGTTGACGAACTGTCGGCGGCCGAGACGCCCGAAACGGCTCCTCGCGCCGTCACCTATACACTCGAAGAGATCACGACCACTTCCGCCATGCAGATCTTGCGGCTGGCGGTGCCCCAGGCCCAGGTGAGCCCGGGTGCGGAGACCTACCAGCTTCTCGTTTGGGCTCGGCCCGACGACCAGAAGAAGGTTGAGGAGACCCTGGCGCAGATCGACGTGGAAGGTCCCGAAGACAAGGAAGCCAAGGCCGTGGCCTACAAGCTCGAGGGCATGAGTGCGATGCAGGGTTACTATGCGTTGCGGTTCCTGGCCCAGAGCATTCCGACGGCCCGGTTCACGCAGGGCGTATCTTCCGATCAGATCATCGCCTGGGCTCAGCCCAAGGTTCACGAAGACATTGCCGAGTTGATCGAGCAGATCCAGGGCGGGGCGGAGAATGCTCCCAAGCCGGTCGTCTACAAGCTGAAGAACACCTCGGCCGCCGTCGTCACGCTCATGCTTCGCCGCATGGTTCCCGATGCGGTCGCCTCGACCGGGGACGATCCATTCGAACTCGTGGTCTGGGCGCGTGGCGAGGACCACGAGAAGATCGCGAAACTCGTGGACGAGCTTTCGGCCCCGGAACCGCCGGAGACGGCCCCGGTTCCCATGAACTACGTGGTGGAAGAGGTCACGGCCGCCGCGGCCATGGCCGTGCTCCGCTCGGTGGTCCCTCAAGCGCAACTGTCGACAGGGGCCGACCAGTACCAGTTCGTCGCCCTGGCTCGCCCGGACGATCACGAACTGATCAAGGAAACACTGCTCAAGATCGATATCGACGGTCCTGAAGACAAGCAGGCCAATCTCGTGGTCTACGATCTGAAGAACACGTCGGCCACGTCGGCGATCGCGATGGTCCGGCAGATCGCCCCGCAGGCCTTGACCACGGTCGGCGCCAATCCCTACCAGCTTCTTATTTGGGCCCGGCCCGACGAACACGAAGACATCCAGAAGGCCGTCGATCAGATGGCGGCGGAAGACGCCCCCGAGAAGGCATTCCAGGCGATCACCTATGCGCTCGAGGAGGTCAGCACGGCGACGGCGACCCAGATCCTCCGCCTGGCCGTGCCGCAAGCCCAGGTCAGTCCGGGCGCCGAAACGTATCAACTGGTCGTGTGGGCTCGGCCCGACGATCACAAGCGTGTCGAAGAGACCCTCAAGCAGATCGACGTCGAAGGCCCGGAGGACAAGCAGGCGAAGGCGATCGCTTACACGCTCGACGGTTCCAACGCGACGCAGAACTATTACGTCCTTCGGTTCCTGGCCCAGAGCGTGCCGACCGCCCGCTTCACGATGGGCGTGGAGCCCGATCAGATCATCGCCTGGGCTCAACCGAAGGTCCATGAAGACATAGTCGAACTCATCGAGCAGATCCAAGGGGGCGAAGACAACAAGCCTCAGGCGGTGGTCTACGCCCTGAAGAACGTCACCTCGACGGCCGTCAGCGTCATGCTACGGCAAGTGGTCCCCGAGGCGGTTTCCACCCAGGGGACTGATCCCTACCAGATGGTGATTTGGGCTCGGCCGGACGATCACGAGAAGATCCAGCAGATCGTCGAAGAGCTGTCGGCGGCCGATTCGCCCGAACGGGCCTCGAGGGCGGTCACCTACACGCTCGAAGAGATCTCCGCCCAGACCGCCATGGCCATGCTGCGGCTGGCGGTGCCGCAGGCTCAGTTGAGCCCCGGAGCGGAACCTTACCAGTTGATCGTTTGGGCGCGGCCCGACGACCAGGTTCTCGTCGAGCAGACGTTGAAGCAGATCGACGTCAAAGGTCCGGACGAGAAGCTGGCCACGGCCAAGGTTTACGAGTTGGGGATCGGCGACATCCGCCAGATGGTCTATGTCCTGAGGTTCCTTCAGACATCGATTCCTGAAGCTCAGTTCACCCTGGGTTCCTCGGCCAAGCAGATCATCGCCTGGGCGCGTCCCAAGGATCACGAGGAGATTCAGAAACTGGTCGACGAGTTTGCGGAGACGCCGGAGACCGCCCCGCGGATCACGACTTACAACCTGGACAACACCACGGCCGCGGCGGCGATCCAATTGCTGTCGGCCACGTTCCCGATGGCTCGATTCAACGTCGGGTCCGACCCCCGCCAACTGCTGGTCTGGGCTCGCGGAGAGGACCATGCCAAGATTGCCGAGGCGGTGATCGAGCTTTCGAAGAAGGAATCGGAAGAGACGGCTCCGCGTCTGGTGGTTTATCCGCTCCAGTCGGCCAACCCCACGCAGGTGATGTCGATCTTGCGATCGATTGTGCCCATGGCCCAGTACGGCGTGGGAACCAACGCGCGGCAGTTGAGCGTCTGGGCTCGCCCCGCCGATCACGAGATCATCAAGAAGACGATCGAGGAGTTGGCCAAGGAAGAGCCGGAGGAGACCCGTCCGCGGGTCGAGGTCTACACGGTCGAGACCGTCGACGCCCGCAGCGCCATGTCGATTCTGACGACGGCCGTGCCCGAGGCCACCGTGACCCCGGGCACCGACGCCCGCCAACTGGTGGTGTTCGCCCGGCCTGCCGAACACGAGAAGGTCAAGGCGGCGTTGGAGCAACTGGCCTCCAAGGGCCCGGAAGAGTTCCGGCCCAGCATCGTGATCTACACCCTGCCGACCGAGGGCGCCGCGCATGCCATGCAGGTGCTCACGCCCGTGGTTCCCCAGGCCAAGTTCACCGTCGGCTCAGATCCGTCGAAACTGATCGTCTGGGCCTATCCCGACGATCACGCGATCATCGCCGCCGCCGTCGAGCAGATCGAGGCCGATAGCTGGCTGGACGGCAACCGGATCATGTCGGTCTACCCGATGAAGCCGGAAGACGTGTCGACCTTCATGAAGCTGCTCGAACCGACGATTCTCCAGCACGCCCAGTTCGTGCCCGACGCCGAACGGGAATGCATCATCGTATGGGCCGACAAGCGCTACGACGAAGCGATCAAGCGGACCATCGACGAGTTCCACAAGGTCGTTCCGGAGATCATCGAACCGACGGCCGTCGTCTACCGCTTCGAGAAGACCGACATCACCACGGCCTACCGCATCCTGCAGACGCTGGTGCCCGAAGCCCGAATTGCCTACGACTACCGATCGGGAGCGCTGGTGGCCACGGCGTTGCCGGAAGACCACGAGAAGATCCGCCAGACCATCGAGGAGATGAACCGCGACGCCCTCGAGATGGCGCCCCGGCTTCAGGTCCACCAGATCACGTCGGCCGATCCGGCCCGCGTGTTGTCGATTCTCACCGACCTCTTCCGCGGCGAGTACAACGTGCAACTCTCGCTCGACCGGGCCAACGACAGCCTGATTGCCTACGCCGCGCCCCTGCAGCAGGACAAGATCGCCGAGTTGATCGGCGAAATCGAAAAAGGCTCCAAGCTCGACACGGCCAATCAGCTCAAGCTCTACGACCTGAAGAACGTCGACGGCTATGCGGCCGAGAGCGTGTTGACGGACATGTTCCAGCGGCAGGGCGTGCGGGTCGACCTGACCATCGACCGCTATCGAAATCAACTGATCGCCATGGCCCGCCCGGAACAGCACGAGAAGATCGCCGAGGTGCTGGAGCAGTTCCGCATCGAGGATCGCGAGTTGGAGATCGTCCAACTCGAGTACGTCGATCTTTCCACGGCCAACCTGGCGATCCGCCGGCTGTTCGCCGACGAGAGCTACCTGTCGCAGCCGGAGGTCGATCCCGATCCGGCCACGGGGCAGTTGTTCATCAAGGCCTCGGCGGCCCAGTTGGAGGAGATTCGCAAGCTGCTGATTCGCATGGGTGAAACCAACCTGGTCCCGGCCCAGCGGTCGTCCAGCGGCAACCTCCGCGTGGTTCCCTTCAAGGGCGATACGAAGAAGGTCCTTGAAGAGATCCAGAAGGTCTGGCCCAACCTCCGGCCGAACGAGATTCGCGTCGTCACGCCCGGAGAACTCACCCTGCCGCCGCCCGAGACCTCGGCGCCGAAGAAGGAGGCCGAGACCTCGGCACCGAAGAAGGAGGCCAAGCCGCCGGCGGTGAACAAGGAACCCACCAAGCCGGCAGGGACGTCGACCCCCAAGAACAAGACGAGCAAGGTGCAACGGGGCGCATGGACTGCGCCGATTGCCCTGGTCAGCATGTCGTCAGCCGGTGCTGCTGCGCCCGCGGAGGAGGACGCAGCAGCACCGGCTGACGCGCAACCGGCGGCTGCGGCGGAAGCCTCGCCCGAGCAGCCCGCGACGGACGCCGCCGCCGAATCCGCGGCCGAGCCGGAACCGCCCGCCGAAGTGTTGATCATCGCGGGCGAAGGATCGTTCACGATCGCCTCCCAGGACAAGGAGGCGCTCGACGAACTCGAATCGCTGCTGAGGACTATCTCTGCGCGGATGGGGTTCGCCAGCCGGGACTACAGCGTCTTCCAGATCCAGAACACGCCGGCCAGCGAGATTGCGCAGACCTTGCAGCAGTTGTTTCGCAGCCGCGATCCGCGGACGGCGGCCGCTGCTTCGCCGCGTTACGGATACGGTCGCTACGGCTATGGCTACGGTTACGGCACGCAGATGACCGCCCCGCTGATCGTGGCCGACGACCGGCTCAATACGATTCTCGTCAAGGGCACCCGAGCCGATCGGCAAACGATCGAGGGGTTGCTGGAGATTCTCGACACGGCCGAGATGGCCGAATCGGTTGCGGCGGCCTACGAACCCAAGATGATCTCCCTCAAGCACACGGAAGCCGCTCGCGTCATGCAGATGATCCAGACGGTGTTCCGGTCGCACTTCACCACCACGTCGACCAGTTCGAACTTCACGCCCCAGGTGACCGTCGACGAGGTCACCAACTCGCTGATCGTGAAGGCCCCGCCCCGCATTCTCGACGAAATCACCAAGTTTGCCGAGTCGCTCGACACGGCTGCCGACGAGGGGGCAGCCAGCCGCCTCTACGTGATTCAATTGAAACGGGCCAACTCGCTGCGAGTCCAACAGATGCTGGATGCCATGCTGCGCGGTTCGACCGGGACCCGGGCGACACCGTATCGGGCCCCGTATTCCACTCCCTACCGTCCCCGGTGATCTGACGCCAACCAGCCCGAAGCGCAAGTCTTGAGGTTGAGCCGCCCGGGGAGTATCTTGGTGCCAGAGGCGTTCGGTTCTTTCTTCAGGTAGGTGGGGGGTTACGCGATAGAGGTCTGACGATGACAACGCCAGCGAATGATCCGATCGTTGCAGAAGTCCGGGCAGCACGTGAACGGCATGCTGCCCAGTTCGGCTATGATCTCGAGCGAATATTCCGCGACATCAAGGCACAACAGCAATCCTCGGGACGTGAGTTCGTACGATACCCTCCGAGACCTGCTGCCGCGTCAACAACGGCCACGAAGCCAACACGGTAGCGACATAGGAATGGCAGGCCGCCGACAATGGGATACGGTTTCAAGGACGCGGTAGTGAATAGCGGCGGTGCACGTTCCCCTCGCCTCACGCGGTCGATGAAGTGACACGTTTCAGCAGAGCGTCGCGACGCTGGCGTAGGGTCGTCAGCCTGGGGTCCGGCGAGCCTTCCAGCCCCATGGCCTTCAGCACGGCGATGATCTCTTCGGTCGCAATCCCGCGGTCAAGCATTTCGGCCACCACGGCGGCCGCCGTTTCCCGCTCCCGGTTCCGTTGCACGGCGCGAATAATCAGCGCCGAAATGATAATCACCCCGGCCACGAGGGTCACGGCCGGTACCAACAGCACCACCGCCAGGTCACTGGGGCTGAGCCGGGACAACAATTCCAACATGTCAGATCCTCCAACAGAAGGGCAACAAGCAAGTTGCCCACCATGTCTATTCGTCAGCATACCGAGGACATTTGGGAAAGCCAGCAAAAAAACGTGACGTTATATCCCAGCCCCTACGCCGCCCTGGAAACTGAACAGGACCTTTCCGAGGAGGTTGAGGTATGTGGCTGAATCGATACTTCTGGCCGCTCGGACTGTTCCTGGCCGCGGCATTCTCTGCCAACCACGTCCATTCCCAGGAACCACCAGGCGCAACCCGGCCGAACCTTCGAATTACGGCATCTCCAAGGACTACCGTTCTCACCGAGCCCCTCCGCCACGACGGCTACGTCGACTACGTCGCGGCCGTCAACCGGATCGCTTCCCAAGGGGTCACGCCGGAGAACAACGCGGCCGTGCTCTTCATCCAGGCCTTGGGACCCGCGTGCGTCGGCGACATGGATCCGGACCGCTTCTACCCACTGCTCGGTGTCGACCCGCTGCCGGAAGAGGGCGAGTACTTCGTTCCGCTCGACCGGTACGCCGCGACGCGGTCGGCCGACGAAGGCTTCAAGGACCAGATCAGGAGGGAGTTCGACAACGCGGTCGAACGCCCCTGGAGTGAGCAGGAGTTTCCGGAGGTCGCGAGATGGCTTCGGCTGAATCAGGAACCGCTCGAACTGTTCTGTTGCGGTTTCGCTGCACGAAGAGGCGTTTGTTCGCGAAGCGAACAACGACATTCGTTGACGCGCCGCTCCTCACACTCCGTTGGGGAAGTCCTGGCGGAACTTGGCGATGAGCTTCTGGGGCCAGTCGCCGGTGGGTCGGAGCCGACCGACGAAGAACCGGAGCACCTTGGGTTCGTCGTAGAATTCCAGCCCGCCGACCAACTCGCGGTTGGCGTAGAGCCACTTGACCCGGTCTTCGACGTACTTGACCTGGGAGAGCGTGAAGACGCGGCGGGGCATGGCCAGCCGCAGCAGTTCGACCTCGGAGGGGACGTCGTTGCCGTCGGCGTCGCGGTCCATGGAGATCGTTCCCCGTTCCATGCCGCGGATGCCCGAGATGATGAACAGGGCGGTCCCCAACGCGCCGGCCGGGTACTGAAGCTGGGGAACATGGGGAAGAAAACCCATCGCGTCCAGATGGCAGCCGAGCCCGCCGGCAGGAGTTACGACCGGCACGCCGCCGGCGTCGAGCTGGTCGACCAGATACTTGATGAACTGCGGCGACTGGCTGATCATGTCCATGTCGAGAGTTTCGCGGAGCCCGACCGCCATGGCCTCGATTTCGCGGACCGACATGCCGCCATAGGTAAGAAAGCCCTCGAACAGCGGCACCAGGTCCCGCATCTTCAGGTAGAGTTCCTTGCTTCTGGTGGCGATGCCGCCGCCTCGGGCGCAGCACACCTTCCGGGCCGAGAAATAGATGATGTCGGCCAGGTCGCACATGGCGCGAATGATCGTCTTGACGTCGGCGTCCTTGAACTCTTCTTCCCGGGTCTTGATGAAGTAGACGTTCTCGGCGATCAGACTCACGTCGAGCACGATGAGCAGTCCGTGGTCGTCGCAGACCTTGCGGACGTCGCGCATGTTGGCGATCGAGAAGGGTTGGCCGCCGATCAGGTTGGTGCCGGCTTCCATGCGGACGTACGGCACGTTCTGCTTGCCGACTTTGGCAATGAGAGCCTTGAGCTTGGCGATGTCGAGGTTGCCTTTGAAGGGGAAGTCGCTCTTGATCTTGAGGGCTTCGTCGGTGAACAGTTCCGCAATCTGTCCACCAGCCAGTTCGATGTGGGCCTTGGTGGTGGTGAAGTGGAAGTTCATCGGCACCACGCCGCTGCGAGGGATGAACACCTGGCTGATGATGTGCTCGGCGGCGCGGCCCTGGTGAGCGGGCAGGAAGTATTCGGTGCCGAAGATCTCGACGATCGCTTCGTAGAGTCTCGCGTAGGAAGCCGATCCGGCGTAGGCGTCGTCGGCCACCATCATCGATGCAATCTGCTGATCGCTCATGGCGTTGGTGCCGCTGTCGGTCAGCATGTCCAGAAACACGTCGCGATTCTGGAGCAGGAAGGTGTTGTAGCCGGCCCCCTCCACGGCCTTCAGACGCTCTTCCACGGGCAGCAGGTTCAGCTTCTGAACGACGCGAACCTTGTGCATTTCCAGGGGAACATACTCGCCGCTAGCAAACTGGACTCGGGCTGCCATGGAGAACCTTCGATTTGGGATCTGGAGGAATGGTGACGGTCGCCTGGCGTCGCAACCTGTTCTCCGGCAAGCCCACCTCAGTCCCAGACCGGTTGGAGGCCCGCCGTTCGTTGGTGGCGCAGGCCTCAACCAACTCACGCGACACGGATTTCCCGTGAATGAATTGCAGGCACCTGGACTGTGCGCAACTCGAATATTCATACTACTTTGCCGCCCGGGGGGCCAGCAATCCTCCTTCAGTCTGGAAGCGTGTAGTCCGCGGGTACTAGGCCGTTCTCGACGCGAAGGGCCGTTCTCCGCCGGGCCGATGGGGCCGGTCGGGCGGATGGTGCTGACGTAGACGAAGGCCGTTAAATGGGGGAGAATCGGCTGGTAACGATCCGCGTTCACGGAGGTGCAAGGATGACGCGTGCAGGCAAGGCGCTTCTGGCGGCAATGGTTGCGAGTGCTGTCGTTTCGAGCAGCGCCGAGGCACAGATCGCCCCGGGCAGCAATATCAACGTCACTGCTCCCACGGGCGGCGGAAAGCAGTTCTGGACGGACCGCATGGTCCAGCACGACTGGCGGATCCAGCAGAATGTCTGCACCGGGCACTGCCGCCTGCTCGACGACAAGGACTTTCGGCGAGCCTGGGGCAGCTACGACGGATGCCGGCAGGAGTTCGAGCGGCTCCGGGCCAAGCAGGGGTTGTCGGCGGTTGGCGGCCGGGTGGTCGTGACGGTTCACGGGCTGGGCCGGTCGCGGCAGTCGATGGCGGGGCTGGGCAAGTACCTGGCCAAGGAGGGCGGGTATACCTGGATCAACGTGAGCTACGCCAGCACGCGGGACACGATCGACGCCCACGGCCGGGCGCTGGCCGAGATCGTCGGCCAATTGACCGAGGCCGACGAGGTGAGCTTCGTCGGCCACAGTCTCGGCAACCTGGTGATCCGCCGGTGGCTGGCCTATCGGGCGGAGGCCGATCCGCAGGAGCAGGGGCCGCCGCTGGGAAGGATTGTCATGCTCGCCCCGCCCAACCAGGGAGCCCAGATCGCGGAGCAGTTTCACAACAGCGAGCTCTTCCAGTTGGTCTATGGACTGAGCGGCAGTCAACTCTCGCGCGGCTGGGACGAGATCGAGCGACGCCTGGCGATCCCGCCCTGCCCGTTCGGCATCATTGCGGGTGGACGCGGAGAGGACGGGGCCAACAACCCGCTGCTGGCGGGCGACGACGATTTCGTGGTCACCGTCGAAGAGGCTCGCCTGGCCGGCGCCGCCGACTTCCTGGTCGTGCCCACGTTGCACACGTTTTTCATGGACGACAAGCACGTCCGCGAGTGCACGCTCCGATTCCTGCAGCACGGCTACTTCGTCTCGGAGCAGGATCGTCGAACGATTCCCGCGATCGAGCCGCCGAGGTAGGGCTGGTTGGCGGGCGGCCTGGGGTGGCCGGGATGAGTCGTGTGTCATTCGGGCGGTGCAACCTTCTCTCCGCCCTGGTGGGTCAAGAGTTTTCTGAGTTCCGCGAGTGGGAAGTCGTTCTTCAGATTGGTCACCGATCCGTCGGCGAAGGCGACGTTGGCGGATTCTTGTCGCTCGTTGTTCCCGCGTGCGGGGTGCCACGAGGAGATACATATACGCAAGCCCGGGTTGATTCCGAGCATGGCCTGTTCGAGGGTCATGTCGCGAGGCTCCAGCCACGGGATGTCGGAGTCGGCGATTTCGACGAGGATGATCGTGTTGGCTGGTCCGTCGGTGAACTCATCGAGTATTGGTGCCCGGCCATCGGCCCAGGCGGTGCCGTCGCCGGTAATAAGCAAGTAGTTCGTGTTGACGCGATTTGCGTTTGGCTGCGACGGGCAGCGAAACGTGAAATAGGCGATCTTGCCCGCGAGTTGGCTGTTGTTGGGTCCGTCCCACGGTTCGTCGAAGCGGTATTGATCGTACAGCGGCTGTTGCTCGCAGAACGGCAGGATCAGGACTCGCCAACTGTGCATGGGCTGGCCTTCGTCGTCGGCCACATAGGCCGGCGGGAAGCACTGATACGTATCATGGTAATTCAGCAAGGCGAGCATGATCTGCTTCATGTTGTTCCTGCACTGCGCATCGCGAGCAGGGCCCCGTGGGGCAGAAATGGCCGGCAAGAACAGCACTACAAGCACCAGCAACAGCAAGGCTGGGATCGCCAAGGGCCGCGTCGGGCGATAGACGGCGCCCGCGACCAGCTCGACGAAGAGGACGAAGACTCCCCACGCCGCCGAATCAAGCAGGTAAGTCGCCGCAAAGGGGAGTGCGATTGCCACCGGGAACAGGAACAGTACACGCATGCTGAACTGGCAGCGGTTTCGCGGAGGCTCCTTCGGCGTCTCGGCAGCAGTTCCGACCTCGTTGCTGTTCATGGTTCACTCGCTCACGATTACCGACGCTTCACCTTCTCTCCGCCCTGGTGGGTCAAGCGTTTTCTGAGTTCCGCGAGTGGAAAGTCGTTCTTCAGATTGGTCACCGATCCGTCGGCGAAGGCGACGTTGGCCGACTCGGGCTTCTCTGTTTTCCTGCCGGGCAACGGATGTGGCGCCGAAAAGCACAGGCCTAGCTGTGAATTCACGCCGCGTGCCGCCTGCTCGAGTGTCAGGTCGCGAGGTTCCATCCATTGGATACCAGAATCGGCGACTTCCACCAGTACGATTGTGTTGGAAGTTCCGTCTTTGAAATCAGCAAACGTCGGAGCCAGACCTTCGCCCCAGGCGGTTTCGGGCCCGGTGATGAGCAGGTAGTTGGTGTAGTCGTTGGGCTCGGAAGGGCATTGCAGCACGTTGGGGATGCGGGCGGCGAGTTGGCTGTTGTTCGGTCCGTTCCAGGGCTCGTCGAAACGGTATTGCTCGTACAGATCCGCCTGTTCGAGGAAGGGGAGGACCAGTGTCCGCCAGCTATGCAATGGGCGGCCTTCTTCATCGGGCAGGTAGGCCGGCGGAAAGCACTTGTAGGTGTCGTGGTAATTGTGCAGGGCTAGCATGAGTTGCTTCAGGTTGTTCTTGCACCGCATGTTGTTGTTGTCTGATCGATACTCAATACATTGGGGCAGAAGTAGATAGCCCCCCATCACAGCGAGGAACAGCAAGAACAGAAGAAACATGATCGAGGGGCTGCGGCTCCCCTCTGCATTCCGGGGCGTTTCGCTTGATTTGACCTGGTTGCCCGTTGGCGGTCGCCCATAGCTCATAGCTCAGGCCTCCCCCCTCACTTCGCCCCAAACCACACGGGGCTCGTCCAGGCGATCTCCTCGTCTTTCTGAATCACCCGCACGTAGTAGTACGAAAAGCCTTCCAGCGGCTGGCGGTCGGTGAAGGTCAGCGCGTCGGCCTTCTTGCCTTCGGGGCGGTTGATGTAGAGGAACTGGTTGTTGCGGCAGACCTCGATGCGGTCGATTTCGCCGGGGCAGTCGGCGCGGATTGTCACCTCGACCGACTTGCCGGGCTGGCTGGTGAGCTTCTTGCCCATCAGGTGTCCGTCGACGCGGACGTCGAGGAAGATCTTGGCGGCCGTGGTGCCGTAGCAGCGGCGGGCGCGGAGGCCGTCGAGGATGGCCTCGCGGGTCAACTCGGGGGCGAACACGCAGGCCTTGCCGTAGCCGCCGCCGTGGTCGGGGCTGGCAATCACGCCGATGACGATTCCCCGGGCCCAAGCGTCCTGCAGGAAGCTGCCGGGCTCGGGCGTGGTGCGGCCGGCCTCGCGGGGCGTGCCCTTGTATTCGTAGGAGCCGCGGATCTGGAAGATCTCGGCCACCGGCTGGGCCTCTTCGTCGGTGAAGTCCCAGTCGGTGGGCACGTTGCCCGTGTCGGCCAGTTGGTGGGGGATGTTGACGAAGTTGGCATTGAGTTTACGCAGGTCTTCCCACAGTTCGGCCGGCGTCTGTCGGTTGCGGGCGTTCCACCAGCGCGGGAAGTAGGAATCGGCGAGGATCAGGTTCCGATGCCCGTAGAAGCCGTAGGGGTGCTTTTCATCGTACTCCTCAAAGGTCGAGGTCCACTCTTCGCCCAGGAAGGTGAGGAAGCGGCCCGGGTCGTCGTTCACCCGGGCGAGCTTGGCCGTGTGGAGCCAACTGGGCGGGCAGAGGTTGTAGCCGTGGTCGGTGACGCAGGCGAAGTCGTGGCGGGCGATGTCGCGCATGGTCTGATAGCTTTCGTCGATGGTCTGGTCGCCCGTGCGGTTGCAGATCGAGATCTCAGTGTGCTCGTGCAGATCGCCGAAGTAGAGGTTGAGCTTCTTGCCCTGGTAGTCGATGCTCGGCGTGGGCCTGTCTTCGCCGAGTTCCGCTCGCAACCGGCCCGGCAGGAATGCTTCCTCCGACTCGGCTATCGGCACCATCGTCATGGGCGCGGCCGGCCGTGCGGCTTCCAGGTCGAAGCCGGCCAGGTAGACGTCGCTGGTGGCCGCTTCGGCTTCCTCGTCGTTCCTGAAGCTGCCGGGGTTCGGGTCGGCCTGGTAGGCAATGATCGCCCGACTGCCCGCCAGGGCCAGGGCAGGCCGCTGGTCCATGCCCTTGAGGTGCGAGACGGGCCTGGGGCGTTGCCATTTTTGGCCGTCGAAGCAGGCGGCGAAGACGTCCCACGACTTGGCGACGTTCGGTTGCCGATAGACGACCCACAATCGGCCCATGGCGTCGAAGGCGGCGTCGGGCGCTTCGGTCTTGCCGGCCAGGGGGGAGTTCTGCCGGATCCCCTCGGGGACCACCAGTTCCGGCTTGGAGGACACGGTGACTGGCTCGTCGGTGAAGGTGGCCAGGCACAGCCGGCGATACTCGCTTTTTCCGATCGTATAGGCCTTCTTCTCCGACCCGATCTGAGCGTTTTCGTAGAGCAGCCAGAGCTTGCCGCCTTGGAGGAAGAGCTTCGCGTGGCGATCGATCGTGGGGGCCTTGGTCACGCGAAGTTCGGGACTCCAGAAACTTTGAACTGTACGCACAAAGTCGTCGGGTTGCCTGGTCGGCGAATAGACGGGGTGCTTCGTCCGCAAATAGATGTCGTAATTGTTGTTTCGGAACGAATGCCAGGCCACGTACACTCTCTCGGCGACTGCCACCGACGGGGCGTAGCTCGGCGATCCTTGTTGGCTCACGCGTTCCGGGGCAGCCGGCTTGCCGTCGGCAACCGAGGTCAGCATCACGCTTCGTTCGCCGTCGGGGTTCGACTCCCAGGCCACCCAGAGTTGATTGGAGTCGCCGTCCCACGCGGCGGCCGGTTTGACGTCGACCTCGGGGCCGCTGGTCACGCGGATCGGCTGCTCCGGCCCCTCGGTTCCGCAGCGGACGGCGTAGATGTCCCAGTTCTTTTTCACTTCCGAGGCATAGAGCACCCAGACGGCATTGCCGGCGCCGACGGCGGCGGCGCCAAGGAGGTAGGTTTCGGGTCCGCCGGCGACCTGCCACTTGCCGAACCGCTCGAACTTGTCGCCCGCGGTGCGGAATCGGGCGACTTGGAGCGAGTCGGCGCCGTCGACGAAGGAGATGTAGGCGGCGTAGAGGGTTCCGTCGTCGGTTGCGGCCAGGGCCGCCTCGTCGTTGAAGCCTTCGCCGCCGGAGATCGACGCGAACGGCGGCATCTCGGTTTCTTGCAGCGAGATATCGTCGATCCAGATTCGGCCCGGAGGCGCGCCGTGGGAGGAGGGGGCGATGATCTGCAGTTCGAGGGTGCCGTCCGCTTCGACTCGAACCGGACACGAAAAACGCCGCCATTGGGCCGGTAGGTTCTCGAAGGGAGCGACCATCTTGCGGGCTTTGGCTGGCGGCACGCTGCGATCGGCGCTCGGCTGGATCGCCCACACGACGATTTTGGTTCTATTGGTCGCCTTGGCCCAGAAGGTCAACTCGTAGCGATTCGACGCCTTGACGGGCACTCGCCGCGCGAGCGTCAGGTGTTGGTCCTGGCCTGTGATTTCGCCGGTCAGGCAGGCTTTGCCGGTGCGTGCGACGTTGCCCTTTTCCGCCAGTTCGTACTTGGCGTCGGGATTCCAGCCGGCCAGCCCGTCTTCGAATCCGCCGTTGGTGATCAACTCGACCGGTTCGGCGGACAGGGCAACGGCGGCAGTCAGGGAAAGAACGAGCGTCCAGATTGTGCTCGCGGCAAACATGGCGACTACCTCCGAGGTATTGGGGAACTGCCGCCCATTCTCCCGAATCTGTGCTCTCACGGCAAGCAACGGACCGTGTTGACGAATACGCTTCCAGCCCGTACACAGGAAAGACAGTGGGAACGCGACCGTTGGAGTTCAGGTTTCAGCCTGTTGAAGTGGGAGAAAGGCAGCCTGAAGGCTGTACTCCAACGAAGTGTTGCCCCAGATGTCCCCCCGTCCCTTCCAGGCTCACTGCTCAAGGCTCAAAGCTCCCCCCGTGAAACCCATCAGCATTCTCAACGACGTTCTCGGGCCTGTCATGCGGGGGCCCGGTTCGCACACGGCCGGGGCTTATCACCTGGCTGCACTGGCCCGATCGCTGCTGGGTGCCGAGCCCGCCGAGGCTGAAATTGTCTTTGATCCCGACGGTTCCTTCGGGCGAGCCTATCAAGAACAAGCTGCCGATCGGGCCTTTACGATGGGACTACTGGCGATTCCGCTGACCGACGAACGGTTTGCGCAGGCCCTGGAAATTGCCCGGAAAGAGAAGACGACGATCCGGTTTGTCACCGAGAAGCTGCCCGAGGCGAATCATCCCGGTTCGGTTCGGATGCGGTTGAAGAGCCGGGACGGGCAGGAAGTGACGGTTTTCGGCAATTCGATCGGCGGCGGACAGGTGGAGATCTACCTGCTCGAAGGCTGGCCGGTTTCGCTGGCGGGGGCCGCCCATGAGGTTCTCGTCGAAACGGAGGAGGCAGCCGAAGGGGAGATCGAACGGCAGATCCGCTCGGATCGGTTCACGCTGGGTGAGCCACGACTCGAGCGGCGCGGAGGTCGGACGTTGATCGGCGCCCGGCGGACCGGTTCGCTGCCGGAATCGCTGGCCGACGACCTGCGGAAGCATCCGCAAGTCCACCGACTTTGGCAGGCCCGGCCGCTGATGTTCGCCAAGCGAGGTCAACCGGCCTTTGCCGATGCGGCCGAGATGATCCAGGTGTGCCGCAAGCGTTCCCTCTCGGCCGGCAAGCTGGGGGCCTGGTATGAGGCGCAGATGTTCGGGATCAGCGAAGAGGAAGTGGTCGTCGAGATGGTGCGGCGTTTCGAGATCATGTTCGGATCGGTGGAAGAAGGGCTGCGGGGGCGTGGCAGCATGCAGTTGCTCCACTCATCGGCGCACAAGATCATGGCGGCAGACCGGGCCGACCGTTTGCCCGCCGGCGGGCTGCACACGCGAGCGGCCGCTCGGGCGATGGCCGCCATGCACGTCAACTGTTCCATGGGCGTGGTCTGTGCCGCGCCCGCGGCCGGATCGGCGGGGGTGCTGCCCGGGGTGACGGCGACGCTGCTGCTGGAGCGGCAGGTTTCGAAGCGAGCCATCGCCGACGCCCTGTTTGCTGCCGGGCTGATCGGCATGATCGTAGCCCAACGTGCCACGTTTGCTGCCGAAGAGGCGGGTTGCCAGGCCGAGATTGGAGCGGCCGGGGCGATGGCGGCGGCGGCTGTGGTCGAAGCGGCGGGCGGGACCGCCCAACAGGCCGCCGATGCGGCGGCTGTCTGTCTTCAGAACACGATGGGCTCCGTCTGCGACCACGTGCAGGGCATTCCCGAGATCCCCTGCCACACCCGCAACGCCATTGCTGCCTCGTCGGCCTTCGTCGTTGCCGACCTGATCCTCGGCGGATATGAGAACCCGATTCCGCTCGACGAAACCATCGACGCCGTCTACGCCGCCGGTAAAATGATGCCCTGCGAGCTTCGGGCAACGTCGCTGGGAGGCCTGGCAGCCACGCCGTCGGCGTTGAAACTGAGAAGACTGCGCTGAAGGTTTGCCGCGAATAATGGCCTTGATCGCAACCTTGCCAGTTGCTGTCACATCTTCGTAACCCGAAGCGTAAGCGAGGCACGATGTTGCCCTCCTCGCTTACGCTTCGGGTTGCGATTGGACCGGCGAGCTTACGATCAAGGCCGCGAAGAACCGTAGTAACTCAAGTTCAGTTGCAGAGAAGACGAGAGATCCATGGACGAAGTCGCCAAGCTCATCGATACCTTGCGCCGCGTTGAGGCCCTTTACAACGGGGCCACGACCCCGGGTGAACGTGTGGCGGCAGGGTTTGCCAAGGAGCGGCTCGATGCGCGTCTCAAGGAGATGATGAAGGAGCAACCGGTTGAATTGAAATTCAGTTTGGAGAACAACTGGTCGCGCAAGCTGTTTACTGCCCTGGCGCGGAAGCACGGGTTGGATCCCTATCGCTACTACCGCCAACGATACACCACAGTTATGCTCAGAATCACTCGGCGGTATTGCGACGAAGTGCTGTGGCCGGAGTTTCTCAAGCTCGATGAGATCCTTATGAAGTATCTCGACGAGATCACCGACCGGGTCGTTCGCGAAGCCATTCACAACGACGCGTCGGAAGTCGCGATTCGCCAACAGCTTCTGGAACAGCGCGCTACCGCAACGGAACCGAAGGGATGAAGGAAGACGGGCGTTGTGAAGGGGACCCCAGAAACTGGACCAGCGCCGAAGAGAGAGTTTTGCCGATCGAAGAGGATTGAGTCAGGGAGGGCGCGGGAGCGATTTTCAGGAGGGAAAGATGGGGGTAAGAAGCGGAAGAGGCACGAATCGGGATATGAGGCGAAAGTGGCGTTGGAGGCGGTGCGGGAACGGAAGACGGTAAGCGAGTTGTCGAGCCAGTTCTCGGTGCATAGCAGCCAGATCCAGGCTTGGAAACGAACGCTGCAGGAGCGTGCCCACGCGATTTTCGAGGGGCCGACTCCCGCGAAGCGGGAAGCGGCCCGGGAGGCAGAGTTGTACGAACAGATCGGCCGGCTGAAGATGGTGTCCTTCCGGCAAGGGTGCACGAATCGTTTTGAGGGGTTTGGCATCATTGGCTGTCGGGACGATACATAATGGAGGACAGCCGATGAGCACGAGCAGGAGACGCGGGATACCTACCCCTTTGGAGAACGTTCGGCGACGGTTTGAACGGTGGCGCCGGACACGGACGGTTCGGACGCCAATTCCAGAGTCGTTGTGGACTGCGGCGGTCAAGATGGCAGGGAAGTACGCAGTTCACCAGACCGCCAAGGCGCTGAGGATTGATTACTACGAGCTGAAGAAACGGGCTCAGGCGGAGGGCTTCACCTCCACCAGTGTTTCGGAACCGGCAGGAGGCCACCGCGATCAAGATCCTGATCTACGATGGTCGAGGATTCTGGTTATGCCACAGCCGCGCGGTGGGGTTGTTTCAGTTGTCAAAGATCGAGGTAGGAGCGCGCTGGTGGCTCACCAATTTTTTGTTGTGAAATGGTTGCGGTCGGTGTTGGCGGTTGGTGCACTTGTCGATCGATTGCTCCATCGAACAGCGTTAGTTATCGTGTTGCGGCATAATGGGTTGCGGCGTCGTCGGGCGCGCAGAATCATTTTGACTACCATGCAAAAGGGGGGAATGCCGTAGTTGGGAGCACCTTGTCTAAGTTGAAGGCTTGCAAGGAGTTTGGTGAACGTCGGGGGTGGTTCGAGGAGAGGAATAGGAGAAACAACGTCGAAGACAGTAGAAACCCTGCGGGTGGAAGTTGGTCAACGGGGAGCGGATTCTGCCAATATCGTGGGGTGGCGGGTGAGCACTTACGCATGTGGTGAATACGGCAGGTGCTGCGTGGTCTGCATTGTTGACATTGATGCGCGACGTTCTTTTGGGTACTTCTGGCTCAGTTGGGTGAGTTTGAGAGGGCGTTGATTGTCTTGATGTTATACATGCGTACACAGATACGATGTTATCAAGTGGACAGGAAATGTCAAGAGGTTTTGTGAACACCCCCGGATGAGTGAGAGGATGAGAGCGAAGGCGGGGATTCGGTCGCGGCGGACGAGTTGACAGGGACGGGGGACTCGGAACTGGGGATGTTGGACTATTTCGTGGACGAGGAGGGGGGTAGGAACGCTGATCTTCTCTGATCCACGCTAATCGGGGCGGTTTCTGCGTACGAAGTGGGCCGGTGCTTGGATGGGTGGATTTGGGGGGGAAGTTGTTTTGAACATGAGTTGACGGAGAGATCGGAGACGGGGAGACAGGCAGGGGAATTGTTTGGGCAGGGGAATGGCTGCTGGTGGGCTGTTGGGGAGTGGTCTGTTTGCTGACACAGGGCCACGCGCCCGCGATGCGATGCGAGGCCGCGTTGGGAGGTAAAGGAGGGAGAAAAGAAAATGGGGGAAAGGAAGATGAAGAGAAGAGTTGGCGGTTCTGGGGACGCCATACGCGAATGTCACTTCGGTGGCTATGGGTTGTGTATGACGTCCCCTCCCCGGATCAAGATCCGGTGGGACGGGCGGCGTCAACGTCCGGCTCGATATTAGACCTGTCCCGTTTGTTTGCCCCGCAGGATCCGCCAGCCGGCACCATAGGCTTCGTAGGTGAGGCCGCGCTGGGTGGTGACCTCGTCGACCGCTTTCTTCACCCCCTCCCAGTTGAGATCGTCGCCCACGATGATTGCTCGCGGGAAGAGGTCGAGCGCGGTGTTCAGATCCTTGACGACGCTCTCGTAGGCGTGGTCGGCGTCGAGATACACCAGGTCGGGCTCGAGGCCGTTTTCGGCGACGCGTTGGAGGCCTTCGGTCGAACCGGCCTTGACCGGGATGATCTGGTCGCGGTAGTTCCAGCACTCCGAGACGAAGGTCTCGTAGAGGTGCGGGAGATGCTCGGCCAGTTCGGGGTCCTGCTCGTGTTCGGGACTCCCCTTCCAATGGTCGATGGCGATGACGGTGGCCTTCGGCGCCAGGCCGGCGAGAAATCGCGTGGAGCGACCCGTCCAGGAGCCGACCTCGACGATCAGCTCGGTGGCCTGCGAGACGGAGCGGGCCAGGGCTTCCTGGGTGCCGGGGAAGAGCCAGTTCCGGTGCGGGGAGGGGCGAACGTCGGGCTTCTCGGGCGGCCAGGAGTACTGGGCGGCGAAATTCTTCAGGGCGGGGGGGCGTTCGGTCTCGGTTTCGCGGGCCAGGCCGGGGCCGGGGCCGAAGTTGAGCGTGAAGGCCCCGAATCGCTGGCGTTCCAGCCCGGCGTCTTCCCAGCCGTAGCGGTAGGTGCCGATGTGCCAGAGGCGGATGGAACTGTCGGCGAAGATGCGGAATCCGCTCTGGCGGGCCCGTTCGCAGAAGGCATAGTCTTCGGCCAGATACCAGTAGCCTTCCTCGATGGGCCGGACCATGGGGAGAAAGTAGGGATACATGGCGTGGCCGAACCGTTCGTTGCAGACGGGTAGTTCCAGTTTGCGGTGGATGGTCAGGTAGACCTCGCGGCGGATGAGCAGGAAGCCCGTGCCTGCATAGAGGAGTTCGACGAGACTTCCGCGGGTGCCGAAGTCCATGCCGGGGAGGCCCGGCTTGATGTGGCAGGCCAGCGCCCGCTTGCCCTTCTGGGGGTAGATGCCGCAGACGATGGGCAGATTGTGGGCCCGGAGCTGGTCGATCGAGTCGGGATGGAAGCCGATATCGGAATCGATCCAGAAAGTCTCTTCGAAGCCGTCGATCAGGGCGTCGGTGGCCATCTGGTTGCGGCCCTGGTCGATGGCCGCGTAGCCGCCCACGCGGCGGACCTGGTAGCCGCGGCGTTCGAGTTCCTTGAGGGCCGAGTCGCACTCCTGGTGGATGAAGCCGCTGAAGGGGACGAGGATCACGCAGCGGCGGGGGTCCATGGGATGGGGATAGCGGGGCACCGGCTGGGAGATCGGGCCGGCGAAAGTCTCCGGCTTGGGGGCTTGGCCGGTGACAGGCACCTGATCGCCTTGGGGGATGCCGGCGAAGGTGAGAACTTCCCGCACGCCGTCCTGGGTGGTAAGAATGGTGGTGTCCCAAAGTCGGATGTTGTCGGGGAAGCGGCGGATCAAGGCTTTGGCACGTTCGTAATACTCCGACCAGTAGAGCCGGAGGGCCTCGCTGCGGTCCGGCGTGTCGTACTTGGGAAAGATGCGCGTCCAGATGGGATCGTCGAACCAGCCGGGGGGCAGTTCTTTGCACCAGTAATTGGTCGGCACCGTGGAAGCCTTATCGACGGAGCGGCTGAAGCCGGCCACGACTTCCTCGCAGGGGCGTTGGAGGCAGATGATGCGGATGTCGGGATCGAACTGGATCGCCTGTTCGACGTAGGGGAGGTAGAAGGAGGCGACGTCGCCGATGAAGCGTTCGGTGCGGCGCTCGAGGATCCGCTCGAGCCGCTGGCGGACGCCCGGTGCGCCGGCTTTGACATACCAGGGGAGGAAGGGTGGTTCTTCGTGGGTGAATTTGGCGTTGGGTTGTCCGTCGAGGACGCTGGCCAGGAGGTTCCCGCCGCACTGTCCGGCGCCCATCCCGAGAATGATCTGTCGCTTCATGGTCCGCCCGTCGTGGAGAAGAGTTGGAGGGGGTCTACCGCCCCAGGAAGATGCTGCCCGTTATACACAATGGGGGCGAGGGAGTCCAATGGGCGTGCGGTGGGCGGAATGACGGATGAGGAGATTCAAATGACGAAGGAATGGCAAAGAGCGGGGTGGTTTCCGCGATTTGAGGCGGGCCATTCTTGACCGGATGGATGAAGTGAGGCTATTCGTGTCCGATGTCCGGCGTTGAGCGCGCATGCCTGTACACCTGGAATGTGCCAAATGCGACGGGACTGTCCTCGGTCAATGAGTCCGCGAGTTCAACAATATGACTCGCTACATCACACCTATTCAGTCTCTCTGCGATTGGCTCAATGTCTTCAATCTCGGCCACCTCAAAGTCACATTCATTGAGAATCGCTACCGTCCTCGCTACGAAACCATCCTGGCTATACGCAAGCGCAACGATAGGTACAACGGCACCGGCAGCGCTACCGAGGGTCGTATTCCCCGCTCGGGGTTCTACACGCGCCAATCCAATCCACGCCACTAGTTGTTTATCGCAGTGCTCATTCGGGGTACTCATGGTGAATCCTGGACTTGTCGCCGTTCCGATCCACGCCGTGGAAGTGGCCGTTTCCAACTTCTGGGGATGGATGTTTAACAGTTGTGCCGCCTTGTCCTACCTCGGCTCGCGCCGCATCCTTTGCCTCTTTCAGAGAAGAGTGTTCGACGACGTGTATCTTTGGCTTCCCACTCGGCCCAAGTTGTGATTCTGGAATGCCCTTGGCTATATTCTCCGCCCGCGCCTGCTGTGCCGGAGTCAGAGGTTTGCTTGGGACAAGCTTCCCTGCCGCCTTTCCTGCCGCCTCTCCCGCCTCATCTGCACCGTCGGCGAGTTTGTTGACAACCTTACCGGCCTGCTTGCCCTTTTTCGGGTTGGGGCCCGGTACTGCTTCAAGACCGATATTTGCGGCTACCTCAAGGGGTGATTGTCCCTCCTCAACGCCGGTAAGAACGGAGTCTACGGTGCCAAAAACAGGCGTCGGGTCAAGGGCGGCCCCCGCTCGAATCGCGGTGCGCGCGTGATTGTTGCTGTAGGATTTGCCGGCTGCTTCCCGTGCAGCGTTGTAGTGTTCGTCGGCAATATTGCCGTCGCCCGTGTAGATCCATCGCCAGAGACTCCACAATCCGCTCGGGTCGATGGAATCTGCCGGTGCGTTCTCTACGTACCGATACAGATTGGCATCCGCGGCGCTGAAGCCGATCGGATCAATAGTGATCCAGGCCCCGACCTCAGCATCGTACCACCGATTGAGGTTGTTCTGCAAGCCGGTAGTCTCATCCGCAGCGTGCCCGGTAAAACCAAACAGGTGATCGACGGCGGCGTTTGTCTCAGATGTGCGCTGCCCGAAGGCGTCGTAGGTGCGGTGGTTGGCCACGGTAGTGACGCCGGTGGAGTCGTCGTATTCGGCCAGGTCGCAGACGGTGCCGAGGTGGTCGGTGAGGGCCCAGAGGACGTCGCCTTCGACGGAGACGTCGTCGACCTGCTCGTCGGCCAGGACCTGGTCGACGGCGTCGCCCCAGAGATAGCGGTGGCTGAGTTGGGGATCGCCCTGGGCGTCGTCGTCGAACTGGAGGACGATCTGGCCGATGTTGTCCTCGGTGACCGCCGCACGGTCGGTGAGCGAGACGTCTTCGGGCGTGCCGTCGTAGACGAAGTAGGTGTCGTCGAAGCCGAGGGGGCCGGCGCCGTCGGTGTCGACGGCGCGGGCGATCCAGCGGTTGAGATAGTCGTAGCTGTGCTCGACGACCTGGGTGGCCGGGCCGGCGGTGCTCGCGCGCTCGGTCACACGGATCAGCCGGTTGCGGTGGTCCCATTCGTACTCCGTGACATGCCCGGTGGCGATCTCGGTGCGGAGGATGCGGTTGCCCTCGGCATCGTACTGGTAGGTGTAGACGCCGTCGGAGAGAAGCTGGTTGTTGTCGCCGATGACGTAGCTGCCGCCGATGCGGTTGCCGTTTTCGTCGTAGGTATAGCTTTCGTCGGCCTGATAGTCGTAGTCGGCCCCGGTGAGCTGGCCGGTGTCGTCGTGGGTGTAATCGACCGTGCCGTCGAGGACCGAAGTGAACTGGGCAATGCGGCCGGCGGCGGCGTAGGTCCAGGTGTAGCCGGCCAGGGTGGTGGCGCCCTGGCGGTGGGCCAGTTCGGTGAGCCGGCCCGTCGGATCGTAGGCGTATTCGGTGGTGGCGACCAGTTCGGTGCCGGCCAGGTCGGCGTAGCGGGTGATCGTACTGTCGCGTCCGGCGGCGTCGTAGGTGAAGTCGACCCGTTTTTCGGCCACGGCGTTGCCGCCGGTCTGGCCGTACTGCTGGACCTGCACAAGACGACCGGCGGGGTCGTGGGCGTAGTCGATGACGAAGTCCTGGGTGCCGTCAATCGTGGCCGAGAGCTGGGTTCGCAGGCCCGAGGCGTCGTAGGCGCAGTCGAGCTCGACGAGTTGGCCCAGGCCGAGTTGGTCGAGGGTGACGGTGGTGACGCGGCCGAGCCCGTCGTACCGGGTATGAAGAAAGAGAGAGCGGCGTTTTGCCCTGAGACGGTTTGCCGCGAAGAATAGTCGTACCGGGTTCGGGGCGAAGTGTCGCCGGTGTGAAATGGCAAAGCCGTTTTGACAAAGCCCGGAAGAAACAGGCAAGACCGGAGGGCCGGGACACTTCGGGGCCGCTCGGCTACGTTTATGGGCTTCGAGCCCGACGTCGTAAGTGAGCGCCCCTCCGGCCCACCCGGTTGAGCTTCGAGCTCGCAGAGGTAGTT